>Ga0302320_10010323_pt1 | contig 19909 bp, 18 predicted proteins | sample Bog_T0_3_FD_202130 | JGI IMG/M metagenome (GOLD analysis project Ga0302320, IMG submission 202130) | Peat permafrost microbial communities from Stordalen Mire near Abisko, Sweden - Bog_T0_3 | ecosystem: Environmental > Terrestrial > Soil > Wetlands > Peat | place: Sweden: Abisko, Stordalen Mire... | reverse complement strand
CCCTTGCACAAAAAGCTGGCCGATGCCGGGGTCATCGCTTCCCTTCGCGGGGATCGAAATGGCCAGAGTTACCTCCGCTTTTCGCCCCATTATTATAATACCGACGCGGAGTTGCGGAGGGCATTGGCGTTGCTTTGATAGTTTTCATGGCGACTTTTTCCCGTTCCCTCTTGCCTCCCTTCTAGAAATGCCCTTCGCTGCCCTTGAAAGCATGATCGTTTAAGTCGATTCTTGGACTTTTTTTTCAATTCACAAAAGCGCACCGCGTTGCATTATTATGGTGCTCGAAGAAATGGAAATACTTATTTTGCCTGTGCTTCTGGCTGGCATTTGGCTGATTGCGCGTGCCGTCACCGCCCGCAACCAAATCGAGGAACTCAACCGGCGGGTGGACAACCTGCAATCGGAATTGAAGCAACTGAGACATACGGCTGCCGCTTTGCCCAGAACCACGGACGAGAAATCTGCGGGCTTCGCAGTGACCAAGCCGCCGCCGCGAATGGCGGAAGCGACCAACCCCCCGTCGGTTCCAACAGAGAAGACGCCAGACAGCCCACCGATTAGAACCGAACGACCAATTCCATCGCGACGTCAACCTGAGTTTCCGCCGCTTACTGGCGACCACTCCATCGGCGAAACCGTCATGACCCACTCGGTTGTTCCAGAGGGCGCTCGCGGGACAGCCCCAGCAACGCCTGTCCAAACCTCCCTGGGGATGCCGCCGCTTTTGCCAAGGATTCCCCCGTTGCCGAAGCGCGCACCGCCCTCCCCGGTGGAGGCGCTCGAACCGGTCGGAGAAAGTTTCGGAACATCCACGCGGACTTCCGCATCCGCTCATGAACCGCCGATCGGCAAGGAAAAATCATCCTTCGAGATGCAAGTGGGCACTTACTGGCTCGTCCGCATCGGCATCGTGATTCTGGTCACCGGCCTCGCATTTGGCGCCAATCTGGCCTATCAAACCCTTGTTCCCAAACTTGGCCCGGCGGGAAAAATCTCCCTGCTCTATTTTGCCAGTGGACTGCTGCTGGGCGCCGGCGCGTGGTGGCAACGCCGCAACGTCAAGGAGGCGCTTAAGAACTACGCGCAGGTGTTGTTCGCCGGCGGACTGGCTGCAGTTTATTTCACTACTTACGCGGCGCATTACGCCCCGCCGGTGTGCGTCATTCCCAGTCCGCTGCTGGACGGCGTACTGCTTTTTGCTTGGGCTGGAGTCATCGCATGGATCGCTGACCGCCGCCAATCCGAGGTTATGGCGCTCTTCGCCGTGGGGCTGGCGTTTTTTACCTCGGTGATCACCCGCGGGGGCTCATTCACACTGTACTCGAACCTCCTGCTTACCATTACCGCAGTGGTGTTCCTCGTGCGTAATCGCTGGGTGGGCCTGTCTTTTGCCAGTCTCGTGACGAGCTACGCCGGCTACGCGTTCTGGCGGTTCCTCCACGAGGATGGCTGGCGCTGGGCAAACCCGGACGAGCATCTCTGGCTCGGTGCTAGCTTCCTGGCTGGCTACTGGCTCGTATTCACCGTGGCAACCTTTTTATCCCGGAGCGAAAAGCTCTCCGGCTCCCGCCGTTCCGCCTTTCTCACGCTGAACAATGGTGCATACTTCGCGCTCTTCGTGGTGACGATGTTGCAGGTGCACACCGGCGGCTTCTGGAAATTTTCACTCGGCTACGGCGTGGCCCTGTTGTCGCTGGCGGCCCTGGCAAAAAACATCTTGCCGGCGGAACCGCTCGCCAAGAATTCCTATCTTAGCCAAGGCTTGGTGCTCGTCACACTCGGCTTTATCACCAAGTTTGCCGGGCTGCAATTGGCGCTCTTGCTGGGCGCGGAAAGTGTCGTGCTCTTTGTGCTTGGCAGCCAGCGGCGAAGCTTGGTTCTGAAATGCTTTGGCGCCGCCGCCGCCATGCTGGCCACCGCTTGGTGCGCCGCCACGGCCCAGCCTTTCAATTCGTCGGATGTGCTCATGGCCGTGGGACTCGGGTTGCTGCTCGCCGGCAACGCCGGCTGGGCCCTTCGCGTCGAATCCCAGGCCGGCACCCCTGGCCTTCACCTCCAAAGTTCCTTCTTTGTGCTGCTCGCCTTTGCCAGTTGGGCCATGGCCATGTGGTTTGATACGGCGGAACCGCACCTGCTCGTGGCGCTGGTGCTTGCCATGGAAAGCGCGGTTTTTTATAACGTCGTCGGTGGGCAAAAAATACTGGTGCCGAAAATCGCCGCCTATGCCAGCGGTGCCTCCGCCGCCATCTGGATCCCTGAGAAATCCGCGCATTTTGATCCTGCGGGATTGTGGACCGACTTCGGTGTCGGCGCCATCCTGATCCTGAACGCCTGGCGCGGCCATTGGGAGTGCCGGGAAATACCGCGACGGCTCCGCCCGGAACCGTCGGCCTTCACCCTGCTTGCCTTCGCATGCTGGCTGACTGCAACCTGGCTCAATTCCACCGCCGACCTACTCCCGCTCGCACTCGCCACCGAGGCCGTCGCGCTCACGTTTTCCATCTACCTGTTGCGTGTCCCGGAGATCACCTTCCTGGGCCAGTCTTTTCTCTTGCTCGCCCAACTGGCTTGGTTGTTTCGGTTTTTCAACGATACGCCGCCCTGGTGGAATCCGCTGGCGATCATTGCCGTGACCATGGGGTTGAGCCACTGGTGGCAGCATCAGAAAACCTTGTCGCTACTCCGGATGGTATATGCTTCTGCTTCGGTCATTTTTGTGCTGGCAGTCGTCGCGGTGACGCTGGTCTGGCTGCACCCGCTGCTATCCCCACCCGCTTGGCTGGCGGTCACCAGCCTGCTCGCCGCGGCCGGGACCGGTTACGGACTGGCCACCCGCGTCTGGACCCTGGCTATTTGCAGTCAAATCTTCCTGGGCATCAGCGCTTGCGAATTCCTGCAACAACGGTTGCACGAGAAGCCGGAATGGTATTTTCCGCTGGCGCCCCTGGCGGTGCTGGCGGCGTTGTCCTTTGCCACTATCACCTGGCTGGCCCGCAAACCCGCAAGCAGTTTGGCTGTGCGTCAGCCCTTATTACAGGTGGCCATGGTTTACCGCTGGCTGGCCTTGGCCATGTCGTTGCTCTGGATTTGGGATTATGTGCCGGAGCACCACCGAGTATGGGCATATACGCTCGCGGCAGCCACCCTGTTTGCGTTGGGCGTGTGGCGAGCCTCCCGCGAAGCGCTCGTCGCCACGGCGGTTTGCATGGTCGCTGCCCTCACGCTGCTCTGGCTGCGGGAAGATCTGGTCATGGACATTTATTGGCCAAACCTGCTGTCGCTGCTCGCGTTGCTGGTCATGCAACGAATCCTACGCGGCCAGTCCGCCCGGTTGCTGCTTGCCGAGAATATCCACGGCTCGATCATCCTGCTGGCGGGGGTGAGTCTGTGGCGTTTTCTGTCGTGCTGGACCGCACAGGTCGCCAGCGGATTTTCCGTCACGCTGACATGGGCGGCCTTCGCGGTCGGGATGTTCGCCGCCGGAATACTTTTGCACGAGCGTTTTCTCCGATGGTTCGGCCTGAGCGTGCTGGCCGCCGCCGTCGGGCGCGTTGTTTTGGTGGATGTCTGGAAAGAGCAAACCGGCTATCGCGTCCTGACGTTCCTGGCCTTGGGAGCCGCGCTGCTCGTCGTCGGCTTCATCTACAACAAATTCCAGGAAAAAATCCGCCAATGGATGTGAAAAATGGGCTGCCGCTCTCCCCTTGTTTCCGCGTCAAGCTGCGCCCTGCTCTGGCGAGTCCGGCAACTCCGCCTGGGCGTATTCCGGCAGCGTGTAGAAAAACGTCGCCCCCCTGCCCACTTCGCTCCTGGCCCAGACCTCGCCCCCGTGGGCATGCACGATGTGTTTGACAATCGAAAGTCCCAAGCCTGTGCCGCCTTGATCGCGCGACCGCGCTTTGTCCACCCGGTAAAACCGCTCAAACACGCGGTCCAGCGCTTCCGGCGGGATTCCCGGTCCGTCGTCTTGCACGAAGATTTCCACCTGACCATTGTCCAGCTTCCGGCCGCCAACGGTGACCTTGCCATTGGTGCGGCCATATTTGATGGCGTTGTCCACCAGGTTGGCAAATACCTGATCCAAGCGGTTGGGATCCGCGCGCACCGGCATGGCCGGCAAGGTGTTCGCCAGGGTCACATGCTTGTTTTCCGCCTTGCCATGGAGATCGGCTAACACTTTTTCCGCCACCGATCGCACATCCACCGGCTGTAAGTTCAATTTCATCCGGCCCGATTCCAGCGCCGAAATGGTCAGCAGATCCTGGATCAGCAGGTCCAGCCGGTTCGTATTGCGCTCGATGATCTTGAGGAATCGTTCCGCCACCTCGGGATGGTTGCGCGCGCCATCCAGCAAGGTTTCTACGTAACCTTTGATTAGCGAAAGCGGGGTCCTTAGTTCGTGGCTCACATTGGCCACAAATTCCTCGCGCGTCCGCTCAAGCTGCTTCAGCCGGGTCAAATCATGAAACACCAGGATCATCCCCTCGCGCTCGCCGGCGGAATTGGAAATCACGGAGGCATTGACTCGCAGCCAGCGCTCGGTCAGGTCCGGCAGCTTGATCTCGTAGTCAAACACCTGGCCCTCGGCTTGGACACGCTTGACCAGTTCCTCCAGTTCATGCAGCCGCAACGTCTCCAGAATGGTTTTGCCGCGGAGTTCCACCTTCAGGCTAAACAGGTTCTTAAAGGCGCGGTTGGCCAGGTAAATCTTTTGGGAACGGTCGAGCAGCAGCAATCCCTCGATCATGGAATTAAACAGCACCTGCTGCTGCGCCTTGGCATCAACGTTGGTCTGTTGCTGGCGGCGTTGGGACGACTCAATTTCCGAGGTGCGCCGGTTCTCCAGTGCCTCAAACCTCTGGCGCCACCAGACATTTAATACCACCAGCACAACCAGCATCAGGATGAAAAGCGCGAACCACACCAGCTTGCTTATTCGATGAACCGGTAGCCCACACCCCGCACCGTATCCAAATGAGTGGCGGCCGGCCCGATTTTTTCCCGCAGTCGGCGCATGTGAGTGTCCACGGTCCGCGTATCAATCAAACTGTCGTATTCCCATACGTCTCGCAACAATTGGTCGCGCGACTGCACGCGCCCGGAGCGCTGGGCGAGAATGGTCAACAGCTTGAACTCTGTCGCTGTCAACTCAATCGGCCGGCCCTTCCATGTGGCCGTGTGACGTGGGACGTCAATATGCAGATCGCCAAAGCGCAGGAGATCCTTCGGCTTTTCCTCCGCTTGGCCGCGGGCCAGAATTTTTTTGATCCGCAAAAGTAGCTCTCGCGGGCTGAAAGGCTTCGTCAGATAGTCATCCGCACCAAGTTCCAGCCCCAATACCCGGTCGATTTCGGCCGCCTTCGCCGTGAGCATGAGAATGGGGGTGCGAGCCGTCGGCGTCTCCCCCCGTAACGTTTTGCAAATCTCAAATCCGTCCATTTCAGGGAGCATGACATCCAGGACTATCAAATCTGGGGTTTGGGCGCGCGCCTTTTTCAGGGCCTCCGCGCCGTCCACCGCGGTGCTGACCGCATATCCCGCCTGCTTCAAGTTGAATTCCACCAACTCGACAGCTTCGGGTTCATCATCCACAACTAAAATCCGTGGCTTCACGTCCTCAGCATGTCACGCAGTGATTCGTCACACAATTCCAATCAGGTGACAACGATGTCACGATTCAGTTACATCAACCTTGAGGCCAGCCCGATCCGATTCGCCATCGCCCGCCTAAATCGAACCGCTGCCCACCCGCCGTTCGTCCCGTCATTGGCGCTTTGGATCGTGTCCTTTGTACCGCCACGGATGCTTGAACCGGCCAGCAGGCTTTCAAGCCCTTCCCGTCGTCGATGTTTCAATCGGCCGATGGTGGCCCGATTTGGGGGCTGGTACGCGGTGTGCTGGCCATTCCAAAGCCGTTCTTCGGCGAACTGTCTTCGGCGAACTTGCAAATTCGCCGGTTTTCGGCTTTCCTTATCCAAGATGTTGCAAACATTTGGGTGGTTGCTAATCGCGGCGACTCTGCTGGCAGGGTCGATCTGCACGGCCTCCGAGTTCGCCGAGGTCAATTTGGACTATGTCGCGCAACGGGCGATGGATCGCGCCCGCGCGCCGTTTCATTCGCCGCGCGCCGAGTTGCCGCGGGTCTTGCGGCAGGATAACTTGGATTACGACAAATACCGGGAGATTCGTTTCCGCCGTGACCGGGCTCTTTGGTCCGCCGACGGTCTGCCCTTTCGGGTCGAATTTTTTCACCCCGGCTATCTTTACCAGGAACCCGTGCACATTCATGAATTCACACCTACCCACACCCAGCCCATCCGTTTCGTGCAGGATTTCTTCGATTACGGCGATCTGCATATCGCCAACCTCATCCCCGTAAACACGGGCTATGCCGGCTTCCGCGTCTTGTATGCCCTGAACCGGCCAGACCAAATGGACGAACTCGGCGCCTTCCTGGGCGCCAGTTATTTCCGATTGCTGGGCAAAAATCTCCGTTACGGCGAATCCGCGCGCGGGCTGGCCCTGGATTCCGGCGAAGGCGACCGCCCGGAGGAGTTCCCGATCTTCACCGACTGGTGGCTGGGCAAACCGCAACGGGTCGACAATGAATTGCACCTCTTCGCCATCCTCGATAGTGTCAGTTGCACGGGCGCCTATGAGTTCTATATCCGTCCCGGCGACATCACCAGCGCCAGCATCAAGGCGGTTCTTTTTTTCCGCGAGACGAATGCTATCGCCGCCGTGAACCACGACCGGAAGCCCATCAAAACGATCGGCCTTGCACCGCTTACCAGCATGTTCTGGTTTGGCAAGGACACCGAGCGCAAGTTTGACGATTATCGACCCGAAGTCCATGATAGCGACGGTCTGCTGGTACACATGGGGAATGGCGAAGTCTTCTGGCGGCCATTGGACAATCCTCCGGCCACGCGCCATCAGGTCTTTTCCGCACCCGGCATACGCGGCTTTGGCCTGCTCCAACGGGAACGTAATTTCACTGCCTACCAGGACTTGTTCAACCCTTACAATATGGTGCCGAGTGTCTGGGTGGAGCCGGATGGCAACTGGGGCGACGGTGACCTGCACCTCGTGGAATTGAGCACCACCTACGAAGGCCTGGATAACATTGTTGCATTTTGGGATCCGCGGAACAAGCCCGCGCCACTCCAGCCGTTCCGTTTCGGATATACCCTTTATTGGGAGGGCGCCGAGGCGGATTTCAAGCGCTCTGAAAATCGCGTGGTTTCCACGCGAATCGGACCGGATACCCAATTTCAGGGCGCCCGGCAGTTCGTGATTGATTTCAAGGGACCCAGGCTCGACGCCATCCCCGAGGACAAGCCGCCGCAAGCGATTTCCAATTGTAGTGGCGGTGCGCATATTGCCGACACCCTGGTGACACGCAACCCCTTCATGGATACTTGGCGGGTCATCTTGAAGATGGTACCGCCATCGGGCAGCGACCAGGCCGTGGATTTGCGATGTACGTTGCAACAAGGTACCAACGTCGTGAGTGAAACCTGGGTTTATCAATGGAGTCCACACTGAACATCTTGGCGAACGCCTCCGGCGAAATCGCTGGACGCTCACTGGAAGAGTGGAATTCGGCCTATGTCAAAGTGGAGAATTACTTCCACGCGCTGCGCATTAGGAACAAGCCGCTGCTTGGCCAGCTCGTGTTGCGCGTGCTTGAACGTGCCCAGCGCCGCGCCCCGGACGAACTCAACCGCAGCGCCACCGAAATTGCCGCCGAGGAGATGGATCGGCTCGTCACCGGTTGGTTTGCCGAGGTGCTGCAAGCATCTCCCGCCGGCACTGACCAGATGCTTTCCACGCGGGGCCGGCTTGCGCTGCTGCTGGCAGACATGCCCGGCAAGTGGCAGGACCAGTTTCTGCGTCCGGGCCCCTGGCCGGAGGAATTTGTGGCGGCCATGCGGGAGAGCTTCTTCCGCGCCGGCCCCGATTTTCAATTATCCAAAATGGCGCCGCGCCCGCTCGATCTGGGCCCCATCACGACCCTGACCAACTTTGGCAAGCTCCCCTACGTCCGAATGGCGCTCGCCTGGGCCTCTTACGCTTTGCTCCTTGTGGCTGTGTTCTGGCTCACGCACGGCGGCTTTGAACAGGTGAAAGCCCGCTTGCTCGATGTCTTTGACTGGTTCAGGCAAAATGATTGACCCGCGCACATCGCTGGACATTGACAACCATGACTGACGTCCCCCACATCATGGTTCTTCCCTCCCGGCTTAGGCGGGGCTGGCGACTATTTCTTTTTTACTCCTCGGCGGTGCTCCTGACCGGCATGGTGTCCCTGCTTTTTGCCGATCTGCTCTGGCGCACGGGTTGGAGTAGCTCACGCTCCGTGCTGCTCGGGTTGTTTATCATTTTATTCCTCCTCACGGCCATTGGCTGCATGCATGGCGTCTATGGCCTCTTTATCCGTCTGCTCGGCACCCGCCGCTGCATCACCGGGCTGAAGCCCTTCAAGGAACAGAACATCGATGGCGTCAGCACGGCCATCATTTTCCCTGTTTTCAATGAGGATTCCGTTCGCGTGCTGGAAGGCTTGCGGGCCACCTATGAATCGCTTCAACGCGCTGGCCAGCTGGACCGGTTTGACTTTTTCATCCTCAGCGATTCCACTAATCCCGACCGCTGGATTGAGGAGGAACGCCGCTGGTCCGAACTCGTTTGTGATCTCGATGCCCTGGGGAAAATCTATTACCGGCGCCGCCTTTTCAACGAGGCTCGCAAAAGCGGCAATGTCCGCGATTTCCTAAATACCTGGGGCAAGCGGTATCGTTACTTTGTCTGCTGCGACGCGGACAGTGTCATGCGCGGCGAAACGTTGGTCGATCTCGTCAAGCTGATGGAGGCGCATCCCACCGTCGGCCTGATCCAAACCGTCCCGGCACTCGTTAACGCCGAATCATTGTTTGGCCGCATCCAACAGTTCGCCAATCGCCTGTATGCGCCCGTGTTTATCGCCGGCCTGAATTATTGGGCGCTCGATTTCGGCAATTACTGGGGACACAATGCCATCATCCGCACCGACCCCTTCATGCAGTATTGCGATCTGCCGCAATTGCCCGGACGCAAACCTTTTGGCGGACAGATTTTGAGCCACGACTTCGTGGAGGCGGCCCTGATGCTCCGGGAACACTGGCAGGTATGGCTCGCGTACGACTTGGAGGGCAGCTATGAGGAAGCCCCGCAATCGCTCATCGACAATGCCCAACGCGAGCGGCGATGGTGCCAGGGCAATCTGCAGCACACCCTGGTGCTCTTTGCCAAAGGCCTGCGCGGCGTCAGCCGCATGCACCTCATCCTCGGGATTTTCGGCTACGTGGCCAGCCCCCTTTGGCTGGCGTTCATGCTCACGTTCAACTGGATTTATTGCTACCAAAAATACACCTACCTTTCCGATATCTCCGTGCCCTCCTTCAATCCATACCTCAAGAACTGGAGTGGCACCGAACATGCCTTTTTGATTTTCGTCATCTGCATGGTGGTCATCATGCTGCCCAAGCTGTTATCGCTGATAGATCTGGCGCGTGACTGGCCGCGCCGCAAGGAATTTGGCGGCCTTCTGAATGCTTGCTTCGGCGTCGTGGGCGAAACCATCTTTTCCACCCTCCATGCGCCGCTGCTCATGCTTTGGCACACGCGTTTTGTCCTGACCAACATCGCCGGCATCAGCGTTAGCTGGACCACCCAGCGACGCGCCGCCGATGGCACCGACTGGCTATATGCCGTGCAACGGCACTGGGGTCACATGCTCATCGGGGTGGTTTGGGGCTGGTTCACATGGAAGCTTGATCCCGGCCTGTTCTGGTGGTTTACGCCCGTCGTGGCCGGCATGGTCTTGTCCGTGCCCGTGAGCGTCCTGACCAGCCGTCGCAGCCTGGGCGCGCGGGCCAAAACCCTGGGCTTGTTTCTGACGCCGGAGGAAACCCGCCCGCCCTTGGAACTCATTTCGCTGAGGTCGCGCATGAAAATTCACGACCTGACCACCGACGATGCACCGCGCATTCGCATCCATGCAGGACTGGCGGTGGCCGTCCTGGATCCCTATGTCAACGCCGTCCACGTTTCGTTGCTGCGGGAAAAGCAATTAAACCCCGTGTATGCCGAGCATTTCAAACGGCTGGGCGCCGGCACCCCCGCGGTGCGTGATCTCGGTGAAAAACTGCTGGCCGGCGGTCCGGAAAAGCTCAGCCCTTCCGAGCGCTTGGTTGTGCTCGCCGACCAGGCGGTGATGGTCTGGCTGCACCAGCAAGCCTGGCTGCGTCCCGAGGAAAAGCTCGCCCCGTGGTGGAAAGCCATGATCCGCGAATTCAGCCGCGAGTAGCCTACGGCTCATTCTCATCTTCACCCGCGAAGGCGGAAGCTGACAACCGGAATCAGGGTTGGCGTGAAACTCACGCAGCCGAAACTCCTCAGCACCCCAAAATTTAACGTATTTCCGGGCAAATGCGCCGCCGTATGGTTGGCCCGCATTATGCCATCACAAAATGATCCGTCAGAAAAACGGCCGGAAGATTCCTTGAGGTGACTTATGAATGAAAATGACCAAGCCAGCGTCCCGCCGCCCCCGCCATCACCCCGTCCCTGCTCGTGGTGGCTCCGCAAACTTTTTGCCAGCAACCCGTTTTATCTGGCCAGCGCGGCATTGCTGCTGTTCGGCTGTTACCGGATTTCGCTGGATGCACCCTTGCTCAGCGGCGAATCCAACCGGTTGCTGTTCAATTTCTCTTCGGTAAAAACTGGCGTTGCTCGGTTCCATCGTGTTCGGTGCGACCATCCTGGCGGTGTTCCAGCAACATGCCGGGGCGGCGCATTGGGCTTGTCAAGGCACATTGGTTTTCCTCCTCCTCCATAGCCTGCGTTGGAGCGACGCCGCCAATCCGGGCGCGACCCGCACTCGGCAACTGGCTGGGTTGGCCTGGGGCATTGCTTCATTTATCTGGGCGAGTTCCGAGGCCGGCCGGTTTTGGATGCCCTTTATTCCCGGGGCGCTGGTGCTGGGCATCTATTGTGCCTGCCTAATCTGCCGGGCAAACGGCGACTGTTTGTCGTGCCGGCTGCGGCGCTACTCGTCATTTCGTCCGGTCCCCTGAGCCTCGGGTTACACGTCTTGCGCTTGGCGCCGGTGGGCTTGCTCGCCGTGATCGCCACCTCTTTATTGCTTGGCTTTGGCACGGTGGCTGCGCTCACGCGCGACGTCTGGCACCGGCATGGTTCATGAAAACGCCAGCCTCCAGGCGGCGTGAAAAATCGTCTCAAAAAAATTCCCGTGAAAACCTTCCGGCCCGATGAATTCCACCGGCCGGTTGGCATCCCAGATAAACGGCCGCAGCACCCAGCAGATCTGGCTGCCCAGGAATAGGTTTCCCGCCAGCCACGCCAGCAGGACGTTGCGCGCCGCCACCGCGTCACCGGTCCATTGTTGCAACAACGGCAGCAGCCGGATGTTCCCAATGACTCCCGCCAGCCCCACAAACCCCGCCAGCGTGAGTTGCAGAAACCCATATTCTGGCGAAGTCAGCGTGGTTCCAGCCGTCAAGGGCGGCGTGTTCCAGACGATGAACATTGCCACCGGGCTTAAGGCGCCCAAAACCACGGCCGCCAGCGCGAAGCTCACCAGCACCGCCGTGAGCGATTGCCGGAAGTTCAGATTCACCCCCAGCAGGGGCGCGAGCATGCCGTTCAACAATCCATTGCCCAGCGTGGTCAACAGAATCACCAGCGGAAGCTTGATGCCCGTGTACAGCGCCTGCAGCGCATCGCGCCAGCTGCCCATAACCGCGCCATAAATGCCCGCGTCCGCCACAATGGCCGCCACGCAAAAGCCGGTCAGCACCCACTGCCGGCGCATGACCCAGTCGTGAACCTGTTCCGGGCCCGCCCGCAGGAAGGCATCAACGGATTTGGGCAAAGCCGAAACTGGCAGCATATTTCAATTATCGCGATTTGTTTTCCGCGCCGCGATTGTCCGTCAGGCAATCGCCCCAGTACGCCAGGAAGAATTTTTTCTCTGTGGGCAGAAAGCTGTCAGACTTGCCCAGAATGGGGCGCAACGCCGTGGTCATTTGCACCGCCACCAGCAGGAAGATGACTATCCAGGTATGGAAGCCCGCCTGCGACCGGGCATGGGAATGCGAGAAGCCGGCGGCCAGAAAGCGCAGTCCAAAGGCGGTGGCAATGAACCAGAAAATCAGGTGCAAGGCGCCCATCCCGGCAAATGATTCGGTGGACTGCGAAAAAATCCAGGCCACCGGCGCGAAGCCGATTAACAGGATCGTCATTAGCAGCAGCAAGCCCGCCAACAAGCCGCAGACCTCCACCAAGCGGGCCTGGGAGCCGCTCAGGCACGCGAAGATATACAGACTGGGCAGGCAGATCGTGGCGGATATCATCAGGCCCGTCACGATTTTGACGGGGGCAATCCATAATTGCGGGCCACCGGAAAACGTCCCGGCCACCACGCCGTAAATCAGGCTGCACACCACCGAGACCATGGTCATGGTAATGATCAGCCGCTCCGCTCCCGGTTGGCGTAGTTGGAACATGACCCGGCGCGGATGTCGCAGAATCGCGTCAATCACAGCCACAAAACTAGTGATGGCGGTGCGGTCGGAGGGGTCCTCGCCGAGGGGAGCCGGTCCGCTGCGTGCGGGCGGTGGCGGGGGTGGAAAAGAGGGCAGGGGTGGAGGCAAGGGATGGCATTCGTTCATAGTTCGGTTGGTTGGTGGTGGCTGGTTAGTGAAGGAACATTTGGGTTAAGGCGTGAAAAACGGCTTCGTAGAAATTTCCATGCCAGGCGGCGGTGCGCAGGAATTGCACCGGCAGGCCGGGCGAGCCCACAAACGGTCGCAAAATCCAGGAGAGCTGGCTGCCAAGAAAGAGGTTGCCAGCCAGCCACGCCAGTAGCACCCACTGCGCGACCGTCCGGCTGCCGCCCAGCCGCCGAAGCAATTGGAACAGGCGCATGTTGCCGGTGATGCCGGCCAGCGCGATCACGGCCACGTGGGCCAGCAAAATGAGGTTGTAAACACCCGCGGAAGCGGCTGATCTGATGTCTGGCGCATTCCACACCAGAAAGGCGATCGGGGGACTAAACGCGCCAAGCACCGCCGCGGCAATGGTAAAACTCATGAGGATGGCCGCAAAGGACTGGCGAAAGGGGAGGTTCAAGCCCAGCAAAGGCGCCAGCATGGCGTTGAGCAGCGCATTGCCCGCCGTGGTCAGGAGCAGGATGAGCGGGAATTTAATGGCGGTGAACAGCGCCTGTTGCGGGTCGCGCCATGCGCCCATCGCCGCGCCGTAACTGCCCGCCCCGAGGATGATGACAATGATTTGCAGGCCCATTCGGCGCGCATCCCACGCCGCGCTCCATTTGGAAAGCAGCTCCACTTCCCCACGCAGCAGCGCGGCGATTTCACCGGGATGCGGCCTGGTGATGTCAGTTTGCGCTTGCATCCAGGTTTTGCACCTTTTCGTTGATGGCCGGCAAACCGCGTGGTCGCGCCCAAGATTGCCAGCCGGCTTGGAGCAGCGGCGCGGCCATCAACAGCCACGCCATCCCAAACAAGGGCCAATTGAATTTTTTGGGCAACACGCTACAGATTGCCGCCAGGCCACGCGGCGCGGCGGCCAGGGTATCCGCCATGAAGACGTAGAGCGCGAGGACGACCCCGGTAAACGCCAGTGCCCAGACCACGCCCCAAGGCACCGGTCGCGGTGCCAGGTGTATCGCCGGTTGGCCACTGCCATCGGGCGCAGCTGATTCACGGGTGGCGAGCGTGCCCCAGATCACCATCAGCAACGAAATCATGATTGGGGCGAGCACCGGCCCCCACCACGGCATCGGCAGTAGAAACAAAATGTCCCAGTCGAGCAATGAATGCGGCCAGCCGCACATGACTTTCAGGAACACATAGTAAGCGATGTCCCAGACCCCGAATCCGATCACGAAATAGCCGATCCGCGACCGCCAGTTTCGTCCGGCAAGGCAGCCCACAGCGAACAGCATCACGATGGTGGAAAATTCGCGCGCCAGTTCCACCCAGCCGAATCCGCGGACGATGGGAAAAGGGTCTGTCTGGTATGGGTCAATGCGATCGATCATGGTGCGCAGGTAAAACACCACCGCCGATTCCACCCACGCCATGGCCAGGGCGTAGATCACCACCAGGAACCAGCGGGGCCAGTTGGGTTTGGGTTGGGTCAGATCAAACCATGCATTTTTCATGTTGTTCCTTGATTGGTTTTTTTAGTTGTTGTTCCACCTGGTCGATGACGCTGTCCGGCGTCGAAGTGCCCGCCGTGAGGCCGACGATGTCATGGGCCAAAAACCAGTCCGGATGCAAATCCGCCGCCGTCAGGACGTGATGGACCCGGGCACAAAAGCGGGAACAGGTTTTGACCAGTTCATGCGTGTTGTTGCTGTGCCGGCCGCCGATGACAACCACCACGTCGCATTGTTGGGCAAGCTCCACGGCTGCGCTTTGGCGTTGTTTGGTGGGCTGGCAGACGGTGTCGACAAAGCGCAGTTCTGATCGGGGAAAGCGGTCGCGGAGAAGTTGTGCCAGATGCCGCACTTGCTCGACCGGCTGCGTGGTTTGGGCAATGACCCCAAACCGGGCCCGCTCGCTGAGAGCGGCGACGTCTTCCGGGCACAACACGACGTCGTAATCAGCGAGATCCTCGGTCATGCCCCGCACTTCCACATGGTCGCGCCGGCCGATGATCACGGGATGAAATCCCTCGTCCACGAGCTTCGCCAGGCTGCGGTGCGCGAGATGCACCAGGGGACAGGTGGCCTCCAGCACTTTGAACCCCAGCCGGCGCACCTGGTTCATTTTAAGTTCGGAAGCGCCATGTGCCGTCACCATTACCGCGGGCGTGGTGACCTCGGCCGGCGCCTGGCCGAATCGCACGCCGCCGGCCCTCAGTTCAGCCAGCACGGTTTCGTTATGCACGAGGTCGCCCAGGATCGTGAGCGGCTCGTGGCGGGCCGTTTCCAAGGCCAGGGCGATGGCGTCCTTGACTCCGAAACACATGCCCAGATGTTCAGCGCGAATAATTTTCATAAGATTGACGGGGCGCGGGGCGCGGGCGGCGGCGCGCACGCGAGTTTCCGGGTTGGTTTTTAACGGGGCAGCGGGCCCGCCGCCATATACTTTGCATCACAAAGTAAGAGACCACGCGGGAAATTATTTGTTCAAACAAGTTCCAAAAATACTATCGGGGTTTGTTTTGCCGGACGATCTGCTCCAGCAGGTTGATATATTCCGTGAACGCCTTGCGACCCGCGGGGGTGAGCGAACAGGTCGTGAGGGGCCGGTTGTTTTGGTAGGATTTGGCCACGGAGAGGTAGCCCTCCTGCTGCAAGGCGCGGAGGTGGGTGGTGAGGTTGCCGTCGGTCATGCCGAGGGTGTCGCGCATTTCAGTGAACGACAATTCGGGCGTGGCGGCGAGCATGGACATGATGGCGAGGCGGCCTTTCTCATGAATGAGCCGGTCCAGTTGCAGGAAGGGTTCGGGGTTCACGCGACGGGGTGCCTCCGCTCGGTGAAATAGAGATAGACGCCGCCGGCCAGGTGCAGGCCGCCAAAGGTCAGTCCCATGATCCAGTTGGCGGCGGGCGGGCGGAGCAGGCGGCCGTTGGCCGCGAGGATGATCATCAATGAAAACGCGACAATAATGAAAATCCAACCCAGCCATTTGATGCCCCGTTCCATGAAGAAACCGGCGGAATGCAGCGCGCATCCATAGAACAATAGCCAGACCAAGGCCGTGAGAGAGTTGTCCGACCAGGCGGGCGGCACGACGACCGGCAGTCCGCCCAACAGCATGCCCGAAGCCAGCGGTGGCAGGAGCGCCTGGGCCACGCGCCGGGTGGGTGGGGACCAAAATTTTTCATGGGCATTCAGCGCCTGGCGGCGGACCAGCAGAAACGCGGACGTCACCACGACACCCGCCGTGCCCAGCCACAAACCCGCGAAAGACCGGGCTGATTCCAGATGGAAGCCGAGGCCGATTCCCGCCGCCGCCAGGCCGAGCAGGCCGGCCAGCAGCAGGATGGGGGCGAGGGCCCGGCGGTAGATGGCGGAACGTTCCATGAGCAGGCGGATGGTCTGGAGATGCGCTTCGGCCAGATTTGAATTCATACGCGGCACTTTGCCTTACAAAGCCAGCTACTTCAAGCGGTATTTGTGATTTCGTCGTGGCCAGCCGGGGCAGAATATGGTTAAGTCATGGGCGATGCCGCCGAAAAAAAACACCGCCGCCGCCCGCGCCAAAGTGCTGGCGCAATGGCGCCGCGTGGACTACGGGCCGCTGGAAGCGGTGCGCACGACACCGGCGCGGCATGCGCGCGACGTGCTGCCGGGGTTGCTCAAGGAATTGCGGCTGGACGCGCGGCAGGCGGATGCGGAGATCGTCAAGGTATGGAATTCGTTGATTGATCCCGCGGTGACCGCGCATGCCCAGCCGGCCAACCTGCACAAGGGCACGTTGTTTGTGAACGTGGACAATAGCGCATGGCTTTCGGAGATTGTGCGCTATCGTCGGCGGGAAATTCTGGAACGGTTGCAGACCAGCTACGGGAAAACCGCGATCCAGAAGATATCATTCCGGATTGGTTGATCAAGTCAACAGCCGCAATTGCCTGGGTGAGAGGAGCCAGGCCAGGGTGGCACACTGGCCGGCCCACAATTTATCCGCTTCCAATTTGCACAGGCCACCTTTCTTAAAATCCATCTGCAAGAGGGGGCCCCCGGTGATTAGGAGGGAGACCAGCCGGCTCAAGTCCGGCTCATGGCCCACGAGCAGGATTTTTTCCGGCGCCGGGTGCTCGCGGTCCAGCTGCCGCAATAGAATGGAGGTTGCGCCGCCCGGGGCCAGGGCGTTGGAATACTTCAGGCGCTTTTTCAGATGCCATTCCGCGGCGACGATGTCGGCGGTTTGTTTGGCGCGCAACAAGGGACTCGACAAAATCAGGTCAACGCCGCGGGTGAGTTTTTTCATGGCGCCGGCCGTTTTCCGCAATTGCCGGCGCCCCTTGGGCGTGAGCGGGCGGCTGAAATCGTCTTCGAACCCGGCGGTGCCGCGTTCCACGGCGAGGCCGTGACGTAACAGGTAGAGTTCCATGCGGCGAATATAACCCGGCGCGGTTCCACGGGAAAGAGGGCAAATGCCAGGATTTTTCTCATTGGAATCCGGCGTTAATTCTCATAGGGTACGGATTTGAACTGATGGACTTTGTACGCCGCGCGGTCATTGATGTGGGCACGAATTCGATCAAGCTGCTCATTGCGGACGTGTCGGGACGCGAAGTGCGACCGGTGCTCGAAGAAAGCCGGCAGACCCGGCTGGGCCAGGGTTTCTACGAAACGCGGCGGCTGCAACCGGAAAGCATCGCGCGCACCGCGGAAGCCGTGTGGGAGTTTGGTGAAATTGCCCGGGAGAAAAACGCGGTTAGCATCCGGGTGATTGCCACCAGCGCCGCGCGCGACGCCGTGAATCCCCTGGACCTGACCAAGGCCATTGAGCGGGCGTCGGGTTTGAGGACCGAAATCATTTCGGGCGCGCGCGAGGCGGAATGGGCCTTTCAGGGGGCGGCCACCGATGCCGAACTTGCCCGCGGACCATTGCTGTTGCTGGATGTGGGCGGCGGCAGCACGGAGTTCATCCTTGGTCATGGCACCAGCAAGACATTTGCGCAAAGCTTCCCGCTGGGCACCGTACGGTTGATGGAGAAGTTTCCGCACAGCGACCCGCCCAAAGGAAAGGAGTTTCTGGCCGGCAACAAATGGGTGGCTGGTTTTCTCGAGCAGGAAGTCCGGCCACAACTGGAACCCGCACTGCGAAAAGAGACTGGCGAAATCCAACTGGTCGGCACCGGCGGGACCACGAGCATCCTTGCCCGTATTGAAAAAAAATCGCGTCACTTCGACCGGGCGGAAATTGAAAGCACGGTATTGACCTTTGACCAGGTGACCGCCCGGCGGCGGCAGCTCTGGCGGCTGCCGCTGGCCGAACGCCGGGACATCCCCGGCATGCCCCGGCAGCGCGCGGACGTGATTCTGACCGGGGTGCTCATCTACGAAGCGGTGATGGAGGAATTCGGTTTCGAAACGTTGCGGGTCAGCACCCGTGGACTGCGCTTTGCCGCGGTAATGGAATGAACGCCGTCCGGGAAGCCGCGGCGTAAAGCTTAAAGTCAAGGCCTGCGAGCCAAGCAATGTGAGCCAAGCGATGCGGAAACGAATGTTAAACCACGAATGAACCCAAATAAAGTGGATGGAGAAGTTGGAGAACCGGGATGCAGGCGACTGCGCGTATTGATTATCGGTTGCGGTTACGCCGGCCTGCCGCTGGGAGTGGAACTTGTCCGGCGGGGGCATGAAGTCCATGGGCTGCGGCGGCACGCGCCGGAGGCCTTGAGGTCGGCCGGCATCACCCCATTGCAGGCGGATGTGACGCGGCCGGAAAACCTCGCGCGGTTGCCTGGGCATTTTGATTGGGTGGTAAATTGCGCCGCCTCGGGCGGTGGTGGCGCGGAGGAATACCGACAGTTGTACCTGGAGGGCAACCGGAACCTGCTCGCCTGGCTCGCCGACGCGCCGCCCCGGAAATTCGTATACACCAGCAGCACGAGTGTCTATGGCCAAAACGATGGTTCGGTGGTCACCGAGGAGAGCGTGGTTTGCCCGGAAGCGCCCACGGCTCGGGTTTTGGCGGAAACGGAGGAACTTTTGCTCGCCGCGGCGCGGAACCATTTCCCGGCCTTGATTTTGCGCGTGGCCGGCATCTATGGGCCGGGACGGGGCCATGCTTTCAAACAGTTTTTGCGGGGCGAGGCGCGACTGGAGGGTGACGGCTCCCGATTCATGAACATGATTCACCGGGACGATTTGATCGGCGTCATTATCCGGGGGTTGGAAATGGGCAGGCCGGGCCAGATTTACAATGTGGCGGACAACGAACCGGTGACCCAGGCGACGTTTTACAGCTGGCTGGCGGCCGAATTGAAGCGGCCCCCACCACTCCAAGTGACGGCGAATGAGGAGAGCTGGCGCAAACGGGGAGTGACCAACAAACGGGTCAGCAACGCGAAATTGCGGTCGGAACTGGGATACGAGTTCAAGTTTCCTGATTTCCGAGCAGGTTATGCGGCGGAAATCGGCCGGTTGGGGGTAATGGATCAGTGAGCAGGGATGACGATGGCGATCCTTTTTGGTTTTACCTGGTTTGACCAGCCGAACCTCGGCTTGGTACCATAAGGCGGAACGCCGGGTTGGGAGACCCTGCCGACAATCAGCGGGTTGGAGGTGCCAAAGGTTCATTTTTTGGTTTTACTTGGTTTTACCGGGCCGGATCGGGCGGGGGAATCGGTCAGAATGGTTTTACCTGGTTTGACCGGCCGAACCTTGGCTTGGCACCATAAGCCGGAACGCCCGGTTGGGAGACCCGGCCGACAATCGGCGGGTTGGAGGTACCAAAGGTTCATTTTTCGATGGCAACTCCGGGCAGGATTGGTGGCATTCACTCGGTGATATAATAATCAGACAAATGCACTTTGTCAACTCGATGGGAAAAAGTGGGAAAGAGCCGACCCGGCTTTAGGCTTTGGGGAGGGGAGCCGGACAAAATATTTCGTGTTTGCCGTTCCAAGCCAGGGGATCCTGCACTGGAATCGCGTCCACGACCCAGCCATCGCTGGCCCAACCGATGCGGATGGCGCAGAGTTCTCCGAGGATGTCCCGGACATAGAAAATGTTGGCAAAGCCATTCGTCTGAAGAATCCCCGCTTCGCCGTTGGCCTGGCAGCGCATGATGGCGAAGGCGATGGACAGGCTGCTGGCGACGCTGGATTCACCGCCGAGTTCGGCAATGA
>Ga0302320_10010322_pt1 | contig 19910 bp, 10 predicted proteins | sample Bog_T0_3_FD_202130 | JGI IMG/M metagenome (GOLD analysis project Ga0302320, IMG submission 202130) | Peat permafrost microbial communities from Stordalen Mire near Abisko, Sweden - Bog_T0_3 | ecosystem: Environmental > Terrestrial > Soil > Wetlands > Peat | place: Sweden: Abisko, Stordalen Mire... | reverse complement strand
ATCCGTCCCTGACGAAATCTACCTCCAGGCGCGGGTCTGGGCGGCCTGGCAAGGTACCTCGGTCTCCGGCCTCTTCCGCCAATTCCTTGAATCCCTCGACGATGCCCCCAGCCCGGCCCTCGACCTCGCGGAGAGCGATCTGAACGATCCGGGCGCCCCCCCTCCCCCCTATTTCACGTGAAACCGTGAAACTGTGATCCGGGCGGTCCATCCTGAGCGCGCGCCCTGCGTCAGGAGTGGAAAGCCGCAAACCGTGCCGCCGCCGCAAAAACCCGCCCGTCCCGCATTCCGCCTCCCGCCAAGCAAAAGATTCCCATCCGCGCCAACTTGGCTTATGCTGTTAACAATCCTTTCTTGCTTCGGCAGGCCACGCCCACCCAACTTATGAACCCAGTCGCTTTGGCGGTTGACGATCTTCGGGAGCAGTATACGCGGGAGATGGCGCTCGTCCGCCAGACCTGCGAGCGCACCGGCGACGGCACGGCCGCCATCCGCCGCCGCTCCGCCGTGGTGGATCGCATCCTGATTGAAATGTGGCGTCGCGCTTTCGAAGGCCAGCCCACGCTGAGCGCCGCCCTGCTGGCCATGGGCGGCTATGGGCGCAAAGATCTCTTCCCTTACTCCGACATCGACGTCCTCTTCGCCTTTGCCGACGACAAGACCGAGGCCAGCTCCAAGGATGCCGTCCGCGCCATCATCCAGGGCATGTGGGACATCGGCCTGCGCGCCAGTCCCAGCTCGCGCACCGTCAAGGAGGCCGGCCGCTTTGACCCCGACAACCTCGAATTCACCCTGGCCACCCTCGACCGCCGCTTCCTCGCCGGCCACTTCCCGCTCTACCAGCAGCTCCACCAGACAGTCCTGCCCGGCCTCGTGCTGAGCGAGTGGAATACCATCACACAAAAACTAGGAGAAATCGCCCGCTCGCGCCACGCCAAATTCGGCAACACCATCTTTCACCTGGAACCCAACCTGAAAGACTGTCCGGGCGGCCTGCGCGACTACCACCTCGCCGTCTGGTTCGCCCTGCTCTTCCACCTCAAAGAGACCAAGGAGTGGCCCCGCCACCGCGGCGGCGTCTTCCAGAGCGCCCGCGGAGATGCCGAAGCCGCCTTCGACTTCCTCGCCGCCGCCCGCTGTTTCCTCCACTTCCGCCACGGCCGCGACGACAATATCCTCGACTGGCAATCTCAGGACGAGGCCGCCGCCAACTCCATCGGCCTGGAGACCCGCGGCACCGCCGACCCGGCCTACTGGATGCGCACCTACTATCGCCACGCCCGCGTCATCTATCGCCGCGCCGCGCTGCTCATGGAGCATGTCCCCGCCCCGGTCAGCTTCTACCGCCAATTCCGCCGCCGCCGCACGCCCATCGCCGGCACCGATTTCATCCTCGACCAGGGCCGCATCGACATCGTCCCCGGCGCGCAGTTCAACGACACCAGCGCCATCCTGCGCATCTTCGCGCTGATGGCCACCCACGGCTATACGCTTTCCCAGGCCGCCGAAGACCGCATCACCGATGCCCTGCCCGCCTTGGCCATTCACATCCCTGAGGGCCCGTACCTCTGGAATGCGCTGCGCGAAGTTCTCCTCGGACCCCACGCCGCCCACGCCCTGCGCACCATGCACGCCCTCGGCGTTCTCGAAATGCTCATCCCGGAGTTTCACGGCATCGACGCGCTGGTTATCCGCGACAGCTATCACCGCTACACCGTCGATGAGCACACTCTGCTCACCATCGACAACGTCCACTCGCTGCGCCAGCCCGCCAACGCCTGGGAACAGAGCCTGGCCCAACTGCTCCCCGAGATCGAGCGCCTCGACCTCTTCTTGCTCACCCTCCTGCTCCACGACACCGGCAAGGCTCGCCGCAACGTCGAGCACGTCGCCCCCAGCATCGAGTTGGCTGACGCCCTGCTTGCCCGCCTGGAATTCGACGCCGAAGAGCGCGAGGCCGTCATCAATCTCATCCGCCTCCATCTGGAAATGTCCAACGCCCTGCGCCGCGACATCTTCGACCACGAAAATGTCCGCGGGTTTGCCGAGAAGATCGGCAGCCCCCAGATGCTAAAAATGCTCACGCTGATGACCTTCGCCGACATCAAGGCCGTCAACCCCGATGCCCTCACTCCCTGGAAGGCCGAGAACCTCTGGCAGCTTTACATGGCCACCGCCAACTTCATGGACCGCTCGGTCGACGAGGTTCGCTACCATGCCGCCATCGATCCCACCCTGCTCAACCGCCTGCGCTCCATGGTCCCCGCCGCCCAGCATGACGCACTCCGCCATTTCCTTGAGGGCCTGCCCCAGCGCTACCTCCAGACCCGCCTCCCCGAGCAAATTCGCAATCACTTCCAGATGGCCGCCAAGCTCGACGATGACCCCGTCCAACTCGACCTCCGCCCCCATCGCCAGCTCTTTGACCTCACCGTCATCACCCGCGACCGCAGCCGCCTCTTTGCCGACGTAGCCGGCGCGCTGGCCGCCTGGGGCATGAACATCGTCAAGGCCGGAGCCTTCTCCAACGACGCTGGCGTCATCGTCGACAGCTTCCACTTCACCGACATCTTCCGCACCATCGAGCTGAACCCCACCGAGAAGGACCGCTTCCTCGCCTACCTTCATGATGTCGTCTCGCTCAGAGTTCCCGTCGAGCAGCTCCTCGAAGCCCGCCGCCACGCCTACCACCCCTCCAACCTCAAGACCGAAGTCGCCACCCGCCTCGAATTCGATTCGGAATCCTCCACTCACTCCACCATCCTGCAAGTCGTAGCCCAGGATCTCCCCGGCCTGCTGCGCCAGATCGCCATCACTCTGAGCCTCCACCAATGCAACATCGAGGTAGCCCTCATCGACACCGAAGGCGAAACCGCCATCGATGTTTTCTACCTCACCAGCCAGGCCGCCAAGCTAACCGAAGAAGCCCAGCAAACCCTGGCCAAAGACCTCGCCGCCGCTATCGATTCCATGCGCAGCCTCGCCGGCGCATAAGCCAATCCTGCCAGCCCGCAAAAGTACTCGCGCCCCTTGCGCATGGACCCGCTCCTCGACTAGAATTGTCGCGGCTGTTCGGGATCATAAAGTTCGCTTGTAATGTCCTGCGCGCGCCCCCCCAAGCCAGCTCCTGAACGGCCCTCCCCGCGAGGTCTGAAACAGCGCGACTGCGAAGCCGCCAGAGGAGCTTTGCCTCGCAGCCGCCTTCGACACACGTTTATGTGATGGCCGCGCAGGCGGCTGTCCGGGCCCGCAATGCTTCAAAACGTTTGCAGGAGAAAGAGGAGTTCTCAAATGTGCAAGATCGCGAAGATTGAGACCGTGAATCGCCAGCCGGGCCAGTGCGCCCGGACTGCCGTTGCCCAAACCATTTTTTCAACCGGATTTCGGATGGTTTTTATGGCGCTCTGCGCCTTTCTGCTGCTGGCCGCAAAGCCTGCCGCGGCGCAGACCACCTACACCGTGACGCGCTTTGACGATACCGCTCCTTTGGATTTCACTCCATCGAATCTGGTTGTTACTTACGGCCAGTTGGGCACGGGTCCGGGCGTCAAGGGCGATCTGCGCTATGGCCTGCAGCAGGCCATATCTCATGGCGGCACGCAGATTATCAAATTCGCCTCCAGTTGCACATCCTCCAGCCCGTGCAAGATCACGTTGGCTGGCCCGCTGCCGGCGATCGAATCGGGGCAGGACGTGGTGACCGAATCGGCGAACGGCTATGAGATCGGCTCCTACGGAATTGGCGGGATCACAGCCGCTCCTTCAGCGTTGGTGCTGACCATCGACGGCGGTGAGTACGGCTATGTAACCATCGACGGCAATAGTGCCGGAACTGAGGCCACCGACGAAAACGGCTTTATCACCACCAGCAACGTCAACCGCGTCTTCTTCGTCGATAGCGGCACGGTGACGCTGGCCAATCTATCGATCCAGAATGCGAAGGTCACAGGCGGGGCTGGCGGCTTGGGCGGCGGCGGCGGCATGGGCGCCGGGGCCGGGCTCTTTGTCAACAAGTCGGGCGCTATCGTGAGCGTACAGAACACCTACTTCCTCAATTGCCAAGTGGTTGGCGGCTTGGGCGGCGGCGTCAGCCAAAATGGCGCGGGCGGCGGTGGCGGCATGGGCTTTGCCGGCGGCTCAGACTCCGCTGGCAACGGCGGCGGCGGCGGCGGTATGTTGACCACAGGTTGGATGGAAATTGTGAGCGGATACGTCATCCAAGATGGCGGCTGGGGTGGTGGTGGCGGCGGCTACGATGCCATCACACAACTTACTTACGGCGGTGCCGGCGGCTTCGCCTATGGAAGCGATGCGCCGGGCGGCGATGGCTACGCCGACCTCCCCGAGTTTGGAGGTCATGGCGGCTTCGGCGGCGGCGGCGGCGGCGGCTGTTTCGGCGGTTATGGCGGCTTTGGCGGCGGCGGCGGCGGCGGCTATGGCGGAGGTTATTGCGGTGGTGGCGGCAATGGCGGCTTCGGCGGCGGCGGCGGCGCAGGCGTCAATGGCGGTTTTAGCGGCACGAGCGGCTTCGCCGGCAACGGCTACGGCGGATCCGGAGGCATCGGCGGCACTGTAACCAGTGATACTGTAGGCAATGGCGGCGGCGGCGCGGCTCTCGGATCGGCCATCTTCGTCCTTTCTGGAATCCTCAACACCTACAACAGCGGCGCGGCATACGATAGCACCCACGTTGCGGCAACCGCGGGAGCGGCTGGAGCATGCGGCGTATGCGCTTCTGACTCCTCCGTAACCGCCGCAACCGCCGGCACGGCGGACCAAACGCCGGTCTTCAATGCCTTTGGAACGGTGAATGGCCAGCCTTCGGCCTCCACATACCAGGATTGGGAGAATAGCGGCGCAGCGGCCGTTGGCGGAGTCGCCAGCGCGCTGCCCGTTACCGTCTCCGGCGCGGTACCCTCGACGCTGCCGGCGACGCAATTCAGCGTAAGTGTTACGCCCACCACTCTCTATTCAGGCGTTGCCGGCCAGATTACCGCAACCGCGCTGGACATCAACAACGACGCAACGATTGCCTACAGTGGCACAGCCAATTTGACCGCCACGAACGCAAGCAGCAAGTCTATCCCTGTATCGCCCGCCAGCCTGGCGTTCAGCAGCGGCGCGGCGTCCAGCGGCAGCCTGGCTCTGACGTCGACAGGCATCGACAATACCGTCACCGCGACCGACTCTCTGTGGCCGTATATCAATGGAACCTCCGGCGACCTTACAGTCGCGGCGATTCCTTCGTCGATTACGGTTAGCGCGCCGGCCTCGGCGATTCTCCAGGGCCAGACCATGCAGCTCACGGCCATGGGAAACTACACCAGCGGCTCGCCATTGAATATCACCTCAGCGGTCACCTGGAACTCATCCAATCCCAGTGTGGCAACCATCAGCGCCAGCGGCTTGGCGACGGGTGTTGCCGCCGGCGGCACCAATATTTCCGCCACTCTGGGCAGCGTCACCTCGAATTCCGTGACGCTGACCGTCGGCGACACGACTCCGTCCACGGTCAACATCCTTCCCGCTGGCAGCGGACAGACAGTTTACTGCGGCGTCACTTTTCCCACTTCGCTCTCGGTACAGGTGCTGGATTCGAACGGCATTCCCTTGCCGGGCGTCACGGTGACCTTTGCCGGTCCGACAAGCGGCGCGGGCGTGGGCTTCCCTAGCGCATCCTCGAACACAGCCACCACCGACGCGACTGGAACGGCCACCGTTACGCCCACGGCCAACGCCACGGCGGGCAGCTACACAGTGACGGCGACGGCTGGCACGGTGAGCGCCAGCTTCAGCCTGACCAACCAGGCGATGCCGGTTTATTTGGTGACAACGCTGACCGATGACGCGACCGGCATAGCGGCTCATTGCACCGACCAGATGCTGAGCGGAGCCACGCCGGACGCCTCGTGCAGCCTGCGCGACGCCATCGCGGCGGCCGCGACGATTCCCCAATCCACGCCGACCCCAAAGCCCCCCATGCCCACCATCAACTTCTCGGCCAGCGCGCTCAATTACAGCGCCGCCAGCCCGGTCACGTATTCGGTGGCCAAGCACGGCACCCTGAGCATTACCGGGAATATGAGCATCATCGGTCCGGGAGCCAACCTGATGACCATCAACGCCGAAAGCGCGGCCGGCATCTTCTCTGTGAGCAGCACAACCGAAGACGTAGCCGCAACCATCTCCGGGTTCACCCTAAGCCAGGGCCTGGGAACCAACGGCGGCGCTATCTCTGACGTCTGCGTACTACACACCCCAAATGGCCAACTGACGGTGAGCGGCGTTACCTTCAACGCAAATTACGCCACCGAGGGCGGAGCCATCTATGTTAATAAGTGCAATAACGTGGCGGTGATCGATAGCACCTTCAACGGCAATACGGCCACCGGCAACGGGGATTCAGTCAACAAGGGTCAAAATGGCGGCGGCGCCATCCATATCGAGGAAGCCAATGTGACGGTGACAAACAGCACCTTCTACAACAACACCGCCAGTGGCAGCCAAGGGGGGCAGACCGGCGGCGGCGCCATCTACTACACCGGTGGCGCCGTATCGGTGGTGAACAGCACCTTCAGCGGCAACACGGCCGTAGCTTTCGGCGGCGGAATCTTTGAGGGTGAAAGCGGCGTATCGGTGATGAACAGCATCTTCACGGGCAATACCTCCGGCGGGGACGGCGCTGGTATCTATTCGGACAATCCCATGAACTACGCCGACAGGAATGTCTACTATCAAAATACCCGTGGCACTGGCGCGGAGAGTGACTGCTACGGCTGCAATACCAACAACCACGCGGTCAGCGGCAACCCGATGCTGCTCCCGCTGGGCTACAACGGCGGCACAACGCAGACGATGTTTCCGCTGCCCGGCTCGGCGGCCATCTGCGCCGGATCGATATCGGATTTCATAAGCGTAAATCGCGTCCGCATGACCACCGATCAGCGCGGCGATCCCAACACCAACTCAACTTACCCCGGCTACTCGACCACCGATCTCTGTGTGGATGCGGGCGCGGTACAAACCAACTACGCGCTGACTTTCTCGACCGAGCCGCCCAGCGCCATCTTCACCAATCAAATCCTCACGCCCGCTCCGCTAGTCGCGCTCACCGAGAGCGGCGCGGCTGCCACCTTGGCCAGCGGAACCGTCACCGTCACCGACAGCGCCGCATCGCTGACCGGAACCACCTCGGAGAGCCTCACCCTGGGCTCGGCCGCCTTCAGCAACCTCATCCTTCCTTTACCGGAAAGCGGCGACACGCTGACAGCAACCATGGCGCTGACCTCCTCGCTGAATCTGACGGCAACCAGTACGCCGGTCTCTGCCAGCCTTCAGTCGCAAACCATCAGCTTCTCGCCGATCGCCTCCATTCAATACGTTTCCACGCAGATACCGCTCTCCGCCACGGCCACCTCCGGGCTCACGGTCAGCTTCACTTCGAGCACGCCCACGATATGCACCGTCTCGGGTAGCACCGCATCGCTGCTCGCTCCAGGCACCTGCATCCTTCATGCCGCGCAAGCAGGCAACAGCAATTACGCCGCGGCCACATCGGTATCGCAGGGCTTCTACGTCCATCCGGCCTCCCAGACCATCACCTTCCCAACCATCACCGGCGCATGGTATGCGCTGCAGCAGATCACGCTGAGCGCCACGGCCAGTTCCGGCCTCGCCGTCAGCTTCGCCTCCACTACTCCCACTGTCTGTACGGTCTCGGGCAACACGGCCTCGCTGCTCATTGCGGGATCCTGCATTCTCCACGCCTCGCAGACCGGCAGCACCGTCTATGCTGCGGCCCTGCCGGTCACGCAGGTTGTCGCCGTGCATCTGGCGCATCAGGGCATCACGGTCACGCCCGTCACCACAACCCAGTACGCACTGTCGCAGTTAACGCTCAGCGCCAGCTCGAGTTCCAGCCTTCCGGTCACCCTGGCCTCGGTCACACCGAATGTCTGCACTCTCTCCGGCAACACAGCATCATTCCTCACCGCGGGGACCTGCGACATTCACGCCACCCAGGCGGGCAATGCCACTTATGCCGTCGCCCCACTGATCGCGTACGACATCGATGTGCATCCGATCATCCAAACGATCACCTTCACCACCGTCCCCGCGCCCGTGTATCCCTTGACGAAGGTGACTCTGTCGGCCACGGCGACTTCCGGCCTGACGGTCAGCTTCGCCTCGATCACGCCCACGATCTGCACGGTTTCCGGCACGACCGCCTCGCTGCTGACTGCCGGGAACTGCTACCTCCATGCGCTGCAAAACGGCAACCCCGACTACGCCGCGGCTCCCATCGTGACGCAGCAAGTCGTGGTAACCCACTTGAGCCAGACCATCACCTTTCCGGCGATCGCCAGCCAGAAAGTGGGAGCGAACGTAACGCTGTCGGCCACAGCCAACTCCGGGCTGACGGTCGCCTTCACATCGGCTACCGGCACTGTCTGCTCTGTATCGGGAACGACGGCCACGATGCTCACCGCGGGCAGCTGCGTGATTCACGCCACGCAGGCGGGCAACAGCATCTACTCAGCCGCCCCGCTTGTCTCGCAGAGCATCACCGTGAAGGCTGCGAGTTAATCCCCCGGCCGGGGAGCGAGATCCGCTCCCCGGCTTGCTTCAGCTCCGGGTCGGAAAGCCCCAGGCCTTTCCGGTTCGCAGGTCCACCATCCCAACGCCCACAGCCCACATCTCAGAAGCCCGGCGGACGCTCGCTTGCGACGGCGAATTCCCTCTCCAGCGCAAGCCCCGCCTGCGCCAGCGTGCCTTCGTCAAAAAGCCGCCCAATCAGCGTAACTCCATGCGGGACGCGGCGCGGCGGAGAAAACCTGGGCAGCGGATGACTTGGATCTGGAGCCCAGTCGCTGCGCGCCTCCGAGACCTCGACAAACCCGGCGCGCAGCGTCAGCGACGGGTGCCCCGTGGCGTTGGTAATCACCAGCATCTCGTCCCTCAGCGAAGGCACCAGCAGCAAATCCACCCCGGAAAACACCCGCGCCATCTCCTCGGCCACCTTGCGCCGGAAGCGGTCCGCCTGAACCAGGTCAACCGCCGACAGAAAGCGCGCCTGGCGAAAGACGTTGGGCCAGGCATCCGCCACCTGCTCCTTCAGTTCGTCCACCTGGTGGCTCAGGGTCAGCTCCTCAAAAGCCGCTCCCGCCTCGGCAAAGAGAATCAGGTCGAGCGAATCATAAGGCCAGTCCGGGATCGCCACTTCGACTGGCGTCATGCCGAGCTTTTTCACTGCCTCCAGCGCGGCCCGGTCCACATCCGTCGCGGGAGCCTCCTTCATCCAGCCCGGAAAGTAGCCAACGCGCAGCCCCTTCAAATCCGCCGCGGCATCGAATCCAAGCTCGCTGGGCACGCACGCCAGATCGCGCCCATCCGGCCCGGAGATCGCCTTCAGCGCCAGCATGGTGTCTTCCACGCTCCGCGCCATCGGCCCCAGTTTGTCGAGAGACCAGCACAGCGTCATGGCGCCGGTGCGCGGCACGCGGCCAAAGGTGGGGCGCAATCCCGTGACTCCGCAACGCATGGACGGGCTCACAATGCTGCCGCCGGTTTCGCTGCCGATGGCGAAGCCCACCAGCCCGGCAGCCACCGCCGCGCCCGGCCCTGCGCTCGAACCCGAAGAACCTTCCTCCAGCAGCCAGGGATTCATCGTCTGCCCGCCAAACCAGATATCGTTCAGCGCCAGCGCGCCCAGGCTCAGCTTGGCCACCAGCACCGCGCCCGCCGCGTTCAACCGCTCCACCACAGTCGCGTCCGCCGCGGGCACGCGATTCCGATAGGGCTCTGCCCCATAGGTTGTCGGAATCCCCGCCGTATCCAGCAAATCCTTCGCCCCCCACGGAATGCCATGCAGAGGACCACGGTACTTCCCCGCCCCAATCTCCGCATCCGCCTGCCGGGCCTGGGCCAGGGCGTGTTCCGGCAGCAGCGTGATGACGCAACGAAGTTGCGCGTTGAAGCGCTCCAGCCTTTGCAGGTAGATTTCAGTCAGCCGCGTCGATGTCAGCTTGCGGCTCTCAATCCATCTTGAGAGCTGCCAGACGGGCGCGAAGGCGATAGCTTCTTCGGTTGCCGGCAGCGCCAGCCCGGCGTCGGCGCTGCGAATAAACGATTCTCCGCCCCGGCCGGGTTTCACAATCCCCGGCAGGCTCGGATTCCATTGCGTGGCCGGCGCGAGCGTCGCTTCCAGCGCAATCGTCCGCGGCCCTGTGCGGCGCTCCAGCAGCGGCGCCATCTGCATCCGCCAGTTGCTCGCCGCGGTTGCGCGGTCGGCTGCGGTCATTTGCAGCCAAACGAGCTTTTCGGCCTCCGCAAAGGTTGCGGCCGATACCTCCGGCCCAACCGCCGGAGCGGTGCCGAAGGCCGGCGGCGCGCCCGGCGGCAATTCCTGAGCCTGGCCTTCCGCCGACTGAGCCCTGGCCCGAAGGGCGGTGGCCAGCATTCCAAGCGAACCATAGGTGAGAAACTCTCTGCGCGTGCGGGGCATAATCCTCCTTTGCCGTGGAGCGTGGTAACCTGCTCGAAGCACTTCCAACCATAGTATCCGCCTCGGCCCGGAGCCGGAGTTATCAGCGCTCCAACTCGAAGAAAGTTACCCGCCCCGTTCTCCGCTCCGCCGGAAGCTCGGAGCCTCTTGCAAAATTGTCTTCAGTTAGCTGATAAGCGTCAGGGCACGACTTTAGTCGTGCCGCAAAAGGCCCATTCCGATTCCGGCTTTAGCCGCTGCGGAATTGCAAACAACTGAGAACAAAAAGACGCAGGGGCTAAAGCCCAATATCTTCTTGCTGAACTGGCGGCACGACTGAAGTAGCGCCCTGACGCTTCTTGCACTCTCCATGGAATTTTGCAACTGGCTCAACTGCTTGGTTCTCCCTTTGCTGGTTTAGAATGGTTGCGGCATGAAGACAGAGAGAATCCGTAGCGATTGGGTAGGACAGGTCGTTGACGGAAGATTTACCCTCCTCCAATGGTTAGGCGGCTCTGAAAGAAATGGAGTCTTCCTGACGGAACTGCACGGGCATGGCTCGCGGAAAGCCGCCATCAAGCTCATTCCTGCTGATGGCGAGGACGCTGAGGCTCGCATCGCCCGCTGGGGAGCGGCGGCAACCCTCTCTCATCCTCACGTGATGCGCCTCTTCCACTATGGGCGTTGCCAGGCCGGCGAAGTGCGGCTCCTCTACGCCGTCACGGAATATGCCGAAGAGATCCTCTCGCAGATCCTTCCGGCCCGGCCGCTCACTCCCACCGAAGCCATCGAGATGCTCGACCCGGTTCTCGGCGCGCTCTCCTATCTTCACGGAAAAGGCCTCGTGCATGGCCGCCTCAAGCCATCGAACATCATGGCTGTCGACGATCGGTTGAAGCTCTCCTCTGACGACCTTCAAATTGCCGGCCAGCCCGCCACACATGTTGAGGCGCAGGCAATCCGAAATGCGCCGGAGAACGCTGCCGGGCCGATCACGCCGGCTGCGGATCTGTGGTCGCTCGGCGTCACCCTGGTTGAAGCCCTGACCCAGCATCTGCCAATCTGGAACCGGCCGGCACAGAGTGATCCGCTGGTGCCGGAGTCCATTCCACAACCCCTCGCCGCCATTGTCCTGGAGTGTCTCAAATCCGATCCGGAGCGCCGCTGCACCCTGCGCAGGATCAGAGTCTACCTGGGAGTTGCCCGGTTCCTTCCCGACATCATTATCAAAGCCAGGGGAATGACGCCGGCTAAACTCGTCACGGCTGCGCTCGTTGTCCTTGCGCTTTTTCTGGCCGCTGTCGTCGCGGTCCCGCTGCTTTGTTCTCACAAGACAGATCCGTCGCCTCCAATCGTCATCGAGCAGCCCGCGCCCGCGGTCGTTCCCATCCCGCCTCCATCGCCTCCATCTCCTCTTCCGCAAACCCAAAACGCCAAAGGCGGCACGGTGAAAGGTGCGGTCGCTCAGCAGGTTCAGCCCGACGTACCCCAAAAAGCGAGCGAGACCATTCACGGCAAAGTCCTGATGAACATACGGGTCACGGTCAATCCGGACGGCGACGTTTCAGATGCCGCATTGGATTCTCCGGGGTCAAGCAAGTACTTCGCCAGCCTGGCTCTTGAGGCGGCGCGGCGCTGGCAGTTCAAGCCCGCGCAGGTTGATGGCAAGGCAGTCTCCAGCGAGTGGCTGCTGCGCTTCGACTTTGGGCCGGCCGGAACCGTGATCACGCCAGTCGAAACATCTCCTTAGGCTGGGTTGGGGAAGAATGCGGCGATCTCCTTCGTATAATCACCACAGGAACCCGCCTGGGTTGAAAGGGAATCCGCAATGCCGGCTTACGACTATCAGTGCAATGCATGTGGACGCTCATTTGAGGTGCGTCAAAAGATGTCTGATCCAGAGATCGAATCCTGCCAGTCATGCGGCGGGCCCGTGAAGAGGCTGATTGGTGGTGGAGCAGGGGTTATTTCCAAAGGGAATCAACCCAGCTTCTCAAAGGCTGGCTCGGGTTGCGCTCCTGGCGCGCCTTGCTGCGGTCAGAATGGCGGCTGCGGCAACATGGAGTTCTGCGGTCAGTAAGAAGCTCTTCCGGTTTCCCTCGACGCTTGAACTGGCCCCATGCCTGGCTCGGAAATCATGCCTCCTCGATCACACATCCAATCGCTGGGACTCATCTTCCCTACCGCTGTTGCCGGACTGGCGATCCGGTTCGCCCCGCTGGGCCTTCCGCCTTTTGTCGTCAAATATGGCGGCTCAACGCTCTGGGCCGTGATGATCTACTGGATCGTCTCGACTCTTCTGCCATTGTGGCGTCTGCCTGCCGTTGCATTGCTCGCGGGAGCTCTTGCCACAGCGGTCGAGTTCGTCAAGCTCTGCCACTTCCCCGCGCTGGAGGCCTTCCGCGCTACCCTTCCCGGCATCATCCTTCTCGGCCGCTTCTTCTCCGTCTGGGACATCGTCGCATACTGGCTCGCCATCGCTGTTGGAGTCCTTGCGGATATGGGCATTCGTTCGACAGCAGGCCCTTCATCGCGCCCCGGCAAAGCCACGACAGGTGGACCCATGAAACTGTAGCGCTGGCCTCCCGGCCGGCTGTAGCGTGGACCTCCCGGTCCACGCTTGTTTCTAATCAGACCGGCACTCTATCGAAGCTGCCCGGCCAGGGAAGTCGTGCCTGAACCTTCTCAACTGCGGGGCAGTCCGAATCGCTAATCGGCGTCCTGGAACTCGGAGTTCGCTTTCATGTAGGCCAGCAACTCATCCACCTGGCAAAAGGCCAACGCCGTGTACGTGTCGGCGGCGCCGTAGTAGATGGCGATCCGTCCGCTGGCCGCATCCGCAATCGCGGCGCACGGGAAGATGACGTTAGGCACAAAACCCACAGTCTCATACTGGGTCTCCGGCGTGAGCAGGTAATCTCGAGTCCGCAGCAGCACCTTGCTCGGATCCTCAAGGTCCAGCAGCACCGCGCCCATGCTGTAAACATATCCGTTACAAGTCGTGCTCACGCCGTGATAGAAAAGCAGCCAGCCCGCCGGCGTTTCTATCGGCACCGGACCCGCGCCGACTTTGGTAGCCTGCCACCAGGTTTTGCCCTGCGCCCGCATCACCAGGCGGTGCTTGCCCCAATAAACCAGGTCCGGACTGTACGACAACAGAATGTCGCCGAACGGAGTGTGGCCCGAGTCGCTGGGGCGGCTCAGCATGGCGTAAAGCCCGTTGATCTTTCTCGGGAAGAGCACGCCGTTGCGGTTGAAGGGCATCATCGGATGCTCCATCTTGGTCCAGGTCTTGAAGTCCCTGGTGCGGCCCATTCCGATGGAAGCTCCTGGAAAATCGTCACACCACGTGACGTAGAAGGTATCGTCCATCTTCAACAGGCGCGGGTCATAGGCGTAACCGTTTTGCACTTTCTTGCCGGCCTCGTTCTTCCACGCAATCACGTTGGGGTCCAGATCCCAATGAATGCCGTCCCGGCTGCGGCCAAAATGAAGATCGGCCACGCCATTGCGATGATCGGCGCGGAAGACTCCAACGAAGGCCCCCTCATGCGGCCAGGCAGCGCTGTTGAAGACGCGAGCCATGCGTCCGCCGGGGTTCCATCCGAGCAGGGGGTTTCCGCTATAACGCCAAACTACGCCGGTGCAGCCTGCCGGGCGGTCTTGCCAGGGGAGGTGAGGGATAGACTGGCCCACGATGCTCTGCTTCGTCGATTTTCCTGCGCTCATGTAAAAAGCTCCTCTTTCAATTTGCTGCAAGGTTGGCGGCTGCGCCCTCGCGCCGAGTCTTCAGTTCGCCTGCGATGCGTTCCAAAAGCTTCGCATCAAGGTTATAGAAGGCGGCTGCAAACACGGTCAGCAGACACCCCACTGCGGGAAGTACGCTCACCATCAGGCGAATGCCCAGCAGCGTGCCTGCGTTCTGTGCGATGTTGGCCTGGTAACCGTAATATGCCAGCAGCCATCCCGCGACGGCGCCGCCGATCGTCCAGCCCATCTTCTGCGCGAAGGTTCCCGCTGAAAAAATGAGCCCGGTGGCGCGGCCTCCGAACTTCCACTCCGCATAGTCGGCGGTGTCGGCATACATGGCCCAGACCAGAGGGTTCAGCGAGCCGGTAAAGAGCGAGCCGACAATCTGACAGCCGAAGATCAGCGCCAGATTCTTCGGCCCGGCGAAAAACATCGGCAGAAGCGTCACCGCGTTGATCAGCGTAAGCCAGATGTACGTCTTCTTCTTCCCGCCAAAAAACCTGGTCAACGGAGCGGTAACCACCACTCCCGTAAGCGAGCACACCGTGCCCGCAACCAGGTACGTTGCGGTCAGGCCCTCCCGGCCCACGAAATACTTGAAGTAGTAAATCAGGCAAGCTCCGCGAATCGAGACCCAGGTAAGAAACAAGATGCTCATCGCGCCCAGCGCCAGCCACGGCCGGTTCTTCAGCAGGTCTCTCAAGTCGCCGCCGACCGACGACTGGTCGCTTGCCAAAGGGACAACGCGCTCGCGCGTGGTAGCGAAGGTGAAGAGAAAGAAACACATCGCCGCAAAGCCAAAGACGCCCATCGCCAGAGGGTAGCCCACCTTGTTGTTCCCGTGGCCGAGCGTTTTGATCAGATAGAGAAACGTGCCCTGCACAATGAGGTTTCCGGTGAAGGCGCCCACGAATCGATAGGAAGAGAGCTTGGTGCGCACATCGGAATCGGGGGTAATCACGCCCAGCAGGGCTCCGTAGGGAATATTGATCATGGTGTATACAATCATCACCAGCATATAAGTGGCATAGGCATAGGCCAGCTTGCCGGTCGGCGACAGATTGGGCGACAGAAAGGTCAGCACGCCCGAGATGAAGAAAGGGAAGGCCATCCACAGCAGCCAGGGGCGAAACTTGCCGAAGCGCGATTTCGTCCGATCCGCCATCATTCCCATGACGGGGTCGGCCACCATGTCGCCGCTTCGAGTCAGCAAGATCATTGTGCCCACGGCCGCGGCGCCGAGCCCCACCGTGTCCGTATAAAAGTTCATAAGGAACAGAACGAAAGTGTTGTAGTAAAGGCAGGATGCCAAATCACCTGTGGCGTAGCCGACGCGTTCCCTGAAACGCACCGGTTGAGACTCTTCGGAAGTAGACATCTCTTGCTCCCTTTTGTGAGGCGTGGCCGCGCGCCGGGGCTATCGGGCAACTCGCAAGAAAAAACGCAGTCGCCGGCTCTGAACCGTAAACTGGAATCTCCTTTTCGGCAGCGGTTTCAGGAAATTGTATCGCTCTTGAGGCAGATTGCAAGGCGAAAAGAATGCTTGCGTCAAGAAACCTGCGTTTGCGGCAGCCTCTCGCAGCGCGCAGCCGGGCTTCTGTCGTGCAAAATCGAGGGGCAAAGCAGAATTGAAGCGACAAATCGGACCAGGTGCGGCCAAGGGGAATTGACTTAAGCTCACCTAATATCTGTTGCTTATCATTAAAATCAGCAAGATAGAAAAGCAAATGGCGGAGAGAGTGGGATTCGAACCCACGGTACTCGTTAAAGTACACACGCTTTCCAAGCGTGCGCCTTAAACCACTCGGCCATCTCTCCACTCAAGTGGCGTGTCTTCTTGAATCTACCACAGCTGACAAGCGATGTCAGGCCTCGGAGGGCTGCTATTCGAACTCCGCCACAACCTGGCCAACCTTCACTGAATCGCCCTTCGCAACCCGCACGTTCTTCACTTTTCCCGCGCTGTGCGCCGTCACGTTTGTTTCCATCTTCATGGCTTCGAGAACCATGATCGGGTCATTGGCCTGAACCGGCTGCCCGGGCTCGACAGTCACTTTGATAACGATGCCTGTTACGGGACTTCGGCAAACCTTCTTTTCGTCAACGGCTTCCTCGGCCGCCGCAGCCGGAGCTTGCGCGGCCGCAACCGGCGTTGGCTGTGCCGTCGCGGCCGGGGTGTGAGATGGCCCGTACTGCGGCTGGCGCGGCATCGCGTCATCTTCCAGCACTTCGACTTCCGCTTCGTAAGTCTTTCCGTCAATTGAAATCTGAAGTTTCAAGTTACCAGCTTCCTTCCTTCCACTTGCTTTCGAGCGTCAGCCCCTGGCCTCAACCCCCGGTCCGCGGATTATGGGAGGCGTGAACCAGCGCCCGCCCTTGCTGAGACCATGCGCTCACACCCGGATAAGGCGACCGCAGCATCTTCGCCGAGCGGATGCGAACCTTTTTGCCTAAAAACGCGGTTACTGCCGCGGCAATCAGCACCAGCGTTTCAGGCGTGACCTGCTCATCTTCCCGATGAACCGCTTCCTGCATCGCAGCAGCGGGAGCGGCTTCCTTCTCAACAGCCGGAGCAGCAGCCGCCTGCACCTGCGGAACCCGGCTGACTTCCGCCAGCTTGGCTTCCAGAGCCTTGAGCGCGCCGGCAAGCTCACTCAGTTGGCTCGCCATCGCATCTTCCCGTTCCGCGGCAACATGGCGCAGCATGAACCACAAGCCGAAAAAGGTCAGCGCGCAGCCCGCTCCAACCAGGACCGCGATCACCACGAAATCCACTGCATTCAAATCCACGCGCGGCTCCCCATCATAAAGGAATCAGTCCATGCTTCTTCGCGGGCCGCAGTTCCCGCTTGGTATGCAGCGATTCAAGCGCCTCCGCCAGAACCTTCCTGGTCTCGGCAGGCTCGATGATGTCATCCACCAGCCGCCTGCCCGCCGCAACATAGGGGTTGGAGAAGGTCTCGCGATACTCGTCCACCAGTTCCTGGCGTCGGCCGGCCTTATCCTCGGCCGCATCGATCTCGCGCCGGAAGACGATCTCCGCCGCGCCCTCGGCGCCCATCACCGCAATCTCCGCCGTGGGCCACGCCACCACCCGGTCCGCGCCCAGATCCTTGCAGCACATCGCGATGTACGCGCCGCCATAGGCCTTGCGCAGCACCACCGTAATCTTCGGCACCGTTGCGGCCGAATAGGCAAACAGCAGCTTGGCCCCATGACGGATGATGCCGCCCCGCTCCTGCTCCACACCGGGAAGAAATCCCGGCACATCTACAAAGGTCAGCAGCGGAATATTGAAGGCATTGCAGAAGCGCACAAACCGCGCCGACTTATCCGAGGCATTGATGTCGAGCACCCCGGCCAGGCAATTTGGCTGGCTGGCGATAATGCCCACTGGCCGCCCTTGCAGGCGTCCGAAGCCAATCACAATATTCGCCGCAAACTCCGGTTGAATCTCCAGAAAATCCTGATAGTCCACGACGCGCTTGATAACATCGCGCACATCGTAAACAGCCTTGTTGTCGACTGGAACAATCCCGTTCAACTCCGGATCAGATTCCAGCGGCAGATTGAAAGCCATGCGCGGCGGATCCTCAAGATTATTCGAAGGCAGAAAACTCAGCAGCCGCCGGCAGATCTGAGTCGCATCATCGTCATCGCGAGCAATCAGGTGTACCACGCCCGAACTCATCTGCGCATGAGGGCCGCCCAGCTCTTCATCGCTCACCACTTCGCCGGTAACCTGCTTGATCACCTTTGGCCCGGTGATGAACATCCGCGCCGGCTGCGTTTGAATCACAAAGTCGGTCAGCGCCGGGCTATAGACAGCGCCGCCCGCGCAGGGTCCGCAGATGATCGAGATCTGCGGCACCACTCCGGAGAGCAGAACATTGTTGTAGAAGACGCGGCCATATCCGGCCAGGCTGTCAATCCCCTCCTGAACGCGCGCCCCGCCCGAGTCGTTCATAAAGACAAACGGGCTGCCCGTCTTCATCGACAGGCGCATCATATCCACAACCTTGTCGTTGTGCGTCTCGCCGGCAGAGCCGCCGCCCACGGTGAAATCCTGGCTGGCCAGATGCACCTGGCGCCCGTCAATGTTGGCGCACCCGGTCACCACTCCATCGGCGGGCATCTCTTTGCCGGCCATCCCAAAATAAGTTGACCGGTGCATGGCAAACAGTCCAATCTCCTTGAAGCTGCCCTTATCCACCAGCCTTTCAACCCGCTCCCGCGCCGTCAGCTTGCCGCCCGCGTGCTGTTTCTCGATGCGCTCCTGGCCGCCGCCCAGTTCCAGCTCCGCGCGCCTTGCGCTCAGAGCCGACAGCTTCTCGGCCATCGTCTTCTTGCCTTCCGCTTTCTTCGCCATCCCCGCTCCTGCTTCCACCGGCCTTGTAGGTGTCCTGATTCTAGAGTTCGCTCAATAAATGCCGTCATCCCAAGCATCTTGACTCGCTCTTGCGAGTCGCACCAGCAATGAACCCGCTAACTTGCTAACTCGCCATCCCGCGAAGCGGGGCGAACCCGCCAAAATGGTTTACCCCTTTCCGGGTTGGTGAAAATGCTCCTATCTCTCCGGAGCCACCGTCACCCGGTGCTCTTTCCCGTTCAGCGTAATCACATAGTTCACTTTGGCGTTCAGCGCAGCCCCGCCTCCAGCCGCTGCAAGAGCCTTCTGCTCTGGCGCCTTCGCCTCCGCGGCCTTGCCCGCAACCGCCGGCTCCTTGCCCACATTCTTCCGCCCCTGCGCCCGGCTCTCGAAAAACTTCGGCGCAACCTGCGGGAACATGGCATACGTCAGCACATCCTCGTCGCTGCCATTCGATCCCTTCAGAGCATTGGCCGCCGCGCTAAGACTCTCCCACTCCGGCTTCTGCAAGTCGGCCGGCCGAACCGTAATCGCCGGCTTCTTCGCATGAGCCTCCGCCAGTTTCAGCACCTCGGGATCCTTAGCGCCGATCGTAGCTCCGTAATAGCCCAGCATCAAATCGGCAAACTCCCCGGTAAGCACCTTGTACTTGCCCATCAGCACATTGAAGACCGCCTGCGAGCCCACGATCTGGCTCGTCGGCGTCACCAGCGGCGGATACCCCGAGTCCTTGCGAACCCGCGGAACCTCCTCCAGAACCTCCTTCAGCCGGTCGCCCGCGCCCTGGCCCTTGAGCTGGCTCTCCATGTTCGAAATCATCCCGCCCGGAATCTGGCTCTTGAAGATCTCCGTATCCACGCCCGTATTCTCGCTGAAAAACTCCTTGTACCGCGGCCGAATCTTCGCAAAGTGAGCAGACACTCGCAGCACACGCTCCAGATCCACCCGCGTCTCGTAGCCGGTCCCTTCCAGCAGCTCGATCATGCTCTCCGTCGGATTGTGTCCCGGCCCCAGCGAGAGCGAACTCACCGCTGTATCCACAATGTCGCATCCCGCCTCGACAGCCTTCATCAGCGAGACCAACGTCACTCCGGTCGTCGCGTGCGTGTGCAGATGCACCAGCGTCTCCTCGCCGCACCGCCGCTTGATCGCCTTCACCAGGTCATAAGCCGGCTGCGGCCTCAGCAGAGCTGCCATATCCTTGATGCAGATCGAGTCGCAGCCCATCTCCCGCAACTCCTCGGCCATCTCGGCAAAGGCCTCCACGGTATGCAGCGGGCTGACGGTGTAGCAGATCGCGCCCTGCGC
>Ga0302320_10010321_pt1 | contig 19912 bp, 9 predicted proteins | sample Bog_T0_3_FD_202130 | JGI IMG/M metagenome (GOLD analysis project Ga0302320, IMG submission 202130) | Peat permafrost microbial communities from Stordalen Mire near Abisko, Sweden - Bog_T0_3 | ecosystem: Environmental > Terrestrial > Soil > Wetlands > Peat | place: Sweden: Abisko, Stordalen Mire... | reverse complement strand
AAGCGAGTAAGTGCTGGTTTGCATCTCGGTCATACCTTGCCGCTGGTAGTCGTCCATCAACTTTTTTAGCGCTTCTATACGCGGTGATTTGGGCGACGTTTCGCGGTAAGCCTTGATTGCTTTGGCCACCCAATGCGCTTTGCCGTGAGACGTGGGATTATCGTTTGCGTCACATAGGTAACTTTCGGCCCGCTGTTCTTCAGTCGTGACCGCCTGCTCGTTCAGGTCGGACTTCTTTTGCCAATTCGCCATCAGCCGTTGAAAATGACGCAGATGGTTCCATTGCTTTTCGGTTTCGGCTCTGGTCGCACATTGGCTGGCGATTCGGATAAGCCAGGGAACGTCTCCCTCAAAGTCGTTTTGGTAGCTAGTCAGGAGCGAACCAAGTTCTAGCAACGGTGCTTCGGCAAGGGAATTCTTGAAGACGTCCTCAAACGCCGCCTTCACTTTGTCCAGAAGCGTATGTTTGGTCATCGTCGCTAGTCGAAGGGCGCGCTTTAGTCGAACGGTGGCTGCGTCCCAGCGGCGGCATCGGTCGATTTTCTTCTCGTCAGCGACCGCGCGGCAGAGGTTTTCAGCGGAAGCAATGTAGGCTTCAATGGCGAGGGCTACGAGTGTGAAGTCGCGTTTCTTCTGCGTGCTCCAGCATACATCTGCCAACCGCGCTTTGAATTCAGGGTCATGGGCTTCACGAGCCATTTCGGCGAAGATACTAAGCAGCGACTCACCAAAGTCCTCCGGGTTGGGAAATTGAAAGCCGGGCATCGGGCAGAGACCACGGAACGGTTGCCGGGGATTGTCGAGTCGCATTTCCAGTGCGGTAAGCCATTGCAGAACGCGCGCGATAGAGGCGGCCTCCGTTTGACCGACCTGCTCAAATTCCTTAGCCTTGTCTCTTAAGACATCCTGATAAACACCGCATTCTTTCTGAGAACAACCAGCGATTAGCGATGGCCAGCCCACAATATCAAACGCGGCCTTCGTTAGGACGTCGTAAGCGTTGGCTGTGGGAGCGGTCATTTTGCGATGGTGGGGTGGCTGCTGCTTGATACATTCCGATTCTTGATTGCTGACGTATCAATCTCTGTTCCAGAAAAACTCGTAATTTGTTTTGACGACGCCTTCCAGGGTTTTGTCTTTGGAAGAACTCCAGCGCGTTCGTGTCCCATATTTCAGATGTTCATGTTACGGATGGCGGCAACATTGTGAAGGTCATCAAAGTGCCCTGACGATAGCACCGAAACGTTTCGACTCGAATGCATGGAGCGGAGAATCGAAACATCAATCGGTTGGGACGTTGTTTTCATTCTTAACTGTCACAAAAACTGCCTAGTATTTGTGACAATGACAAGTCAATTTGAACCTAAATCCGTAATGGATTCTGTTTTGGCTTCGGTTTGTGGTCGGCGAGCGGGGAAAGTGGAGCGGAGGACGGAGAGAAGCGCCTAGCGAATCGAAGCCGGAGCGCAACGACCCGTCGCCGAGCCGCAGACGGAAGCCCGACGCTCATGCGGCCCATTACAAATGCTCGCTCGTGACGAGCGCGTGGTTTGCGGAGTGGAACGGGCGTCGTCGAGAGGGGAAAGGGGCGACGGGCAGCCCGTGGAGCGGAGCAAACCGCGCGTTGGTCACGGCGTAAAACACTGCTTCCGCTGTGATCCATCTGTCATGAAAATTCATACCAGCGGATCAAAGCATTGACACCAGCCCTATCATTCATAATCTATTTCCTCCAATTACAGAAACGTCATGGATCATAGAACAGAGGCATTCAAAACGAAATTCAGCGATGCTGGGCAACTCCTCGGTGTAACACCCAAGGACGTGGTGTCGCTCAAGCTCCGTGAAAATGTGAATTCCTATGACGAATATCGGAACTTTTTTCGCGCGTTGGAGCATGAAGCTGGATTTCAATGCACTCCTGTTGATGGCGATTTGCAAGGCAAAGGCTATCTTTTATCCGATGGCAGCAGCCGAGTAATCGTTGTCGAGCACGAAACTGGTTTGGAGATTCTTTACATTGCTGGCTCGATTGCGTCTTTGATCGGAATATTGCCGCTGATTGTTCAAGGTTGGCGTGCCTTTCGTGGCCATCACGCCGCAAGACGCGACTTTGACGACCGAAGAGTTGAGATTCGTCGAATAGATGAAACTGGACATCTTACTGAAGACCATGTTCACGAAAGGAATTTAATCCACAATTCCCCATCAACGGCGAACACCTTTCTTGCAACATCAGCAGCAAAGACTATTGAATCCGAATTGCGACAAATTAAGGAGCAGATAAATTCAATATCTCGCCGTGTGGACGCTCTCGAAGGCAAAAATCCGGCCAAGGCTAAGAGCGGCAAATCCAGAACGAACAAAAGCGGTTCGCAGAAAAGAAATCGCAGGCCCCGATCTGAGGCCGGCTGAAATTGACGAGGCTTCGGTCTGCGGTTGGCGAATGGGAAAGGTGAAGCGTAAAGTGCCAAAGCTAGTCAGCCATTAAGCGGTTGCGGATTTCCCGGTAACATGAACGACCACATGAACTGTTTATATTCCTCGACTGAAACAATCCGATAACGAAGTTCATCGTTGGCATTTTTTAATCCTGCCGATTTAATGCTTTCTGGGTTTGCTATTTTATGAAAATGAATACCCTTTAATTTTGCTCGTTGAATGCTCGATGCGACCTCTGGATTTATGCGAGAGCATACGATTTCTGTTACTGCGGATGAACAAATACAATCGAATATATATTCGGCCTCTTCTGGATTAAGATCGAGTCTGCTTACAACTGGTTTTGGAGAGTTTTTAGCAGCGTCATAAAATAGCAATCCCTTTAACAAAAGTTTCGGTCCAATTGGTAAAATATGACATACGACTTCATGGGCGGGTAAAGAAAGAGGCACGATGCCAACGTCTGAAATAGGAAGTTCAATGGGTGAGTTGCATATTGTCCATTTATTGAGGCGAAATGTGTCGTAATCAGGATTTGTCGAGCGCTTAAATTGAAACCGATATAACGACTGCAAGACATTTTCGGATTCCACGATCACTTTACGCCCAAGCGCGTGCTCCTTTTGCCAAATAGCGATTACTTCTTCTGGAATTCCTAATTCACTCAAAAACCCTTTTGTTCCATTTTGCAATTCCCAATTTATTTGAAAAACAAAACTCACCACGGCTCCAGGCTTCGAGAATAGGGCTGTAAGATTGAGAAGCGTGCAATACCTGTGCAGATTCTCGTATAATTCTGGAGGCAATTCGGTTGATTGATGTTTTGCGGCTTCTTCTAAAGCATCAAATGTTTTTGGCAGGCGTGATTCCACTTTGGAAAATGCTGCCTCCATTGAGTTGTCGGGTTGACCTGAAACGACCAATTGATTGTAGCCTGGCGAAGAACAAGCACTCTCTGGGCTTCTGGGCATCCATTCTCCTGTTTGAACTTGATAGCATTGCAATGAATTACCTGGAATTTTGAATCGCTTAAGCAAAACCTGTGAAACGAAGTGCTGATTTTCGTTCGGATTGTTCATTTATTCAAAAGGGTTATCGCGATGCCTTTGCTCACTGCCATCCAAATATGTTTGGCAAAAAGTCATGGACAGTTGGTATTACTCACATTTTTTAAATCATGGTATCTGTCGGAGATATTGTGATAGAATATTCCTTGAGAAAACGCGCTCTCCATTCACTTGAATACTTTTTATTAAATTCATCCAGTTCGCTTGCAAGATATTGTTCCAGAACTATGCGATAAACACGAAAGGCAAGTGAAGCTGCCGATAACCTTACTTTGGGGACATCTTGTGGATCACGGACAGGGTTGATGAAAATGTTTTCCCCAAAAATTACATTTTTGAATATGTCACTGCCATGTGTCACAGCAGAAAACGAACTATAAATATAATTATACTCTTTGAGTTTGCCGATACCTTCAGCAATTTTGCGAATTGAAAGTTTATCAGACGGTGAGCCATAAACCTCATACCAAGGCTTATCGAAATTGCGACTCACGTAATTCAACTGAAATTTGGCATCAATTCCACAAAACTCCGGCAATGCAAGAATCTCGTTAATTCGCCGAATTTCATCGTTGAGTTTTTGCAATTGTTCGGCTGTTAAAGGAATACGGCTCGCCGCATCAGCGTGCCGCATTGATTCTGGTGTGCCGCTAATTGCGACCGACTGCCAATGATGCCGTTTGCGAAGACTTGCAACATAAAGGTGATGAACTTTTGCTTCAGTATCAGCAGCCAAGAGCCATTCCATCGTGTGGGCAATTTCTAAGAGAGAACGGATTTGCAGACCGGCACTGAAACAATTTCCAGATGAGGCTAAAATTGCAATTCCGTCCAAGTGAACCAATACCTGCCGAAGTTGCACAAGGATAATGCACATGGCCTTAATATCTCGTTGACTTTTTGCATAGGCTTTTGGAAGCAGGTGCGAACCATAATCAAGAATTTCATTAAGCAGTTCGATGTCGTCCTTAAAATGTCGAACCATTTCAACGCTATATTCTCGATCAAGAATCCCTTTATGTGTGTCGTTCATTGTCATAATCATCATCGATAAATTTCGCCCAAGCGCCAGACGAGGCCTAAAGCTTCCGGCCACGAGGTTGGTTGTCGGCGCGTATTTGCTCGATATACTGGTGTGCTTCTTCGTGGGTCATTTCGTCAACTTTTGTAAAATTTGTTTATTTGATGGCTTAAGGATGCAACCAAGCGAATCCCGTCGCAAGGCGAACAGGGAAAACATTTCCAGCCTTAAATCGGATTTCGGTTCCTGGCAAGCTGCTGACATCACTTGAATTCGCCAGCGGCAGGGCCACGGATGAAAGCTCCGTCCTTTGCGGCGAGAACGTCGCAATCGCATAGCAGCCCCGCAAGGGTGTCGAGTCGGTCGGGCATCCAAGGCAGGTCTCGTTCGCCGAGATCGCTGCGCGCACTGATTGTTGCCTCTATCCCACTGTCGCCGATGAGGAATCGCAGACGTTGTGCCGTGCCGTCAAAGCGAGCGAGAGCGATGCGCATGTGTTGGGCGAAAATGAGGCTGGCGAATATATCCTTCAGCAGGTTGCGGATTGAAAGTTTTTTGCGGTCTGCGAGCCACTGAAGAAACCAACTCATACTCATGCGGTCCGCACCGCCGAGGCTGAGAAGATTTTTGGTTTTGGTTTCCTGCTGGCGCACTAGCATACGCCAATACCAACCGGCAATCATGCGAAGAGCGTTGATGACGGCATTGTCATCGCGCGGCTCATCCACAAATTCGAAGTGTTTATCTCCTGTATGGACAGTTTCATTCCAGGCCTGCGACGTTGCCACGTCATCCTTTTTTACCAGTTTTCCGGCACTTTCACGAGCGAAGTGTTCAAAGGTGGCATTCCCATCGAAGCCGGCGAATTTGGAGCGGCGCTCCCAGTATTCAATCACTGCTTCGATGGATCGATTCCCTTGTTTAATCGCATCCTCGAAGCACCACAGCAAAAGCTCGATGGCGTAGCGCTGGAATTGGCGGGCCATGAAACAAGACCAGCGCAGGCAATGGTCCGCGAGTTCCCGGTCCTTGATCTGAAGCTGCTTCCCATCATCAAACATGCCGGTATACCAGGCGTTGCGAATTTGTTCCGTGGTCAACCGGTTGCGTTGGCTCAATGTCGCGAGCATGAGCTGTGTGGTAAGTGTCCGGGCGTAACCGGGATCTTCGTGCTGAGCGGGCAGGAGCTTGCGGCGGAAGCAGGCTTTGAGGGGCGCGTAGGCCGGCGCGCGATAGCGGGCGGGGTCGAGGCCACTGGCAGCGAGCTTGCTGACATCCTTAGCTTTGAATTCTGTTGAACCCAAGGAGGCGAGCGCCTGATAGCTGCCGGCTTTGCTGAGGCTCGCGTCAACGCCTTTCATAATGGCTAGGACATCCTCATCATCACCCGGAATCGGAATTTCCAGGGATTTCGCTCCATTCCTAGCCTGCGAATGGTAGGCCTTAATCAGTCCCAGAGCATGGAGGGAAGGGCCGTAGATGGCGGCGGCGTAGAGGCTGTTTTGCTCGGTGCGTTTCGCGTCTTTGAAATTGAGTTTGCCCGGGAGGGAGTTTTTCTGGGTAATGCCGACGCGATTGCGAACCTGACCGCAGTCCCGAGAAATGCCCAATTCATCGCGGAGCGTGAGCGAGAGAGCGACTTCCACCTTTTCACGAAAAGATTTATAATTTTTTTCAGTGTAATCGATGCCGCCGGCGCAGAGTTGATGAAATTTCCAAGGAATCCATCCACCGAGGAAAAATGTTCCCATATCCTCGGTGACGTTGTTGAGTTCGGGTATCAAGTCCCGGCCGACGATCGTGAGGTTAACCCAGCGCAAGCCGAGAAAATCAATACCACCGCCTCGCAGAGAGAAATCTGCCGTCGTGAACGGTTTGTCAGGCAATTCTTTCATTTTGGCGTTCCCCCGGAGCTGAGCTGAAACAGCGCAGCAAAATCCTTCTCAAATGAGGCATCAATAACCTTGCGCTTCGGGTCACACAGATACCTTCTCCAGATGCGCCGACAGGCTTCGCGCGTGTCGGCAGCAGCAACAAATTGCGAGCCACAAACCAAATCCAACTGGTGGTTCTTGCCCGTAGTCACGCCATATAGCAATGGGTCACGCAGCCGCCTATCTATCATCAGGGCGAGGATAACGGTGGCAAGGTCCGGGTGAGGTTGAAGCTTGAAATTAAAATGCAAGTCATTGGCGAGTGGAGGAAATTTCTCGTCGCTTGTGTAGCGAAAACCCTTTGGGCGACAGTAATCTTCGGGCTGACGGCGGTAATTGAACATGGCTCGGAGAAAATCGTCGCACAAAAGCTCCGCGGTGATGCTCAGGGAAAGGTTGGGGGCCAAGCGTCTGGCAGCCTGAAACACCGCCATCGTGGAGAGGAAAGCGAAAATGGAGGCGGGCCAAATGTTAGGAGCTTTGTCGGGAGTTGGACAAAGGGGTATCAGTTTATCGCGGAGACGCGAATAATCCTTGAAGGCGTGATCCCAGATGCGTTTCGCCGTCTTCGCCGCGCGGTCCAAGCTGTCCGTGTCGGTAACCGTTTTCGCCGCCGTGCGCCTGCCTCTTCCCTGCTCATCCTGCTCATCGTCGGGAAGGTGAACGTTCCCTTGCTCCGGCTGGTTAGGGTTGTTGGAATACGCGTCACTTTGAAGCAGAGACTTGAGAATGTTTTGAAACCATTGCAATTGCCCATGCGCTGATGAGCCGATTTGTTTGCGCAACTCGTGAGAATCGGGTTGCGGAGGCCAGATGGCGATGGCGGGTGGCTCGACCTTATCATCTGGTTTAGGGCGAGGCTGACCGTCGGGAATCTTGACCTCGGGGAGTCGGATTAGGTTTCCGTCGAACATGTCGCCGGCCAAAGAAAAAATGGCAGCGATGTCACCCAACTCGGGCGCTCCCTCAGCGTCGAGTAGAGCGAGTGCGCCGCGCCACGCACTGCGGTGAATCGGGTCGGCACTGAGCAGCATCCGATTTTCGACGAGGCAGGTCGTGCGAACGGCTTTACCGAGCGCGTCCCGCGCTTGAAACTCAAGACAGATGGCGACTTTGCGGCGACGCTGCCAACCTTCAAACGCCGTCCAAGGAATGTGAGCGCGGCAACTCGAATGAAACAGGGAACTTTTCTCGCAGGTGGCGATGGCACTGCCGGCGCGAACGGTGAACCGGACATCACTTAATGGCAGACGCGGCTGATGATCGCTCGACATGAGCAAATCCAGACCGGCGCCGGTATCCACCGCCCAGCAATGGAGGGCGTCCGTGTCGTCTTGGGAGTGATGCAATTCCAAGCGTCCGGCTGGCAGCTTGTCGGTGGCGGCGGCAAAGTAGCGGGGCAAGTCGGCGAGCGCCACAATGCGCAAGAGTCCTGCCTCGACGTTCGGTCCTTCCCAGGCGGCCTGCGTGCAATTGGCGCTGGTGCAGTAAAGCCGGGCCGTTTCATCGGCGAGGGCCAAGCCATAGAGTTTCAGGTGAGCGAGATCCCCTTTCTTTCCCGGAATTGACAGTTGAGAGACATGTATTTTGGGGTGGGATTTTTTCAACTGAGCCAGTGGAATATCGGTTGCCTGTCCGGAATGCACAGCCGGAAAAAGGTGGAGCTTGGCGGCAGGGTAACGTGCAGCAAGCAACTCCACACCTTGGAGGCTGTCTCCGAAATAGGGGGCGGCGACGTAAAGCTCCTTTGCGTCCAGGGCGGCGGGCATTTGCTCAATGAGTGGACCTTGGAATGAGTGGAGAAACCGAACGCCATTGGGTTCGTGATGTGTGGCCACCGCCAATCCGGCCAGCGCTTGTTCGATTTGTGTGAGAGTTTCAGCGCAGAGAAGTTCCTGTTGTTCTTCCGGGTGCCACATGCCGGCCAAGCCGGTGATGAATGAACGAACATCGGCAAGCAACGCCGGCGACGGCGGGGAGTCAGGGGTGAAGTGAACAGCATCGAAAAGTTCCGCATTCGTCATGAAGCCGGCTTGGGTCAGATTCCCGCTGCCCGTGAGGAGGACGGCCTCGGAATCGCCGACAACGAGCCAGACCTTGGGATGGAAACTTCCTGAGATGGGGGCGCGCACGACCATGTAATCCTGAGCCGCGCCCTGAAGCGCGGCGGCTTCCGTCAGAGCGTTGTGGTAACCCAGCGAGTCGGAGACGATGAGGCAGGACTTGAGCCGTTCGCGGTTGAACTCGTGGAAAATGGCAGACTCGAAGAAGGCGAGGCTCAGCGTGTAGGTCGTGCCCAAGATGTAACGCGGCTTGGAAACAAGTTCCAATACCTCGCGCAGCTTAATGGACTCGATAACCTGCATAAACTGGTGATCAGATTAAGCACTCATGGGGGTCAACCTGGATTCCACCACCAATTGGAGCGGTGAATGGTAATTCCTAGTTTCTGGAAAATGCGGGCTTCCCACATCAATTTTTTCTCAGAGCCGCCGTATTTGGCTGAATCCATGAGCATTTTGAACACCTCGTCCGTGATATACGAGGAATAACTTGGCTCATTTATGGCAGAGAGCTTTGCGGCGTAGTTGGCGGCGCGGCCCACCCAGACGAGGTCGTTGGAACCGCGAATGCCAGTGCGGGCGACGAACAGTTTGCTGGTGTCAATGCCGACGACCTGGCGGATTTGGTATTTCTGGTCTGGGTATTTGGCGGCGATTTTTGGGTTAATGATCTGGGAAACGATGTAGTTGATTTGCAGCGCTGTCGTTGCTGCCGAAGTGTTCTTTGTGTTGCCAATGTAAACCGCCATTACGCGGTCTCCATCAAAGGCAGTGATTTCGCCCCCGTTTGCGCGAATTACGCGGCAGGCGGAAACGAGGTAAGATTTATAAACCTCTGCGGCGAACCAGTTCGGATGGGTGTTGACCATTTCGGTGGAGTCAGCCAAGTCGGCGTAGAGGACAGTCCCATCGAGGAGAACGGCATCGTTGCCAAGTTGGACGTCTTCAGGGTCGGGGACGTTGTCGCCTTCGCGTGTTTTCCACTGGGTCTTGAAGATTTCGTCAACCTCGGCTGATATATCGGTGTTCAGACTCATGGCTTGATTCTCATTTTGGTCCAAGGCCGAGGACGGCCTGGCGGATTTCGTTACAAACTGGGGCGATGCGGGCCGGGAGGGAGGCTGTGTTGCCAGCGGCAAACTCTACCGGCGTGATTCCGAGAAGGTCGGTTGGCATTTTGATATTGGCCCCACGCTGCTTCACGATGAACACCCGGTCAGACCCGAGTGCGCCCATAAAGAGACCGAGCTCGAAGATGCAGTTGTCCCGAGGTGCCGGGCTCTTTTTCTTACGACTGATGACAGTATCTTCGGGAGCCAAGACGAGAATGGCGAAGTCGGAGTGGCTGACAGCGTTCACCAGGCTTTCGATGGTGCCGGCAGCGGCTCGAAAAACGCCGTCGGTCCAGACTTGGACGAGCATGGGGTCGTGGGACAAGCCACTTTGGATATGTTGGGCGACAAGGAGACGTTCCACGGAAGAGCCGATGAAGACATGAGGTATATCGTTTGGAGGCGTGTGGAATCTACCCCGCTGACGGAGGCGGTCGGCAAGTTCAATCGCCAAGCGACGCCAGAGTTGAGGATATTTTCTGGCGAGCCTTGAGAAGTCCGGCTCTGTGATCTTCGCAAGGACCGAGGGCTCAGTTGCTATTATTGTGGCGCTGCGAACGGCACGGGGGTCGATGAGGGCCATTTCCCCGACATGCTGGCCTGAGTTCCGAACTGCAACCTCACGCCCATTGACTTGCACAGAGAGGCGGCCGCTTACAATCAGGTATATGTCGGAATCTAAAGCCCCCTGACGAATGACGACATTGTTTCGGGATTTCGGGTCGAAAGCCATTATGCGGGCAGCGTTTGCCAGTTGTGAAGCCAAGGTTTCTTGATCTGCGACAATCTGCTGGAGACGCAGGGCTCCGATAAGGCGCCGACGACCGTGCGTGCCTTGGAATGTGGCTAAAATCGATGACTTTATGTTCCTCTTATATCATTGTTTTTGCTACTCGACAAGTAGATTTAACCCGTGTTAAAGTCAGCCTGTTTCTATGACAGACGTGCCTAATAATTATGCGGAGATCGTCCGAGCCAAGCGGCTGGGGCGAGGCTGGACACAAGGCGAACTTGCAGAACGGCTGGGTATGACGAACGTCACGGTTTCGCGCTGGGAAAAAGCGCGGGTCGTGCCAACGCCCGTGTTCTGGGAAAGATTTGTGGAGGTTATCGGGGAGAAAACCGAGAACAAAAAGCGGTTGGGCAGGCCGGTTCTGCCGCAAGCCGTGGACTTCATGGGCGACGGCATGGCCGTCCGGGCGTTGGTGGAAGGCGAGCGGCTGGCGTTCGGGCATCTGGCAAATCCGGCGTTCGCCACGGAAGTTTCCAAGATTGATCCCCTGCCGCACCAGCGGCTTGCGGTTTATGACCACATGCTCAAGCAACCCCGGTTGCGCTTCCTGCTGGCCGACGACGCGGGCGCGGGCAAGACCATTATGACGGGTCTTTACATCCGAGAAATGCTTTCGCGGCGGCTCATCCGGCGCATTCTGGTTGTTCCGCCGGCTGGGTTGGTGGGCAACTGGCAGAACGAAATGCGCGAGTTGTTCGGGTTGGAATTTGCCGTCGTGACGGGGGCTGATCTAGCCGCGCGAAACAGCAATCCGTTTTCGACCGGCTCGAACTGCGACCGGGTTATCTGCTCGGTGGACACGCTGCGCGGCGAACGCGCATTTTTGCGGCTGGCCGAAACCGGCGTGCTGCCTTACGACCTGGTTGTTTTTGACGAGGCGCACAAATTATCGGCGCGGCAGGATGCGGATTTGACGGTGAGACGTTCGGCCCGTTATGAGTTGGCCGAGGCGCTGGCCGGCGTCCCGAATCGGAAGTCGGAATGGAAACTTGGCTGGAGCGCGCGGCATCTGCTGCTGCTGACGGCGACGCCGCACATGGGCAAAGACTATCCGTTCTTTGCTCTCTGGAAGCTGCTCGACCCGCAAACTTTCAGCACGCTGGGCGCTTTTCAAGCGATGCCGCGTGCGAGCCGGGAGCGATTTTTCATCCGCCGCACCAAAGAAGAAATGGTGACGTTTGACGGCAAGCCGCTTTATCCGAAACGCACGACGGATACTTTTTCCTACGACCTGACGCAAGGCAAGGTGAGCGAGCAAGCTCTTTACGACGAGACGACGAAATATCTGCGATTCATTTACAACCGTGCGAAACTGCTGAACAAATCTGCCGCGCAACTGGCGCTGGGCGTTTTTCAGCGCCGCATGGCGAGTTCGACTTATGCGCTGCTGCGTTCGTTGGAACGCCGCCTGCAAAAGTTGAACGGCGTCATTGATGACGTGGTTGCCGGCAAGATTGATCTGGTGAAACTCGCGCAACAGGCGGAGCGGTTGCGTGTCGAAGATGATCCGTTTGATTCCCAAACCGGCGACGAAGAAGAACCTCGCGACGGTTTGGAAGGAAACGAACGGTCGGAAGGCGAAATTTTGGGCAGCTTCGTCGCCACCACCATTGCGGATTTGGAAATTGAAAAAGAGGAGGTAACGAAGTTGCTGGAATTGGCGCGGCAAGTTCAAGAACTTGGTCACGAATCCAAGTTTGAAAAACTGCGCGGCATCATCGAGGACAAACGGTTTCGCAATGAAAAGCTGCTGGTCTTCACTGAGCATCGCGACACGCTCACCTATTTGAGAAACCGTTTGGACGGGCTGGGGTTCACCGGCCAGGTGGCGAGCATCCACGGCGGCATGAATTACCTCGAACGCGGCGAGCAGATTAAATTTTTCAAAAAGCCCATTGAGGACGGCGGGGCGCGCATCATGGTCTGCACGGATGCGGCGGGTGAAGGCATCAACCTGCAATTCTGCTGGGTGATGGTGAATTTTGATGTGCCATGGAATCCGGCCCGGCTGGAACAGCGCATGGGTCGGATTCACCGTTACGGTCAGACGAAATCGGAAGTCTTCATCATCAACCTGATTGCGGGGAAAACGCGCGAGGGCAAGGTGGTAAAAATTTTGCTCGAAAAACTGGAAGCCATCCGCAAGGAACTTAAATCGGAAAAAGTGTATGACGTGATTGGGCGCGTTTTCGAGGGCAAGAGCATCACCGATTATATGCGGCGTTCCCTTGAGGGTGAGGACATGGATCAACTCACCTTGGACATGGGCGGACTTTTAACCAAAGAACAAGTCGTTGCCATTGCCGAACAGGAACGGCGGCTTTATGGCGATGGCGGCGATGTCGCGGCGCGACTGCCGGCATTGCGGGAACAAATGGCTTCGGAAGTTTATTCCCAACTGCTGCCCGGCTATGTGCGGCAATTCGTCCAGGATTCCGTCCCGCTGCTACACCTCCGGCTGAAACCCGTTGACGAAAACCGATTCCAGCTTGCCCCGACCCGGCCTCGGGCGCTTGACCCGTTGTTACCGATGCTGGAAGCGAAGGCGGGCGACCATTTGGACATCACTTTTACGCGCCCGCCGCGTGGCGAAAGCGGGCCGGTCTGGATTCATCCGGGCGAGCCGGTTTTTGACCATTTCCGCGAATTGCTCGGTGACGCCGCCAAGCCGCACGCCCTGCGCGGCGCGGTCGTGGTTGACCCTTCCTCCACGGTTTCATATCTGCTGCATCTGGCATCGGTGACGATTGTTCGGCGGGCTGATCCATCGCTGGCGGCGCTGGCAACCGATGAAGTTTTGGAACAATCCTTGATTGCCGTGCGGCAACAGGAGGACGGGACCATGACGGTGCGGCCCATTGAAGAATTTCTTTTGTTTGAACCACGGACGGGCGGATTTCCCTTGGACGCGCAACGTCTGGCGGTTTCGGCGCAGAGCCGGATTGAAGAAGCGCGGGCGTTCACCGTTGCGACCGTGGCGAAAGAGTTCACACAAAAACATCGTGACCGCCTGAACGCCGACTTGGCCGCGCGCATTGAATTTTTGCGGCAAGGATATTTTTACGAGCAAAAGGAACTGGTCGAGGCGCGGACGAATTGGAGCAAGAAGCGGCGTGAAGGGAATGCACTGGCGGAGCGCGAAATCGCCCGCATCCGGGATTTGCAACGCGCTTGGGAAATGCGCCTGCACGATTCGGAGCAAACGGTTTTGCGCGAGCCGGCGCTGATTGGCGTCGGCCCGGTGGAATTTCTGGCGCATGTGCTGGTGCGTCCGGCGGCGAGCAACGAGGAAAGTTTGCATTACGATGCCGAAGTGGAGCGCGTGGCGATGGAACTGGTGATGGCGCACGAGCGGGCGCTGGGCGCGCGGGTGCAGGATGTCCACACGCCGGAATTATCTTTGCAGGCCGGACTTAACACGTCGCATCCCGGCTTTGATGTGTTGAGCCATCGTCCCGGCGACGTGCGGCGGTGCATTGAGATCAAAGGCCGCGCCCGGCAAGGGAACATCCATGTCAGCACGAACGAATGGGCGGCGGCGGCAAACCGCCGGGAAGAATACTGGCTTTACGCGGTGTTTAACTGCGCGTCGGCGTCGCCGCGCATGGTGGCGGTGCAAGACCCGTTCCGCAAACTTGTCGAGAAGGCGTCAGGCTTTGAACTGGCGGCGGCTGATATTTTGGCCGCCGGGGAACATCTGGCTTGAAATCGAAAGAAAAATTTACCGATGAAAGACTACTCGCGATTGATTGAACACGCTTTCCCACTGCGGCAAGCGTCAATTGATTCTGTGCATGAAAAGGCCGTGCGGCATGGACATATATCCACGTTGCATATCTGGCCGGCGCGGCGTCCACTTGCTGCATCTCGCGCGGCGTTGCTTGCGACTCTGCTGCGTGATCCTGGAACTGCGGAGGGGCGTAAGGAATTGTGTGAGAAAATTGGCGGAAAGTTGAAAGATGAGAAGGATAAGGATGGTCGTGTCAAACAAGTTACGGCAGGCGGTGTCCTGCGGTGGAAGCGCGAAATTGAAAACAAATCGGCTTTGGATTTATTCCGCGCTGAGATTCGCAAGGCAAACGGTGGGAAGCCTCCAATAGTTCTTGACCCATTTTCTGGGGGCGGCGCAATTCCTTTGGAAGCAATGAGGCTGGGATGCGAAGTGACCGCTTCTGATTTGAATCCTGTTGCATGGTTTGTCCAGAAATGCACGCTTGATTATCCGCAACAGTTGGCCGGTCAGAAGTGTCCGCTACCACATTTTATCCGTCGGGATGCAGAGTTCATGGAGAATTTTTTTGAGCGTGTTCACGGGCTAAAGGGCGCGCAATTACGCAAGGCATTAGAAGCACTTGGTCATGGGAAAAAGGGTGGAATGGTGCAAGACGAGGTGAACTTAGGTGGACTTACTGAAATTAGCGGCATATCACTGGATGCGAACTTGGCATGGCACGTTCGCGCGTGGGGACGCAAGGTGCTAGCCGAGGCGCGAAAGGAACTCGCTCACCTATATCCTACTTATGCAGACTGGCAGCCGCTTGCCCTTGGCAATTCGTTTGAGCCGCAGCCAATGCAGTTAATTGAGCCAGATGGGAAGGCGGCGGCTAGTGCGGACAAGTTGAACGCTGACCTGACGAAAGAGTATTTAGAGAATAAATTCAACCCGCGTTGGGTGGTGAAGCCATCAATGGCGTATCTACATGCCAGGACAGTTTCTTGTAAAAATTGCCGCGCGACAATTCCTCTACTCAAGACACTCTGGCTGTGCAAAAAGGATAATAGGCGTGTCCGATTGGTTATGGACGCGAAACCAGATCGAACTGGCGTTGTGTTCTCCATCGAGCACAACGTCCCTGAGCGCGGTGGTAATGCGGCACAAAAACGAGAACACGATAAGAAACTTGGGGCGGGAACGATGTCTCGCGCCGGGGCACAATGTCCGTGTTGCCCGACCATCATGGAGACAGAGAATATACGTTATGAGGGGCGCAATGGGCGGTTGGGACATGTTATTACGACCGTGGTTGTGGACGCGCCAAGCGGAAAGGAATTTCGGCTGCCAACGAATCACGAACTGCGAGTTGCGGATATACCTGAAGACATCGTTCTGAAAGCATTTGAAAACGTGCCTTTTGGTGTGCCAGTAGAGCCAACTCCGAAGTGTGGCCCAGGTGCTTCGCGGGCTTTCTCTGTTGACCAATATGGGTTTGACGTTTGGCGAAAGCTTTTCACGAATCGGCAGTTGGTCGCGCTGGCGGCTCTTGTGAAAGCAACTCGCCAAGTGCGAGCGGTTGGCAAGGGAGAAAGTGCAATCTGGATTGAAGCTATAAGTGCCTACCTTGCTTGCGGATTAAGCCGATTTTTGGACTTTTCCAATACTGCGGTTCAATGGAAAATAGACGTTCCGACAATCAACCACTCACTTGTTCGCTTTGCTCTTCCGATTGTTTGGGATTTCGCAGAGGGAAATGCCGTCGGCGAACTTGCTGGCAGTTATATCTTGTGCTTGGATCGTATCTGCACAGGATTGGATACCTATAGTGATTGGGAACTAAGTGATTTGCCGCCAAAGGTGGAAATGCTTTCTGCGACAAAACCGCGAGTAGGGTTATACGATTGTGTCGTCACCGATCCACCCTATTACGACGCGATTCCTTACTCGGATTTGATGGACTTCTTTTATGTCTGGTTGAGACGGACGCTTTATGGGCTGAGTCCTGAAATGGACACTGCTTTTGCTGAACCACTCGCGCCAAAGTGGAATCACGAGACTGAGGATGGTGAGTTGATTGACGATGCCGCCCGATATAAAGGCGACTTGGACGCCTCAAGGAAGGCATACGAAGATGGTATGGCGCGAGCCTTTCAAGCCTGTCACTCGTCCCTTGCCGCACATGGTCGCCTAGTGGTTGTCTTTGCCCATAAACATCCCGATGCCTGGGAGACTTTGGTTTCTGCAATCATCCGCGCTGGTTTTGTTGTGGACGGGTCTTGGCCAATCGCGACAGAGCAGGAATCTCGAATGAGAGCCCAATCATCAGCGGCGCTTGCGTCATCGGTTTGGTTGATCTGTCGCAAACGTGACCCGCTGGCAAAAGTCGGTTGGGACAATCGTGTAATGGCGGAAATGCGCGAGAACATCGCGGCGCAGTTGCGCGAGTTTTGGGATGCCGGTATTCGCGGCCCGGATTTTGTTTGGGCGGCAACTGGCCCGGCGATGGAAGCGTATAGCAAGTATCCGGCGGTTAAAAAAGCAAACAGCCCGACGGGCGAACTATTGTCAGTTAAGGAATTTCTGGATTCCGTCCGGCGCATTGTCATCGAGTTCGTCGTCGGGCGAGTTCTGCATATTGAATCCGGCATAGACCGGCTGGATTCCGTGACCAGTTATTATCTGCTGCATCGAAACGATTTTGGTTTTGGAAAAGCCCCGGCGGGCGCGTGCATTTTGTATGCGGTAAGCTGTGGGCTTTCGGATGCGGAACTCGAACGCACCTGGAACTTGGTCAAGGTGAAGGGCAGCGCCATGCCCGAATCGGAAGTAGCGGAAGAAGAAACCGCTGACGATGCTGATGAACCGGCAGAGGAAATGGGCGGCGGCGAGTTTATCCTGCGGACGTGGAAAGAGCGGAAGGAGAAGCGGATGGGGTTTGAATCCGTGGGCGGTCGGGAAGTGCCGCTGATTGATCGCGTCCACCGCCTGATGCACCTGTGGCAAGACGGCGATGTGCGCAAGGTGGACGATTATCTTGATGATAATGTGCTTCGCAGCAACGAACTTTTCGGGCGGCTGATTCAATCACTCATTGAATTGTCCGAGCGCGGCAGCGAAGAGCGTTCGATGCTGGAAAGCCTGAGCAACCATCTGGGCGCGAAGGCCGCGAAAGACAACACCCCGCGATTAACGGGATTGGACGTTGAAGCATAAATCTAGCAGACTGACGCACCAAATAATTTTATGGCGACCGCCCCAAAATGGAAATCGTGGCACGAAGTAGCCCAACTGCGTGACGAACTGAAAACCGGCGAGCTTTCAATGAGCATGTTCGCCGCCGATCTGGACGAGGTCATTCTCAAAAAGGGCAAGCGCCCGATTTACGAAGACCCCTCCAAGTTCTTTGCGCTGACGTATCCCACCTACAACCTGCGCAATCTGGCGCGCGACGTGGTGCGACGGCTGGCCGGCAAGAGCGACAAGGCGGTGCGCCAACTGAATCTCACCTACGGCGGCGGCAAGACGCACACGCTGATTACGCTGTTTCATCTAGTGAATGATCCGGCGGCATTGCCGGAGTTGCCGGCGGTGCAAGAGTTCCGCTCGCATATTGATTTGGGCAAAAATCTCCCGAAAGCGCGGGTAGCGGCAATCTCGTTTGACAAGCTGGACTTGGAAACGGGCATGGAAGTGGCCGACCCGACCGGCAAGCTGACGCGGCTTTTCCATCCGTGGAGTATCCTCGCGTGGCAACTGGCCGGGAAAAAGGGCTTGGAAATCCTGAACGGCGGCAAGGGCATGGCCGAACGCGACACGGCCCCGGCGGAAAACGTGATGATGGAACTGCTGGCGGTTCCGAACGCCGAGGGCGTGTCTTCGCTGATTCTGCTGGATGAAGTTTTGATGTATGCGCGGCAAAAAGTCGCGGAGGACAAGGGCTGGCTTTCCAAGCTGCAAGTTTTCTTTCAAGCGTTGACGCAAGCGGCGGTGAAAACCGACCGTTGCGCGGTCGTGGCGTCCCTGCTCGCGTCGGACATCGCGGCCAACGATTCACTCGGCCAGGAAATTGTGACCGGGCTGAAAGAAATCTTAAAACGCCAAGAGGAAGAAATGGTCGAGCCGGTCGTCAAGGAGGACGTGGCCGAAGTGTTGCGGCGGCGGCTGTTCAAGCACTGCGACCCGGCGGAAATGAAAACGAACGCCATCACCTCTTTCAAGGGAGTTTGCGCACACGATGAGGCGTTGAAACGCGAAGGCGCTGCCGCCGAAAAAACTTTCGTGGAAAGTTATCCGTTCCATCCGAACCTCACCAACATCCTTTATTCCAACTGGACCGGGTTGCCGCAATTTCAGCGGACACGCGGGGTGCTGCGCCTGTTCGCCATTGCCTTGCGCGACGCGGCCAAATGGGACACGTCGCCCTTGGTGGGAACAAATGTTTTCCTCCGCAAAAAAGGCGAGCCGGGGTTGTCGGACAGCCTGCGTGAACTTGCGGTCATCGCCAATGCCCAGGTGACTGATGGGCAGGCCATTTCATGGGAGGGCATTCTTGATCGTGAACTGGCCTTCGCGTTTGACATCCAACGTGATCTCTCCGCGATTGAGCATCGCGAAATCGAGCAAGCAGTGGTGACGACATTCCTGCATTCGCAGCCGACAGGACAAAAAGCTTCGCTGCGCGAATTGCGAGTCACCATAGCGCCGACGAATCCCGACCGGATTGAAATTGAAAAAGGACTGGCGCGCTGGTCACAGGACAGCTATTGGCTGGACGATAAATACACGGCGACGGAAGGCGGCGCGTTGCCGGAAGACTGGCGCTTGGGAAACAAGCCGAACCTGACGCAAATTCACCGCGAGAAAAAACGGCAAGTGGAAAGCGACAAGGGCGTGATTGCCGTCCGGCTCAACAAGGCGGTGGGCGATGTAAAGAAATTGACCGAAGGCGCGTCGGCGCTGGGCGTGCGGACTCATACGCTGCCGGACAAGCCGGCGGACATCGAGGACGACGGCAAATTTCACTTTGCCGTTTTGGGAACGGATGCGGCGTCGGAATCCGGCAAGCCGTCGGCGATGGCGAAAAAATTTATTGATGAAACGACGAGCGCGGCCAAACCGCGCGTTTATCGCAATGCGGTCATCCTGGCCGTGCCGTCAAAAGACGGATTGGACATGGTGCGCAGCCGCGTTGCCGATTTGCTGGCATGGGAACAAGTGGCATCGGAACTGAATGACAAGGCGAAGAGCGGCAACGTGGACGCGCAACGGATGCAACGGCTGACGGTGGAACTGGAAAAGGCCAAAAAATATGTGCCGGATGCCATCCGCCAAGCGTGGTGCATGATGGTCACGGTTTCGGAAACCAACGATGTCCAGGCGTTCAAGCTGGGCATCACGGATGATTCGCTGTTCACAACGCTGAAAAGCGATCCCCGGTCGCGGCTGCAAGAAACGAAAATCACGGCGGAGTCATTGCTGCCGGATGGCCCGTATGATTTGTGGCAGGAAGGCGACAAGTTGCGCCGGGTGAAAGATTTGGCGGGAGCGTTCGCCCAACTCCCGCATCTGCCGAAAATGCTCAATGCGTCGGCCATCGTGGACACGCTGGTTGACGGCTGCGTTGCGGGTGATTTTGTCTTGCAATTGAAACGACCCGACAAAACCGTGCGGACTTGGTGGCGTTCTCGCCCCGATGAGGAGGCGTTGAAAGATTCCGATTTGGAAGTGGTTTTGAACTCGACGGCGGAGTTGGGCGAGATTCCCGG
>Ga0302320_10010320_pt1 | contig 19913 bp, 17 predicted proteins | sample Bog_T0_3_FD_202130 | JGI IMG/M metagenome (GOLD analysis project Ga0302320, IMG submission 202130) | Peat permafrost microbial communities from Stordalen Mire near Abisko, Sweden - Bog_T0_3 | ecosystem: Environmental > Terrestrial > Soil > Wetlands > Peat | place: Sweden: Abisko, Stordalen Mire... | reverse complement strand
GACGCCGTATTTGCGGCCTTCCTTGGCGATGCGCGATACCGCCTTGCGGGTCGGTCCGAAGCCGATGTTGCGGTCGGCGGAGGCATAGCGGTGGGCTTCTTCGCAGACGAACAACATCGGGGAGACACCGTCGCTCCAAAGTCCGAAGTCGAACGCCATGCGGCAAAGCACCGACACCACGGAATCGATGACTTCCGCCGGGAAACCGGCCAGCTGCATCACGGTCATCGGCCTGCCGTTGGCCGGCAACCGGAACAGATGGCTGATGACTTCGGCCATGGTGTCGCCGCCGACATTGGCGTTATCGAACATGAAGGCGTAACGCGGATCGTTGCGTACGGTCTCGATGCGCGAGATCAGCTTGTGATAGATGATGCGCGAGGAGCGGTTCTCGAGTTTGCCCATGCGTTCGTCGATCAGCGAAATCAGGTCGACCAGGCGATAGGGCACCGGCGTATCGGCGGTGTAGCCGATGGTCTTGGGATCGATGCGCTTCAGTCCGACGCGGTCGGCGTTCTGGTACTGGGTATAGATACCCTTCGCCATCGGGATGACTTCGGCGAGGATGTCGAGTTCCTCCGGGACGCCGGGCCGGCCGGCGAACAGCACGTCGACGATCTCTTCGAAATTGAACAGCCAGAACGGCAGCTTCAGATTGCGCGGGTTGAGCACCAGCGAGCGGTCGCCGAAGCAGCGGCCGTACTCGTTGTGGACGTCGAGCAGGAAGATCCGCAAATTCGGCCGAGCCTTGAGAATCTCGTTCAGCAGCAGCGACACGCCGGTCGATTTGCCGACGCCGGTCGAGCCGAGTACCGCGAAATGCTTGGACAGCATTTCCTCGATGTCGACATAGGCGATAACGGAGGGGTCCTGCTGCAGCGTGCCGATGTTGATCTGATCCGATCCGGACGGTGCATAGACCGTGCGGAGCTCCTGGTTGGTGATGAGGTCGACGGTATCGCCAATGGTCGGGTAGTTGGTAACGCCGCGCTGGAATTTGGAACGCGCCGGCCCACCAAGAATTTCGCCGAGCAGATCGACCCCGGCAACGGCGATGTAGGTGTCGGAACTCGGCAGATCCTCGCAGGATACGTCGGTGATCATGGCCACGATCGTGGAATTGGCGCAGCGGATGCTGACGAAGCGGCCGACGGTGGCGCGGACCTCGGAGAGGCCCAATTGGCTGGCCGGAAGAAGTCCGACCCGGGCCAGGGATCCGCGCACTGAAATCACACGTCCGAAAGATGTCACTGTGGTTGACCCGGTATGTTATGAATTTTGGTCTGGGCGTTACTATGCAGCCGCTGGTTGGAGAAATTGTTAAACGCAGGCCCGGCCGGATAGCTAAAATCCGCGGCATTTTGGTCGACATTGCGTATCGGCGAACCGTGCCTGCCGGCTCGGATCGGCCACTCCACTGGAAAATCGACGCTTTTTGCTGCCGTTCGCCGGCACCGGCGCACGAGCCCGATTAACGTCTGGTTTACCAATGCCGCAGGAGGAGGGTTCACGGAGCGATTTTGCGGCCGCCCGTGGGGGACTGGCCCCGGCGACCGCGAAGCTGTAAATCTGGTGCCAACAAGAAACAGGGCAGGGTGGAACGCGATGAACCGCGGCATCGGGATTTGAGCGGGCTGGCGCGGCCTTCCGCGCTCGCACCCTTCCATGTCAGGAATTTTCGTTTCCTGTGGCCTGCCGATCTGCTCACCTCGTGGGCATTCGAGATGGAGACGCTTATTCTCGGCTGGTACGTGCTGGTCGAGACCGGGTCGGTACTGCTGCTGACCGTGTTTGCGTCCCTCAGTTACGTCGGCACGCTGATCGCGCCGATATTTGGCGTGGTCGGCGACCGCATCGGCCATCGCGACCTGCTCGCCATGATGCGCGCGGCCTATACGCTGCTTTCGGCGACGCTGATGACGTTGGCGCTGACCGGCCATCTGACCCCGCTCTGCGTCTTCGTCATCGTGGCAATCATGGGCATCGTTCGACCATCGGATATCGGCGTGCGCGGCGCGCTGGTCGCCGCCATCATGCCGCATGACCGGCTGATCGGCGCCATCAGCATTTCCAGGACCACCATGGATACCGCGCGGATGGCGGGTGCGCTGAGCGGCGCCGGCCTGTTCGCAAGCCTCGGCATGGGACCGGCCTATGTGGCGATCGTCCTCCTTTATGCCGTCAGTACATTGCTGACGCTCTGCGTCGTGGCGCCGCCCAAGCCGCACCCCGCCGACGCGGCGAGAGGCGGCGCGCTGCGACGCTCGCCGCTGCGCGACCTGCGGGAGGGGCTGGCTTATGTCTGGACCACGCCGCGGATGCGCGCGGCAATCTGGATCGCGTTCCTCGCCAACCTGACCGCCTATCCCCTGACCAACGGATTGCTGCCCTATATCGCCCGGGACATCTTTGGCACCAGCCAGACCGGGCTTGGATATCTGTCGGCGAGTTACGCGGTCGGCTCGCTCGCGGGTTCGATCGCGCTCAGCCTGATGGGCCGTGTCCGGGTGGCACGGCTGATGATCGGGTCGACCGTCACCTGGTACGCCGCGCTCCTGATATTTGCCCAGGTGCAAACCGTGCCGGCGGCAATCGCCTGGCTGGCGATCGCGGGTTTCTCGCAAAGTCTCACCATGATCTCGATCGCGGTAATCCTGATGCGGACCGCGACCGAGCATTTCCGCGGCCGGGTGATGGGCGTGCGCATGCTCGCGATCTACAGCCTGCCGCTCGGCCTGTTGGCCGCCGGCAGCCTGATCGATGTGATCGGCTATGCCGCGACGGCGACCCTCTATGCCGCTACGGGGCTGGCGCTGATGCTGGCGATCATGCTGCACTGGCGCGCCGATCTGTGGCATGTCCACGCGCCGGCCAATGCGAGGTGAATGGGTGCCTGCTTTGCGTTTGGCGCGGGGGCCGCATAGGTTCGGTACCGGACGACAGCGGTTGGAGGGGAACGCCATGGCACATACAGATTGGGTAGTTTCCGATATCCCGGAGATTGATTGAGGTGACGATGCGACTGCGCACATTACTTGGCGATCATCCCGGCACGGCGGCGTTGAAAAACGGAACCGTCAAGTCCGATCTCGTCACGTTCGATTTCACCGAATATTCGCCGACCAACAAGGGCTTCAAGCCGATGGTTCGCGAGCAGGCCTTCGACGTCTCGGAAATGGCAATCGTCACCTATCTGATGGCGAAGAGTTTTGACAAGCCGATGGTGCTGCTGCCGAACGTGGTGGTGGCGCGGTTTCAGTACGGGCATGCGCTCTACAACGAAAAATCGGGGACGTTGACGCCCGCGGACCTCAACCACAAGCGCGTCGGCATTCGCTCTTTCACCACCACCACCGGGGCCTGGCTGCGCGGCATTCTCGCCAATGACTACGGCGTCGATCTCAATTCGATCGACTGGGTGACGTTCGAGGATGCCCATGTCGCGGAGTTCAAGGACACGACCAAGCGGGCGCCGGCCGGCAAGCAGATCGTCCAGATGCTGGTCGATGGCGAACTCGACGCGGTGCTCGGCGAGAAGGTCGAACGTCCCGGGCTGAAGCCGCTGTTTCCCGATGTCGCGGCCGAGGAGAAGGCGTGGTTCGCCAAGCACAAGGTGGTGCCGATCAACCATATGGTGGTGGTGAGCACCACGCTGTCGCGCACCCAGCCCGAGGTGGTGCGGGAAGTCTCCCGGCTGCTGCGTGAGAGCGCAGCCCTGGCGCCGGCCGGCGCGCCCCGGTTCAGCGCCGATGAAATGCGCCATTCGCTGGAATTGATCATCCACTATATCACGCAGCAGGGACTGATTCCGCGCGCCTACGCGGTCGATGAATTGTTTGACGAACTGACGCGGTCGCTGTGGTAGGGATCGCCGGCGGGGCAAAGGCGCTCTTCGCGGCAGGCTATTGCCGGCGCGTGGCCGGTGGCGCATCGGCCTCATGGCGATTCGCTCGAACGAGTTGCGATGACCGGGACCAGCAGATGGCAAAGACCCGCGCGGTCGATATGCAACGTGGTCGTTCCCGAAAATAGCCGCGGCGGCCGGTCGCTGATATCGTCGTGCAGAAACGGTCCGCATCCCAACAGCTCGTTCTTGAAGTTGGAGAGTTTCAGGCCCGTTTTTGCCTGCCACTGGTAGTCCCTGCCGCGAATGCTCAGCGCGAGGCGATAACCCCTGGGCACCACGATCGATGTCGGCCATAGCTCGATGGCGAGATCGACGGGGTGGCCCGGTTGCAACGGCTGCACTGCGTCGTGCCGGTGCCAGGGTCGATACGGCCGCGACAGGGCTTCGTCGAGCTTGCGATGCGACGCGCGCAGCCAACCCTGGGCCACCGGCGTGTGCGGATCGATCGCGCCTGCAAAGGTCACCTCGCGCAGGTCGGGACTGAACACCCGGAACACAAGAAAGACATCGGCGTCCTCGGTGCTGGAAGAAATCCGCAACCCCGCTGCCAGCGGGCCGGTGATCTCGGTCTGTTCCGTCAACGGCGCGGACATGAAAGTCAAGCCATCTCCCATTGCCGCGAAGCTGATCTCCGTATCCTCCGCCGGCGGTTGCAGCGAAAGGCTGTGCTCGCCCGGATCCAGATAAAATTTGGTCCAGACGGTTGCCGGCAGCGGCCAGTTCGTTTCATGCCGCTCGACAAAGCGATCGACGTGGCGAACCTGCAGCTGAACCCGGGGCTGCCGGTCCCATCCGTTGGCTTCGCCCTTCAGATGGAAATCGAAGAAGCGCTTTTGCAGTTCACGGCCGTAGTCGGTGTAGAAATGCGTCCAGTGCTCGAGGCCGTGGCACTCCAGCCATTTTTGCTTTGACGCAGCCCGCACAAAGCCCTCGAAATTTCCTCTGGGGTGCAGACCCTGGCCGCCCCAATTGGCCGCCGACAAGAACGGCACCGTCACCTTGTCCCAGTCCGGCGAGCGCGCGCGGTGGTAATCATCGTCGAGCGGATGGGCGAGAATGTCGTCGCCGAAATGGCAGCGGTTTCGCGCCAGTTCGTCCTCCGAAAGCGTCACATCGCCGCAAACCAGCGCCCCCGTCACCTGGCTGCGCGGCCCTCTTTCGCCCAGGCCGTATTGAACGGTCTTCACCTGCATGTCGTACCAGTTGGCCCAGAACGTCGAAACGATCCCGCCATGATGCGTCATGTCGCGATACCAGTCGGCAGCGCCCTCCCAGATGCACATGGCCTTCAGATGCGGCGGCTGCAGCGCGGCCACATGCCACTGGTTGATGCCGTAATAGGAGACGCCGTTGAGGCCGACATGGCCGTTCGACCAGCGCTGCACACCGGCCCATTCGATGCATTGATAGAAGTCGCGGGTCTCCCGCGGCGAGAAATGGTCGACATATCCCGGCGAGCGTCCGGTGCCGCGGGAGTCGACGCGGACGCAGGCGTAGCCATGGGGCACCCACTTTTCCGGGTCCACCACTTCCCAGTTCTGGTATTTGTTGCTCGAGCCGGAAGCGACATCCGGATGGTTTGCGACCATCGCCTGCCATGCGCTCGGATAGCCCTGCTGAAAGGCGAGCCCCTTGGCGTAGGGACCATAGGTCAAAAGCACCGGCCATTGCCCTTCCGCCTGCGGCCGGAACACGTCGCCGCGCAGGATCAGGCCGTCGTCCACGGCGATTTCGACGTCCCACTCGATCAGCATGTTGTCCTGCGCGACCGGCTCAGCCATTTTCCTGCCCTTTTATCTTCGCAACCGCCGAAACGGCCGCACATTTGGTTTGTCGGACGCGGCCAGTGACTTTCGCGGCAACCCGCTGCCTGATATTATCGTCCGCGATCGAAACCTATGCGGGACTTCAACCCGCATCAAAACAATCTTCGGGAGGATATCTTCATGAAACGCTGGTTGGCATTTGGCACAGCCCTGCTTCTGGTCGGGTTCGCCGCTTTCTCGTATTCGCCTCACGCGTCCGCGGCGGACGGCTGGGTGACCTTGTTCGACGGCAAGAACCTCGACAACTTCCACCAGATCGGCACCGCCAATTGGCGGCTCGAGGACGGTTCGGTCGTCGCCGACAAGGGCAACGGCTTTCTGGTCACCAAGGAGGCCTATGGCGACTATCAGCTCAGGGCCGAATTCTGGGTCGATGCCGACGCCAACAGCGGCGTCTTCATTCGCTGCACCGATCCCGAAAAGGTCGGCGCGGCTTCCGCCTATGAGGTGAATATCTGGGATGCGCGGCCCGACCCGAGCTACGGCACCGGCGCCATCGTCAACGTCGCCAAGGTCGATCCGATGCCAAGGGCGGCCGGCAAATGGAATGTCTATGAGATCACGGCCAAGGGCTCGACCTTCACCGTTGTTCTCAACGGGCAGAAGACCGTCGACGGCGCGCAGGATGCGAAGTTCGCCAACGGGCGGATCGCGCTTCAGCACGGCCTCGGCCTCAAGGATGACAAGGGCGTCGAGAGCGACAAGGGCGTGGTCAAGTTCCGCAAGGTAGAGATCAAGCCGCTGTAACGGCTGGCGATCAACTGTGGGTGCGGGTGCACCAAGACGCGGCTCGATGATGAACTGCGGGCATATTCCGCCAGCGCGGCGGGATATGCCTGGCTTGCACGCCGCGCCGGGAACGAAGGTCGTTCCGGGAACGGAGATCGTTCCGGGAACCAAGATCGTTGCCTCGAATTGAGGATGGCAGTCCATTCGCTATCGCTGGAAAGGGACCCGTCATGCGAAAACTCCTCGTCATTTCCTCACTTCTCGTCGCCTTCACGGCCAGCCCGGGCATGGTCCGCAGTGCCAGCGCGGGCATGGCGCGCGACTATGCCTGGTGTTCCAGAACGCCGGTCAATGACGGCAATCCCCAATGCGATTTCAATACGGTTGCGCAATGCATGGCAACGGTGAGTGGCCAGGGCGGCGACTGCATCCAGAATCCACGTCTGGCCTTCGGACAAATGCGCGGCGATCGCCGCTCTCCCAATGGCGGCTGGCCGAACAATGGCTGGAACGACCGCCGCTGGTAAGCATCCGCCATTCGATCCCTGGATCATTCCTCAAAGCCCCGTGTCGTCAGACCGGGGCTTTTTCCTGATCGATCACTTTTTCCGCACCTTGACGTGAAGCGACGACCGGGAACGGCGATTGTCAGCATGCGTTCGAATGGCGTGGCTGGGTAGAAACTCGAAAGGATGTCTAATGAAGAAGGTCATCACCATGGCGGGAGCCGCGTTGCTGGCGGTTGGTATTAGCAGTGCGGCGCTGGCGCAAGCCAACCCGAATGCGCCGCAGCCGAACTCGGCAGGAACCGGCGTCTACGCTCCGGCAACCTCGCCCACCGGGCAGGCGATCGATACGCCCGAGGACAGGGCCTATGCGCCCGGTGCGATGTCCGGCAGGGAAGCCAGGCGATCCGGCACGGTCGGCATCGGCTCGGCGAGAAAGTCGAAGCCGGAACCCGCGATGCAAGACGGCTCCGGCGAAAAGTGACGGTGATGGAGGTTCGGAGGCCTCGGAGATCCGGGGCCTCAGGACCGCCGGTGGTTTCGCGCTTTGATTTTCAAACAGCCACGACTGTCATTGCGAGCGTCAGCGAAGCAATCCATCGCGCGGCAAAGCAAGAGTGGATTGTTTCGTCGCTTTCGCTCCTCGCAATGACGGCCAGATACGAGTCCGCGATCTCGCCGCGTGAATCTTTTTCGCGCGAGGTATAATTTTCGTCCTGCCCTTCAAAGTCAGGGCGTGGGAACGCCGGGCGCTTGATGCACCCGCAGCGGGTGGGGCAGAAAAAAATGCCACACCACAACAGTCACCACAGATACACCAGAACACCCGGCGCTCCGCACGCGATGTTTTACGGTTGCTTCGTACTCTCCCCGGTGATCGGGCTTTGTTGACACCGTCGCTGGCGAATTGCTCCACCAGCTTGACGCCAACCTTTGAGGCGTCAGGACCATACGACTTGGCCGTCCGCATCCGGTGCCGCACGTCCTAAGGCACTATCCGCGTCCATCGCATCCCGCCCCGCGTTCGTGACGATCGCGAGCCGCCCCCTTCGGTGGGACGGGACGGCGCGAATATAGGGGTGATTTTAGCTTTTGAAAATCAGAATATTTTTTCGGAAAGGGCTTGACAGCGCCGGCGCCCGCCGGCCTCGCACCCAAGTGATTTGCCCGTCGGCTACAGCCGCCGGGACGCGCTCTCAGCGCGCCTGCGCGGAGAAACGGCCGGACGTCTTCAAATGCATCGCGTAACCGCGCACCGTATATTGCGCGAGCTTGCTCCAGCGCCGCGCGGTCTGCCAGGCCTCGGTGGCTTTCAACCAGTTCGTGATCTCGCAGTATTTCAGATAGGCCCAGCCGAAGGCCGGAATCAGCATCAGCTTGTCGCGGCTGATGGCGAAGATGCGCTCGACCAGCACGAGCTTGAGCAACTCGCCGACGGCCAGAATCAGCAACGCCAGCTTGACGTGGCCGGTGGCGGCCAGATAGGCGGCGCCCGGCTTGACCGGTTCCAGAACGACAAGCGGAATCATGAACAATGCGAGGGTCGGATAGGGACGCAGCGATACGATCCACGACCGCAGCGCGTCAAAAACCCTGTGATTGGCGACCCAATCCGCCAGCGGCTTTGCCACGGTCATGAAAACCGCGTCGACCGCGAAGTAGATCGCGGCCACCAGGAAGATGAGGGGTTTTGACAGACGGGTCACGCAAAGTCCTCCGCGGAACCAAAGCGTAAACCTCGCAAAAGTTTCAATTCCTGTTGTTCATAAGTCGAATATGGGTTGGAACCATTTTGCTGTGGCGTATTTCGCGAACGTGGAATTTACGGAAGGAGTAGGGGGCCGTGGGCCGGACCTCCCGGCCGCGAGCCCGTTTTTGACTCCCCGCCTGCGTGATAAATCAGAGATTCTCCGGCGTGTGCAATGGCGAGGAGTTGTCCGCGTTGCGCAATTCCTGTTCGGCCTGGTGATAAAACTCCTGATCCCGGCCATCGGGCTTGCCGGCCTGCTCCCACAGTTCGTAGGCGCGGTGAATGACCTGTTCCTTGGTGGGCTCTGGCATTTTGCTTTCCTTACAGTGATTCAGCCGCGCTTGAGATCGAAGGGACCGGCGCCGGTCACGCTTCGTGGCTCCAAACAAACCAGAGGCTCTCGACTTGGTTCCGGCAAAAGTAGGAGAGTCGGCTGATGCACCAATGGGTTGTGTGTACAGGCTCGCAAAACCGTCTCGCAGGAGGAATGGCGGACTTTGACTCCGCCATTCGGAGGTTTGATCCCTCCCGCCCAACCATCAGGCACTAGCATCGCAGGCTTCCGAGAAAATTCGCTTGGGTGCGATCGTGCGATCCGCCAGTGCAATCTCAACCTTTCAACTTGATAAAAAATCAACTATTAATTGTAAATGCAGTCGTTGGGCTAGCTCGTCAAATTACCTCTTCGCCTGCGGTAGCCGCGATGACAAGTGATTTAGACAGCTCAGGGGGAATGCAATGTCGGAGTCATCAAATTCGTCTGACAATCTTTCACCGCTAGCGATCCTCGATAAGGCCCGCAAGGCGGTACCAGCTGTGAACTACGCTTTGGGATTGGCTGGCGTAGCCGCTGCGGCCGCTATCGTCACTGCTTTGGTCGGAAGAGGTCCGGGTGGACTGATCGTGATAGGTTCGTCCTTTGTCGGAATGATTCTTTTATTCGTGTTTTCCAGACTTGTTGTTTCAACTTCTCCATCCATACAATTCGCGGGAGTTGTCCTCGTTTGGACGATTATTACCTTTTTTGGTACATTCCTTGTGTTTACCACGACCGCAGTCGTCTTTACTTGGCCGTGTAACTGGGCGCAGCTTCTGGACATGACGTCGACTTGCCTACGCATAACTCCGACACCTAATAACCGAACAGACGAAAAATCCGCAGGCCCTGAGCCCGCGGATACGCGTCTAACGCATTTTTTGATCAAGGTTATGTGGGGCGGGGCCGTGGTGCAGCGTGAATGGAATCGACCGACGCCCGATGAGTGGGTCGAGAAATATTCCGACACTGGCACCGAAACGTATTACGATGTCAAAGGCCGCATAACCTTGGACGGCTGTCCTGGAACAAAGCTCGCAAACAAGACCGCGCCGACCCATCTCATATTTATTCCGGACAAAGGATGTCCCGGAATGCCGTTCAGGATCAACGATGACAACGCCGGATGGGGAATCGCAGCGTCGTTGGCTAACTACGATTAGCCGGCGGCGATTCCCGCATTAGGGTATTCCAGAAGAGATCGCTGTACCGGTCTAAGGGCTGGCTGGGGAACTAGGATTCGAACCTAGACAAACAGAGTCAGAGTCTGTTGTGCTACCGTTACACCATTCCCCAATATTATCAATCACTTAAGAGATCTTATTACAGTTATTACGACGGATGAGAACGTCAACCCGTTGAAGCGTGACGCCGTTCTACCTGCTTGGGTCCGGCCTTGGCAAGCGCACCGCGATGCTGTTCGTGAGTAGGGGCCGCGATAAAACTGCGGCCGTTGGCGACGCCGTACGCGCCGCCGTCAGGAGCGGCCCGCGCATGAGCCTCTATTTCGAAGAACTCGATTTCCGCCCCACCCCGATGGGCGTGCTGTCCTTGCGCCGGCGCCGGTCGCCGACCTCTGGGCTCGATATCTACGAAATAAAACTCGGTGATGAATTTTTGATGTCGAGCGCCTTTACCGTCGCCGAGATCGAGCTGGCGCGGCTCGGGCTGGCGGCGCTGGCGCGGACCAATCTCGACGTCGTGGTCGGCGGGCTCGGGCTTGGCTACACCGCGCTGGCGGCGCTGGAAAATCCGCAGGTTTGCTCGCTGGTCGTGGTCGATGCGCTGGCTGAAGTGATCGAATGGCATGCGCAGGGCCTGCTGCCGCTCGGCCAACAACTCACCGGAGACGCGCGCTGCCGGCTGGTCAACGGCGACTTCTTTGCGATGTCGGATTCCGCCGCTGGCTTCGATCCGGACGCCCCCGGCCGGTGCTTCGACGCGGTGCTGGTCGATATCGATCACTCCCCGCAAAACTGGCTGCATCCGCGCCACGCCGCGCTGTATCGGCCGCAGGGGCTGGCCAAGCTTGCGGCGCATCTCAAACCCGGCGGCGTGTTTGCGCTGTGGTCGAACGATCCGCCGGACCCCGCGTTCGAACGCGTACTGGCCGGCGCCTTCGCCACATCAGTTGCGCATGTCGTGAGCTTCGAAAATCCGCTGCAACATCGCGAGGCCAGCAACACCGTCTATGTCGCGGTCAAGGCTGACCTGCCTATCCCGCGGGCAAATGCCGGGACGGCGCCTGCGACCAATTGACGGCGGGCGCGGCGGCTCCCGCGAGGCGGCTCCAACTTGCCGATACCAGGGCGGCATGCCATGTTGAGCGCGCCAATAAAAACAGCGGGAAGCGGGGTCATGCCTCGCACAAATCGCCCGCAAAGAAACATGGCATCGGGTGGCAGCTCTCGGAGATTTTTCGCATGAAATTCAAGGATATCATCGGGCTGCTGTGCGCCGCCTCGATTTCCGCTGTGTTCGCCGGCAGCGCCTGTGCGCAGGGCACCACGGTCAAGATCGGCGCGATCTTTCCGCTGAGCGGCAACGCCGCCAGCGCCGGCGTCCATGCCAAGGCCGCGCTCGAGACCGCGGTCGAGATCATCAATAATGCCCATCCCGAACTCGGCAATTTCCCGTTGGCCAAAAACGCCGGCCTTGCCGGCCTCGGCGGCGCCAAGGTCGAGGTGGTGTATGCCGACAACCAGGGCAGCCCGGCGACCGGGCAGAACCAGGCGCTGCGGCTGATCACCGAGGAAAAAGTGGTGGCGCTGACCGGCGCCTATCAATCCGGCATCACGCTGACGGCGAGCGCGATTGCGGAAAAGTATGGCATTCCCTTTCTCAGCGGCGAGTCGGTCGCCGCCAGCCTGACCGAGCGCGGCTTTAAATGGTTTTTCCGCACTACGCCGATCGCGTCGGATTTCGCCAAGGACTATTTTGATTTTCTCGGGGATATGAAAGCGGCCGGCGCCAGGACCGGTTCGGTTGCGCTGGTCCACGACAATTCCGAATACGGCACCTCGGTCTCCAGCGTGATCACCGGCGTGTTCAAGAGCCATGGCGAGCCCGCCCCGCTCGATATCCCCTACGCCCCCAATGCGACCGACGTGCAGAGCCAGGTGCTGCAGCTCAAGGAAAAGAAGCCCGACGTCGTGATCATGATCACCTACACCTCGGACGCCATCCTGTTTGCCAAGACCATGCAGGCGCTCGACTACAAGCCGCCGATGATCATTGGCGACGATGCCGGCTATTCCGATCCATCCTTCATCAAGTCCGTCGGCAAGATTTCGCAAGGCACCTTTAACCGCTCGTCGTGGAGCCTCGGCGCGGCGGGCTCGCGAACCGCCCTGATCAACGAGATCTACAAGAAGAAGAGCGGCGACGACATGGACGATACCGCCGCGCGCGAGATGCAGGGCTTCTTCGTTTTGGTCGAGGCGATCGATCGCGCCGGCTCGACCGATCCCACGAAAATCCAGGCGGCGCTGAAGGCGACCGACCTCAAGCCCCACCAGCTGATGATCGGCTACAAGGGCGTCAAATTCGACGACAAGGGCCAGAACGTGCTCGCCTCCGGCTTTATCATCCAATTGCAGGACGGCGAAAACTACGTCTCGGTCTGGCCCAAGGCTGGCGCCGAGAAGGCACCGGTGCTGCCCTACAAGGGCTGGTGAGACAGGTTCGTACGTTCCCCGGACGCAGCGCGGTGCGTGCAGATCCGGGGTCCAGACCACAAGCGAGGTGGAAATGGGTCCCGGCTCTGCGGTGCATCGTGAAGAACGCTGCACCGCGTCCGGGACACGGAGAACGGCTTCACACCCGCGATGGTTTGAGTTTGCCTGATCGGTCCAATATGCTCCGGCTCCGTGATCGTAGCTCGATCACCGAAAACTTAACCCGCAAGATCCAACCGGCATCATGTCCACTATCCTCGTTCAGGTGATTGTCGGGGGCCTTTTGCTGGGCGCGATCTATGCGCTGTTTTCCTCAGGGCTGACGCTGGTCTGGGGCATGATGAACATTGTCAACTTCGCCCATGGCGATTTCGTCATGCTCGGCATGTATGTGGCGTATGTGGTGTATACGCTGCTCGGCGCGGGGCCTTTGCTGGGCGCGCCGCTTGCCACGCTGGTGCTGGCGACGCTGGGGGTCGTGGTCTATTTCGGGCTGATCCGCGACATCATGAAGGGGCCGATGCTGGCCCAGATTCTCGGCACCTTCGGGCTGGCGCTGCTGCTGCGCTATTCGGTGTTCTGGTGGTTCGGCGCCAACTTCCTGTCGCTGCCGGAAAATATCGTCGGCGGCACCTTCGAGATCTGGGGCCTGCGGCTCCAGGCGTCGCGGCTTTTGGCCGGTGGCGTGGCGCTGGCGGTGACGCTCGGGCTGCATCTGTTGCTGACGCGCACTTCGCTCGGCTCGAAGATGCTTGCGGTGGCGGAAGATTCCACCGCCGCGGAGCTGATGGGGATCCGGCCCGATACCATGCAGGCCATCGCCTGGGCGATCGCCGCCGGCGCCACCGGCCTTGCCGGCGCGCTGATCGCGACCTTCTTCTACATCGTGCCGACCGTCGGCGAGACGCTGGGGATCGTTGCCTTTGTCACGGTGTCGCTCGGCGGTTTCGGCAGCGTGCCCGGCGCGCTGGTGGCGGGCCTTCTGATCGGGGTGATCGAGTCGCTGTCGGCCTATCTGATCGGTGCGGTCTACAAGGACATGGTGGTGTACGCGCTGTTCCTCGGCTTCCTCTGGTTCCGGCCGCAAGGCTTAATGGGCAAGACTTAGTGGAACAGTCCTGATGGGCAAGATGTAATGCGGCGCTTGATCTGGCCCTCGGTGGTGCTGGCGCTGGTCGTCGCCTATCCGCTCTTGTTTTCGACCCCGTTCCAGCAGCGGCTCGGCGCGCTGGTGCTGCTTTACGCGATCGCGGCATCGGCCTGGAATATCGTCGGCGGCTATGCCGGGCAGGTCTCGGTCGGTCATGTCGTGTTCTTCGGCTGCGGCGCCTATGCCGCGATGGCCGCCTACGCGCATTTTGCGCTCTCGCCGCTGGTTGGAATTCCCGTTGGCATTGTCGTCAGCGTGGCGATAGCGGCCGTGATCGGCGTGCCGACACTGCGGCTGTCCGGGCATTATTTCAGTATGGCCACCATCGCGGTTGCCGAACTGGTGCGGCTGATCGTCAGCAATACCGACTATCTCGGCGCCGGTGTGGGCCTGAGCGGTCCGACGGTGCCGCGCAACCTGTTCGATCTCTCCTTCATCTCGGCGCTGCCCTATTACTACGTATTCCTGACCGTTCTCGTGATCACGCTCGGCATCACCTGGTGGATGGCCAACAGCCGGATGGGATTTTATCTCCGCGCCATCCGGGATTCCGAGCGCGCGGCGCGCTCGCTCGGCGCGCCGGCCAGCCGCACCAAGCTCCACGCCTTCATGTTGAGCGCGGGCCTGACCAGCGTTGCCGGCGCGCTGTATGCGGTCATGTTCGGCTTCGTTGATCCGGAATCCGGCCTCGGCATCCTGATCTCGGTAAAGATGCTGATCATGGCGGCGCTGGGCGGCGCCGGCCTGCTGTTCGGGCCGCTGGTCGGGGCCGCGATCCTGGTGCCGCTGGAGGAGATCTCCAACAACCTTCTCGGTGGCAAGGGCGCTGGCCTGACATTTGTCGTCTACGGCGCCATTATCGTGCTGATCGCACGGTTTCAGCCCGGCGGCATTTTGACCCTTATCAACCGGCTGTGGGCGAGGCGCCGTAGACCAACGGAGCCGGTGACGGCGGCGGGGGCAACCCATGCTCCTTGAAGCCCGCAATGTGACAAAAGCGTTTGGCAGCTTCAGGGCCGTGGACGCGGCGTCGGTGACGCTGGAACAGGGCGATATTCTCGGCCTGATCGGGCCGAACGGCGCCGGCAAATCCACCTTTTTCAATTGCCTGACCGGCGACCTGACCTCGACCTCGGGCACGGTGTTGTTCGAGGGCCACGACATCACCGACCTCGCGCCGGAAGCCCGCGCGCAGCTTGGGCTTGCCCGCACCTTCCAGGTGCCGCAGACCTTCGAGAGCATGTCGGTGCTGGAGAATGTGATGATCGGCGCGTTTCTGCGCACCTCGCATCGCGCCGAGGCCGAGGCGCGTGCGCGCGCGGTGCTGGAGCGCGTCGGCATGAGCAGGCTGGCGGACGCGCCGGCGCGTTCGCTCGGCACGCCCGGCCGCAAGCGGCTGGAGATCGCGCGTGCGCTGGCCACCGAGCCGAAAGTGCTGCTGTTGGACGAAGCGATGGCGGGGCTGACCCAGCGCGAGGTGCAGCTTGCCATTGACCTCGTGCGCGACATCCATCGTTCCGGCATTACGCTCGTGATCGTCGAGCACATCATGGAAGTCATCATGTCGCTGGCGAGCCGGGTGGTGGTGTTTCACCAGGGCCGCGAGATCGCGCGCGGCAGCCCGCGCGAGGTCACCGGCAACCCGGCCGTGATCGAAGCCTATCTGGGCAAGCGCGCGGCCAGGGCCGCCGCCGGCCATACCCCGGTCGAGTTGATGGGCGGGCCGGCGACATGAGCGCGCCGCTGCTCAAAATCGAGCACCTCGAGGTGCGCTACGGCGATTTGATCGGCGTTTCCGACGTGTCGCTCGACGTGCCCGAGGGCAGCGTGGTGGCGCTGCTCGGCTCCAACGGCGGCGGCAAGACCACGGTTCTCAACGCCGTCGCCGGCCTGATCCCGGTGCATTCGGGATCGATCGCGTTTCGCGGCGAGGGGATCGGCGGCCAAAGCGCGTTTTCGATCGTGCGTAAGGGCCTCGCGCTGTCGCCGGAGGGCTGGCGGCTGTTCGTGCAGCAAAGCGTCGAGAACAATTTGTTGCTCGGCGCGACGCCGCTGCGCGACCGGGTGCGGATCGCGACCTTGCTCGATCGGGTCTACGAGATCTTTCCGAAACTGGCCGAGCGGCGCGGCCAACGTGCCGGCACCATGTCCGGCGGCGAGCGCCAGATGCTGGCGGTCGGGCGCGCCTTGATGAGCGATCCCAAACTGCTGATGCTGGACGAGCCGTCGCTCGGCCTCGCGCCGGCGGTGGTGGAATCGATGTATGAGACGTTTGGCCGGCTGCACCGGGAAGGGCTGACCATCCTGCTTGCCGAGCAATCGATCGAGCTTGCGCTGGAAGTTGCGGATTTTGCCACCGTGCTGCAGGTCGGCAAGAGCGTGTTGTCCGGTACTGCTTCGGCCCTGGCCGAGGACCCGCAGGTGCAGCGCGCCTATCTCGGCACCGGCTGACGCCAGGCTGCCATCGTGATCTCGGCGGCGGTGGCCGCAAACGGGCGACCGGCGCAGCCAACGCCGGCGCAATGACAGGGGAGTGATGCCATGAGCGGGGGCAGCGATACGTCGTTTGGCGGCACCATCGGCAACACCGTGGCCAGCTCCAAACCGTGGTGGCCGCTGGCGCTCAAACCGCCTGCGGGCGCGCCCAACATCCTGGTCGTGCTGTTCGACGACGTCGGCTTCTCCGATTTCGGCTGCTATGGCTCGCCGATCCGGACGCCGGTGATCGACCGTCTCGCGGCGGAGGGCCTGCGCTATTCGGGTTTCCATACCACCGCGATGTGTTCGACCACGCGCGCGGCGCTCCTGACCGGCCGCAACCACCATTCCGTCGGCGTCGGCTGCCTCGCCAATTTCGATAGTGGCTACCCCGGCTATCGCGGCAAGATCGCGCGCGAGGCGGGTACGCTGGCGGAAATGCTCAAGGCCCACGCCTATCGCAATTACATGGTCGGCAAATGGCACGTCACGCCGCTGACCGAGAGCGGCGCGACCGGGCCGTTCGATGGCTGGCCGCTGGGCCGCGGGTTTGACCGCTTCTACGGCTTCCTCGATGCCGAGACCGATCAGTACGCGCCGGAACTGGTGTCCGACAATACCCATATCGATCCGCCCGGGACCTATGCCTCAGGCTATCATTTGACCTCGGACCTGGTCGATCAGTCGATCCGCTTCATCGGCGATCACCTTGCTGACCGCCCCGATTTGCCGTGGTTGACCTGGCTTGCCTTTGGCGCCTGCCACGCGCCGCATCAGGCGCCGGCCGAACTGATCAGGGGGTACGACGAGGTTTTCGCGCATGGCTGGGACGTCGAGCGCGAGCAGCGGCTGGCGCGGCAGAAGGCAATGGGGATGGTGCCGCCAGACACCCAAATGCCCGCGCGCAATGACGGCGTGAAGGCCTGGGACGAACACGGCGCGGAGGAGAAGCGGGTGTTCACGCGGCTGCAGTCGGCGTTTGCGGCCATGCTCGACCATGCCGACCAGCACCTGGCGCGGCTGATCGCGTTCCTGGAAACGGCCGGCATTCGCGACAACACCCTGATCCTGGTGCTGTCGGATAATGGCGCGAGCCAGGAGGGCGGGCCGCTTGGTTTTGTGAATGCGATGGGGCCGTATAATTTCAGGCCGGAATCGATGACGGAAAAGCTGCGGCGGCTCGACGACATCGGCGGGCCGGATTCGCACAGCAATTTTCCGCACGGCTGGGCGATGGCGTCCAACACGCCGCTGCGCCGCTACAAGCAGAACACCCATGGCGGCGGCATCCGCGATCCCCTGGTCATTTCATGGCCCAACCGGGTGCCGGCGAAGGGCGAGATGCGCCACCAGTTCGTTCACGCCTGCGATCTGGTGCCGACCCTGCTCGAACTGGTCGGCGTCGAGGCGCCCGTGGAAATCGCGGGTCGGACGCAAATGCCGATCGAAGGCGAAAGTTTTGCGCGTTCGATCGCGGACGCCTCGGTGCCGTCGAAGGATCAACCGCAATATTTCGAGATGTTCGGGCATCGCGGCCTCTGGCACCAGGGCTGGAAGGCCGTCGCCTATCACCCGCCGGGAACGCCGTTCGAGAACGACAAATGGGAATTGTTTCATCTTGGGCGCGATTTTTCGGAAGTTCACGATCTTGCCGGCCGCGAACCGGAGCGGCTGGCTGAAATGATAAAGCTGTGGTGGAGCGAGGCCGAAAAGCACAACGTGCTGCCGCTCGACGATCGCTTTGGTCCGCGCTTTGCGGAAAACGCCGCACGGTTCCAGGGCGCGCGAAACCATTTCGTTTTCCATGCCGGCATGGGGCATGTGCCGACCGACGTCGCGCCCGATGTGCGCAGCCGCAATTACACCATCGAGGCCGATGTCGAGATCGGCGAGCTTGGTGCCGAGGGCGTTCTGATCGCGCATGGCGATGCGACCTCGGGCTACAGCCTCTACATCAAGGACGGGCTGCTGGTTCACGATCTCAATATCGGCGGCGGTCATGAGATCGTTAGTTCGAACCGCAAGGTGCCCTCGGGCGCGCACCGGCTCGGCGTGCATGTCGAACGGCTGGTGCGCGAGATGCCGCCGGCCAGGGGCGCGCGCACCGGGGTCAGCGCCTATACGCTATTGATCGACGGCGAGCCCGCGGGCGCGCTGCAGACCCAGCTCGGTTTCCACAGTCTGATCTCGTGGTCCGGCCTCGACATCGGGCGCGATCGCGGCAGCCCGGTATCGCATTACGAAGCCCCGTTCGAGTTCACCGGGCGGCTCCAGCGGGTAACCGTCGTCATGCACGGCGACCAGAAGCTCGACGGCGATGGGGTTGGTAACGCCGAAATGGCGAGGCAATGAGGACAAGGCCCGCGGGAAGGGCTGCGACGGCCGGCTATTTTATCTTGTCGTAGGCGGCGGCAAAATCGCCGAGCGGCATGGGAATGGTGATGATCTCATTGCCGAGGTTCTGAAACGACACTTTCAGCTGCTTTCCCGATTTGAGCGCGGCCAACTGGTCCGGCGCGATCGGCGTGCTGGCGTAGCAGCCGCGGTTTTCACAGGTCTGGATCTGCAGGTCGATCGCCTTGCCGTCGTCGACCTGGAATTTGGCGCCGGCCGGCAGATTCAGTCCGAGCGGCAATTGCACCAGCGCGACCGGCGCACGGCTATCGCTGGGCACGCGAATGTTGACGAGCACAAGCAACTGCCCGGTTTTGCTGAGGTAAGCCGTCTGCTCGATCGAGCATTCCAGCTGCGCGTCGCGGCTGGCGCTGGAGCAGTGCGCGGCCCAGCCGGGCGGGGCGGGGGTAGGGGCATTGGCAGGTGCGGCTTCGGCCTGAGGCGCTTTCGGCGGTGTCGCCGTTTGCGGCGCGGCCTTGGACTTGGGAGCTTGCTGGCCGTGGCTCAACCCGGCCGATCCGAAAGCCGCGATGACGACAAGGATTGCGAGGCCTACGGAAACATTCACGGATCCGACGCCGGAGCGAATACGCTCCGGATGTCCCGGCGGGATCACTCGGCGGCTTGCTTGATCGATCCGTGCTCGCCCGCGGGCTCGTCATCGGCATCGGTAGACCGTCCCCAGCCCGCGAACGCGTTCGAGAGCCGGTCGAGATAGAGATAGATCACCGGCGTCGTAAACAGCGTCAGCGCCTGGCTGACGATCAGCCCGCCCACCATCGCATAGCCGAGCGGCTGGCGAATCTCCGAGCCGGTGCCGGTGCCCAGCATCAGCGGCACGCCGCCGAGCATCGCCGCCATCGTGGTCATCATGATCGGGCGAAACCGCAGCAGCGCGGCTTGTCGGATCGAGGCCTCCGGCGACAGATGCTGGTCGCGCTCGGCCGAGATCGCGAAGTCGACCATCATGATGCCGTTCTTCTTGACGATGCCGATCAGCAGGATGATGCCGATCAGCGCGATCAGGCTGAAGTCGTAGCCAAACGCCATCAAGATCGCGAGCGCACCGACGCCGGCCGAGGGAAGCGTCGACAAAATCGTCAGCGGGTGGATGTAGCTCTCATAGAGGATGCCGAGGATCAGATAGACGACGACGAGGGCGGCCAGGATCAGCAGCGGC
>Ga0302320_10010319_pt1 | contig 19915 bp, 12 predicted proteins | sample Bog_T0_3_FD_202130 | JGI IMG/M metagenome (GOLD analysis project Ga0302320, IMG submission 202130) | Peat permafrost microbial communities from Stordalen Mire near Abisko, Sweden - Bog_T0_3 | ecosystem: Environmental > Terrestrial > Soil > Wetlands > Peat | place: Sweden: Abisko, Stordalen Mire... | reverse complement strand
TGCAGGCTTTTGGCGAAGCGCAAGATCTGGCGAAGAAGTTACTCTTGCAACTCGCGGCGGAACCTCGCAAGGGGGCGGTGTAACAAGTGCTCATGTCGGTTGAAGACGCCCCCGAAATAGCCAAACGTCCGCCTTTTCGGGCGTCTTCATCAGCATGGGTGGGCCGCCGGCGCGAGCGCCGAGACGAGTCTTGGTACAAGTATGGGCTGCGGTGCAGCCCTCGGCGCGGCAGACAAGAGTGTCTGCGCCACCAAACCGGCGAGGGGCCATGGACACTCGTTGGCGCTCGCGGGGCGGCTCGAGGCTTGACGGCGTAACCAGCGGTGAACTGAAGGCGCATGAGCGATCTAATCGCAACGCAAAGCGGTGACTGGGTCGACAGCGGCAGCGCGTTGTGATGGGAAATAAGCTGCTGCCAAGCCGGTGCCAAGGGCCGCGACAATGCCAATGGTGTACGCGAGCAAGTCAAACACATTGACCGAGACGAATTGTGAGGCGAACAACTTTGAGACCCCGAGGGCGAGCAAAGCGCCGATCGCGATGCCTAAAGCTACGAGCTTCATCGATTGAGTGAGCACCATGCTGACCACCCCAGCCGAGCTCGCACCCAAGGCCATTCGGATGCCGATTTCTTTGGTGCGCTGACTTACAAAGTAGGCGAGTACGCCATAAATGCCGGCCAGCGTCAAGGCGAGCGCTAAGGACCCGAGTGCCAGGCCGATGCCGGCGGACACTTGGTATGGATAAAGATCAAGGTCGATGGCTTGGCTGGCCGGAATCATGAAGGCGATGGAATCCTTTGAGACATCAGCGACCGCCGCATCCAAGCGACGGCGCACGGCGCCGAAATCGCCTCGCGTGCGAACAAGCAGGCTTTGGTTGAGGGCGCCCGCGGCATCAGTCGGGAAATAGAAACATGTTGTGTCGATTCCTTCCGATGGTCCCCCACTCATGACATCTTGAGCCACGCCAACGACAAGGGCGCTGCGATAGGTTGGCAGTTTCATCCAGGCGGCTTGCTTCGGATCGGGGTCAAGCAGAATAGTTTGGCCGATGGGATTTGCGTGGGGCCAGAAGCTGGCAGCCGTCTTTTCGCTGACGATTGCGACTGAGGCTTCGGAACGCGCCTCGTCGTTGCTAAAGCCTCTTCCACGAAGAATCGGGATGTGAAAGATGCCGAAATAGCCAGGCGATACGAAGTTAAAACCGGAGGACGTAAAGTTGACATGCTCGCCGCCGGCTATTGGGATTGGCGGCAAGAGCGCGTAGAATGGAGCCCGCCACACCGCGGCTACGGCTTCCACTCCCTCGGTGTGCTGCAAGCGTTCTGCAATCTTCGGGTCGGTGCGTTGACTGGTGAAGCGCAACTGAAGAACATTGCGTATATCCATACCGACGTTGCTGTGATTGAACTGTGTGGTGGAGCGCACAAGAACCGCGGAGCAAATCAAAAGCAAAACGCAAACGGACACTTGCGCCGTAATGAGAGCGTTGCGCAGCAGGGCTGGGCGAACGTCTGCTGTAAACTCACCGCGTGTGCCTTGATAGAGCCCGGGGCGGGTGGCTTGCACGGCGGGCACCAATCCAAATACTAAGGTGGAGACGCCGGCGGCGCCCAGTACAAAGAAAAACACTCGATAATCCGGTTCCAGCCGGAAGAAGCGGATTATCTCCAACCAGACGGAGGGCGCCGTGGCGAACATCAGGCGCTCACAAAGATGCAGCGTTGCCTGGGCAATCATCATTCCGACGAGAGCGGCAGGGAAGGCGAGCAAGAGACTTTCCGTGAGTAACTGACGGATGAGACGGCCACGACTGGCTCCCAGCGAGAGACGAACTCCGATTTCGCGCTGCCGAGCCATGGCCTGCGCCAACATGATGTTTGCCACGTTTGCGCAGGCACTGACCAGGACCAGGGCAAACGCGACCAGCAACGGAGAAAACACCGCCATGAGGCGCCATGACATGTGAATCGATGTGGCGGCCGATTCGAGCTCTATTCCGGTTGCGCGCTGGTCCTCAGAAAGCTCTGCCGTCTCATGGCGCGACCAGATTTCGAGCGCCGCGCGCGCCTCTTTGGGAGAAAGGCCCGGCCGCAAACGGCCGATTACTCCTACTTGGCGGGCTGCATTTGGTCCCGAGCGGATGATGGGAATCCAGATATCAGCAACTATCTGACTGGTTCCAGTGAAATCGCCGTTTGCCACGCCTACGATTTCATAGCTCGTTCCCAGCAGCAGAACCTTCGTTCCGAGAATACTGGGCGAAGAGGCAAACTTGTTCCTCCAAGCTAGTTCGCCAATCACGAGTGCGTCGGTATCGCCGGGCAGCAAAGGCCGGCCCAGCAACATGCGCACGCCGAGTATCTCAAAGTAATTGCCGGAGACTCCCTCGCCAATCATCTGATAACCATTCGCTCGCGTGACGACGAGCGCTCTGCCGAATACGTCTGAGAAGGCCGGATTCGCGCGGCGAACGTCGTCAAATTCGGCGACGGTGAAGGGGTGATAGCGCTGACCTTTGGTTGACCAATTGAAGGAATATAAGCTGTAAGGATCGTGGACGGCCAGCGGACGCAGCACGTATGCGTCGAAAATGGTAAAGAGAGTGGTATTCAGGCCAAGAGCGAGTCCAATGGTCCCAACCACCGTAAGAACAAACGCGGGGGCCTTGCGAAAGGTTCGCAGTGCGTAACGAACATCGAGCTTGAGACACTCGAGCCAAGTCCAGATCCACACGGCGCGGGTTTCTTCTTTGACCTTGGAAATGTTTCCAAACTTGCGGAGCGCCGCATAACGGGCCTCTTCGCGACTCATGCCGCGCGCAACGTTATCCTCGGTTTCCAGTTCGATATGTTCGCGAATGTCGGCGTCGAAATCGTCATCGCTGTATTTCATGCTTCACCTTCGGTGGAAGGTTTCATAACGCGCCCGATCGCAGCCGTCAGTTTGTCCCACTTTGAGGACTCGACTACGAGTTGTTTCCGGCCCGACGCCGTCAGCCGGTAAAACTTGGCTTTCCGGTTGTTTTCGGAAAGACCTTCTTGCGTCGTGATCCAGCCGCGCTTGATTAAGCGATGCAATGCGGGATAGAGGGACCCTTGTTCGACTTGGAGAACGTCTTCGGAATTGTGTTCGATGGCTTTCGCGATGGCGTGGCCATGAAGGGACCCGGGTACCAACGTCCGGAGGATGAGCATGTCGAGGGTACCCTGTAAAAGATCAATTCTTTCGGTAGACATTCTAGGTAAAGGATAATGGCGTTCCGGTAGAATGTCAAGGGGAAGAGATTAATTGCGCCGAGATGAGTCTCGGTACAAGTATGGGCCGCGGTGCAGCCCTCGGCGCGGCAGACACGAGTGTCTGCGCCACAAACTTACTTCAGGTCGGTGGTTCTTTTGCCCCAGGTGGGTGGTGGGGGTTCGGTGCTGCGACGATCGACCGGTTTGTCTTTTAGCATGCGCAGGGCTTCTTGTATGGCGCGTTCGAGTTGGGGATCGTGGCCGGCGATGACTTCTTTGGGCCAATTTTCGACATCAATGTCGGGAGGTGTGCCTTCGTTCTCGACAGCCCATTTGCCTTCGCGGGTGAAGAAGCCGCCACGGGGGGCGATCATGGATCCGCCGTCGATGAATGGGGGTGTGTCGGCGGTGTGGACCAAGCCACCCCAGGTGCGTTTGCCGACCAGCGTGCCAATTTGGCGGTGATGGAACATCCAGGGCATCAAGTCGCCGCCAGAGCCAGCCATTTCATTGACGATCATCACTTTGGGTCCCCAGATACCGGCGGACGGGCTGGTAAAGGGATAGCGATCGCCGGCCACGTTGTTGAAATAGCCGTCGAAATCGCGCTGCAGCACGTCGATGATGTAATCGGCCGCAGAACCGCCGCTGTTGAAACGTTCGTCGATGACGACACCTTTTTTCTCCTGCTGGGCGAAGAAGTAGCGATTGAAGCTGGTGTAGCCGGGTTGGGCGGTGCTGGGCAAATAAACGTAGGCGAGTTGGCCATTGGACAACTTGTCGACAAGGCGGCGGTTGGATTCCACCCAGGCGCGTGTGCGCAGCGTTTGTTCATTGGCGACCGGGACAACAGTGACAGTATGGGCTCCTTCGGTGGCAGCGGTGCTGTTGACGGTGAGAACGGTTTGCCGATCTGCCGTGCCATCGAGAAGGCGATAGATGCTGTCGGGGGCTTTGAGATCGATGCCGTTGATGGCGAGAATATAATCGCCCACGGCTACTTTTAAGCCGGGAACGGCGAGAGGGGCGTGAAGATCGGGATTCCAGCTTTCGTCGTCATAGATGCGGGTAATTTTATAGCGTCCGTTCTCAATTTTGAAATCGGCGCCGAGGAGGCCACCGTGCGATTGAGGAATCTGCGGCATATCGCCACCGCGGACGAAGGAGTGGCCGATAGCGATTTCGGCGCCCATGGTATCGAGCAGGTAGTTGAGATCGGCGCGATGCATGACATAAGGAAGCATCTGGCCGTACATTTCCTTCATGCGGGGCCAATCGGCTCCATGCAGATTGGGAACGTACAAATAATCGCGCTGGTTGCGCCAGCCTTCGTAGAAGATTTGTTTGAATTCTTCTCTAGGTTCCCAATACATTTTGAGGGCGACATTGATCGGGGCGTGGCCGGGAGCGGGAGGCAAGCGGTCGGCGTCGACCAGAAATACGGCGGGCGCAGGAACATCTTCTGCGCTGGCGCGAGCAGCGGCGGGACCGCGCGGGGCGGCGGTGGTGTAGGCCAATTTGTGACCGTCGGCGCTGAGGTTGTAGTTAGTAACTCCGGCTACGAAGACGACGGACTTGCGGTCACTCAAACGATAACGATGGAGGACGGCAGAGGGCGGACCGGCGGCGGCGCCACCCCCACCTTGGCCCGGGCCGGATTCCAAATAATAGACGTTGCCCGCGATGCCGGCGCGGAGTTGAGAATATTGGCGTTCGGGAATGCCGGGCACCGCGAGGACGCGCTGCTGCAAACCTTCAAAATCGATTTTTACCGTAACCGGCACGTGTGGAGCACGGCGCGGGGGTTCGGCTGCTTCCGCTCTTTGCTCGTCAGCGGGCGCTCCGGCGGCGGCGCTGTCCGCGGTGGGACGGGCAGGCGCGCTGCCTACGCCGCGATCCTCATCGCTTTCCGGCAAAAACGGGCTGGCATCTTCTTTATTGAGCACCGCTAAGTAGAGACCGAAGGTTTCGTTGTGGTCGTAAGATGTCATGTCGAGCCATTGGGAACGCAGACCGAAATCGGTAGAGGCGAAGAACCAAAGGTATTTGCCACTGGCGTCCCAGGCGGGCCAGACTGCGTCGGCCAAGCCGTCGGTGACTTGCTTGCATTCGCCGGTTTCGACATTGGCGATAAAAATGGCGTGATACAGCGAGCGCAAGTGACTGGCGTACGCGACGTATTTAGAATCGGGGCTCCAGACGGGATTGACGGTTCGCTGTGGCACCATCCAAGGATCTTCGCCGATGATTTTGGCTTGGCCGCTGGCGACATCGAGGACCCAAACTTTGAGATTGGTATCTGTGTAGAGTAATTTTTTCGAATCGGGCGACCAGGAAGGAGTGTAGTAGTGACCGGTTTTCGGAAGCGTAATTTCGCGCGCGGGGGTGATGCCATCTTGCGCTTCGATGACCACTTTATATTCGCCGGAACGATCGCTGAAATAGGAAAGAAATTTTCCATCGGGCGACCAGGCGGGATCACGGTCGGCTGCGCCGCTTGAATTGGTGATATTGCGGACGTCGCCCTTCTCGGCGGGGATGGTGAAAATTTCGCCGCGCGCTTCGACGGCGAGGCGCTTGCCGGTGGGCGAGACGATGAGATTGGTCATGCGATTGGTGACATCGATCCAGCGGGGCATCATCCAGGGGAAATCGCCTGTGGCCGTGATGTTGACGATATGCGACTTGCCGGATTTGGTGTCGAGTTCATGGACGTAGCCGGCCTGTTCGAAGACGACGGCGCCGTCGGTGGAATCGAGCGCCTTGACGTCGAAATTGGTGAATTTTGTGAGTTGCGCGAGCTTTTTGGCCTTGGTGTCGAAAGACCAGACATTGGCGACGCCGTCGCGATCAGAGATGAAGTAGACCGTATCGTTCACCCAGGCGGGGTCCATGTCTTTGGAGTCGGTCCATTGCGGGGAGACAATGTCGAAGGTCTTCATGTCGGCGATCCAGATGGGACGGTTTTGGCCACCGCGATAGTTGCGTCGCTCTTCGTCCCAGGAATTGTTCATGCGGTAGGCAATGTGCGAACCATCGGGAGAGATTTTGCCTTGATAGCCGCGCGGCAAGGGGAGGGGTTCTTCGATGCCGCCAGAAACGGGAACGGTCCAAAAGCGTGGGGCGGCGCTTGGGGCCCAGGAGGCGCGGGTGGAAGTAAAGAGGATGGATTTGCCGTCGGGCGTCCAACCCTGGGCAAGATCGGGACCAGGATGCCAGGTTAGGCGCTTGGGTTCGCCGCCTTCTACCGGGACAACATAGACGTCGATATTGCCGGCGTATTCGGCACTAAAAGCCAGCAGCTCGCCATCGGGCGAAAAATGCGGATTGCTGGTTTGGCCTTGGAAACTAGTGAGGCGGCGGGCGCTGCCACCGGCGCGAGGAACGACCCAGATGTTATTGGCATAGGCGAAAGCAATGTTCTTGGCGCTGATGGTGGGCTCACGAAGAAGACGCGTGCCGGTGGCTTCGGGTGAAGCAGCAAGACTTGAGACAGCCGCGAAAGCTAGAAGAAAGGAGAGATGGGAAAGAGTTTTTTTCGACATGAGTGGCCGCAATTCGGAATGGTTTGAACTAGTGTTACATAGGCGCAGACTAATTGGAAGAGGTTACGGGATGAAAGCCGACGGTGGGCCATAATCTGGCAGCGACGTAGAGGTTGCCATTTGTGACGACATAAGATACTTTTCGGATATCCGAGATATGGGCGAGTGGATCGCCATCGACGAGAATGAGGTCGGCCCGCTTGCCGGTTTCGACGGTACCCGAATCATGATCGAGATGCATGGCGCGGGCGGAAACGATGGTGGCGGACTGTATGGCTTCGAGTGGCGTGAATCCAGCTTGGACATAGAGTTCGAGTTCGCGCAGCAAGCCATAGCCGGGCAGGCCGGTATCACTGCCTGGCACGATGGGGACGCCGGCTTTGTGCAGGGCGCGGATCACAGCAAGGGTTTGGGCCGTGCGATTTTTCATTTGCTCGGCCGTGGTGTCGCCGCCCATGGCGCGAAATTTGACGTTGAGCACAAAGGGCGCATTGGCGATGCCGGGCTCGAAAGAGGCTACGTCGACTTCCTTCGAATGGCCGGCCATTTCGCCCCAACCGGCTGTGGGATCGACGACGGTGTGGTGCTCGAGCAAGAAAGCGATGGCCTTTTGCGCCGCCGCTGAGTTTACGTCGATGGGCGAGTTGCGTGGCGCGTCTTTGCTACGCATCATATTAGAGACATAGTTCAGATGATTGATTTGATCCATGCCGGCTTCGATGCCTTCGAAGGTATCTACGGATTGCGGGACGTGACCGGTGACCGTCATGCCCAGGCGGTGCGCTTCTTCGCAAATGGCTTTGATGACGTCGGGCTTGAGATAGGTATAGAGCTTGATCTGTTCAAAACCGGCATTGTGATAGCGAATGACAACGGCACGGCCTTCGTCAGGGGTGGCGGCGGTTACGTGGCCGAATGCTTTGATGCCGCCGTCGTCTACTAAGCCGGCGAGGAGCACGCGCGGGCTGGGCGCAGCTCGGAGTTTCTGCTGAGTGTGGCGCTGAGCGACGAGATAATCGAATTCGCCGCCGCAATCGCGAGCAGTGGTGATGCCGGCTGCGAGCAGCGCGGGGCCGAACTCGACGCCCGAGGCGTGGATGTGCATTTCCCAGAGACCTGGCAAAAGCGTCTTGCCTTTCGCGTCGATGATTTTGATACCGTGCGGAATTTTCGTGGTGCTGCGAGGACCGGCAGCGGAGATTCGGCCGGCGCGGATGAGAACGACGGAATCGGGCACGGGAGGCGCTCCCGTGGCATCTACTAAGGTTGCGCCGACGATGGCAAAAGTGCCAGTAGTTTCGGGCGGAACTTGGTGCGCGATGGCCTTGAAATCGATCATCTCTTGGGTGACTCCGCTGTGATAGAGCTGCGTAAAAGCGGATTCATATTCGCTGCGAACCGCTTCCATGGGCAGGCCACCGGCGAAAGTCATTACGGCGGCGAGATCGCCTTGCGCGTTCAGCCACAAAATTTCGCGACCGAAGCAAAGATTGGCGACGGTATAGCGAACGAGTTTGATGGTCTGGCCAGAAATGCGAATGGGCTCGTTGCCGGCGAACTGGATGCGAATGGGTTCGGCACCTGCCTGGGCGCGCAATACGGGGAGATTGGCAGGCTTGCCGTGGGTGGTCCAATAGCGGAGCATCATCATTTGGACGGCGAAAGGGGAGACGCCGAAAATGGTGAAATAGCGGGGCGGCGGGGCAAACGTGCGGCTGGCGGCGGCTTCTTGTACGTTGGCCGACGAGTCTTTCACGGTGACGGAGTCGAGGTGCGTTCCTTTGACGGAGAGTTCGAGGGGCGTGTAGTCGTTTGTCATGCGCAAGGCGGCGGAGGTTGTGCGTTTATTGGCACGATCTGTGAATTCGAGGGTGGTGTTCAACACGATGCCGCCGGAGGTCTGCGAGATGTTGTAGCGCTCTTCGCCGACTACATGGAGGATCATGTGGATGGTGAAGCGACCGGACTGCGCGGATAGGAGGGAGGTGAAGAGGAGCGGCAGCAGGAGAAATTTCATGGGTCTAGTGTCGCGCATGGGTTGTTGAAGCGAATGCGAGGCCTGATCGTCAGAACAAGACTATGGCACATCGGTAGGCAAGTCGATTGGAGGTGCGAAGGGCGTCTGTCACTTGGTCGCGGTCACTTTAATGGGTCATGCCAAAGTTTGAAATTGTTTATTGCAACCGCTTCTTGGCTTCGACTAGCAAATCGTCAAGTGAAACAGGGAATCGGTAGAGGGACCAATCGTCACCTACTGCATAGATCTGGCGTTCGTCAGGACTGAACGTCACGGCTTTGATGGTCAGACCTTCTTTAGCTTGGTAGTAAAGCTTGAGGATCTCCTTGGCAGAGGCCGTGTCCCATACGCGGATGGTGTTCTCGGCGCCCGGTGTCACGAGGCGCCTGCCGTCGCGGCTAAATGCTAATTGATAGGGCTTGTCGGAGTTTGCGCCACGGGAGCCTTGAAGGGATTGCCAGGAATGTGCGGAGGTCCATAGACTTACACCGTTTGAAGCGGCGGCCCACGCCGAGCCATCACGATTGGAAAACAAGCCCCCCGTAGGTGTGCCCACTGCGGGCAGTATTTGCATCTCGCTTAGGTTTGCAGGGTTGAGAATGCTCACCTTTGCGCCAGCGAGTCCGAGCCGTTTTCCATTGGCGCTGACCGCTATGCCAAAGACGCTGGAGGATGGCTTCACAGGCAACGTTTCGGAGAGGTCCTTTCTGGTTTCCAGGTCAAAGATGGCGAGATGGTCGCCATAGCCGTACGCCACAATCCTTTTGCCGTCGGGACTGAATGCTACTGAAAGAACGCGATTGTGGAATCGGGGCAGGTCGGTTACCAGTTGCCCGTTGATGGCATTCCATAGTTTCACCTCTCCTGAGGAAGAGCAAGTTACGAGGAGTTTGCCGTCGGCGCTGAAAGCTAAGTTCCAAACCGGAGAGGTATGGCCGACGAAAGTGACCAGGCGTTGCCCTGACGAGACATCAAATATGCGTACGCGCGAATCATCCGCCGCAATGGCGACGCGTTTGGCATCAGGTGTGAATGCTGCGGCTGGGCTGTTTCCTTTGCTCTGTTCGGGCAGGTTTACGACGCCCTCCCTATATGGATTTATAGTGTTTCCGCGATGGACCCATCCGGCACTACTGACCGCACCCGCTACAAATTTGCCGTTTGAATCAAACGACAAAGCTTGCGCGGAATATTTGTTGATCGCTTTCGGAGGTTTCGAGGTCAGGTCCCAAATGGCGCCCATTGTATGTCGAACCACTTCCCTGGTACCACCTCGAGATTGAACTATGATCAGTGAGAGGCCGTCTGATGTGAAGCGACAGTCGACCTCAGTTCCGGGCTGCGGCAGCAGCATGTCGGACCCGTCGAGTGTGAAGGCCAGCGTCTCCGCCCCGGAACCGGTGCTTACGAGGTGAATGGTCGCCGCGCCATCCATCGCCGCCGACTTAGACCCGTCGGGGCTCCACGCTAGGCAAAGTGGGCCGAAGGAAAGGAGCTGGACCGGGTTGGGCGCGACGAGGAAATTCCAGATCCAAACGCCGTCTGATCGTGCCACCGCCAAGGCTTTACCATCGGGACGGAATACGCTAGAGTTGGCTGCGCCAGCGAGGGCGAACCGTTCCTTACCGGAAGACGTGTCCCACAGCTTGAGGCTATCCGGAGCGGGCGTGGTCGCTAGAAGAGTTCCGTCCGGACTTAATGCGCCCATTGGCCCCTCGAACGTCTTTTCCAAGGGTCCGTTGGCAAGATGAGTTTGGATATCGTCACCCCACAATATCGTTTGGCCGGGTCCAAATCCGAATCGGTTGAATCTAGTCCCTCGCGGCTGCGTTACCGTCTTTAGGATCTTGCCCGTCTCAAACTCCATGAAATCGTAGCCGTGATAGAAGTCACCGCAGACCAAGAGCCGCCAATCTGGACTGATATCCGGACACCAGCCAAACGCGCGCACTTCCTCCTGCAACGCCAGATCCCAGATGCCAGTATGGTGATCGCTAAAGGTGGCGACACGTTTGCCGTCCGGGCTGATGTTGATTTTGGTTATCTCACTAGCGTGCCCGGGACGCTGGAGTACCGTTGGCTCCGCAAAGGCAGCTCGGCGCAGCGCGTCTTCGGCGTCAGGGAGAACCATCTTGTCCAGACTTGTTGCCGCAATGGCCTCAAGGGCTGCGGCGATGGCCCTTTTCTGATCTTCGTCCCTGACAGCCGCCACGGCTGATCCGGCACGCTCGTGACCGAGTGCAGCACGCGCTTGAATCTCTGCGCGGGCCTTTGCTGCTTCAGCGGCGGATTCCTCACTCTTGGCCTTTCCTTCGGCATCGCGTGCTACCCCTTCGGCGTTCCGGGCGGCGACCTCTGCCACGCGAGCCGTAGCGATCTCCGTTGCCAACTGAACTGCCGCCTGTTCCGCCGAATCTTTCTGTTTGAGGGCGTAGTAATACATGGACCCCATGGTGATGGCGATGGCAGCGAACAAGCCGCCCAGCGCCAGAAGGCGGCGGCGAGCCTTGGTTTCTTTTTCCAGGCGCTCCTTGTCGCGTTGGGTCTCACGCGCGTGACGGACAACCTTGGTAAGGAGGTCGTGCGTGAGTTCGACCCGCATGGCGCCGCGCGCGGGTTCGATGCGCAGGAGTCGACGGTCAACCAGCAGGCCGAGTTCGGCTTCCGTGACCTTGTACAGAGTCCGCGCATCATCAATGTCGCATGGCTTGCGAAAACCGCGCTCAGTAATCAGCTCGCGCTCGATGAAGCGTTGGACATGATGGGGCATGCCCGCGACGGCACCGGCATAATAGTCGGCGATTATAGACTGTCCAGTGCCCGACAGGAGTTCGTCGTCAAACTGAGCCTTGCCGAGTTCTTTGCGGCGTTCATTGAGACCGTGGCAAACAAGACTGAGCAAGGCGGGTTCGACAGCCAACTCTTCGTTGCTGACGTTGGCATCGCCCGCGGCGGCTACAAAGTTGACAATGCGGCGGCAGATTGCTTCAGGCGCCAAGCGCGGAGTTGTGGCATGGACAGCTTCAAACGCCTGTTCAGAGGACATGGGCAGGAGGCGGAGACGATTCCGCATGATGGACGGGATATCGCGCTTCCAGCCCTCCATGGACGGAAGAAAGTCTTCGCGAAAGCTCATCAGCACCTTGTAGCGCTGGCTATCGAGCGAGAGGCCGTCATTCTGACGGAGTTGAGGAGCGAGATCGGCTGGAACGCGATTCTCAATCAGGTCGGCCAGATGGGTGCGGAGTTGCTCGACGGCTGCCACGTTGGCTGCACCCAGCGTAAAGACCTCTTCAAACTGATCAAAGACAAACAACGGAGTGAGCAACTGGTTCTGCGTGCTCCAGAATTCGAGTCCGGCCCGATGCAAATAGACCCATAGCGTGTCTCCAGTACCCATGGCCGGTGCGTCGACTCCCTGAACGGCCATTGCTTTTTGAAGAGCAGCTTTCACTTGGTCAATTAGCGGGGTCTCTTTATCGCCGAAATCCAGCCGGATGTAGACGGGCAGTACGTCTTTTCGCAGCAGCGGAAAGAGACCGGCCTGCAGAAGTGAGGTTTTGCCCAAACCGGACGAGCCGAACAGAACAGTTAAAGGAGCGTGCATCACCAGACGCCGCAAGGCCGCGCTTTCTTCGCGTCGTCCGTTGAAAAAACGCTGAGCGGATTCATCGAAGGCGCTCAAGCCCGGCCAGGGATTCTGGTCGTCGATCTTCAACTGTTGGATTAGCTGCCCGGCGATGGGTATCACGACACCCGGCTGCGCCGCAAGTTGCGGATTTCCTGCTGGATTTCAGCGAGCAGAGCGTCGCTCATCTGGCCTTGGGGGGCATGCCCGAACTGAAACGACTTGAAGCGCGGCGGCACTAGCGCGTAAGTGCCCATGTTGCATTCGGGGTCGATTACGACAGGGAAGATGAACTTGCGGCCTTGAATACGGCGCGAGCGTTCGGCTGCCTCGTCCCACTCTTTGCGGAAGTAGCCCTCTTCGCGCGCCTCGGTGTTGGCGGAAAGAACCGGCACGAAGAGACTGCACTTCTGGATAGCGCCGAGAATCTGCCGTTCCCAATCGTCGCCCGGCTTAAGCTCGCTTTTGTCAAACCACGCGACATCGCCGCCGATTTTCTGCAAAGCGGAAAAGAGCGACCTTGCGGGAGCGAGGTCGTCGCTAGAATAACTAATAAAAATAGTGCCGCTGTTTTCCGAGGGGTTCGCCGCAACAGCAGGGTTTTCCGCGGGGGGCGGATTCCGCGCGAGCCAGCGGCGATGCAACTCATCGACGAACTCAATGGCGTTCCCTGGATAGCAGCGCGAGTCTTGGCTGAAGCGCTCCAGAAAGAGAACAAAATCCCGATCGCGCACAGCCTCTTCGCCTACCAGATATTCCTTCTTGGTGCGCTGGTCGGAGAACAACCTGTCCGTGTTCGACAGGCGAATGAAGAAACGGCTGAGCCAATGGGCGAAGGTGCAGCCGATGAGCAACAAATTGCGGCTGCGCATTTGGGAGAACATACGCTCGGGACCATTGCCTTCCTGAAGCGTGTAAGCAAACTCCAGGGCATCTTCTTCGTGGATGGCATAGAACGGCGCCACATCGGTTTTGCCGAAAAGATAGAACACGGCGGCGTAGCGGGACGATGCGGTTTCTGGAATGTCACGGCGGCGAGGGGTAGGGAGCTTGGGAGCGTACTCGATTTGTTCGGGGACAACGCCGCGTTCAGATTGAATCGCGCGAGAAAGGAGATCGTCGGGCGTCGTGGTTACGAACAAGTCGAACGCTTTGATTTGCGCCAACTTGTCCAGAGTGTCGAAGCTGCCGTTCGCGTCGGCGATCACTTTCTGAAGGATGTCCGCCACTGGGCGGTAGAGATCGCGAACGCGCTTTCCCGAGCCGGCGATGGCAGCGACCGCCTCATAGAGTCCGTAAGTCTGCTGCGGGAGGCCGGGAATACCGTAACGATCGAGCAGACGGTCAGCCACAACTCGATACAGAGGCACGGGTCCGGTGTCGCCCTTAATGGTTAGAAGTTCTGGGCCGACAACGGGAATCACGCGGCCTTGTTCAACAAAGGCCAGCAGGTCGTCCCAGAAATCCTCGCTTTCAAAAGGCACCATTGTTAAGTTACGATCTTTTTTGAGCCCGATCATGGTTATATCCTAGAGTCGCCCCAGACACTTTGTTTTTCCTTAAAGAGCATTCAACGGGAGGGCTTGACGGGAGACAAACCAGAAGCAGCTCACGGACATATGCAGCATAACTTTACAGTTTACCTGTACACATGATATATTGATTCCGGTGGGCAATCGAAAGTCTTCTACTCAGACCGCGCTCGCTTCAGCGCTTGCCGGCGAGATCCGTGCCGTCTGCGGCAAGCTCAAGCGGCGTTTACGCGAGCATGGAGGAGCTAACGATCTTACGCTGTCACAGATCTCTGTTCTTCTTCTGCTCGAAAAGGATGGTCCGGCTACGGTTTCCTCTCTGGCGCGAGCGGAAGGCATGCGTCCACAATCTATGAGCGCTGTGGTGACTCCGCTTCAGGAGGCCGGCCTGGTAGGTGGTGCGCCTGACCCCAGTGACGGACGGCAAACCCTGATGTCTCTCACACCCAAATGCCTGAAATGGCTTCAAGTGGGCCGGGCTGCGAGACAGGACTGGCTCACTACGACTATCTCGCAGAAGCTTTCTGTTTATGAGCAGGAAAAGCTTCGGGGAGCGCTCGAACTGCTTACTCAGCTTGTTGAGGAGTGAACATCTCTGCTGGAAAAAGCCGGCGGAAGAAGGAGCACTACATTATGAATTGGCTTTGGCTTGTTTCGTATTTTTTTGGAGGCATTTTTTTGACAAATGCTATTCCGCATTTTGTGTCCGGCATGATGGGACGTTCCTTTCAGAGTCCCTTCGCCAAACCGCCTGGCCAAGGGCTTTCCTCTGCAACGGTCAATGTTCTTTGGGGATTCTTCAACGCGGTGGTTGGGTATCTGCTCGTTGCGCACGTGGGCGCGTTCGACCTGCGGGCGACAAGGCACATGCTGGCGCTCGGGCTGGGCGCGCTGCTCATCAGCATCTTTTTGGCGCGTCACTTCGGCCGGTTCCATGGGGGCAACACGCCGTCGCGGACATGAAGAACCCGGTGGCCGGCACCTTTCGCTCGCTGCGAAGCTTCAACTTCCGTTTGTGGACGGTGGGCGGCGTGATTTCCAACGTAGGTACGTGGATGCAGCGCATGGCCCAGGACTGGCTGGTGCTGACGCAACTGACCCATCACGACGCGTCAGCGCTGGGTATTGTGATGGGTCTGCAGTTCGCCCCGCGTCCTCAATTGGCAGACATCCGATAGCGATGTCGCAAGGGTAGTTTCGGCGGTCAGCAGGTGTTTAGCCGCTGAGCAAGCCGCAGTTGGCACACCTCCAAAGAGGTTCTCTGGAGAATAGAACCTGCCTTGTCACCAAGGGTTTATCTTTGTTCGGCTGCCACTTTGATTGAAATCGCGCAACCACTGATCTGGCTACGCTTGTGGCGATTTGCCGGATTAGGACTGGGAACTCCCTTAAAGCCATTTATCCGGATCTAATGCCACTTTGAGTGTAATCGGGCGCGTGTGCGATTAAGCAGGAACGTACGTCAACCGAATCAGGTCACCGGCGATTAAATCGCTGGCCACCAGGTGGAGCGGCGGCCGGGGGCCGGCGAAGAATGGCGTGCCGCCACCAAGCACGAGGGGGCGGAGGTAGAGTTGGTACTCATCGATAAGACCCGCCTCAGTCAGGCTTTGCGCCAGGACTGGTCCGGCCACGCGAATCTCGCCAGTCAGCTCGGACTTCAGACTGCGTATCACTTTCTCGAAGTCATCCGCGACAAGCGTGGCGTTGGGGCCCACTGACTTGAGAGAACGCGACACGACCCACTTCGGCTGGCTGCGCCATGCCACGGCGAAGTCGCGATCCTCCGCGTCCCAATCGGGAAGATCTTCTTCCCAATAACGCATGATCTCGTAGGTGCGGCGACCGTAGATGAGGCCCGTCAGGCCACGCACCTGCTCGATGAAGTGATGGAAGGCCGCGGGCGCGGGCGGCCCAAGCTTCATGTGGTCGACGTAGCCATCGAGGGACTGGCTCAATCCGTAGATAAGTTTTGCCATACTACTAATCTCCCTTTCGCGTTCTTCAGAATAGCTTAAGGCGAGACTTGAACTGCGCGAGACTATGGGTGAAAGCAATTTATGGCAACCAACCAAAACGGTCCAAAACCGAAAACTTCACCGATGCCGAACTGAAGCGCATCTACGATGAGCATGTAGCGGCTGAGAAGGAAGGCACCATATCCCGCGAGGAATTGTTGCGGGAGGGATTGCGGAAACTTAAACAGCCGGCGCCACGGTGAAGCGCGTTGAGATTACCAGGCTCGCGCAACGAGATACGCTCGATTGCTTGGACAGACGCTCCTGCTGAAACCGCGATACTCCCGCCAAAGCTTGACCGGGCTTTCACCCGCGACCCGGCGCTCGGATATTTCCAGCGGTATCAATTCATCCTGGCCGCGATAAAGACGGCGTTTTGCCGCGTCGTAGGCTTTTACATCCGCGAGCATTTCCGGATCATCCATGGAGCCGCTTGAGCTCATCCATCGGCAATACTGGGAACTTCTTGCCGTGGCGGGTAATCTTTTCGATCCGCATCAGTATATTCCTCCTCTCGAGTCCACTTCCAATACCGGCGTGACGAGCCGGTCATTTTGCCGTCTTTGTCGACAAGCCGCGCGAGCCTCCGAAACCCCGCCGCGCCCGTGGAAGCCCAATCACGGTTCCGGTCTTATAGGTACTACGCGAGCCGCCCTCTCATGCTTGAGAGACGGATGTCGCTTACCACTCATGCAAGCGATCAAACGACCGAGCCATCACCCCGAATGCGACGTTCCAACCATGCGGCCTGCGCTGCGCTGGATGTCGATTTAGAGCATCTGGTGTAAGCAAGGAAACGCTGCTAGCGGACTGAATCGCCTGACTCCGCGCTCAATACCGGTTGTAACCTGTACGAGGGGGAACAAAAAAGGCGACTAAGGATGGGCAAGAAATCAGCTTGAGACGCTAACTTTAGATGTGTCGTTGGCTTCAGCTAATTGCCGCATCATGCGGGTTCCTTGTATCGGCGGAACCGCGTTTACGTTAACATCGAAAACACAATCCACGAAGTCCATGTGCTTGATTGAAATAGCACCCCCGCGATATCTAAGTACACATTTATAAAAGATGAAGCGGTCACCAGCGATCGCTTCTAGGTCCACATTGCAGTGGTTGAAAACGTAACCGACTCTGGTGTTTGCAATACTCTCGCAGGACAATGAATAAGCGCCCTGAATATCGGCTTTCACGTGGTCTTGAAGATATGCCTCGTACTTATAGTTGATGAAGTCGCCAGTGGTCTTCCAAACTTGTGGCAAGTCTGGATATTCCGTTTGATCGCCAATGAGTCGATTGGCCACGTTTTTAACCACTGCGATGTCGGGCTTTTGTTTGCCGATCTTTGCCTTAGCCAGTATTACAGAGGCTGCTTTTAATTCGTCCGAAACATCACCCTTGGGTGTTGAGGGTGGGTGCGCCAGCAACTCGCCGACAACTTTAGACGTAGAGTCGGCCTGTAATCTCGCAACGTCGGATATCGTCCCGTTGATGTGATAAATGGCTATCGATAGCCCCACAAGCCACGCGCCAAATACGCCGGCCACCCATTTTCCCGCGGAAATGTGATTCGTGACCCTCTCCGTTAAGGTGCTGATGGTCGAGGTCAGTTCTTGTGCCGTAGCCATGCCAAGATCCTGATTATATTCCAACGATATAAATGCTCGTTCACAAAAACGAGTTGCATTCGACCGCAGGAATGTGTAATTATTCACAATAGTGAATAAAAATACAGAGGAGGGTTCGCATGGCCGCGTTGTCCAATAGCCCACAGGCTAGCCCGGTTACTCCTATTCATATGGCTAATTTTCGCCACGACCTCGATATTTCTGTCGAACAGTTGAACGCTGTTCTCGACCTCACGAAAGAAGTGAAACAGTCGCGCGGGCGCTTTGCTTCGGCGCTGAAGGGCCGGTATGCGGCGCTGCTGTTTGAGAAACCCTCGCTGCGCACGCGTGTGACCTTCGAACTCGCCATGAAGCAATTGGGCGGAGATGTGGTGACGCAGATGGGCATGATCGGCGATCGCGAACCGCTGAAAGATGTCGCGCGGAATTTGGGACGTTGGACCGACGTGATTGTGGCGCGAACGTTCGCGCAGCAGACGGTGGATGAATTGGCGCACTGGTCTGGGCTGCCGGTGATTAACGCGCTCACCGATCTTTATCATCCTTGCCAGGCGTTGGCGGATATGGTCACGCTGCGGGAAAAATTTGGCCGCTTGCGCGGTTTGAAACTGGCGTATGTGGGCGATGGCAACAACGTGGCGCATTCGTTGATGCTGTGCTGCGCGCGACTCGGCATGAATATGACGGTAGCGACGCCGGCTGGTTACGCGCCCAAGACGAGTGTGATTGCGGAATCGATTGAACTCGGCCGCATTTCGGGCGCGCGTATTGAAGTGACAAGAGACGCGGCGGAAGCGGTGGAAGATGCGCACGCGGTTTACACGGATGTCTGGACCAGCATGGGCCAGGAAGCGGAAGCCGAGGCGCGCCGGAAACTGTTCGCGCCCTATCAGGTGAACCAGATTCTGCTTTCGCTCGCGCGGCCCGACACGCTTTTCATGCATTGCCTGCCGGCTAAACGCGGACAGGAAGTGACAGATGAAGTGATGGAATCGCCGCAATCGGTCGTTTTTGACCAAGCGGAAAACCGCCTGCATGTACAAAAGGCGATTCTGCTGACGATGCTCCAATAACGAAGCAGCATCCATCTTTTTTGTTCGCGGCAGAACTGCGCGAATTTTCAACATTTGAGGAATTTCATGACTAAAGTAACGGCTAAGAAAGTGGCGCTCGCCTACTCCGGCGGCCTCGACACATCGATTATCATCCCGTGGTTGAAGGAGCACTACCACTGCGAGATTGTGGCAGTGTGCGGCGATATCGGCCAAGGCGGCGAGGAGTTGGACGGGCTGAAGGAGAAAGCGATTAAGACGGGCGCCTCGGAAGTATATGTCGAAGACATGCGCGAGGAGTTTGTCACAGATTATCTGTGGAAGCTGGTGCGTTCGGGCGCCGTCTACGAACACAAATACTTGCTGGGGACGTCCATTGCGCGGCCTTTATTAGCGAAACGGCAGGCGGAAGTGGCGCTCAAGACTGGCTGCGATGCGCTGGCGCACGGCTGCACCGGTAAAGGGAATGACCAGGTACGCTTCGAGCTGACTTATAAAGCGATTGCGCCGCATTTGAATGTGATTGCACCGTGGCGCGAGTGGGACATCATCTCACGCGAAGACGCGATTGAGTATGCGAAAAAGCACAATGTGCCGATTGCGCAATCGACGACAAAGATCTATAGCCGTGACCGCAACATCTGGCACATTTCGCATGAAGGTGGGGAGTTGGAAGACCCGGCCAATGCGGCACCGGATCATATCTGGATGTTGAGTAAGAGTCCAGCGGAGGCGCCTGATAAGCCTGCCGATGTGACAATTCGCTTTGAACAAGGTGTGCCGGTGGCGCTGAATGGCGGCGCGAAGATGACGGGCGTGGCATTGCTCGAACAGCTCAATCAGTTGGGCGGCGAGCATGGCGTCGGGCGGATTGACCTGGTGGAGAACCGCTTCGTTGGCATGAAATCGCGCGGCTGCTATGAAACCCCAGGTGGCGCGATTCTGATGGCAGCGATACGCGAGTTGGAAGCGTTGACGCTGGATCGGACCACGCTGCACTACAAGCAGAAGCTGGCGCTGGATTACGCGGAGATGGTTTACAACGGGCTTTGGTTTACGCCCCTGCGCGAATCGCTGGATGCGTTTTTTGAGAAGGTGTCAGAGCCGGTGACGGGCGATATTACGCTGCGCCTCTATAAAGGCAATATAGATCCGGTGAGCCGGAAGAGTCCGAATTCGCTTTACAACTTGGATATCGCGAGCTTCACGATGGGCGCGAGTTATGACCAGACGGATGCGCTCGGCTTCATTAATCTG
>Ga0302320_10010318_pt1 | contig 19915 bp, 14 predicted proteins | sample Bog_T0_3_FD_202130 | JGI IMG/M metagenome (GOLD analysis project Ga0302320, IMG submission 202130) | Peat permafrost microbial communities from Stordalen Mire near Abisko, Sweden - Bog_T0_3 | ecosystem: Environmental > Terrestrial > Soil > Wetlands > Peat | place: Sweden: Abisko, Stordalen Mire... | reverse complement strand
TCTTGCGTGCGTACTTTTCAAAACTCGGCTGTGTGGCGAATGTAAGTTGGCGCATTGTGTTTTCGGTCCACCTATACGATTAGACGCAATCGACGCGCATTTGGGACTTGATCAGAGGTTCCCTAAGGCCTCACGCGTCAAACTGCGCTGGCGCTTCAGGTAACGTTGAACGATCAACTCCTTTTCAGGATGCTGACTCAGCCATCCCTCGCCGCGCTTCAGCAATTTCTCGATCTCGTCTTCGCCCACCCAATAATGCTTCTCGTTGTCGAGCACTGGGATCAACACATAAAGATGTGTCAGCAGCGCCTGAAGCTGGATGTTTGCAGACAACTCAAGCGACACGTAGGGTGACTCACCCCACTCCGGGAACTGCTCATCGAGCGGCAGAGTTTCAACACGAACGGCATATCCCAACGGCTCAAAGAGCCGACGCACAACTGATTCTCCACCGCGCGCCGCGATCACCGGTAGCTTGGCTGTGAGCGGAAGAGCCATTTCCGCAAGCTCAGGACGCTCCTTGCTCTTGCCGCTCATGGCGGTGGTGAAGAGCCTTCCAATCGCCACGCTCATGAAGGAGTTGGCTGCGTAGGGACGGTCGTTCACATATTGCTGAAGCTGACCGCCCTCGCCCGCAGGTCCACGCCGACCGCGCACCAAACCGATCGGGTCCACCTCCAAGAGAACGGAGACGGTGCATCGATTGGCGTTGGCTTCGGGATAAAAGACGTATGCCTTGCCAAAGGAAAACTCCTCGGCCTGCATCCGCGCAGGATTCTTGTGCAACAGATAACCAAGATCCGTCGCCGGCTCATGCGTTGTTGTGACAGATAGAAGCATTGCCATCCAGTGTAGAGCATTGGGTAATGGTGCGGTTGGGTCAGTGCGCGCGGAATGGAATCGGCCGTGATGTTCAGCGGTGCCTATTCCTTCACGACTTCGATCCGTACTCCTCGACTGGTTTCTTCCGTCAAAAAGCTCACCGGCAGAGATCTCTTGATGACGTCCATCATTGGCGTAGGTAAACTCAGATTTCTACTTCTGATAGTTTTTTGGCTATATGTTGCATCAGGTTTCTAGTCGCGTCGAAAATTTGCTTTGCCTCTTCTTGGGAATAAGTTCGCTCCACGTGGGAAACCTTCCGACGCCAAGCCAAGTTGACAGTGTGCATATGTGCAGCAATGCCGGAGAGAAATTCAACATCGCCTTTGAAAAGCTCACTCATCTTGTCCCGGTTTCTTCCTAGTTCTGCATTGATGAAAGTGAGCATCGGTTCCCACATAGGACGGTCGTCAGGGTGCCCAACACGTTTGGCGATTGACCTCAATCCAAACTCTGCAACGCGCATCAAGTGATAGACGCACGCAGTGTAGCGCCCAACGGCGTAGCAAGTTCCGGCTTCTTTGATGTCGAAAGATGCCCCCTTGAACTGCTCTCCAACTTCTGGCCCGAATAGGTCATCTTTCTGGTAGTAGTTCTTCTCTTCTATCCATAAGAACAGAACATCCTCGTACTCATCTTGTATCCTGGTTTTCAGCGCTTCCGCGATCTTACCTAGCTCAACATAAGTGCATCCATCCCCAATTGACTGGCGATTGCGCTCCACTTCGCGAGATAGGGCGTTAAATCCAAAAGTCGCACATAGCCTTCCTACATCCGCCAGCCGTTCCAATGATGCTGATACGTCCGCTTCGGTTAGTGCATCTTCGGCATAGTTCGGCGTATTTGCAACCCATGAGGCCAGTTCGCTAATGTCATTCACTATGGCGAGAAGAGTGTGAACGTGAAACAACTGCATCAGTTCCTCCAGGAAATGCAAAGAGATCTATCCGCGCACATGGGCGGCGTGAGAACAACGGCAAATCAAAGATTTTTAATTCAGTTTTAATCATACCCCGTACATTCTCTTTTAGAATTATGGATAGCGCGCATCTCCCGGTCGTCGTCATCGGGCTGCTTGGCACCACCCTCGATGTCGGCAAGCACCCGGATCGCTGGCAGAACTAGCTGCCCACAGTCTCCATCTGCCGCCAGCCGGACCTTGTCGTCAACCGTTTCGAGCTTTTGCACGTGAAGAATGACCGTTCACTGGCCGAACGCGTGTGCCAGGACATGGCCGCCGTCTCGCCGGAGACCACCGTCAATCTGCATCCGGTCGAGTTCGGCGATCCGTGGGACTTCGAGCAGGTATACGAGACCCTCTTCAGCTTTGCGCACGGCTATCCCTTTGACGTCGATGCGGAAGACTATCTGATCCACATCACCACGAGCACGCACGCTGCACAAATCTGCCTGTTCTTGCTGACCGAGTCGCGCCACCTGCCGGGCCGCCTGTTGCAATCCTCGCCCGACCGTCAGCGTGGCGGCCCGGCGAGGTCAAGATCATTGATCTCGATCTCTCCAAATATGACAGCATCGCCCAGCGCTTTCATCAAGAACAGGAGGCTGGCGTCAGTTTCCTGAAAGGCGGCATCGAGATTCGCAACGCAAGATTCAACCAACTCATCGACCGCATCGAGCGCGTGGCCATCGCAACGCACGATCCACTGCTACTGATGGGGCCGACCAGTGCCGGCAAATCCCGTCTGGCGCGACGCATCTTTGAATTGAAAAGATCGTGACGGACGGTGAGCGGCAACTTCGTCGATGTGAATTGCGCCACACTACGCGGCGAAGGAGCCATGTCCGCGCTTTTCGGGCACATCAAAGGCGCATTCACCGGGGCTGTGCAAGAGCGCGCCGGCCTGCTGCGCACCGCAAACAAGGGAGTTTTGTTTCTCGACGAAGTTTGAGAGCTTGGCCTCGACGAGCAGGCCATGCTGCTGCGAGCGCTCGAAGAGAAGACATTTCTGCCGCTCGGCTCAGATCGCGAGGCCCACAGCGACTTTCAGCTCATCGTCGGAACCAATCGCGATCTGTTGGGCGCTGTCGAAGAAGGACGCTTTCGCGAAGACCTTCTGGCTCGCATCAATCTGTGGACATTTACGATGCCCGGCTTGCGCGACCGGCACGAGGACGTCGAACCCAACCTGCAATTCGAACTCGATCAATATGCCGAGAAGACCGGAACGCGGGTCACCTTCAACCGAGAGGCCCGCAACCGCTTTCTCGACTTTGCCCTTTCGCCATCTGCAACGTGGAAGGGTATACTGTCCGAGGCGCAACGGGGGCAGGCACTTGAACGACTTCAACACGCTCGGAAGTTTATTGGCACACAGGATCCGCTCGATTTCTTCCGCTCCTGGAAAACGCCAAGCGAACGATACAAGCCTATGGCCGAGAGAAATATGCAGCGCAATACCGTTAACAGCGAGGACGGGCCAGGGCAGGTACCGCGTTGTCGGGCGACAGGCAAGCCGTATGCGAGATGTGTGTCGTCAGCAAATGATACGTCCGGCTGATTTAGCACATGAAATATCCGCTTTGCGGGCGGCGAGAGTAGGAGACCATCAGGGACATGAGCTCTTTTTCAAGGGCCGCTGTGGAGCGAGCCATGAAGGTGCAGGAAGTCATGTTGCGGGGGATGGCGAAGAAGATCACATGGTGGCAGGCAGCCGAGATCATAGGCATAAGCGATCGGCAGATACGGCGCTGCGCGAGCGGTACGAGGAGTTCCGCTACGACGGACTGTTCGATCGACGGCGAAGGACGCCCACCACCAAGCGGGGCCAGGTGACTCAATATCGACGAGCCGAAGGATAGTAACTTCCCGGGAGATTGGCTCTAGGCCCGGAAGGAGGGGGCGGATAATGGCGATCTGAAATTGTTCCGCTCTACCGTCGATAAGTGCCGAGATACGTCCATGGCAGACGTAAATGGATCTTTGAAGGCTTTTCTAGTCCTGATCTGAGCCGCCGTAGCTGAGTCGAATTCTCTCCGGTGTGTTTTCAGGTCGAAAAGACACTGCCTATTTTGACGTTGGAGAATTGGAGTAGAAATAGCCAGCGGTAGACCCAGCGGAGAATTTTCTCTGGTGACTTTTCGAGAGAAGAATCTGCAATTTGCGGGGAAATGTACCAAGAGTTCGAATCTTGACGAAAGGTTATTCATTCTAAACGGCTTAATGGCGGAGAGAGTGGGATTCGCACTCACATAAACCATCGAAACAAAAGACTTAGCTGATTCTAATAGGGATAAAGTTCTAGAAATGCAGCGAATCATGAACCTTTAGCACAATTTAGCACAAAATGGGGTTTCGGTTCGTTTAGAGCCCGTGCTTCGATGGAACCCGGATTTGACATCAGACCGCCTCAAATCGAGGGTCGGTTCTGCAAATCTTCTGCAAAACAGAGAGCCCGACTCAATGAGCCGGGCCCCCGTGTTGGTGGATCGATCGGCTATGCCGCGAGTCGTTGATGAACTCTGGCCGCCACACTTTCAGGAATCCTCATACTGCGGTATTTCCTCTTGTGACACTGTTCTGGCCGATCGATGCGAATTACGCCAGGCTCACTTTCGAACAGGCTGCGAATTGTCCCGGGAGACAGTTCCCATCGTTCTCCGAGTTCCCGCGGAGAGTAATGCTGCTCCAGCGCGGCTTTCAGTCTGACTGGGTGAATGCGGAGAATCTTGTCGACTTGTTCCGCGTTAACGACCTTTTTGGGCTCATGAACGGCCTGAATGGGGTCTGACGTTAAATTTCCGTGATTAGGTAGATCGTTTTCGTTGATAAACATTGTTAGAAAAGCAGCCCAATCGCTTGATTGCCGGCCACCTGGTCGCTTTGACCCAGAGGTACGAAAGCAGTCAATATAGGATTGCAGCGGCCCAGTTCTCGGGCCGTTTCCATTCTATGACATGGCCACCGGCGGCGATATGCCTACGATCTCATTTAGCAGGCTCCTGCGGGGATCAGGTAAAACACCTAGTTGGAGCGGACCAAATACGCTTTGATCGTGGCCGCAGGATGGAGAAGATGATGGGCATTGCAGCGTCGCCTGCCCGTTCCACGCTGGCCGATGCCCTGATCCTACGCGACTGGTGCATCTACCACGCACTGGCCCTACGGCTGATCTCCCACGCCAGGGCACTGTATGCGGAAGATCCTTCAGTTCTGTGGCTCGATGCAAGCGTTTATACTCTGGACTCCACCACCACCATCGACTTATGTTTAAGCTTGTTCGACTGGGCACCGTTTCGATCCACCAAGGCGGCCATCAAGCTCCATACGCTGCTGGACCTGCGCAGCGCGATTCCAGCGTTCATTCACATCAGTGACGGCAAGTTGCACGATGTCAACGTGCTCGACATTCTTCTTGCCGAGGCGGGAAGTTTCTACATCATGGACCGTGGCTATCTGGACTTCGTGCGGCTGTACGCGATGCATCGGGCCGGAGCCTTCTTCGTCACAAGCGCCAAGCAAAACATGGATGCGCGGCGCGTGTATTCATTTTCCGTGGACCGGGCCAGCGGAATCATCTGCGATCAGCGCGTCATGCTCAACGGCTTTTACTCGGCAGAGAACTACCCGGATCATCTTCGCCGCATTCGCTTCCACGACCCCGAGACCGGCAAGACGCTGGTGTTTCTGACCAACAACACCACACTGCCCGCGGTGACCATCGCCGCGCTCTACAAGAGCCGCTGGCAGGTTGAGTTGTTCTTCAAATGGATCAAGCAGCACCTGCGCATCAAACGTTTTCTGGCCACCAGCGAAAACGCCGTGAGAAGCCAAATATGGTGTGCCATCGCCACCTATGTGCTGATCGTCATCGTCAAGAAAGAACTGAAACGGGAAGCCTCGCTCTACACTTGTCTACAGATTCTGTCGATGTCGATCTACGAGAAAACCGAGATTTCATGCGCCCTTCAGCCAGGTCACCACAGAACTGACCAACCGTACCTTGCTAACCAACTGAATCTATTCGACATCTAACCGGACACCAGTACCATAGTACGTAAGATCCGGAACGTTATCCCGATCAGGCTGTGCTGCTGGGGTTATGCCAGCCGCCATCCGAGGCGATGATCGCATCAGCCTCTTTCGGACCCCAGCTGCCGCGCTTGTAACGGCGAACCCTATGGTGGTTCTTGAGGACTGGATCGATCACTGCCCAGGCAGCTTCAATCGCGTCCTCGCGCGTAAAGAGTGCGCCATCGCCACGCATGGCATCGCCCAAAAGTCGCTCGTAGGGCGTTTCCTCACCTGGCCGATCATCTGAGAGATAAAGCTCGCGCTGCTCTCCAACAAAATCCTTTCCCGCGAGTTTGACGCGAGCCGCGAGGGCTACAGCTGAGTTCGGCGAGAGCCGGAAGCGAACGTAGTTGGACCGGTCGGTCAGAGATTCTGCGTCAGCGAAGAGCTTCTGAGGAGGCGGCTTCAGCTCCACCAGAATCTCAGTCGCGGTGTCGGGCAGGAATTTGCCGGAGCGCAGATACCATGGCACTCCATCCCAGCGCCACGAATCGATGAACAGACGTAGAGCGCAGAAAGTCTCGACATCGGACCGCTTGGCAACATCTGGCTCCTGGCGATAGCCGGCATACTGGCCGCGCACCAAGTCATCGGGACTTAGGGAGCGCATAGCTTTGAAGACCTTGGCCTTCTCGTTGTGCACGGCTCCGAAGTCTCGACCCGCGGGTGGCTCCATGGCAAGAAGTGCGACGACCTGAAAGATGTGGTTCTGGATCACGTCGCGCAGACAGCCGGCTGTTTCGTAAAACGCGCCGCGCTTGCCCACACCGAAATCCTCGGACAAGGTTATCTGAATGCTGGCCACATAATTGCGGTTCCAAATAGGCTCCAGAAAGGAATTCGCAAAGCGGAAATAGAGAATATTCATGATCGCTTCTTTTCCGAGGAAGTGATCGATGCGGAAGATTGAGTCTTCAGGGAAGACTGTATGCGCGGCCTGGTTCAGTTCCCGTGCGGAGGCCAGGTCGCGTCCGAACGGCTTTTCGACAATGACACGCGCGTGCTCGGCCAACTTCGCGGCGCCAAGCCCTTTTATCACCGTTTCGAAGAGCGAAGGCGGAATAGCCAGATAATGCGCAGGTCGCCGCGCTTTCCCCAATGCTTCTTTGATCGCTGTGAACGTGCTGGGGTCTGTGTAATCCCCGCTCACATACTTGAGCAGAGAGAGAAGTTGTTGAAGTGCATGCTTATTGTCGATTCCTCCCGCACGCTTGATACTGTCAGTCACGCGCCGGTGCAGTCGAACCAAACTCCACTTTGGGAAGGCGACACCGATGACTGGAACCTTGAGAGCACCGCGCTTCACCATCGCATAGAGCGCGGGAAATATCTTCTTGTGGGCCAGATCGCCCGTCACACCGAAGATCACCAACGCCCCTGACTGAGATCTGGCCATCACGCACCTGCCTTGCCGGTAGCGGGTTTTTCGTCATGGCCACCGAACTGATAACGTAGGGCCGACAATAGCTTTTCTGCGAAATCGTCTTCACCGCGCGAACTGAATCGTTCATAGAGCGCGGCACTGAGGACCGGTGCAGGAACCGATTCGTCGATGGCAGCTGCGATGGTCCATCGCCCTTCCCCCGAATCCGACACGCGGCCCGCAAACTTCGCCAGGCCCGGGCTATCAAGTAGAGAGATCGCAGCCAGGTCAAGCAGCCACGAAGAGATGACGCTTCCACGACGCCAGACCTCAGCTATGTCAGCGATGTTCAGGTCATACAGGTAGTGCTCGGGGTTGCGCAACGGCGTGGTCTCGGCATCCGCGGTGCGCTTCTGTTTGCCGACGTTGGCATGGCGCAGGATATTCAGGCCCTCCGCATAAGCGGCCATCATGCCATACTCAATGCCGTTGTGGACCATCTTGACGAGGTGGCCCGCACCATTGGGACCGCAGTGAAGATAGCCGTGTTCGGCCGTGCCGCCGGTTTTTTCCCGGCCGGGCGTGCGGGGCGCGGAATCGATGTCGGGGGCAAGAGCGGAAAAGATGGGGTCAAGGCGCTGCACGACGGCATCTTCGCCGCCGATCATCAGGCAGTATCCTCGCTCTGATCCCCAGACCCCACCACTGGTGCCGGCGTCCACATAGTGAATGCCTTTCGGCTTTAGCTCGGTTGCGCGGCGAATATCATCGTGGTAGTGTGAGTTACCGCCATCGATGATGGCGTCGTCGGCTTTGAGGAAGGAAATGAGGGTCTTCAGCGTCGAATCGACCACAGCGGCTGGTACCATCATCCAGACGGCGCGGGGCACTTTCAGCTTGCTTGTAAATTCATCCAGCGAACTCGCTCCAACTGCGCCCTCTTTGACGAGTGCCTGCACGGCTTCTGGATGGAGATCATAGACAACGCATTGGTGGCCAGCCCGCAGAAGGCGCCGCACCATGTTGGTCCCCATTCGGCCCAGTCCGATCATGCCCAATTCCATGTGGCTTTCCTTTCGTTTCAGAAGCGGAAGCGTCCATACTGCACAGATGTGAGATGCATCCGCGGAACTGAAGGATTTCCTAATTTTCCATTTTGCCCGTTCGGCGTTTCTGCGCGTCGCCAATGAAACGAGCAGCCGGAATACTCCCGATCGATTCCCACGCTTTTGCAATTGCCTTATTCAAAATGAGGATCCCGCATTGATAATGTTCCCAATTGACCGGACTCCCCGTCGCGTTGTCAAAGACAGTACGTTTTGCGACACTGTATCGAGGGGACGCATCTGTGTGTATACGAGCCTGATTGGTGCGGCCTTCACACTCTGACGCAGCAGACTGCAACGGGAGAACTTCATGACAGCCGAATTGATCCATAGGCTGCACTTTGCCTTTACCATCACATTCCACTATCTGTTTCCTCAACTCACCATGGGCCTGGCCCTCCTGATCGTGGTGCTCAAATCAGTCGCCCTCAAAACCGGCAGTGAGCAGTGGGACCGGGCAGCGCGTTTTTGGGGTCGCATCTTCGCCATCAACTTCGTTTTCGGCGTGGTTACCGGCATTCCCATGGAGTTCGAGTTCGGCACCAACTGGGCGCGTTTCTCGCGGCTCTCCGGCGGCGTCATCGGCCAGCCTCTCGCCATGGAAGGCGTCTTCAGCTTCTTTCTGGAGTCGGCTTTTCTGGGCCTCTTTCTCTATGGAGAGAAACGCATCTCCAAACTCATGCATTGGTTCTCCGCGGTCATGGTTTTTGTAGGCTCCTGGATCTCCGGTTTCTTCATCATCGTCACCGACGCCTGGATGCAGCATCCGGTGGCTTATGATCGCTTGCCCAACGGACAGTTTGAAGTCCTCAGCTTCTGGCAACTCCTCCTCAATCCCTGGGGCCTGCTGCAGTACGCGCACAACATGACCGGCGCCGTCGTCACCGGCTCTTTCGTTATGGCTGCCGTGGGCGCCTTCTATCTCCTGGAAGGCCAGCGCGAGCAGTACGCTCGCATCTTCCTGAAGGTCGGCGTCATTGCCGGAGTTATCTCTTCGATCCTCATCATCTTTCCCACTGGCGACCTGCACGGCAAGTACGTTGCGCGCTATCAACCGGCCGCCATCGCCGCAATGGAGGGTCTCTTCCACAGCGAGGCCGGCGCGGAACTCGTACTCATGGGCCAACCCAATGAGGAGACCGGCCAGATTGACAACCCCATCGTCGTCAACGACGCGCTCAGCTTCCTCATCTACGGGACAACCAAGGCCGAAGTAAAAGGCCTCGACCAGATTCCGCGCGACCAGTGGCCCACCGCTCTGCCGCTGCTCTTCTACGCATACCACATCATGGCCGGACTCGGAACCTGGTTTGTACTGCTGATGATCGTCTCCGCATTCTTGCTCTGGCGCAATCGCCTTTACACGTCGCGCTGGGCATTGTGGGCGTTGCTGCTCAGCTTTCCCTTGCCCTACATTGCCAACACCGCCGGCTGGATGACCGCCGAACTCGGCCGCCAGCCGTGGATCATCTACGAACTCATGCGCACCAGCGAGGGCTATTCGAACACCGTCTCGGCCAGCAACGGTCTCTTCACCCTGCTGGGCTTCATGGGGCTGTACGCCTTGCTGGGTCTCCTCTTCACCGTCCTCATCTACCGCGAGATCAGCAGCGGCCCGGAGCCAAAGGCTGTCGAAGTGCAAGCGGTTCACGCCGAATGACGATGACCGCTCTCCCTTGACGGCCTGAAGAGAAAGGAACTTTACCAATGATGGGTTTTATTTGGTTCTGGCTGGTTGCCGTAATGATCGTCGGATACGTCGTGCTCGACGGCTTTGACCTCGGCGTAGGCGTACTCCACCTCTTCCTTGTTCACACTGAAGCGGAGCGGAAGGCCACTCTGGCCAGCATCGGCCCAGTATGGGACGGCAACGAGGTCTGGCTGCTGGCTGGCGGCGGCACACTCTACTTCGCTTTTCCGCTGCTCTACGCCTCGGCCTTCAGCGGCTTCTATCTGCCGCTCATGATCGTGCTCTGGCTGCTGATTTTGCGCGGCATAAGCATCGAGTTGCGCAACCACGTCGAAGTTGGTGTCTGGCGCGCGTTGCTGGACGGCGTCTTCGGCCTTTCAAGCGCTCTGCTCATCATCTTCTTTGGAGCTGCTTTGGCTAACGTGCTGCGTGGCGTTCCGCTCAATGCCGACGGCTACTTTTTTCTACCCTTGTGGACGAACTGGCAACCCGGTATCCATCCCGGCATTCTTGATTGGTATACGGTCATCGGTGGCCTGGTGGCCCTCGTTGCTCTCACGCTGCATGGCGCTCTCTGGCTCACCATCAAGACCTCGGGCGACCTTGCCCAGCGTGCCCGCTGCATCGTAACCCCACTCTGGCTTGCGCTAGCGGCCCTCACTGTCGTCAGCCTCGCCGCCACCATCATCGTCCGCCCAGCCAGTCTGAACAACTACTTCAATTACCCCTTCACCTTTGTCGTTCCCGTCGGAGTCATCGCTTCCATGGCCGGCATCAGGCTCCTCAATCGAAGCGTCCAGCCAGTCAAAGCCTTCCTCTCTTCCTGCCTCTATCTATTCTTCATGCTCTCCGGAGCATGCTGGGGACTGTATCCCACGCTATTGCCGGCGACCACCGGTGCGGACCGCGATATCACCTTGACCCGCGCCATCTCCGGCCCGCACACGCTAGCCGTTGGCCTGGTCTGGTGGGGCTTTGGCATGGTGCTGGCCATCGGATACATTGTCTTCGTGTACGCCAAGTTTCGCGGCAAGGTGGATCTCCATGCTGGAGCAGACTGACGTCTTGAAAAAACTCGCTTGAGTGATAGAACGAAATGGACGCCCAAGCTTGACTAGACCGGGGCAAAGGAGTGCCAACACCTGTTCTACCCCGCGTGGAATCAAATCCTGCTGTCATAAAGAGGATGACTACAAAGTTACTGACGAGTAGCCGGTAAACCTCTCAGGGCAAGCCGTTTGAATGGGCGCACTGGTTGGTAGTCCTTGCCCTTTGAGTTCCAGCCGGCAGATTAAGATCAGGCACAAGGGGACCCGTTCAAATCCATTTCTTCGACAGCAATAAGACCTTTATCCCTTGGGTTAGGCACGAATAGGCAAGCAGTGTGGCGAGCAGAATCGGCCAATAGAGCCCCGGCAGGTGCACAAGGCCAAGCGAAGAGGCCAGAGGGGAGTACGGAAGCCACGCTCCGAAAGCCATGATGGCCATTGTTGTCAGGGTCAGAGACCAGCTTGCACGGCTCTGAAAGAAGGGAATTTTATTGGTGCGAATGATGTGGATGATGAGTGTTTGCGTCATCAGCGACTCGACGAACCAGCCAGTCTGAAATAGCGGTGCGCGGGATGGATCCCAGCACTTGAACAAGTAGAGCATGACAAAGAAAGTCGTGTAGTCGAAGATCGAGCTGATGGGGCCAATGCAAAGAATGAATCGCTTAATTTCTCCGACGTCCCAGGGCCGCGGCCGCGCCACCAGTTCTTCGTCCACCGCGTCTGTCGGAATCGGCACTTGAGAGAAGTCATACAGCATATTGTTGGTCAATATCTGGATAGGCGCCATCGGGATGAACGGCAGAAAGGCGCTTGCTCCAAGTACGCTGAACATATTTCCAAAGTTGGAGCTCGCTCCCATCCGGATATACTTAAGAATGTTAGCGAAGACCTTTCGACCTTCAGTGACGCCTCCTTCGAGAACCATGAGGTCTTTCTCCAGTAAAATCAGATCCGCCGACTCCTTGGCGATGTCCACGGCTGTATCCACCGAAATGCCGATGTCCGCGGCATGCAACGCGGGAGCATCGTTGATTCCGTCTCCCATGAATCCGACCACATGCCCCTTGCAGCGGAGAAGGCGAACGATTCGCTGCTTGTGAGCAGGAGTAAGACGAGCGAAGAGCGTCGTCTTCTCCGCCGCATCCGCCAATTCCGCGTCGGACATCTTCTCCACGGCCTCGCCCAGCAGCATTGGATCAGGCTCAAGCCCCACATCCCTGCACACCTTGCGGCTGATCAGGTCGTTGTCGCCGGTGAGGATCTTCACTCCCACACCGTGCTTGTGCAGCGCCTGGATTGCGATTGTCGCCGTACCCTTGGGCGGGTCGAGAAACGCAACGTAGCCCTTAAGCACGAGGTCGCGCTCGTCCTCCTTTGAGCAGGACTGCTTGCCCGGCAGTTCCTTGACGGCTACGGCCAAAACCCGGAAGCCGTCGCTACTGAGGCTCGCATACTCATCCCGCAAGCCTTTCATTAGCGCGGGATCCATGGGCGAAAACTTCCCGTCCAACTCGAATTGAGAGCATTGGTGGAATATCTCTTCAGGAGCGCCTTTGGTGAGAAGGATTGCTTTACCTTCAGGAGACTCCACCATGACGGACATCATGCGCCGAATGAAATCGAAAGGGATCTCATCGAGTTTCTTGTACTTTTCAATGAGCGCTTGCTGATGGAAATCCGAACTATTCAGAATCGCAGTGTCGAGCAGATTCTTGAGGCCGGTCTGGAAGTGGCTGATGATGTAACTGTCCAGCAGCACCTCGTCGGTTTCTCGTCCCACTACGTTGCAGTGCCGCTGCAGAACTACGCGATCCTCGGTCAGTGTGCCGGTCTTATCCGTGCATAGTACGTCCATCCCGCCAAAGTTCTGAATGGCATTGAGCCGCTTGACGATCACTTTCTTGCGGCTCATCGCGATGGCGCCCTTGGAGAGGCACACGGAGACGATCATGGGAAGCATCTCGGGGGTCAGACCCACGGCTACGGCCATCGCGAAGAAGAATGCGCTCTTCCAATCGTGTTTGGTAAAGCCATTGATCAGGAAAACCAGAGGCACCATGACCGCCATGAGTTGGATCATCAGCCATGTGAAGCGGCTCAGGCCGCGGTCGAAACTGGTCGGCGGAGATTCTTCCGTGATCGAGCCTGCCATGGTGCCGAGATAAGTGTTTACCCCTGTGACGACCACGACTGCGGTTGCCGAGCCGCTTTCAACGCTCGTCCCCATGAAGCAAATGTTCTTCAGGTCGATCGGCGAGTTGGAGGGCTTCGTGTCCGGATCGCGGAATTTCTCGACAGGATAGGACTCTCCGGTAAGCGTGCCCTGGCTCACGAACAGGTCTTTCGCAGAGAGAACTCGCACATCGCCGGGGATCATGTCGCCGGCGTTCAGATTGATGATGTCCCCTGGGACAAGGTCGCGCAGCGGCATCTCCAACGCTTTGCCATCCCGAAAGACATTGGCGGTCACGTGGATCATCGCTTTGAGCTTGGCCGCGGCCGAGTCCGCCCGAGCTTCCTGCACGAAGCGCAGCGTGGCGCTTAGCACAACCATGCATGCCATCACGGTCCCGGCGCGCGCGTCGCCCGTGGCAAAGGAAATCGATGAGAGAGCTGCCAGCAGAATCACCAGCGGGTTGCGAAGAATAATCAAGAGGCGGATAAACCAGCCGCGCCGGCGTTCCTGCGCCACTTCGTTCGGGCCAACGGTCCGCCTTCTTGCCTCGGCCTCCGCTTGCGTCAGGCCCTCGGGAGTCGTGTGCAACAACTGAAGCAGTGCATCGCCATCCTTCGTCGCCGCATCGAGGACTGCAGACGAAATACGGATGTTGTGGTTCTTAGCCTTTGCTACAGGCGAAGATTTGTCCGGGGGCGTCGGAGTTCCCGTAGGGCTAACGCCCGCCGGGCCGTCCTTCTCGGCTGATTCTTCTGGTGCATAATTCGTACCGGGTGCTGTCATCGCCCTCTCAATCGCACTTCAACTCTGTGATTTCAAGTCCTTTGATGGTTGCATGGTGCATGGATGTTTAGCCGCAGATTCGCAAACGGGAAAGGTCTTCGGGCACCAAGACAATTCAGCGATGGATTCCAGCTCACTGAGAGTATCCGGTCACGGGGATAAGAAAGACTGTTCTGTTCTGCTCAAACGCAAACGTAAAGAGAACGCCGAGCTACACCAACAATACAGCTGGTCCAACAGGTCGGGTACTTCTTTCGCGATAGCCGGCTTAACGTTCGGCGATGAGTTCATGCCGATCCGTCGCTGATAGCCGACGGCTGATTAGTCGCCTATTCAGAAGTTACTCTTTGGTCATAATACTTGCTGTGAACCGGGACCCCATTAGACCAGCATAGTTGAGGTTTCAGCCACCGGCGCCCCAAATCGGCCAGCTTTCAATCCGGCGGGCAGGATTGGTAATTCAAAGCCGCCCCGGCGGGCGTGTTGAGTTACACATATGACGGCGCAGGCAATCTTGCTTCAATGTTGTCGAATCACGCCTATGTCATTCTCATCCAATTCGCCTATGACGAACTCAACCGGCTGAGCACCGTGAGCCACTTCTTACGCACCTTTTAAGCACCCAGTTGACCGAGTATCCTTGCCAGGTCCGGAAGCGATCATCACTTGTGCTCACCAGTGCAGAGAGAAATTCACTTCAACTTGTAGTTGTGACCGATATGTATACCCTGACGGCCACTACGTTCTGGAGCCGGAACATATTGGACCGAGCCATGCCAAGGCTCAGTCCGCAATGCTCGCAAACATCAGAGCCGGGTTGCCCTTCCGACGCCGTGTGCAGGTAACGGCAAACGGTAGGCCTCCTGCCCGGCGAGACCGGCTGGCACCATCGGTCTCTGTTATGCGGATGGCACAGGTGCGGGTCGGTGACACGAAAGGAAACACTCCTTATTATGTGGTGCGTCAGATTCTCAGCTGGGATACGGGCTAAGGTACAAGTCTTTTAGTCTCTAAGTCTTTTAGTTAACCAGTCGATCAGTCAACAAGTCACACAGTCAAGGTAGGCTTCGTTCAACTCTCTCAAATTGACGTACTTCCAGAAGAAGCTTGGCAATCGACCATGGAATTGAATGCTAATAAGATTCGGCCCCACCCGGGTCGAGGTGTTGCACATACCCAATCCAGCAAACCCCAAGGCGGGCGACGGTGGAGACGCCGCCGCCCGAAAAGGCCAGTCCGCGGGGCTCGTCAATAGCTTTAGTACGCTCTGTGCGACCCAACATGTCCATCACTTCGAGCATGTGCAAGGAATACACTGCACTCCCTTATCAATTGGAATATCAGCTGGAATTGGTTGTACGCCGCGAGGTGCATAATGATCTCGGCGAAGCCTTAAAATCAGAACAGAATCTATTCCAACGCATTTGAGGAATCACCTTATTACTGGCGGCGCGCAAAGCGCACTCGCCTCATATCAAAGCAAAGGAAGCGGCTCAAAGTCTTTGTGCATCTCGGTCATCCTTCTCCGCTTTTACAGTCCAAGGAGTGAGACGCGGATCTTCAGCGCTATGCTGCCAGCTGACAGAGTCGATGATTTCGTTGCCTGCCTGCAAGACCTCTCAGCGGCCCTCCACAATGCCTGTGGCGTTTCTGTGCTGCCTTGCCCCTACTTAAAGATTAGGAACGCGCTACAGGCTGCCCTACGAGCGTCCTGAGGCATCTCTGGGCCATCATCGGTGAGTTTGGATGTGCCGGGCGCCATCGAAGGTGAAGGGACAGGATGCAAGACTCTTATCACCGTACCGGTTGAGGTCAATCCGCTGGGATATTTAACGGTGGCCACTTTGCTGGCCGGGCAGGTTGTTATCCACAACCGTGCTGAGACGATTGAGGTCGTCGTAGTTGTACGAGACCGAGGCGCCGCCTGTATTGTAGGACTTTATGCTTTCCACTTGGCCCGCCGGGTAGAACATGTGGCCCAGAGTGCCCTGCGGCGTTGCCTTGGTGATGAGCCGGTCAAGGGAGTCGTAGATATAGTACGTGGTGTGGCTGCCGACCGCCGAGGTGAGGTACTTGCCGGTGGGCGAGTAGGTATAGCTCACCGTCGGCTCACCTGGGGTGGAGAGGGAGAGCAAGCGGTTCAAAGCGTCGTAGGTGTAAGTCGTCGTCACGCCGTTGAAGTGGGTGAGCGTTTGCAGATTTCCTGCCGCGTCGTAGGTGCGCGTCTCTTTGAGAGTCTGGTCGGCCAGCGTCTTCTGGGTCAGCTGGTTGAGCACGTTGAAGAGATTGCTGGTTGTGTCGATGCGCTCATCCGTCAGGCCGGTCAGGTTGCCGAGCGGGTCATAGCCGTAGGAGTTGGTGTTGTGCGACGGGTCTGGATGGTTGAGCTGGACGACGGTCGCTAACTGATTGGCGGCGTCGTAGGTGTACTGGACGACCGCGCCTGCCTGATCGGTGACGCTGGCCAGATTGCCGGGGCCGTCGCAGCTGTTGACGATGGTGGTTTTATCCGGATTAGTCGTTTTGATGAGGCGCTTGCGGGCGTCGTAGGCGAATTGAGTCGCGTTGCTGTTGGCGTCGGTCGAGGAGATTCGATTGCCGGCGTCGTCATAAGCGTAAGTGAAGTTGCCCTTGACGCCGGAGAGGGCGACGAGGCGGCCAGCGGCGTCGTAGGTGTAGCTGGTGGTATGGCTGAGGGCGTCGGTCTCGCTGACCTTGCGGCTGGCGTCGTCGTACTCGTAGGAAGTGGTGCTGGGAGTCGATGAGCCGTAGCCGCGGGTGACGGAGGTCAGGCGACCGGCAAGATCGTAGGCGTTTAGCGTGACGTTGCCCGCCTGATCGGTTGCCGTGAGTACGTTGTTGCGGAAGTCGTAGGACTTGGTGGATTTGGCGCCGTCCGGATAATCGATTTCGATGAGCCGGTTCAGGGGGTCGTAGACGTAGCTGGTGGTGTAGCCGCGCGCATCGGTGTCGGTGATTTTGTTGCTGTTGGCGTCGTAGGTGGAGTTGGTGGTGCGGCTGAGCGGCGCGGCGGTCTGCGTGAGATTGCCCAGGGCGTCGTATGTGTAGCTGGTGGTGGAGGCAGGCCCGCCGGTGGGCGACACGGGCGTGGGCGTGACCATGGAAGTCTTCTGGCCGAGGGAGTTATAGACGTAAGAAGTTGTCCGGCCGAGCGCGTCGGTGCGGCTGGCCATGTTGCCGTTGGCGTCGTATGTGAACTGCGAGGCCTTGGCCGGGTTAACGCTGATGTCGTAGCCGATGGCGCCGGCCTGGAGGGTCTGGTTGGAGTTGAAGTTGAAGCTGGCCAGAGGGCCGGCGCTGTCGGTCACGCTTTGCGGATTGCAGTTGGCGTCGTAGTTGAAGGCGCGCACGTTGCCCAGCTCGTCGGTTGTCGATGTCGGCTCGCTGTATTGGTTGTAGTAGGTGTAGCTCGTCGTGTTGTGGCTGGTTGAGGTTGCCGGGTAGGTGGAGGAGGTCTTGTTGCCGCTGCCGTCGTAGGCGGAGGTCGTGGTGTGGCCCAGCGGGTCGGTGGTCGAGATCAGGTTGTGGTTGGCGTTGTAGACGTTGGTGGTGGTGTGGTTGAGCGGATCGGTGGAGCTGAGCAACATTCCATAGTTGTCGTAGACCATGGTCGCCGTGCCTTGATCCGGATAGGTGATGGTGGTGGTGGTGGTCGCGATGTTGTAGGCGTAACTGGTCGTGTTGTTGAAGGCATCGGTCACGCTCTTCAAACGGCCATTCAGCGGAAGTCCACTGGGATCGGTGTCGGCGGAGGTGAAGTAACTCGAAGTGGGCAGCGGATTGCTGCGAGCATCGGTGCCGCTGAGGTATAGGTGATTCGCGTCGTAGGTGTAGGTGCTGGGTTGTGGCGTGCTGGGGTAAGTGACGGTGGCAAGATTGCCGCTGGCGTCGTAGCCATATTGATAGATGTTGCCCTGCGGATCGGTGATCTGCGTAATGCGATTCTGCGCGTCGCGGACGAAAGGCACGGAGAGGCCGGTGGTGCTGGTGATGCCATTCGCGGTGATGGTCAACCCGTTGCCGCTGCGATCCTGGATGGATTGCAGGCGGCCGGCCGCACTGATGGTGTACGACGTTCCGTTGGGATCGGTGTAGATGTAGGTTGTTGGGTTGTATTGGTTGCCACCATAACAGTATCCATCGGCAGTCAGACAATCAATAACAGGGTAGCAACCCGTCCCGGAATCGGTAAGTGTTCCATACAAGCCGGGCTCGGGAGTATAGATCGGATAGTACCACGGGGAGATGTAGCCTATGAGCGGCGAATAGCCTTGTTGCTGCGGCGTGAAATAGAAGGTCTTTCGCTGCCCGCCGAGAGTGAAGGTTACATCGCCCTTCGGGTCCACCGTGAGGTTGACATTGATGCCAAGATTCCAACCATAGCCAAAGTCGCCGCTTGTGCCGGCATTGAGGCTGTCATAGGTGCGTTGGATGTTGATGGTAAGCCCAGTAGCGGGAACAACCAGGTCCGTCACCGTTGCCGTGACGCGGCCCGGCTTGTAGTTGCCGGTAACAGTGACCAGTACGAGACTGTATTCGAGGTTGCCGCTCGAATCGGTGGCTTCGAGGTGAATCCAATACGAGCCGTTTGGCAGCGTTGTGGTGTCGAGCGTGCCGATCTGACCAGAGCCGGTAGTAGTTGCATTCAGCACCGTGGCGTTATTGGGGTTGTTAACCGGATAGTAGGTCAGTATGCCGCTCTGGAGCGTAATTCCTGAAGCGAGCGTGATGGGGACGAGTCCGGAAACTGCGGAGCCGTTTACTGGACTTCCGATCCATCCCTGCGGAGTGTCGGGAACAGGATTTACGGTGACCGATAACTGCCCCGATGTGCTATTTCCCGCTGAATCGCTGGCGCTCAGTTGTATCAGGTAGATTCCGGCTTGACTGAAGGACGCCGTCGTTACCAATTGCTGAGGGTTTGCAAAGGTGATGGCGCCGGGACTGGTGCCGGGACCGCTGGCCTGACTCCAGGCGGTCGTTATTGTTGCTGAAGTGTTAGTGTCGGTAATTGTGCCTGTCAAAGAAAGCGTATTGGGCAGCGTCACCGTCGGCAACGCTGTAATGCTGCCGCTCATCGTACCGTTGCCAGGTATTGGCGTGGTCGTGGTAGAGGCCGGAAGCGTCCAGGGAACCGTGACCTGGTTGGAGATTGTCTCCATACCGTCAATCATGGCCATAGCTTGGACATAAGATATGCCAGGGCTTACGTTTTGATAGACAATCGATGCATGTCCTGTAGTATCAGTAGTCCCGCACAGTTGAAGTTGATCGACACCGGTGACTTCCAAGCTCACACTAACATTAGGCATCGGAGTTCCTGAAGCATTGCTTGCAAATACCGTGAACGCCTGCTGTCCGCCGATCGGCAACGCCTGTACCGTGCTTGGACTGAGCGTAAGCGATCCAGTCGGTGTAACACTTGTGGGATTTATAGCTCCGACGGACATGGCTAATGCTAAGCCGTCTCCACAGCACTCCGAGTAATCGATTTCGTACGGATAATTACCAGGAGCAGGAAAATAAACAATCACCTGATGGTAACCCCAATCCCACAAATCATCGGCACCAACAGATGGATATTGCTCAAATGAGGTTACGGCTGGCATATTCAAGTTGGAACCGCCAACACCCGTTGCCCCATTGCCGATGCCAAATTCAAACCCGTCATCATTATAGAAACTCACTACTGTCCGGTTAGAAGTCGAACAAAATCAACTGGTTGGTGGAGTCGTATAAATTACTTTCGGAGTCAGTTGGCTGAAGTGCCTGTAAAATGGGGGTTTTCTCGAACAGAGTTATGCTGAGAA
>Ga0302320_10010316_pt1 | contig 19917 bp, 18 predicted proteins | sample Bog_T0_3_FD_202130 | JGI IMG/M metagenome (GOLD analysis project Ga0302320, IMG submission 202130) | Peat permafrost microbial communities from Stordalen Mire near Abisko, Sweden - Bog_T0_3 | ecosystem: Environmental > Terrestrial > Soil > Wetlands > Peat | place: Sweden: Abisko, Stordalen Mire... | reverse complement strand
CAGGGTCAGCTCGACATGCGCCCGGTGCATGGGGTTGCGGGTCTGGAACGCCACCACCCGGTCCCAGCTCAGCTCGGCGAAACGCGCCCGCAGCTGCACCGGGCTCAGCCGCAGCGTCTTGTAGTCGTAGTGAGCAGGGGCGACCAGCACCTCGAGCTGACCGGACACGTACACCGGGCCCGACCGGTCGAGCAGGTAGGCGGCGCCCGGGTGGGCCCTGTCGGTGGTGCCGAAGACCAGCTTGGACTCCTGGTCCCTATCGGGCCGGTATAGCTCGCTGACATGGAGGGCGCCCAGCATCACGCCCTCAGGGTCGCGCAGGGCCAGACTGCCGCCGACGCCGATCTCGGCCGCCCTTTCCTCGGTTATGTCCAAGGTGACAGGGATGGGCCACAGCATGCCATCGGCCAAGCGCATGCGCTCGCAGACACCCTCGTAGTCCTCCTGGCCGAGAAAGCCGCGCAGAGGCGAGAAGCCACCATTGGCCAGGAGTTCGAAGTCGCAGATCTGGCGCGGGAGCAGGTCCCACGAGGGCCAGTTGCGAGACTGTGCCTTCAGCTCAGCCGCCCGGTCAGGCGTGACGGATAAGTCGACGAGCGCCCCGCCGTGGGGGCTAATGAGCTGCTTGGGCACCGTACCTCCAAGTTGCGAATGCCGAATTATGACTATTTTACTCAGGATTATCTGGCCGGACCAGACCGACACCTGTCGAGGTCGCGCTTCGGCACGGTAGGTCACCGGGGTGGAGGCCGTTGGGCGGGCTCAGTCGACGATGACGACAGGACCGGCGGCAGAAATGCAACCGTCACCAGTCGTCACGCCGCCTAGCAGTATAGGGCGTGCTCTGGCCCGGCACCCCCGGCCCTACTGTCGCTCGTGTCCTACCAGGTGGGAGCCCTGCGTCACAGGTGTACCTCTGGCACTCGGTAACCTTGAGTGCTAGAGATGCTGGACGACCGCAAAGCCGCCATATTGCGTGCCGTGGTGGAATGCCACATCAAGACCGCGCAACCGGTTAGTTCGGCGTACGTCGCGCAGCTGGGCGACCTCAGCGTGTCGCCCGCCACCGTCCGCAACGAGATGGCCGTGCTGGAGCAGGACGGCTACCTTTTCCAGCCCCACTCGAGCGCCGGGCGGGTGCCGACCGACAAGGGCTACCGCTTCTTCGTGGACTCGCTCTCCGGCCCCGCCCCGCTGGGCGCGCCCCAAGCCGAGCTCGTACGGATGTTTTTCGCCCGGGCCCACGGTGAGATCGAACGCATGCTGGCAGAGACGAGCGGCCTGCTCTCCAGCGTCACCGACTACGCCGCCGTCGTCGTGGCCCCGAGCGCGCCCGAGCCGGGCCGGGTCCGGTCCCTGCAGCTGGTGAAACTAACCGCCCACGTTGTCCTGGCCGTGGCCGTGCTCGGCAACGGCGCCGTGGAGCGACGAGCCCTCGAACTGCCCGTCGAACTGACCGATGCCCAGGTGGAGCGGGCTTCGGCTGCCGCCGCCTCGTTCCAAGTCGGGGCCACTCTCGACAAGACCGGGGACCCCGGCCCCACCGGCGACACCGCCGTGGACACGCTGGCCTCCACCGCCCTCCAGGCCTTGCGGGGGCCCGAGCCTGAGGTCGGCACGAGCCACGTTTTCGTCGGGGGAGCCGCCCGCATGGCCACCGCCTTCGAGGCGGTCAGCACCATAAGGTCGGTCCTCGGCATCCTCGAACAGCAGTACGTCCTGGTCACCCTGCTTAAGGACGTGCTCGACCGGGGCCTCACCGTGGCCATAGGCACCGAGCACGGGCTAGCTCCCCTGGCCGACTGTTCGGTCGTGGTGGCGCCCTACGAAGTCGACGGCGAACGGGCCGGCACGGTCGGGGTGCTGGGACCGACGAGGATGCATTACGACCAGGCTTTGGCCGCGGTGGCCATAGTCTCTAAGAAGCTCAGTAAGGCGCTGAGCGAGGGCGACCAAGGGCTCTCTCCCCCCTCGGGCAGGCAAAGGAGCACCGGCTGACGATGGCTGGAGAGGACTATTACGCCATCCTCGGCGTGACCCGTAGCGCCACCGACGACGAGATCAAGCGTGCCTACCGGAACCTGGCCCGGGAGCTGCACCCCGACCGCCACGCCGGTGCCGCAGCGGAGGTCAACGAGGAGCAGTTCAAGCTCGTAAACCGTGCCTACGAGACCCTGAAGGACCCCGAGCGCCGCCGCCAGTACGACATGTTCGGCGCGGACGGGCCCAGGGCGGCGGCCGGCGACCCCTTCTCGGGTTTCGGCGGGGCGGGGATGGGCGACATTTTCGAGGCGTTCTTCGGGGGCAACCCCTTCGGCGCCCAGGGCGCCACGCAGCGCTCGGGCCCGCCTCGGGGCGAAAACCTCGAAGCCATCCTCGACCTCGAGTTCGCCGAGGCCGTCCTCGGCGCCGAGAAGGAAGTCGCCGTCCGGGCCGCCACCCTGTGCGAGACCTGCTCGGGCACCGGCTCGCGCCCGGGCACCATGGCCACCACCTGCACCGCCTGCGGGGGCCGGGGCGAGGTGCGCCGGGTGCGCCAGTCCCTGCTTGGCCAGATGGTCACCTCGAGCCCCTGCCCGCGCTGCGGCGGGACGGGCGACGAAGTCCCCACCCCGTGCGACGATTGCCGGGGCCAGGGGCGGCGCATGGAAGACCGGTCCTACACCGTCGACGTACCCGCCGGGGTCGACGACGGCGCTACCCTGCGCCTGAGCGGCCGGGGCGCGGCCGGCCCCCGGGGCGGTCCCCCCGGCGACCTCTACCTGCACCTACGCGTTCGGCCCCACGCGACCCTGACCCGGGACGGCGTCGACCTGCGCACGACTTTGCACATGACGATGGCCCAGGCCGCCCTCGGGGCGCAGCTCGAGGTCGAGACCCTCGACGGCCCGGAGGAGATCGTCGTCCCGCCCGGCTGCCCCACCGGCCACGAGATGCGGCTGCGGGCCAAGGGGGTCCCCCACCTCCAGCGCCGGGGCCGGGGCGACCTCCTCGTCACGTGCCTGGTGGAGACGCCGACGGAGCTGACCTCCACCCAGGAAGAGCTCCTGCGCCGGTTTGCGGCCGAGCGTGGGGAGGAAGTGGCTCCCCCCGAGCCAGGCTTCCTGTCGCGCATCCGCAGTGCCTTCAAGTAGCCCAGCAGGGACGGGTAGCCCAGCAGGGACGGGCGAGCCGATCAGGCACGAAAGCGTACGTCGGCTGGCCGCCCACGTCTTCGTCGACGACCTGTCGGCGGCCCGGCCGGCGCTGGCCGGCGACGACGTCCACCATCTCTCACGGGTGCTCCGCCTGCGCCCGGGCGAAGCCGTCTCGGTCTCCGACGGGCAGGGGGGCGTGCAGGTGTGCGAGTGGACCGGGGGCCCGGTGCTGGAGCCGCTGGCGCCGCTCGTCCGTCATCCCCGCCCGACGCCGCTGCTGACTGTGGGGTTCGCCCTGACCAAGGGCGACCAGCCCGAATGGGCCGTGCAAAGGCTGACCGAGGCGGGCGCGGACCGGGTGGTGGTCCTGATGTCGGCCCGCTGCGTGGCCCGGTGGCCGACAGCCAAGCAGGAGCGCCAGCTGGACCGGCTGCGAGAGGTGGCCCGCCAGGCGGCGATGCAGAGCCGCCGGGCCTGGTTGCCCGAGGTGGAGGGGCCGGTGCCGTTCGCCGACCTGGTGCCGGCGGGCCCCGGGGCAGGAGCCGCACCGGTGGCGTTGGCCGTCCCGGGAGGCGCTCCCATCAGCCTGTCGGCGCCCACCGTGCTGGTGGGCCCGGAGGGCGGATGGACGGACGAGGAGCTGAGGGCGGTGCCTCGTCACGTGGGCCTCGGGCCCCACGTCCTGCGGGCGGGAACGGCGGCGTTGGCCGCCGGAGTGCTGCTGGCCGCCCTCCGAGCGGGCCTCGTGACCGAGGTGGGTTGAGGTCCTGGCGCCCACCTCGGGTCGCCTGAGGTCGGTCTCCACCACTTTCTGTCGTTTCCCCACTATTGGCGTTCACTATTGGGCGTCCTCAGGGGTAGAGTGGTCCTGCGAGAGGAGCCTGGGAAGCTTAAGCCGAGGTGAATTGTTTCGCGCAATCAGCGCAAACGAGGTGTGCCGCCGCAGGAAGCGGGTAGTAAGAGGGCCGGGAGATGTGGCATGTGCCACATTGCGGTTCCTTATGGAACAAACCCGCTAGCTGGGACGTTACTTCGTTACAATGAACGATTTCTCTCGCCGCACTGCCAGGGGCGCCATGGGCGCCGGTCCCGACCTCCTCGGCCTCTATCTGGACGAGGCCGGTAGCTTTCCCCTGCTCACGAAGGCCGACGAGATGCGCCTGGGACAGGTCATCCAGGCCGCACAAGCCGCTCAGGAGCAGCTCGACACCACCCACGGTCTAACCCCCCGCCAGAAGCGGGACCTCCGCAAGGAGATCATGGCCGGCGAGGACGCCACCACCCGGTTCATCAATTCCAACCTCCGGCTCGTGGTCTCTGTCGCCCGTAAGTACCAGTGGTCGGGCCTGCCTCTCTCCGACCTCATCCAGGAGGGCAACCTCGGCCTCATCCACGCCGTCGAGAAGTTCGACTGGCGCAAGGGCTTCAAGTTCTCCACGTACGCCACCTGGTGGATCCGCCAGTCGATCGGCCGGGCCATCGAGAACACGGCCCACACGGTGCGCATACCCGCCCACGTCGGCGACGAGATCCGCCGCGCCCGCCGGGTCCAGGGCGAGCTCGAAGCCAAGAACGGCCGCCCGCCCACCCTGGCCGAACTGGCCGAAGCGCTGGAGATCGACGAGAGCATGCTGGCCGAACTGCTCCACTACGACAGCGACCCCGTCAGCCTGGACGCCGCCGTCGGCGAGGACGGCGACACCAGCCTGGGCGACCTGGTGGTCAACCATTCGGCTCAGTCCCCGTTCGAGCTGGTGGCCCAAGCCCTGCTGGCCGGCCAGATCAACGAGTTCCTGAGCCGCCTCTCCGACGACGAGCGCCGGGTCCTGTCCCTGCGCTACGGCCTGGACCGGGGCGAGCCCCGGACGCAGGGCGAAGTCGGCGAGCTGCTCGACCTCACGGCCGAGCGTGTCCGGCGCATTGAGCGCGATGCCTTGACAAAGTTGCGCCGTGCCCTGGCCGGCAGCGACGCCCGCGACCTGCTGGCCAGCTGACGTCGGTCGGGTACTCCCCCGCCGCCTACTGAACCCGGCCGCGTCGGCGCGGCACTAGCTTGGCACCCGTGAGCGTCACCCGTGTCCGCATGGCCCCGTCCCCGACGGGCTATTTCCACGTTGGCAGTGCCCGTACGGCGCTGTTCAACTGGCTCTTCGCCCGCCAGCGTTCGGGCACGTTCGTGCTACGCATCGAGGACACCGACGCCGAGCGCAACCGGGCCGAGCACACCGAAGGTATCGAGCGGGCCATGCTGTGGCTGGGCCTGGACTGGGACGAGGGGCCCTACTTCCAGTCCGAGCGGGGCCCCCTGTACGAGGCTGCCATAAAGCAACTGCTTGACCGGGACCTCGTCTACGCCTGTGACTGCACTTCCGAACAGGTCGCCCAACGCAACAAGGCCGCCGGTCGCCCCCCCGGTTACGACGGCTATTGCCGGGACCGGCACCTGGAGCCGGTTATAGGGCGCCTGCTGCGTTTCCGGACGCCCGGTACGGGCTCGACCTCCTGGACGGACATGGTCCGGGGCGACGTTGTTTACGAAAATGCCTCCATCGAGGATTTCTCCGTGCGCAAGTCCAACGGCCAACCCCTGTTCATATTGGCCAACGTCGTCGACGACGGGGATATGGCCATCACCCACGTCGTGCGGGGCGAAGACCACGTCCCCAATACGCCCAAGCACATCTTGTTATGGGAGGCGCTCGGGCTCGGGGCGCCCCCGGTGTTCGCCCACTTACCGTTGTTGGTAAACGAGTCCCGCCAGAAACTGTCGAAGCGCCGGGACAAGGTGGCGCTCGAGGATTACCGTGACGAGGGTTACCTGCCCGAGGCGATGGTGAATTACCTCGCCCTGCTCGGCTGGTCGCCGGGCGGGGACCGGGAAGTGCTTTCCCGCCAGGAGCTCATCGACGAGTTCCGTCTGGAGGACGTCAAGTCCTCGCCAGCTTTTTTTGACCAGCAGAAATTATCCTCGGTAAACGCGACCTATATGCGTTCGCTTTCGCCCGCGGTGCTGGCGGAGCGCGCCGGCCAATGGCTGGAGGCACGCTGGACGCCGCTCGCCCCGCTGGTCCAGGAGCGGGCCCGGACCCTGGCCGAGATCTACGGCATGGTCGACTTCCTCTATCTGCCTGAGGTGAGGACCGACCAGGCCGACTGGGCGAAGGTACGCCGCCAGCAACCCGCCTTCGTGGGCCTGCTGGAGGCGGCCGAGGCGGGCTTCGCCCTCTGCGAGTGGGACGCCGAGGGGATCCGGGACGCCACGGTCGAAGCGGGCAACAAAGTCGGGGTCGGCACTCTCGGCAAGGCCCAGGCCCCCGTGCGCCTGGCCGTCACCGGCCGCACCGTGGGGCCTCCCCTGTTCGAGTCGCTGGTGCTGCTGGGCAGACGGCGTACGATCGCCCGCCTGGCGGCGGCCCGGGCTAGGGCTGTCCGGGAGGACCAGGCGCAGCCCTAGCCGTACAACTTCACCCGGGCGGCGATGCCCGAGCCCGCGCCCAGGATGTAGCCGTTCCCCACGACGGCGCACCCGCTGAGCTGCGCCCACACGTCTACGTCGGGCCGGCCCGGGTACGAGAAGGCGACCACGGCCACCGCACCGTCGTCCATCGGGCATAGGGCAGCGGGACCGAACGCACCGCCACCCGGCACGATCGTGCGGCTGATGGAGATGGCGGCGACCACCCGGGCCAGCTCTCCGGCGCCCGTGGCGGTCAAGCGGGCCTGGTGGGCCAGCTTCTGCCACTGCGAAGCGGGCAAGGAGCCGGAGGGGCCGTCGGAGCCGTTGTAGCGGCACACCAGGGCGGTTGTCGGGCTTCCGACAGGCAGCAAACTGGCCGTCAGGCCGGCGCCGGGGTTGCTGACGCCGACAAGGCCGGCGACGCTGGCCGGGCAACCTTCCGCCACGGTCACGTGGATCCGCTTACCGGCGGCGTTGTCCGGCCAGGGGCGGGGGTCGGTCCAGATGACCACGGCGTCGACCCGGATGGCGGATACTGAGGGCCCGACGTACGCCACCCCCAACTCCAACTCGGGCGACTGGAGCTGCGCCGTCGACGGCGCCGTGTACCCGTAGCCGGTCGTCATGTCGCTTGGGCTGGCGCCGCCACCACTGGACGAACCGGCCGACTTCAGGCCCTGCGGCGGATGGGCCTCCAGCCACGCCTGGGCCTGGTCGAAGGACATCGGCACCCGCCAGTACTGCGTCTGCACGACCAACGAGCTCACGCCCGGCGTGCCCAGTACGGGGCCGCCGGCCAGAGCCGAAGGGACCGATGCGGTCTTGGTCGCCCCCGGGGGAAGTTTGGCCAGAAGTAGGAGGCGGTGGGCCTCGTCGACAGCGGCCTGGCGGTTGCGGGCCATCGCGGCGGCCACGGCCGAGCCTGGCGCGGAGGTCGCCGGATGCGGCGTCGTAGTCGTCGTTGCGGTCGCCGTCCTGCCCCCGGCCGGGCTGCCCGCCTGTGCTGCAGCGCCGTCAGGCAGCGTCAGCCCCGCCGGGCCAACTGCCAAACAGAGGGCGGCGACAACGAGGGCCTTCAGACAACTGGTCCGGGTACGGTCAGGCATTGGCAACTCCCTTCGACAGGGTATTGGTGCCGAGAAGGGACCGTCGTCAACCGCGACAGGAGGCTGAGGAAATGCTCTCGGCGGGCCACGGCCGCCCACGTCCGAACGGGGACTGCGTGCGAAGGCGGAGGGCGGCCCGCTAGCATGGCCCTCTACCCGTTCGGGGGTGGTGTAATCGGCAACACTACAGGTTCTGGCCCTGTCGTTGGGGGTTCGAGTCCTCCCCCCCGAGCCACCTTTACGAGACAAAGCCCCAGGTCAGCCGCCTGGGGCTTCTGTTTGAAGCCCCCCCGACGGGCCTATTGATCACAGTGTGATCACAAGCCCGTGGAGCGCCGGCAGGCCCGGCACATACGCCTTCCGTCGGGCGTCGTTTAGGTCTTCTGCGCGTCGTACGGGTGTCCTTGCGGGCAATGCGTCTTGGCCCGCTCCTTCCCACCGACGAGTTCGCGCGGTGGCACCGCTAAGGCGTGATCAGGGTTACGCAGGCGTCGTTGCCGCAGGTGAGCTTCAACCACCCGGCCGCCAGGTAGCGGGCCGTTCCTTCTCTCCCAGGCCCACGCTGCCGCCGAGACCGTGCGACCGCCCACCCTGAACTGGCCATGGCCAGCGCGAAGCGTGGTCGTCCAGGTCCAACAACCGGTCGTGGCGTCCAGCTGGTAATGGCGAGCGAAGCGCTTCCCGTCTCGGAAGGCCTGCTCGTCGGCCGGGACCGCCGGGAGTTCTCTTACGCTCGGGCCCCGAAGATTAGAGCCGCGACGCGCTCGGCGGCGTCGGCTTGCATCCCAGTCACGACGTGCTGGTATGTCGCCCACGTCGTCGCCCGAGAGCCGTGCCCGAGCCGGCGGGCGACGATGGTCACGTCCACACCGGCGGCCAAGGCCAGGGTCGCCCAGGTATGCCTTAAATCGTGAAGGCGGAGAGTCGGCAGCTCGGCGAGACCTGGCTGTCGTACCCGCCGGTCGAAGGTCTTCGAGAAGGCTTCGGGATGGTAGGGACGCCCATCTGGCCGGCAGAAGGCGAGGTCGTTGTCCTGATAGCCGCCACCCATCAGTAGCCTCTCCTCGGCTTGGTGGGCCTTCCACGACCGGAGCATGGCCATCGTCGCCCCGTCCATCTCGATCACCCGAGCCCGGTCGGTCTTGGTGCGGGGCACGATCCGGCCCTCGCGGCCGACACCGCCGACCTTGGTGAGCGGAATTACGGTCTGCCGTATCGCCGCCGTCTTGCGCTCCCCGTCGAGGTCGGCCCAGCCGGACAAGCAGGGGCGGCGAAGCCCTCATGGTGTCCTCAGTCCCAAGATGCCTCAACTAAGAATGCCCTCTGATCGCCTCACGAACGGCAAGAGAGAGACCCACGAACTGTTCACTCGAATAGCACATCCGTCCCGGTATGTACCCGAACCCCAGGTCGTACTCAGGGTCGGCGAAACCCAGCGCACCGCCGGCGCCGTCATGGCCAAATCCCCTATAGCTTGCGAACGGCATACGCGGCTGCGCTTTCATGAAGACAACTCCGAAGCACATGTCCAGATCAAGTACGCGGTCATGGGCCCAGACTTGCTGCTGGGCCATGGTCCGCACAGTCTTGGGACTGAGGAGAGGGGGCAAACCCTCGACACCTGTTAGCGCCGCCGCGTACGTCCGGGCCAAGCCCTCCGCCGAGCCAACCCCACCGACGGCGGCTAAGCCGGCTCTCCTGACATCAGAACGGTTTGCAAATGCGGGGGTTGCACCGTTGAAACGGTTATCCCCGTCCCTAACCAGGACCGCCCGGCTCGCCAAGTCATCACTGAGGTCACCTCGGCTCACTATGTCGCCCTGCTCATCGGTTTCTGCCGGGAGCATCTCTTGGAACCGGTCGTCCTCCGCCTCTGGGAGCCCGAGGTAGAAGGAGATGTCGTACGGGTCACGGAGCCGCTCCGCAAATAGCGACTGAAGGGTGGTGCCTGTCAGCCGTCGGACCAGTTCTTCCATAAACACTCCCATGGTCAGTGCGTGGTCCATAAGGGTCCTCTACCTCCAATGGGTGGTCCTCGTCTACCGGCACATAGCGTGGCGAACGCTCCTGGGCGGCGTAGGCGAGCCCAAGCGCGGACAGGCTCGACAAAGCGACGGCCCGGCGGGCCCCCGACCGCCCAGCCTCGTTTAGGACCAGGAAGGTGGAGTGGACATTGTTGATATATACGTAGTCGTCGGGGAGGCCGTAAGGGCTGATGATGGCGGCGCAGTGGACGAGCGCATCCACGTCGCATACCAGCTTTATGACCAGATCCTTGTCACGGAGGTCACCGTGGACGAACCTGGCGCACTCTGCTGGCGCGTCGCCGGCGCTACCCGTGGCGGCGACCTGGTCGGTGCCGAGGACCTCATGGCCGGCGCGGGCGAGTGCGGCCACGACCTCCCGGCCGGTCCTGCCAGCCGCACCGGTTACCAGGACGCGCATTTTGTCAGACGCGGCCAGGACGATGGACCAGTACCGTAGCCACCGACCAGCCACCTAACTCGACGCCGAAGGAGCCTTCATTGTCGACCTCGATGGGCCGGATAGGTCGTTCGTCACCGTACGCGAGGGTGGCCGCACCTTGGCCCCCGGCGGGATGGCGCAAGCGGGCCCGTTGCGGTACGCCCGTCAGGTCCTGGACGCGCAACAGCAAGCTGCAGCCGTCCCGAGCGGTCGCCACGGTAACGTGCACGGTCTGGGGCGCGCCCAGGTCGACAAGGGCGTGGCGCCCCGCGGGAAGGGGTCGAGGACCGGTACCCGCCTTGTCCAGCGGGGTCACCCAGGACGCTGCCGCCGGTACCCGGTGTTCCCGGCCGAGCCGTGACGCCCGGGCGGGGTCGAAGGTCGCCATCGGCGTGAAGGCGAAGCGGACATCGAGCGGGCCCTCTTGGGCCGGGGCCGTGTTGACGGGCCAATTGTTGTTTAGGAGCCAGGAGAAGAGGTACCCGTTGCCGACCTCGAAGGTGTCCGGCCACCTGCCCCACACGACATCGCCGATACTGAACAGTGGGGCTTCGGACGAGCTCCAGGCCACCGCCGGCCCGTCGGGGCCCGAAGACAGGACCACGCCGTACTGGGTGGTGAACCACTCGGTACACGATCCCGGCGAATGGTCCCGGGCCGGGTCGACCCAACCAAGCTGGCGGTCGTAACGCACGACCGGGTCATCGAGGTCGAACCCGAAGGCGGCATAGACGGACTCGCGGGCCAGGCGATATTCCTTGTGCAAGCGGACAACAACGTCAATGGTGTCAGATCCGTCCCGCAACAGGACCGACACGGCCACATGGGGCAGGGACGGACCTTCGCCTACTGCGTTCACCCGCCAGCCGTCGTAGGTCCTGACTACGCCCTCGCTGCGCATACGGGCCGGGTAAATGGCGGGCGTATAGGGCGGGGACACCGGCCGGCGGTCGAGCAGGCTCGTCGGCCCGGGCACCGGCGGGCCACTGCCTTCCAGGGAGGCCGGTCGGCGGTGACCCGGGGGTAGGTAGGGTGTGACCTCCCAGTCCCCGGCAGGCTTGTCGTCGGTAGCGTAGAGCACGCACGCCAGCGGCCAGGGCGAGGCCGGGCTCAGGAGCTGACGTCCCGATGGGCGGTGCAACAGCTCGCTCACCATGCCCGAACCGTCCAGTACCACCAGCCAGCGGTCGCTTTCGACGGTACGGGCAGAACGACGTACCGGGCCGGACCTATCTCTAGCTGCCGGCAAACTGGGCCCCGCCGGCGGGGAGGGGACGGCGAGGAGGTTGGTGGCCACCGTTACCGGGCTCCGGTGGCGCAGCGTGGAATAACCGAGGGCCGGGACGTCGGGGACCGTGAGGCGGACGCGTCGAGAGCCGCCCATGTCGTCCAGGGTCTCGAACGGCACCCGTCGCTCCTCTAGCAAAAGTTCCTGCCCGGTCGCCATCTCCACCTCGACGTCTACGTCGCGCGCCCAGCTGAGCGAGTTGTAGACGATCAGTTCGGTCCCGATAGTGCTGACCTGCTCGGCCAGCTGGCTGAGGGCGCGACGAGACTCGTCGGTCCCGGTGCGCCAGGCCTGGTGGACATGGTGGCGCTTCCAGTCGAGCTGGTCCGGCCCCTGGCTGCCGCGGGGATGAGATACCCAGTGCGCCCAGGTCCAGGTGTGCTCGCAGCCGATGAGGAGCGCCTCCCACGCCGCCTCCAGCGCTTGGCGGTGCAGGCCCCGGGCCGCCTCCGGCACCGGGCCCGAAACGGCCGGGGCCCATCCCGTCACCGCGGCGAGGCTTTCGGCTACGGGCAGTAGCATCTGCGCCCTGCGGTACGTCGCCTCGATGGCCGCCCCCGTCCCCACACCGTCCTCCCAAAAGCTCCCCCCGTCGCCCCGCCACACCGGGAGCTGGTCGGCCAGAGGGCGGACCAGGTCGAAATAATCGCCCAGCGTCGAGATTGCCATGCGGGGGTAGGCGTACACCTCGTTCCAGCGCTGGGCGAAGTCGGCGTCACCATCGCCCAGGTCCTCGTTGTCGGCGTGAGCCCCCACCACCAACAGGTCCGATGGCAGGTAGTCGGGCCGTTCATAGCGCTCGACGAACTGGTCCAGGGCCCGCTCTGCGCCTCCTAGCGTCTGGGGGTCAGCGGCCATAAACCGCAGCTGGGAATAGGAATCGACAAAGAAACTGAGGATACGGGACCCGTCTACGCCTTCCCACATCACCGGCGACAACAGGTGAGCCAGGTCACTATCCGCGGTAGCCGCCCGGGCGTGGTTGACGATACCGGCGAAGGCCCCGACCCCCAAGTGAGCGAGCACGGAGGGTAACGAGACAGGGTACGAAGGTACGTCGGTGAGATGGGCGATGTCGCCTCGCACCTGGTAGGCGGAGCTAAGGGCGGCCGTGTTGTAAGTGGCTCGGAGGCACTCCTCCAGGCTCGCCAGACCGGCCAGGAACAAGCTGTGGAAGGCGTTGACGCCCAGGGCGCCCGAGCGCAGCGCGTTGATCACGGGCTCGGCGGCGCCGGGCCCCCTGGTGGCCAGGAAGTCGCTTACGATCATCGACCCGTCGACGGTAAACCTGAAAGTCGGGTCCCGCTCCAGCACTTGCACGGCACGCTCCAGGTTGCGGCTATGAAGCTCCAGTACCTTGCCCTGATAATCGGTGAAGCCAAGGTCGAGGTGGACGTGCGGCACCAAGTGGACGGTCCACTTGCGGCCCGGCGTGAGGACATGGTGCGTCGTCTCGCCCTCGACGGTCACGCTCGCCGACGTCGGCCCCAGGAGCTCGGGTACCGCCACGGCGGCGACCAGCTCCCCGAAATCCCGGCCGTCGTGGGCCAGCGCCACTTCCTGCACAAAGTCGCCAACCCGGACCGTAGCCGTCGTAGTGACCCCCGTCGCCCCCCTAAGTGCCGTGCACAGCCGCAATAGGTGTAGGACGGGCTCACCTCGCAGGGACCGAGGGCTGCACTCCAGACGTGTTGGGACCTGCACTGCGGAGCGGCTGTTTGCCCGGCGCAGGACCACCGCGTCCCAGGTGATCCCGCTCCCGAACCACGAGCCGTAAAAGGGGTGCCCCGCCGAGGGGGACAGCGGGCGCCCATCGTGGCGGTCGTTGCCGTTACGGTAATCGTCACCCAGTACGGTGCCCACCGAGACCACGTTGGTACCCGGGCGCAACCAGGCCGCAGGTAGCACTACGGCCAACGAGACGTAGCCAGCTGTCGGGGATTGCCTGAACACTTCGGAGCGGTCGCGGCGCACGACTTCAGGGCGGAAGGTCCCCAAGTGGCCGCCGGTCCCGACCTCGATGTCCGGGCAAGGCCCGTGGCTGGCAAAAAAACTAAGCACTAATTCATATGTGCCGACGAGGGCTCCATCCCCGGCCGGGCGCTCCAGGAGGTCGAACTCCACCTCGATTTCATGTGACCGCCACCCGTGGTAGGCGTCGAGCGGACCGGGCTGAAAGGCCGGCCACGCCGCATCGGCGCCGTCTCGGCCCACCCGGAACCTGCGCACCGGTCCCTCCGCTTGTCCCCAGTCCGGGCCGAACTGGTTCGGCCCACCCCCGAGCTCGCCTATGCAGAAGATCTCGTCGTCGCCGTGGTTGCTCACCATCGCCCCTGTGGTCTTAGGTCCATATTGCCAGACCGGCGGTCGCAGTGTAGGGGCCCCATCAAGTCTTGCTCATCCCTTGAACGAGCCGCTGAGCGCCCCGGGGACGAAGTAGCGCTGCGCAAGGATGTACAGCGCCAACAGTGGCAGCGCGGCGGTGAGTATGGCAGCCGACAGTAACGGCACCTGGCTGCTGTACTGGCCGGAGAACGTAAGCAGGCCCCTGGTTATCGGTTGGAGGGTGGGGCTGTTCAGGTAAATAGTGGCGTTGATGATGTCGTTCCACACGCCTATCGCCTGGAATATGAACGCAGTGATTATGACGGGCTTGGCGATGGGCGCCACAATGCGCAGGACATAGCGGAAGTACCCCATACCGTCGACGGCGGCCGCCTCGTCCAGCTCCCGGGGCACCGACTTCAGGTAGTTCGTCATGAGGAACGGGCCGACGCCGAAGTTGGCCGTCATGAGAAGGATGTAGCCGAGCCTGGTCCCTTCGATGTTGATGTCGAGTAGCAACTGGAACTGCGTCGTGATGGCCAAGGGCAGGAACAGGCTCACCAAGAACAGCCGGTACCACAGGCCCTGGAAACGGACGTAGCCCCGGGCCCGCGGCCTTTGCCCATCAGCTTGGCATTACCGGGGTGCATTTCAACTTCGCCGGCGCCGACCCTGGCAAGGGGTACTGGGAAGTCGACGAGGTGGCCGCTCTTCAGCGCTCGTGCCAGGAGGCGGGACTGACCCTGGAAGGCATAGAAAACGTGCCCCACCGTTGCTACGACAAGGTCATGACCGGTCAACCGGGGCGTGAGGAGCAGCTTGAGAACCTGCAGCGGACCCTTCGGGCCGTGGCCGCCGCCGACGTGCCCATTTTTGGTTACCACTTCAACCCGGCCATGGTATGGCGCACAGCGATGGTGCCCGGGCGAGGCGGCGCCCAGGTGAGCGCGTTCGACCTCGATGACTCCATTGCCCGCGGTTCCATCCTGGGGCCCTCGACTTCATACCCGGCGCTGACGCTGGGCACCCAACAGATGTGGGACAACTACCGGTACTTCGCCGATGCCATTTTCCCGCTGGCGGAGTCGCTCGGTCTGCGACTGGCCCTGCACCCCGATGACCCGCCCGTCGAGTGGTACGGCAACGTGCCACACCTGTTTTGGCGGCCGGAGAACTTCGCAGAGGCCTGGGAGGTCGCCCACCGAAGCCCGGCGTGGGGGCTCGACCTCTGTTTAGGGACGGTGTCGGAAATGGAAGGCGGAGCGCAGGCAGTAGACACGATGATCGACATCTTCGGCCCGCCGGGACGCATTTTCTACGTTCACTTCCGCCAAGTCCAGGGTACAGTGCCACATTTCCAAGAGTGCTTTATCGGCGAGGGAAACTACGACCCGGTAGCGGTCATGCGTCGCCTAGTTGACAGCGGTTTTGACGGCTTCATCCTGGACGACCATGTGCCGCATATGGTCGGCGACCCGCCCGACCGCCCGTTCCGGGCCCATGCTCATGCCGTCGGTTACCTGCAAGCCCTGGTAAGCGCCACGAGCGCGGCTCGGTGACCAGGGCCATCGATGGCCCTTGGTCTTGCTTCGCCCTCGACATCGAGCAGCGGTGACAAAGTGCCCGGGTTGACGGCCGAGGCGCTGGCCATGCCCCGCAGTGCCATCGCCCTCGAGGACCACATGCTGAGGCTGTTCAACGGTCGGGGGGCCTTCTCAGTCCGTGACCACACGGTTACCGGCCTGCAAGCGGTCCAGTTCACGCCGTTCGACCAACGCCATTGGCATTTCCATGCCGCGCTAAGGGAAATGTCTTCGAACTTGGTTATGGACGACGCCGGGGCCGACGTATGGGACTACTACGCCCGCACCGGCCGCGGCTCGCACCCCTTGGGGCTCAACGGCGGGAGCTCGCCCAGCGCGTCAAGTTATGACCCGGCCCGAGGTGAGGTGCCGCACGTCTTGGTCCTGCAGGACTGCACTTGGCAACCGAACAAGGTGACCAGGACGGGGACCTTCCACAAGTTGGTCGGGGACCGCTGGCTCTCGGTCGGGCTCACGTCGGTCGCCCGGGCAGATGCTGCCCGGGACATCGCCCACCTGCAGCTTGACGTAAAAAACCGGACCGGTGAAGTGCTCAACTTCGTGGTACTCGGCCGCCAGCGCGTCGCCAACCCCGCCGACCCCAACCCGGCTACCAGCGACCTCGGGTTGCACCCCGAGGCCCGAGCCATGGTCGTGCCGGTACTCCAAGCGCCGGGGGGCACCCAACTGGGGTGCGAGCAGTTCGAGGCGGTAATTGTGTGCGACCAGCCGGCCCTGGAGGACGGCTGGGCGTTGAGCGTCCCCCCCGGCGCGACGGCGACCGCGCACCTGGCCGTGTACTTTCTTCCCGCCGGAGCTGCGAGGCCGGGGCCAACCTGCCCGTGGCTGGGGGCACTGGCCGCCGAGGCGGATGCCGCACTGAGCCGGCGCTTGGCTCACGCTTCGTCGGCCCTCCCCCAGGTGCGGACGCCGTACCCGGGACTAGACGATCTGTACAACCGTTGCGCCCTGAGCGTCCTGGACAGCCGCTGGGAGCGCCCGGACTGGCCGCTCACCCCTTTCTACGCTGCGGGTGAGTGGACTTTCACCCTGGCCTGGGACATCTCTTTTGCTTCCGCCCTGGTCGCCCTGCTCGACCCAGAGGGCCTCCGCCTTGCCATCGCCGCTTACTTCAAGGCCGGCCTGCTCCGCCACAGCTACGTGGGCTTCGAGGGGACATTGGGCCATAGCTACACCTACACGGTCTTCAGCGCCCTGTGGGTAGTTCGCGACTACCTCGAGGTAACCGGGGACATGGGCTTCCTCGACGAGACGGCGCCCACTGGCCGCAGCAACCTCGAAGAGATGCATTCCTCCATAAAAGAGGTGCTGGAAAGGTACACGGCCGAAGACGGTTTGGTGGATTTCGGCGAGAAGACCATCCACTATTTGGAGACGCGCACGGATGGCTACCAGTACCGCGTCGCCATCGCCAACCTCATGCTGGTCGACGCCCTGGCCTGGTTCGCGGAGCTGGCCCGGGCGCGGGGCGATGCGGCCGACGAGTGGGCCGAGGCTGCCTCCGACCTGAAGTCGACCGTCGACCGACGGCTGTGGGACGAAGACAAAGCCTGGTTCGCCAACGGTTTCCCCGATGGGAGCCGCCAGATGGTGTGGAGCTACCAGCTCTTCGACGCGCTCCGGGGCCACTCCCTCACGCCGGCGCAAAAGCAGGCGCTGGCCGGCCACATTCATGAAGGCACCTTTCTCGGCCCCCACGGGATGTACTCGATAGCCCGCACCGATCGTTTGCACTGGGACCTCGACGACGTCGATTGGGGTGGCGGGGGCCAGTACACGGGCATGCCCCTGCGCACGGCAGAGTCGCTGTGGCGTATGGGGGAGGCGGCACGGGCATGGGACATCGTGAGCCGTTGCACCACCTGGGCCCGGACGTTCCCCTACATACCGCAGGAGATCTACGCCGACCGGTTGGCCTCACCGGTCGTCGAGCAGTCGGTGATCATTGCCGCCGGGGGCGGCTGCCAGGCCGTCATTTTCGGGCTGTTCGGGATCCGTCCTCAGATGGACGGGTCCTTGCAAGTCGAGCCGACGTGGCAACCCGGCTTTGTCGGCGCCGATCTGACTGGGTACCGTCACCACGGGAAGGCCTATGACGTGGCCCTGGGCGCGGATGGCTTCTCCGTCCGTTGCGATGGACGGGAGGCGGGCCGCTCGCCCTACGGCCAGGTCCTGCGGTACGCGCCTAGCGAACGCCCGGCTGGCGGCCCGTCGGCCGGTCCATCCCCAGCCACCCCTGGAGCACACACAACAGCTGGACAATAAGGACCGCAAGGGGTTCGGGCCAAGGGCACTACTCCGGTGCTTCTGATCGGACGCACCCGGCAAGCACCTTTTGGAGGACTTGAAAGTCGGCATCGAGCTGGCGGCGGGTGTGGTGCCGGAACCGTCCGGCTACTTCGCTGACAACGAAGCCGAGTATGGCCGTGCTGAGTATGCGCTCTACCTGGGCGACACTAACCTCGGGCACACCGGCCTCGCCGAGGGCGGCGTAGATGGCCTGGCGGGTCACCCGAGCCTCCTCTGTGGTGGCGGGACGTTGGAGCAGGAGCGGAAAGACACTCGGGTGGCGATGGGCCGAGGCTCGGATGTTGGCCGCCATGATCGACAGGCGCTGGCGCCATGGCACTTCGGCGGGGGAAGGCGGAAATTCGGTGAGCAGCTCTTCGACGAGGCCGTCGAGAAGATCGGCCTTGTTCGCGACGTGGCGATAGAGGGCCATCGGCGTCACCGCGAGGCGCTCGGCTACCGCGGCCATGGTGACCGCATCAAGGCCCTGTTCGTCGGCGAGGGCAACGGCTAGCGTTAGCTCCCGGAGCGAGCTGCAACAAGTGGCGGGTGGCCGCACAGTACTGGTCCAAGCCGAGGCGAAGGGACCGCTGGTGATGTGCCAGTCGGCGTTCGATCAAGGATCGCTCGTCGCCTTCCACGCCAATGAGCGCATCGCCGAAGGGGCAAGCCGAGGGGCCAGTCACAAGCGGGGCATCTCGCTGCCCGACGTTCGCCATTTCTTTGAGGTGCTCGGCTCGGACCTGCAATGGCATGGCGCCCTCTCGGCTGATGTGGTCCTTAGTGAGGATGGGCCGTTGTTCATCGATATCAACCCCCGGCTGGTCGAACCGCAGAACGCCTACCTCTCAGGGGTCGACCTGGTCGGCGCCATGGCTCCGAGGGGTGAACAAGCGCGGTGAACCCTGGATCTTCGGCGTCAAACCTGCCGATCTCGCCGGCTTCCTGACGCAACGAGGCCTTCGACTTTTCGAGGATCTGTCGACGGCTGCGGCCGGAGCGCGTTACTTCGCTCCGCTCGGTCGACGCGATCGTGGATCAGGTCTCTACCACGTCGCGATCGCGAGCATCGTCCCAAAAGAAGCAGTCGCGGACTTGTGAGCCCACCACGGTAACCCGGGGCTCGGGCCGCTTATTGGTACCCAGCCCCTGTAGGCAAGCGGAGCGCTAATGCACGGGTCACGTCCCCGGGCACCATGTTCGTGCGCCCGACTACCGGGCACACGAGAAAGATCGGCAGGTCGTCACGGCCCGCGGTTTCTCAAGGGTAAACTAAAAACTGAGACAGGAGGTCCCTGTGACAGTTCAAGCAGTCGGTTCGATTGCCAGTGCCACCAACGCCTTGGCCCAGGACGTCACTCAACAGCAAACACTCAGCAGAGAAGCCCAAGAACTGCGGGCCTGGTTGGGTCGTGCCGCCGGTGAAACAAGCATCACGGCTTCGAATACAGCCACTCCCAGTGTTACTTCTCGCGGTCCGGCCACCCCTAGCGCGCCCACAGAAATGCAGACACTGCTGGCCCCGAACACACCACCCACCACCAACGGCAATATGGACATGTTGATGTAGTGGCAAAGTGTCAGGGCTGCGTCTGTAGCGGTGCGAACTGGCGACGGCGCTCGACGGGGACGAACATGGGGTGAGCGCGCAGCCACTGGTACTTGAGCTCCAGGTACGGGACTCGCTTGTTGTGAGCGTCCCAATAGGCGTGCTTGAGGGCGGCTGAGTCACCCTCAGCGACGCCGAACTTGGCCAGTTCGGTCTGGTTGCCCCCCAGTTCGGACCGGCCAATGCGTAGGGCGCTGGCATGGATCTGGGACAGACAAAGGCCTGCACTTAGGCGGGATGTGGCACCGTTAGGTGACAAAACACATAATCCCCCCGGGGGGAGGGGACCTACGTTCTGCCTGAAAAGGTGCCGACGTGGCCCGAAGCGATGTCGTTGGCGGAGGGCAGGTGCATCCAGACGTAGCTGATGTTATGGTCCTGGCTCTGTGCCGGGGCCTGGCCGAGCAGCCAACCCACCCAGGCCACTAGCTGGGCTTGTTCCTGGGGGGTACCCTGGGGGACAGCGGGCCCTCCGGGTCGACGACTATCTCCTTGATGTCGAGCGAGCGGATTTCCTGTGCTGCCTGTACCCTCACGGCCGCCGTCGTGGGCGCCATGGGCAAACTAGGCAGCAGCACTGATGTGTTCCACATCAGGTTGACGCCCGTGGGGAAGCCGACATAGTGGCTAACGAGA
>Ga0302320_10010314_pt1 | contig 19920 bp, 23 predicted proteins | sample Bog_T0_3_FD_202130 | JGI IMG/M metagenome (GOLD analysis project Ga0302320, IMG submission 202130) | Peat permafrost microbial communities from Stordalen Mire near Abisko, Sweden - Bog_T0_3 | ecosystem: Environmental > Terrestrial > Soil > Wetlands > Peat | place: Sweden: Abisko, Stordalen Mire... | reverse complement strand
TTTCTCCTGCGCGCCCGAACGTGATGGCCTGTCCGGCCAAAGGACTAAAAGCAAAGCCGTCCGGCGATTGAGGACTAGAGCGCCTGCACCGCCCTGGGAAAGTTTTGAAAAGGAAGGGCGGTGCGGGTGCGTGGCGTTTTAGCCGGTTCGGCAAGTGAGAACAAAAAATGGAGTCCAGAGGGCTTGCCCTTTGGCGCGGGACCGGGACGGCGGGAGTCCCGGCGGGGTCCGGGGCGGCGCCCTGGCCGGCGGATTTCAAAACAGTGTGGCCTGAATCTGAACGCGGCGGCAGGCAGCATCGGCGAAAACGAGGCCAGCGCCGAAACCAAGCGCGGCGCGGGCGGCTTCCATCGTGTGGCCGCTGGTGGTGACATTATCCACGAAATAGGTTTGCCGAAGTGTCAACGCCTTGCGAGTGCGGGCAAAGTGGTGCTGCTCTGGCGGAATCGGGCCAAGTGCGAGTTTGTGGCGCTCGCATTGGGATTGAATCGGCTGTGTGCGACCAATGGCTTTGACAACCTGAGCGCCGGGACAATAACCGGCGATGAAACTGGCAAGCCGGGTGTTGGCGTCGGTGTTGCCTGTGCTGTCAGGGATGGGAACAAGCCAGCAGGGGCCGGAAATAAGCGCGGCCATTTCGCGGGCGGCGGTGTTGAAGTCCGCCGATGGGCTGGCGGTTGTTTTAATGGCATAGGCAAGGCGGCGGGTCTCTGTCTGTGCAAGTGAAAGCGGGCCGTTGCGCTGACTTGGATATTTGCGGGCGGAAAGGATGTTCATAATGATGGGGGCCGCGCCCCTGAGCGGAGCGCGGCCTATGGTGGTCAATCTTCGTCCGGCATCATCACGGTGATGGCGGGCTGCGGGTCGTCAATGTCGAGCGGGCCGCACATAGCAATCAATTTGATGAGGCGGGAACGCTGGTTGTCGTTGCGGACATACAAGGCAACGGGAATGCGGTCGCAACCTGGGCGGCTGCGAAGGATTCCGAAACGGAGCATCCAGACAATGTCCCAAAGGCGTCCGGCTTCATCCTGCCCGGTCACGCCGTCCGGCACGGCTACGTAAGCATCAAAAACGGTGCGGGTGATGAAAACGGGGAATTTGATTCCGGCTTCCTGCGCGGTCTTGGTGACTTCGACCTGCACGCCGTCGGCGACGGCTTGTGCGCGGGTATAGGCGTAAATCACCGGGCCAAACGCGGTGATGCCGTCGGCGATCTGCTGCGGCTCGCCGAAAACAGCGGCGAGTGCTTCCTCTGGATTGATATTTGGGTCTGTGTTCATGGTGTGATGTGGTTGAAAATGAAGGAATGGGGCGGCATTGCTGCCGCCCGGTTGGTGTCAGGCGGCCTTGATGTCGGCGGGGAAGTAGCTTGAAAACTTCTGGTGCGGGTCGGTCTGGCTGCCCAAACGGAACACGCCGCAAGGGTGTTGCCATGCTTGGCGCTCACGGTTCCAATGGAAACCAAGCTGCGCCAATTGCTGCCGCAATTCCGGCGCGGGTGTCTCGCGGAACGCAACCCAAATCCACCTGCCGACAACCTCGGCGAGATTGAACAAACCGGGATTGCTGGTTTTCAAAAGTTCCAAAACTTTGGTGATGGGCAAGGTGCGGTTTTTCTTCCGCGCCTCGGCATCAATCGGCAAACGATTGTCCGGCTTCTGCGCTGGCGCTTCCGCTGCTGCGGTGTTGTTACTACTCAACTGTGCGGATCTGCTCCCGAGCCCCTGAACCGATTTTTTGTTATTTGTTTTCATGGTCTTTTTTTTACTGCTCTGCTGTGCGTCTTCTGTCCGTCGCCCTTCACGAAAAAGCGGAGCCGCCAGCCCTCCCTGCGGAAGGAATCCATAGGAAGGTCGCCGCGTAGGGCGGGCTGGTATTGCGGTGACGCCGTGAGGGCGATGGAGAGAAACGGTGAGCAGAAAAAACCGGACCTGAAAACTTGGCAGCGCCACTTGCTTTAGCGCCGCCCCCTGGGGATGGAGGGGGCAAAGGCGCAACGGGGTGGGTGGGGGATTTGGGGAAGCAGACCCGGCTGGTCGTTTCACCTCGGCGCTTGGCGTGAAGGATGCCTGCGAACTGGCGCGCTGGCTGCCCGCACGAGCGCGAAGGTGCGGATTAGCAGTCAGCGTGACAGTGAAGCAGCGGTGCTGCACACAACTCCACATTGTGCGACCCTTTATTCCGTGCAGAAGGGCACCCGCGAGCGGGGAGTGTCTGCACGAAAAGAATAAAGGTGTGGAACGAGGAACGAGTGGAACGAACGCACAATGTGTGTTGTGTGAACCACCGGAAGCAAAGCCGACGCCCAGCCTCGGAACGCAGTGAGAAGCGTAGCGTCGGCTGGTCCTTCATGCCAACGCGCCGCCAATGGCCAAACTTTTGCCGGGTCTGCTGTGGTTCCCGCGCCGGTGCGAGCAGCCGCGTCCGCACAGCACGGGCGCTCTTACCTAAAGCGGCAGTCTGCGACCAATCGTGTAGGCACAGACGCGCAGGAACGAGCATCGTAGCCGAAGCCATTGGTCGCAGTCTGACGCGCCGTTCGTTTGGCGAGTCGAGCCAGCGCGAGTGCGGTTTATTCTGACTCCTGAGCGAGTGCTGTTTACGGTCACATGGAGCGCAAGGGCTGCTGCTGCCTGGGTAACAGGGGGCAGCAGGCAGACCGGGTGCGGATTGTGACGCTCAGGTGTCAGACCAATTTGGTTTTATCAGTGAGGTCGGACATTCTTCCGGGCGGCGAAAAGGAGCGCCAGCGGAGTGTAGCGTCCGAAAAATGGCCGTGCTCACGGTTATTGCTGATGTCTTGGCCGGGCGGAGCCTCGCGGCCTATTGCGGTGTCTTGCCCGTGCGAAGCATCGCGGGCTATTGCAGGTTTTGGTCGGGCGAAGCCTCGCGACCAACTGGCGCAATCGGATTGCGATATTGCTTGTTCATGTCGGGCGGAGCCTCGCGACATCCTGCTGGTGTTTCCTGGGTGCGCCCGATCTGAGGCCGGTCTCGTCTGTTTGCGGCCGTCGGAACGCAGCGAAAGCGCTCCGCCGCTGTTTGCGGATCGCGGCAGCGGAGTGGAGCGGTCTGCAAAGCTGGCGAGTCCGGCCAGGGCGCTGGTGGAACAGTGCCGATACTTGCCCCGAACGTTTTCGGGGAAGTGTCGGCTCTGTGAAGCCTGGGTTGCTGTTTTGCGCCGCGATAGCGGCGTTGCCAATTTCTTCCGCGAAGCGGCCATCTTTTCTTTTCATGCCTGACCCTCGCGCCCTGAAACCGTTGAAAAACCTGGACGGTTGGATTGCCCCGAAAACGTCCGATGAAGATGGGTCATCCAACGTGCGCGCGAGGGTAGCCCAAGCGCCGCCGGGGATGACGTAGTAAAACCAGTGAAGGCGGCGCGGTGCCGGCGGGTGGGGGCCGGGGATGACGTTGGTGGCATGAGGCGCGTTGGATTACCTGAAACCTTTCGCCGAAGCCGATGACAGCCCCCACCCGACGTGCATGGGCGTCAGGCATGCGCGCGCACGGAAATGACGCTGGCAAATGGATGCCTTTCGACGTGTGGGCGCATCGTAGGTTGTTGAGCACGCGAATGGAGTGCAGCGCGAACTAAAATTTCGTTGAGCGAAGCGAACTAACTTTGTCTTTGAAGGACGAACGAGGTTGAAAGTCGGTTGAAATTGGGCGAATCAGCGTTTGACGCCGACAATTTGAACCTGATTAAACTGGCCCAAGAGTATGCCGGATGAAAGTCCGCCGGTGGCGAAAACGGCTTCGGAATAATTTGCGGAATTTCATTGTTTAACAGGGGTTGACAACTATGGTATATTGTGCTTGTGAAAATCGTTGTTCCAAAGAGCAATGTTAATGAGAAAAAAGCGGAGCAAGCCATTCTTTATATTTGTAACAGAATGAGCGATTGTCCCGGCTTTGGAAGCGTCATGCTTAACAAGGTTCTGTATTACGCCGACCACACCCATTTTCTGAAAAGCGGGAAAACAATTACAGGTTTCGGATACATCAAGCAGCAATTTGGACCAACTCCAAAACCTTCAGAATTTTTGCCAATCAAAGAGAGGTTGAAATCTGAAAAGAAACTTGAAGAAAAACACGTTGAGGTTTTTGGGCGCTTTCAAAAGAGGCCGGTCGCTCTCACGCCAAAGGATGATTCCGGTTTTACATCATCCGAAGTTGCGGACTTGGAAGAAATTATTTCTGCTTTTTCCGGCGCAACCGGAACTATGGTCAGCGAACTTTCACACGCGCATCTCGCTTGGAAGATGGCCGAATTGATGGAAGAATTGCCGCACTACACTTATCTTTTGACCGAAGCGCAACTTGAAGAAAAAGACCTTAAATGGGGGAGGAGTCAAATTGCATCACATAAATCCGCTTGCGTTCGTTAGGGAAAGGTCTTTCGACAAGGAAATAAAACGGCTTGCTGGAAATTATTCCAGAATGCACGAATTTGATTTGGCTGTTGAGTGGGCCATTTCTCATAACCCAAAACAGTTTCCAAACATTTGTGAAGATTATTACATTTGGAAAACAGAGCGAATCATTACAGGGGTTCCTCAACTGATAATCATTTACCAATACATTGAATCGGAAAATAAGGTGATTTTTGTTTCTGTCTGTGAAGTTAAGTAAATATGCCAAAAGCCATTGATCTGCGATTGCACGGCATCAGTTTCGAGGATGCGGTGAAGGATTTCCAAAAGTTGATCAATGAAATGGTGAAAGCATCGGACGAAATTCCGGTCAAGAACGAACCTGCGGCGACTTAGGCAGGCTTGATTCAAAAAAAATTGGTGTTGGGGGCGCTAGGTTTTGAGATATTGGCCCAAAACGGTTCAATATCTCTTCACTGAAAATGCGCGAATACTACAAAACTAGGACCCGTTCACGTTCACGTCCGGGCTTAATGGTGTTAGGCGTCATGGTCATCCTCAATCTTAGCTCGCAAGCTCTCAAGACTCTTTTGTGCGTCCTGTCCAGCAGAGGTGTGCGGATACTTCTGAGCAATGTGCTGATAAGCAATAACAGCTTCCTCAATGCGGCCATCAACCTCTAACTTCGTGGCATCAGCCAAAAGTGCGTGTCCCTCGTCTTCCAAATCAAGAGGACCGCAAACTTCACCCGGCATGCGGATACGCCTGCTGAAAAATCTGCCGGGGCTGAAATACTTCACACGAAACCGCCCCAGTGGGACAACTGGAATAAATAGGATACATACAAATTGACGCCGGATAACAGAACCACAATGAGCACACTTATCACTCCTCCCGTAGTAAGCCGTGCCAACAGTGTTGACCGTGGTAGTGCCGCCAAACCTAATCTCGACCGTCTGGCTCAAGCAAACCTCACAGAAGCCCGGGTGCTTGTAATAATCGTGGCAAATCCGTGAGCAGAATATGCCTCCTTCATCTTTATGGCCAAATAAGACCCGGCTTCCACAGTTTTGACATCGTTCAAACATGCGTGAGGGGCGAATGACGCCTAACTATTGAATTACATTGAGTCTTTTCATGCTAAATTGATATTAGCTGGGAAAACAGTGAGTCGGTTTCAAGCTGTAAAGCCGGATGGATGCGGGCGACCATGTCCCCATCTTTATCCAATCCGCCATCCATTTCAACATCATTATCGGCTCCTGCCGCAATCGTTTGTTGCCACGAATTTTAACATTTGGCGAAATTTGAATTGGAAATAATTTGGGGGTTAGGGGGCAAGGGGGCGCGAATCCATCAAATTATCTCCTTCGATCTTTTTGGGCATCTGGAAACAACCGGCGGGAAAATGAAGCAGCGTGCAATAACGTGCATAAGTCATTGAATAACAACAAGTAATGTTTGACGGAATGCCGGTTGTGGAATAAGTAGGTCTTAGATGCCTGTGAACTCCACACATCCCGATTACGACGCCAGCCTCCCGGCCTGGCTGCGTGCCCGCGATGTCTTTGCCGGTGAGGATGCCGTCAAAGCCGCTGCTGAAAAATATCTGCCGCGTCTGGATTGTCAGGATGACAAGGAATATCTCGCCTACAAAAATCGCGCCTCCTTTTTCAACGCCTCTGCCCGCACGGCGGATGGCTTCGTCGGACTGATTTTCCGCCGTGATCCAACCTTCAAATTGCCGGATAAAACTTCCGGAGTTGGTGATGCGCTCACCGAATTTGTGGAAGATGCCGACATGCTGGGGACCAGCTTGACTGCCTTCTCGAAAAAGCTGGTCACGGAAATTATCAATGTCGGTCGGTCTGGCACGCTTGTAGATTGGAACGCGGAAGCGGAGCAACGCGCCTACGCTGTCGCCTATGCCGCTGAAGACATCATCAACTGGCACACGGAACGGGTGAATGGCCGCAACGTTTTTACGCTGGTCGTCCTCAAGGAAGTCAGTCAGATGCCCACTTTGGAAACTGATCCATTCGTCCCGGAAGAAATCCAGCAACTTCGCGTCCTGAAACTGGTGGAAGTCCAAAGTCAGTGGCAATACCAAGTCGAAATCTGGCAATTCCTTGCGGACGGCCAAAATGCAAGCGGCATCTCAAAGCGCGGCAAAAGGAAATGGAAATTGGTGGAGTCCCTGACGCCGCTTCGCCTCGGCAAACCGCTGCCACTGATTCCCTTTGTCTTTCATGGTCCGCGCCACTCCTTGCCGGAAGTGGATAAAATTCCCCTGGCTGACATCATCGTCGTCAATCTCGACCATTACCGGCTCACCGCTGACTACAAGCATGGAATGCACTTCACCGCATTGCCGACGGCTTGGGTCAGCGGCTTCGACAAAAATTCATCCCTTCGCATCGGCTCCAGCACGGCATGGGTCGCCGAAACGCCCGGCGCAACGGCTGGCTATCTTGAATTTCATGGTCAAGGTCTGACGACCTTTGAACGCGCGATGGATCGCGACGAGCAACTCATGGCCGTCCTCGGCACGCGGATGCTCGAATCGCGCAAACGTGTCGGTGAAACCGCCGCTGCCATCGAGCTCCGCCAGAGTGGTGAGAACAGCATTTTGAACACCGTCTCTTTGAGCGTCAGCGCGTCGCTGACGCAAGTGTTGCGCTGGGTTTATTGGTGGAACTCGACCGAGCCGATTCCTGACGCCATCGGTCCCGACCTTGTGCTCGCCAGCCTGAACGCGGATTTCAGCATCACCGGCATGTCCTTTCAGGAAATCACGGCGCTGGTCGCCGCGTGGCAGGCCGGTGCAATCAGTCAGGACACGATGCTCGATCTGTTCCGCGCCGGTGAAGTCATCGCGCCTGGCCGCACGAATGAAGAAGAAATCAAACTTCTCTCTACTGAAAAACGACCGACTGCGCCAGTCGCGGTCAAACCGCCGGTGTCGGCGGCGACGACTGCAAACCCTCAACCGATAACCTGAAACTGATTTATGGCCCTGAAATACAAATACGCAACGAAGCAGGAAATTCCTGTTGAACAACAATCCTTTTATGTCGAACGCGACGGCGCTTGGATACTGGAAGCCGATGGCATCGCAGACAAATCCAAGTTGGATGAGTTCCGCACAACCAACGTCGCGCTGATGAAAGAGCGTGATGACCTCGCGAAGAAATTTGAAGGCATTGACCCGGAAGCCGTCCGCACGTTGGCCGAAGAGAAGCAACGGCTCGAACTGCTGGCGCAAGGTCACAAGCCGGAAGAAATCGAGAAAATCGTTGAGAAGCGGTTGAAAGCTGCCCGCGCCGATTGGGAGAAACAGCATGGCGTCGTGGTCGCTGAACGTGATGCGCTGCATGGTCGCCTGTCGGCGATTCAAATTGATCAAGCCGTCGTCACCGAAGCGACCAAGCGAGGTCTGCGCCCGACGGCGATTCCTGACATCACGTCGCGAGCACGTGTGAATTTCAAGCTGGTGGCCGGCGTGCCCCAGGCATTTGAGGCTGACAGCCAGACTGCCCGCATGGGCAAGGATGGCGTCACGCCGATGACTTTGGCCGAGTGGGTGGATGCGTTGGTGTCCGATGCACCGCACCTGTTTGAAGCAAATGCTGGTGGCGGTGCCGCTGGCTCCGGCTCCGGTGGGGCAGGCAATCGGTCCGTGAAAAATCCGTTCCGCAAGGAAAGCTGGAATCTCACGGAGCAAATGAAAATTCACAAATCCGATCCGCAACTCGCCGCGCGATTGAAAGCATCGGCGTAAGGATCACAACCAAATTATTCACTTATGGCTAAAACGCAATTAGCAGACATCATCGTTCCGGCACAATTTGCCGGGTATGTGTTGCAACGCACGGCGGAGAAATCCGACCTGTTTCAATCCGGCATTGTCGTGCGGACACCGGACTATGACGAGCGCGCCGCGCTGGGCGGCACGCAAGTCAACATGCCGCACTGGAATGACCTGACCGGCAACCGCCAGCCGTTGAGTGATTCGGCCCCGCTGGTTCCGGCCAAGCTCGTCGCTGACCAGGACATTGCCCGCATTCACAATGACGGTAATGCGTGGTCGTGGAATCATCTGGCAACCGTGGTCGCTGGTGATGATCCGGCGCTGGCGTTGGCGAACTTCCTCGCCGACTACTGGAATCGCCAGAACCAATACATGCTCATCAGTTCGCTGAAGGGCGTGTTCTCGGCGGCTTCGATGGCGGGCAATCTGTTGGCGATTCACAGTGAAAGCGTCGCCGCTCAAACTGCTGCGACTCGGCTCAACGGCGCGACATTTGTGGATTCGACGCAGCGTCTTGGCGACCGTGGCGACCGGCTGGTGGCCGTGGCGATGCACTCGGCGACGGAAGCCGCGTTGCGGAAACTCGACCTGATTGACTTCATCCCGGACAGCCAGGGTGAAACTCAAATTCGCACGTTCCAGGGGCGCCGCGTCATTGTGGATGACGGCTGTCCTTCTCGTGCAGGCACGACTGACGGCCTGGTCTATACGACCTATCTGTTCGGCCTCGGCTCATTCGGCATGGGTTTCGCCGATCTGAACGGTGCGCCCGTCGAGGGCGGTCACGGCACGGAAGGCTGCGAAATGGCGCGTGACGCTCTGAATAGCGACACGTTCCTCGTCAACCGTCGCCGCTTCATCCTGCATCCGCGTGGCGTGAAGTTCACCAGCGCCAGTGTGGCGGGTGCAAACCCGACGAACACGGAATTGGAAACGGCCGCAAATTGGGTGCGCGTTTGGGAAAACAAAAACGTCCCGGTCGTGGCGGTCACTCACAACATCTAAACCAAAGGCGTGCCGGTTCGCGCCGGCACGCCGCTTTTCGAGAAAGAAAATTTATGGGCAAACTTCAACCTCGCAGTTTTGAGCGGATTCGTTCGGGTGAACAAATCCAGTATCCGACATACACCAACGTCGCGGCGGCGGTGGCCGCTGGGGTCATGGCGGCGAAGAATCCGCGCCGAATCATTTATCTGTCCGCTGGCGGCACTGGCTCTGTTCCGTGTCTCGCCATTTCGGACGGCACGAATTGGCGGCAAATCGCGATTGGCGCAAATGCCATCTGACGCCATGAGTGAATTGTTTCCCATCATTCGGCGGAAGCGGCGTCCTTTGATTGTCGAGGATGTTCCGCCTATACCGACCAAAGAAAAGCCGGTTCAACCGGTGGCAACAGTTCCATTGGTTGAACCGGCGGATAAGCCAAAAGCCGACGATGCCAAAAGCATTTCCACAAGAAAAGCGCGGTAACTCACCCTGGACGCCACTGCAACGGCGCACTTGGCTGGCGGAGCGTCGCCGTCGGTCGCGTTGTCTGCTGCCCGCGCCGGTGCTGGTGGCGGCTTATCCCGACCTTGCGGTGTGGACGTGGGATTATCCCGACCCGGCTTACTGGTATGCTTATCATCAGCACGCGGTGGGCGAACCTTTTACTTACGACGACCGTGGCGCTGGGACTGACCGCCAGTATGCGCCGGACGGCGGGCAGTATCCGATGTTCATTGTTGGATGTGATGCCAGCGGAAACGAAATCACTGAACGGAGCAATGCGGTTCGTCCTGAAGATGCGCAACCACCTGCTCCTGTCTTGATTTCGTTGGGAACGGTCGCCGGTGATACTACTTGGCGGGCAGTCGCCCCGGTAGCTGTGGACGATTGGCAATTTTGCACCACTGACACTCCCTTCGACCCTGCGGAGAAGAGTTTTGATGAATGGGTGGCAGATGCGGACTCGCCTGACACGGCGTTCGTCACCATAAATGCTACGACTGCAACTGTCACAGTGGACTTTGCCTACTGCGCTGCCCGCTATCGAGTCGGGACAACTTGGTCGAGTTGGACCGGTGTTGTTTATAAAATTGCTCTCGGCAGCGGGCTGGTCGCGCATTTCGCGTTCGACGAAGTTTCCGGGGACAGAAGTGATAACGTAGGCGGCTACGCACTCAGGGGATTTGATTGCACCATCAATTCCGCAAACGGATTGTTTGGCAGGGGCGCGTTGTTTAATCGCAGCGGCTTTTTGCAGGGAATTGATGCAACGACGCTGTTCTCACCATCATCGAGCGGATTGACGGTTTCGATTTGGGTGAATTTCGATGGCATTTACGATCCGGGCAGTGACATTCGTATCGTCAGCCTTTGGGATGAAACAGGTTGGCCGGCGAACAGTTCCTGGGCGATTTGGTCGGGAACACCGGAAGAAGCCAATATCACGGCAATGGTTATGGGAACTGGCTACACCCATCTCGAAGGCGAAGCAAATTTCAGCGGTTGGAACCATATCAGCCTTGTGTATGAGCCGGTTCTGAGCCTTTGGATGTTGTATTTCAACGGGGAGATGGTGGCGTCACACAATTTCGATCATGCGCCCGTATCGGGAAAACTTGGTGTGGGCGGAAACGCAAACAGCGAAGATGCGACACCGCAAGGTGTTTTCGATGAACTGGCAATCTGGTCACGGCCATTGTGCGAGGCTGAAATCAAACAGCTCTACAACAACGGAAACGGGCGCGCATATCCATACTGACCATGTCCCTGACGCTCATCAAAGAAGACGGGACGGGCAAAGCGGATGCGAACAGCTACGCGAACGTTGCGGATAGCGACTCGTATCACGACGGGCACTTGTATGCCACGGCGTGGACCGGCGCGAGCGCGGATCAAAAGGCCGTGGCACTGGTGATGGCGACGCGACTGATTGACGCGGAGTATCAATTCAACGGCACGCGGACCACATCCGGGCAAAACCTGCAATGGCCGCGTGCGATGTGCCCCGAGCCGGACAACGTGCATGTGCCGATCTCGGTGCTGCTGCCGATTCCGTATGACTACGTTCAATATGACAAGGTGCCAAAAGCCGTTGTCCAGGCGACGTGCGAAATGGCACGGGAATTTTTGATTGCCGACCGCACAACCGCGCCAGCGGGTGAAGGATTGAAGTTTTACAATAATGCCGGCGTTCAAACCGGTTACGACAAAACTGATAAACGTCCGGTGCTTTCACAGGTCGCGCAAGTGATGCTGGCAAAATATGGCTCGCAAATCAGCGCCAAGAGCGGCTCGGTGCGGCTGGTGCGGGTGTGAATAAATCAGGTTTTTAACATGAAAACAACGGCACACAAAGACGAAAATCCAAGGCTGATTGGCTTGGGAAAAATGCCAATCGTTCAAAAGCCTCAATTTCTGACGGCCAGAGATGAGCGCAGACTTGCAGCTAATTGCGCTCTGACTTCCAAATGTCTATCACGCCATCATAAACGAATTCGTATCCAAGATTTTGAACCTTATGAAGCCATTGTGGATTTATCGTCATCGTCCGTGCTAAGTTCACGCTCCCAGTTTTTACCACGTCAACCACTACGGCTGGCTGGCGTTTTTCATCATAAACCAAGTCGAAAAGACCGGAGATTTGCTTGCCGTCTTTCAGGCACTTTGAAAAAACTTTTGGCATATATTTGCAGTTAGTTAATCGGTTACTTGGCCGGGTTTGGATTGCAGTCCAGCCCGGCCAACTGTTTTAACATCGCATCAGGCCTTCCAAAGTCAAATCTTTCATTGCATTTTTCCTGTTGACAAGCAATGAGACAAGATTTAGAATCCAAATATGAACATTCGGGAAATCATAGAGATTCGCGACAAGCTCAAGAATGACTTGAACATTGTTGAAAAGTTTTTGGAAATTGCCAAACGTCAAGGGCTGGCAAATGGTGACAGCATTGACAATCAGCTTGCGCTTTCGACGGAAGGCCAATCTCTTTTGAAACCCGTTGTCAAACAGTCTGGAAATGGATATGGCGCAATCGGGAAATCTATTTTTGAATCCATCAAACTTTGTCCCATTGAATTTACTGTCACAGACGTTAGGGAATCGTTGAAAGAAATTGACCCAAATGTTTCAAAACTCCAAATAGCAACAGTCCTTTCGCGGTTTTCCAGACAAAAAAAGATTCAAGTAATAAGCCGCAAGGTTGGAAGAAAGGCGGCTATTTATCGGAGAATGTGAAAATTTTCGGGCGGGAGAGGGTTCCGTTTGCAGCATTAGCAAACGCTCGTCACAGATGCCTCTCCCGCCCCACTAAATAACAAACTGAAATCTAGTCCTGCCTGCCGGTGTTACTAGCACCAACAGGGCGCAACGACTAGGCCAGAAGCCTAAACGTTGCAAATCTCTCGATTCACGCACACGATAATCCTTTGGCCGGAAAGGTCAAGTGCGAACGCGACAGTGCGAACGCGGACGCCTCGTCCGCAAGTTGGGCCGTGTGTTCCGCAAACCTGGCCGCGCCTGACGCAATCCCCGCCGCACCCTCCGCAACATGGTTCGCATGTCTCAATGCTTCCGGAAAAAGCCGAGGGCGGCAGCCACGAAGCAGACGACCAGAATAATCGCTGCGAGGCTGGAAACGTAATTAAGAATCTTGGCGATCACACTCTCATCACGTTTCTCCGTAAATTCAATCAACAGGCGTCCTCCTGGTAAAACTGAAAACGGGAAGAAATGACAAGCCGTGGCCTTGGCTGCGAAAATGCCGTAAGCGGTGATAGGGGATGATTGGAGTTTATCAAGGAAAAGTGTCAGGAACTGCTTTCCTCGGGCTGTTGGCGATAACAAGAAATCCACGAACTGTGGGAACGTCGTCACAAAACCATGTCCTGCGTGCGAGAATCCCAAACAGACGATTGAGGAGAGGAAAAGGGCGAACGGTCCACCGAGTGTCACGAAGCATCGGGTCAGAAGTGGCTTGGCCGGAAATGCATCCATATCCAGTTGCACGAAACCGCCCATTGGAATGTAGCCAACGGTGACCGGCGCAAAACGTGTTTGGATTGTGAAAACGGGCTTGCCGTAGAATATCGCCACTTGTTTGAACCTTACGCCTGTCAACAAGCACGCGATAACAGTGCCAGCATTGAAAACAAGCAGGACAATCGTGGTGAACAAAACCAGCACACCAATCTTGGTGATGAGTTCAAAGGACATGGCACAAATTTAGTTCCACCGGGTTCGTGCTTTGGCTGACGGGGAAGTTGAACCAATTTGCCTGCCCAAAACCTCCCGCTTGGAAACGGTGAGCAGGCGTTTCTTTTCAATGTTTAACTCGGCTAGAGTTGCGTCGCGATGTTCGTCATCCGCAAGCAACGTCGCGTAAAGCAGATGGACGGGAAAAACCGCGCTGCTGCCGAGTTGGGCGAAATGTTCCGCATTGGCGAAAATCTGCTTGGCAGCCGAACTCCGGCGCAATCGTTCCGAATCGTCCAGCGCGAATCGCCGTTCGGGCGAAGCCCGGCGCAATTTACGGCGGAACGTCTTGGCATCCAAACCAGCGGCACGAAAAACGGTGCGCAGTCTCCTCACTTCCCGCAGAAGTTCTTCCAGCACTTCGTCCCGGTCGGGAGCGTCTTTGGCAACGAATTCCGGCAGATCGAGGTCAACCACCTTGCACAAACCAAGCAGCAAGTGAGTCGGCTCAATCGTTGAAGCTTTTGCGTGACGCGCCTCGAACTCGGCCACGCGCCAAACCAAAATCAAACTGGCGGAATGTTTCATTTCAACGGTTTGAACACATAAACGATGGCCGCGATGCTGAAAAGCACGACAACCCAAACGACATAGTCCAGGACTCTGTCGAGTATCCCGGATATGCGCTCCCATTTTCTGGCTCGTTCAAGACATTTGGAATATTCCACGTCCGCTGGCGACGCATGGAGCGCGGCCTCCCACAATCGCCGGGCTTTGCCAAATTGTTCCTGTTGCGCTGCGATACGCGCCAGTAAGTCCAATTCGCTTGGATTATCGGTTAATTCGCCATTGGGCGACAACACGGCTTCCGCTTCGGCGAACCGTTTTGACTGCGCAAGTTCGGTCGCTCGCGCCAGACGGATTCTGGCAAAACATTTTTCAAGAGCGGTTCGCGCTTGCGTCGGCAATTGTTGTTCTTGTTCGTTCACGCCGAAAGTTACCTACGCATGATGTTCGCTCCATAAGCGCGCTTTGCTTCTTCGACCGTTTCCTCTGGCAACAGTTCCCACAGTTGCCTGACGACGTTCTGCAAACCTGTGACATTGTTCTTCGCCAAGCAGCCCCGGCCTTGGTCAAGCAATCGTGCGGCTCTGTCTTGGTCGGTCATGTCCTGCTGCTGCTTCTCCATTCTTTGGAACTGATCAACCCACCAGCCGGGCTGGGACATGACGATCTGGAAGTATAGCTCTTTAGCGCGATCTATCCGCTTACGAAGATTATCCGCCTTGCGCTCGTTGATGATTTTCTCAATTTCATCGGCGAGGTCATCCGCTTTTTGTTTTTGCTGACTGTTGCCATGCTGGTCAGCGACTTTTTGCAACCAGCCGAGCCAATTGCGCGATTCAGCAACGAGCGCCGGCCACTCCAAGGCGTCGGCGGCTTCGTCTAGTTTGAGTTTTAATTCCAGCAATCGCTTCTCGCACTTGGCCGCCGCGTTGTGGTCAGCCTTGGCGGCAGCAAGGCTTTCTTTAACATCTTGCATGAGTGGCGAATCTTCTACTTGCTGCACCATTTCTCCGGCAGTCTCACCTTCTACGGACACAGCTTTGGACTTAACTTCGTGAAATCGCCGCATTTCATTCTCAAAATCCTTCTTCAAGAAACCAGCGTCAGGATTCTTGTGTTGAAGCTCGATTGTCTCTTTGAATACTTCATCCAAAACTGGAACGTATGCCGTTACTATGATGTCTCCAGATATTTCGATGCAGAGTGTAACTTCTAGTTCGCTTCCAGCGGGCAAATCTCGTCGGATATTTTTCGCCTCAATCAGAAGTTCACCGATGCGCCGGTTTCGGTCGGCCAGGTCGTTCTCGCCTTCGATGATTGGAATCTTGATAAGCTCACCAGTCTGGCCTTGTCGAACAAGGTGAACCGTGCGGTAATCCCGCGTTTCCTTAAGCGGCAATCCACGCCCCTGCTTAAAAAGCTTGTCGTTTTCATTGTTCGCCAGCGCAATTCCAATTGAGTTGATTAGAGGTTGATCTTCCGGCACTACTCCAATCGTGTAGGTCAACCTGTCGGGAGTCGTTTTTTGCTTTCGATTGTTTGTGTCAAACAATTCAATTGCAAACGTGTTGCGTTCACCCTTTTCAACATCGTGCAGAGTGGCGGTGAAAACACCGTCGGGACGTAGCGCAATTTTGCCGCTCCGCCACTGTGTCTTGGTGTGGACCAGTTCCAATGTGAAGCCGGTAAAGTCCTGTGTTGATGGTCCAGATACTTTGCCGCCAACCATTGGTGCGCTGTCTATGCCGACGGGTTTGTGTTTAAGGTCAATCGAGAATTCACCAGCGGCCAGCGGTGCCGCAGCACGCACGTTCAATCGCTGCGTTCCAGCGAACACCGCTGCGCCTCGAGCAACAACCGTGAGCGGGTCAGCGCTATAGTCCAGCGGGATTCCAAGTTTGCTCGCGAGCATTTCCTTAAAGTAGGGTGCGATGGTTGGGCCACCGACAAGGATGACTTTTTCAATCGCATTTTTGCCAAGATTCTGTTCCTTCAATACTCGTTTGGAAATTTCTATGGAACGAAGGATGATTGGTTCGGCAACATTTATGACTTCGTTGCGAGTCAGTTCACATTCAAACTCGATTTCCTCTCCGCTGTCGTCCGCAAACTTGCACGATTCCAATGTCGTTCGCTCACTACGAGAAAGATCAATCTTTGCCATCTCTGCAACACGTTTCAGTTTGGCAAGCGCCCGCTTCCACTTTTCGTTGCCGCGTGCAAAATCAGTCAGACCAAATTCTTTGACCAAACGAGGTGCGAGCAACTTTTCGACGATGGCCCAGTCAATATCAGAACCACCCAAGAAGTTGTCGCCACCATGATGGACAACATGGATCGTCCCTTCTTCAGATTTGATGATAGCTGCGTCAAATGTGCCGCCTCCGAAATCGTAAACCAGCCAGAATGTTTTCGCGTTGTCCGCTTGAAAGCCGAATGTGAGTGCTGCCGCCGTTGGTTCTAGCAGTAGCGGACTTTCCTTGAAGCCTGCAAGTTGGGCGGCTTTTCGAGTAGCGTCGCATTGATGTTTTTCAAATGCGGCTGGAACTGTAATCACCGATGCCTCGACCACTTCGCCGGTTCGCTCTTGAGCGTCCACCCGAAGTTGTTTCAGAATTTCTGCTGAGAGTTCCTCTGGCTTCCTGCTCTGCCCGCTACTCGCGAATTGGTATAGATGGTCTGTCCCCATCTGACGCTTGAATTCGATGTGAACATCTTCGTCTTCGTCAGCAATCCTGGACTTTGCTCGCGCTCCAAGGCGTATTTGTCCCTTTTTGTTGATGTAAACAGCCGATGGGGTGATGTCAGCATCGTGCCCGTCAGTTGTGTTCTTGATAACTTCAGTGGCGACACCTTTGAGGACGGCAATTGCACTGTTGGTCGTGCCTAAATCAATTCCGAAATCTATGGTTGTTCTATTCATTGTTAAAGGTTTTGAGGTTCAGCGGGCGTGTTGGGAGTGGTCGGCGTGGCGATTTCGATTTCTCCGTTTTGGATGAGCTTATTGTTCCAAAATATTGAAGGGAGCAAGGTTTCGCTGACACGTTTTTTGTCCGCTCCTTGCGTTGGTTTGCTGGCGACGACCTTCATTGGTTGCCCCTCATCATACAGATCGCCGGTGTGATCGCGAATCACAATGCCCACTTCTGCGAGATTGCGGAAGATCGCTTCGATGTGGCGGTCAACGCGCTCCATTTTTTCGCGGATATTGTCGGTCGCTGGGGTCAACAATTTTTCTGTGTCCAGCATCTTTGTCTTGGCTCGCCAAGCGTTGGTTGCAATTGAACCCAGTGCTTTCAAACAGGCTGGAGGCACTTCAACATCATGGGCAATTTGTTTTTTGGAGGTCGTCGCGCCGACTTCAAAAATGGTTTGGGCAAGTTCTGTGATTGCTTTTTCAGGCGAGATGTCAACGCTTCGAATCTCGATCCAGTCTTTTCGACTTGGCCTCTTTAAGGACTTTGCTGTGCGTTTGGCTTTCATAATGTCATCGTCCGTATTGTCGCAACTTGGCGTTGTAATTGTCCACCTTCTCGTTGAAGGCGGCGTTTGCAGTCTTGGCCTTCTGGTTGATGGCGTTGTATTGGTCAACCTTTGCGTTGAATTCGTCTATGGCGAACTGGCTCGTGCGATCAAGATAAGGGCGGTCACGCTCAATCTCACGTCCTAATCTCTCGACTTGCGCATCGAGAGCCTCAAGCATTATTCGTTCTGATTCGATTTTTGTCTTTTCATCGTCGAGTGTGCTGCTCACAGAACTTGGAACGCGATAGGTCTTGTTCGCGGGATTCCCGACTGTCGGCGGTGGTGTGTATGCTGGGGCAGTCGGCGTAGGTGGTGGCGTGTAAGAACTGTTGCTCGAAGAAGTATTTGTTGAATTGCACGAGCCGATAATGCCCAAAACGATGAATATCGCCACGACGACCAGACAACCAACGCCGGTATTGTTTGATTTCTCACGTTGCGCCGCAGCCGAAGCGGACATCTGCGAGCCCATCTGTTGCAAAGTTGCTTTGTCCTCTGCCAATCGCTGTTTCAATTCCGGGCTGGTCGCGTGTTTGATGGCAAGTTCGTTCGCCGCATCCGCTGTCTGCCGGTCTTGATGATTGTTCCAAGCGTCGAGTGAAATTCCGCGCAAAACAATTGCGGCGCTGTCGAAAAGGTCTTTGTAGTCCGCCGAAGCTACGGAGAGGTAGCCGTGATTTTGTGAGAGGCCGGAAATGCCTGCGGCTTTGACGATGGCGGGAATGACGTCGCGCTCAAATCGCGCCAGCCGAATGCATGGACTTTCTTTGCTGTCTTGAATGGATTTGAGGAGCGTATAGACCGGTTCAAACTTCTTATTCACCGCGAGGAGTTCGAGCCTCGCGCAAGTCTCACTGATGTCTTTCTCAATTAACTGTCTGAGGTCAGTAGATGTTGCAAAGGGCAGAACTACTTTCAGGATTTCGAGACAGGTTTTGTCGTCGCCGGTTTCCTTGTAATAAACGATTTGGAGGCGGTTGCAAACAGCCGCAACTTCGTCAAACAGATCGTTCCGCAACTCGTTATTCTTTCCAAAGAATAGATCAAACAGAGTCAGCGTTGGCCCGGCTTGGCCAAGCAATTCAAGCGCAACTTTAGCCGCCTCCGGCGGATTTTTTTCTCCTCGGTCGCGCGCGCTTTTAATCTGTTCTTTCAATCTATTACTGGTGGGCGTCAGAACCAACTCGGCGGTCTTTTCAAAGTTTTCCACGTCTTGCGTCATCTCGCGCATAAACTTGATATGAAGACGCGCAATTTCAATCCGGCTTGCCTGTGCAGACGAGAGAGCAAGTTCAGCGTTAATCTTTGCTAAAGCATTCGGCAACGCAGTCCGAATTCTTCGAGCATAATCTGTCGGCAGATTCGGCTCATTCAACTGGCGGATTCTCGCAGTAACTATATCCCAATAACGCTCATCAATCGCGAGTCGCTCCCAGCGTTTGAAGGCGTTTCGCCAATACCCTTCGAGCTTGGTCTGACGATCTGCGTCAAATTTAGAATTGATTGAATGACCTTCCCACTCCAAGGCGGTGAGATGCCACACCAATGCGATGTTGTGCATGGCGACGACCCCATTTTGAGGATTTGACTCCTTCCGAGTCCAAATATCGAATGCAGTATCACCATAACCTGCTTGCAATGCTTGAATCGCCGGATCGGATTGGCTTTGCCCGAACTCTTCGGGCCAGAACCAAAAGAACTCGTCAATCAGCCGCTTCTCCGGGTCTTTGAGATTTTTAACCGCGTCGCGAATGTCGCCAACACTCGGCGGTGGCTTGATTGGAAACGCCGCGGTTTGGGTGTGAGGGTCTTGGCCCAACTCGACACGCAAGATCAACTCGTTTCCCTGTCTTTCAATCTCGCGCTGGCGAGCGTCAACGGGGAGTCCGATGATGCGAAAAGCATTCTTGCGGAACAAATCTTTGGTCGCGGCGTCAATCAACGGCTTGCACTCCGACGAGCCTCGTTGACGCGAGGATCGTTTGCTGCCTTTTTCTCCCGGAGTGGACATGATTGAGTTTGGTTACATGCTGATACCGCAACGCCAGAGCTTCACATGATGCGCATACTTCTGGCGCAACTCTGGCGATTTGTTGAAAGCCTCCTCCATCAAATCCGCAGCTTCCGCAAGTCGCCCCGTTTGCCTCGCCTTTAACGCTTTTTGCGCCAAGTCCTTTGCAATTCCTTCGTCTGCTGGTGTTGGTATGCCCAACACAGCTTTTGACGGCTCACTCGAAAGCGTCTTCGGTTTGTGCGCGGATTCATGGCTCGTGGCCCTCCAGTTTTCCAACGCACTTAAAAGTTCCTTGGCAGTCGGATAGCGGCTGTCCGCTTGCTTTTCCATCGTCTTCATCACGATGGAATCTAGGGCGTGATTCACGTCGGGGTTCGTTTCGGATGGCGGCGACACCGGCTTGTCGAACAGATTCTTGCTTGTCCAACTGACGTTCGCCGGCATC
>Ga0302320_10010313_pt1 | contig 19920 bp, 19 predicted proteins | sample Bog_T0_3_FD_202130 | JGI IMG/M metagenome (GOLD analysis project Ga0302320, IMG submission 202130) | Peat permafrost microbial communities from Stordalen Mire near Abisko, Sweden - Bog_T0_3 | ecosystem: Environmental > Terrestrial > Soil > Wetlands > Peat | place: Sweden: Abisko, Stordalen Mire... | reverse complement strand
ACCAAAACGAATTTGCCCCGACCACATCGCGGCCTCTCTCGAAGGACTGCGGTAAACCAACCTCAACCCAACAACCTTCCTCAGTCCCACGAAAGATCGAAAGTGCGAAAGACTCTGGACACTACCTAAAGCCCAGAGATGTCGCGGCTATGGTTCCATGAAAGCGCTGAAACCGTCGGGGACACATAGTCTCTTGCTCGATCGACAGGACTCTACGAGTCCATGATCTGGAAGCAATGGAAACGCGGGAAGGTGCGGTTCGCCAAACTGTGTGCTCTGGGAGTAAGCAACGACTTGGCTGCTCAAACGGCCGGGAGTGCTCACGGGCCGTGGCGCATAGCGAACAGCCCCGCTATGCACATCGCGTTCCCCATCGTCTCCTTCGACGCGCTTGGAGTTCCAAGGCTGTTCCCGGGTTCCTAGCTCGATCCATCCGCGCCGCCGGATGCTGACCCGCATGTCCGGAGGTGTGGGAGGGGAGGAGAGGCGGCTTTCCCCTTATCCCGATTTGGCGCGAAATTAAGGTGCTTCCAACACGGCTGCGGGGGGCAATCCTGACCAGATGTCAGCCCCTGTTGCGAATAGCGTAGAGTCTGGAGATTTCCATGCGCTCATACGACCACGCGGCCGGATTCGACATAGAACCGGAGCCGGAACCGCCGCGACAGCAGAGTCATGTCGACGAAGATCCGCAGACTGAGGAATCCATCATGGCAGGCGAGGCGGCCATTGCCGCTGCCATACAGGCCCGGGCGCAGGAGGGTCGCATTGAGTCGCACGGGCGCGCACTTGCTCGCTCTAGCTCGACTCCGGTCACTGTGACTCCATCAGGTCCAGCAGGTCTACCAAGTTCGTGTTCAGACGGTTCGGGCTTCATCTGCCCGCCAGTGGAGGTGCTGAATAGCCTGGGCGTCTTCGACCTGAAGGTCTTGATTCGTCGGCAGAATCTCGGGATTCTCAAAATGCTGATAGGCTGGCAGGAAGTGTTCTAGCCGAGGCGAGGAGAACCGGCGATCGCACAGGTCCTCGATATCCTGGCCGAGGCGATTGCCGACAGGTGTCAAATGGAGCTGTTCATCAACTGGAGGATGAACGGCCGGTATTCGGGGATGTTCGAGCAGGTGCAGGCGCCAGCTCGAAAGAAGCCGGTGATAAGTGAGGCGGCGATACCAACAGCAATGACCGAGAAGTCTCTCTTCTCTCGGGAAGAGGCCGCCTTCGCGATCGGTGTCAGCGTCCGCACCCTTGATGATTACATCGCCCGCGGTGAAATAAACACGCTGCGGATAGGCCGAAAGGTCATGATCCCCGCTGCTGAGTTGCGCCGGTTTGCCGCCGCCAACCACTTCGGAACGGTGACCGGGGTAGCAGTGTGACCTCGGCTGTAACCGGTTCAGAGCTTGCTTAGATCTGTCACTTCGAAGCCGGTACCAGCCGTTCAGCCGCGGACGACGTCGCCCCTTGCGACAAGTGAGCGTTATAAGCCGTCATGGCAATCGTCTTGTGCCCTGCAAGAACCTGGATCTCTTTCAGGTTCACCCCGGCAATCGCAAGCCAACTACAGAACGTGTGCCGGTTGTTGTGCCAGGTGTAATCCGTGATCTTCGTCTCGGCCAGGGCGGGTTCAAACCACCAACGGCAATCCGAACCTGGGCCTGGAAGCGGGAATACCTTATCCTTCGGTTTGTGTGGCACAGCCTCTCGCTGCTCCCGAAGTGCTTCTAGGGCGATCAAGTTTATGTCTACATCACGACGGCGGACTACAACACCGCTTGGGTCCTTGGTCGGAACACCCGCCAGCATCTTGCAATTGAGGTCCACCTGATTCCAGGTCAGGTCGAACTGCTCTCCCCAGCGTATGCCGGTGAAGACGCTGACCATGAATTCCGGAGCATGCTTGGCGTTGTCACGGCGGATGATCTCCAACAGCTTCCCGTACTCGTCTCTGCTCAGGAATCGGAGTCGGCTATTGTCTTCCTTTCTGGCCCGAACCAGCCGAGCCGGATTGGTTGTCACCTTGCCATTCTCCATCCCGAGCCGATAGCAGAGTGAGAAGTACGCCCGGAATCGGTTTGCGGTTGCGGCCGTCTTGCAGTACCCCGATAACCAGCGGTCGATGTCCTGACGTGTCAGGTCCGCTGCCTGCCGCGTTCCGAATGGCTCTAAGAGCACCCTTTCTTTCCACTCACGGTCGGCGAACGTCTTGAGATGGGTCCTGGCATAGGCGACCGCGTCCTTCATCAACTGGCCGACGGTGACGATCTTGGACGGCATCAACTCTGGCAGCTTCACCTTCCGTCTGGCATCGGACTTTCGTTTCTGGTACAGGGCGATGGCGTCGGACTTTCGGCCAGCCTTTTCCCGGTGCCTTTTTCCAACCGCGTAAGTAGTGGATCCACCAACCGCCTGACCCGGCGGGTTTCTCGTAAACTCCCTTGACCTTCTCTTCGACTCTTTGCTTTGCCATCCGCTCCTCCTTCCAGTGGCTGTTGTCCACTGACCGGATAGTGGCTTGGTCAGTGAACAACGGCCACCGGCGAAAAGCGCATAGAGTGGCAAGTGGCTGTTTCGGATGACTGGTGGCTGTAGCAAATCGCAACAGCCGCCAGAACAGCCGCCAGCACTAAAAGACCATGATGAGACTTCTCTCAGATGATCTCTAAACTAATTGTTTTCTTTGGTCTAATGGTGCGCCCGGAGAGATTCGAACTCCCGGCCTACTGATTCGTAGTCAGTCGCTCTATCCAGCTGAGCTACGGGCGCACTTGGGTTGCGGTCCCTGGCGGAACCACTGTTAGATTAACAGGGATGATGAGCGGCTGCAACGGAGCTCATGAGGCCGCTGGAACTGGCGCGGGTTGGGGCGCTGGCGGTGCAATGAGCGAGAGCTCCTCCGCGATTTCCAGCCCAGCCAGGCCGATCAGCTTGGTTACCGTCGCCGTGTTGAGCCGCGTTGCGTCGAACTCTACGCGCAAGGTGCGGGCCGCGCGGTCCAGGGCGAGGTGGCGAATTCCGTAGACCTCGCGGGTACGGGCAAGCGCCATGGCGACTTGCTCGGTTGGCGGCGTGCCGTAGCGATAGAGGATTTCCACCGTGGTCATGAGGCGATGATACCAACAAGTGGGGCGCAGCGGTGGAACCGCCAGCCTACAAGTTCTTGAGAAAGGCGCGGACCTCGGGGCTGGACCAGTCGGTGGCGCCCACGAATTTGCGGCGGATGACGCCACTGGCGTCGATGGCGTATGTCTCTGGCCACATGTCGGTATGGAAGAGCTTGGCCGAAGACTCGCTGGGGTCGCGGACGGTGATCAGGTCGATGTGGCGCGTGGAGAGAAAATGGTGATAGGCGTCGGGATCCTCGTCGACGCTGACCGCAAGGATGATCAGGCCCGGTTGGTCGCGATGGAGCTCGAGGAGGGATGGAAGCTCGACGATGCAGGGCTCGCACCATGTGGCCCAGAAGTTGACCAGCACCGGATGGCCGCGATAACTGGCCAGGTGAACCGTGCTTTCGCCGTCGGAGACCGTGAAGTCGGGGGCGACCTTTCCGGTTTGAGACGGGTGAGCGCCGCGATTGCAGGCCGCGATCGGGGCCAGCGGAAGCAGAAGCAATAAGGTTAAGAGCCGAGTAAGCCGCACATACTTATAATACGGAGCGAAAGGCCGGAAGGGAACGGGTAGCAAGTCATGGGGAACAACGATGCTGGCGGCGGCGGGTGGAAGCCGGTGCTGGGGCTCACCGACGAGCCGGGAGAACAGGGCGGCAGGACGGATTGGCGGGAGTGGGCGGCCAGAACAGTTCCCGGGACGGTCTTCGATCAGCCCGAGCCGGCCGAGCTGATTGAGCTTACCGTGATTGTGCCGGCCCGCAACGAAGAGGAGTGCCTGGCAAGCTGTCTGCAGTCCCTGGTCAGCCAGTCGGAAGAGATTTTCAAGCTGGGCAAAGACTGGGAGCTGGTGGTGGTCGACGATCACTCCACCGACCGGACGGCGGAGATTGCGTGCGGGTTCGCCGGGGTGACGGTGATCGAGGCCGGCAAGCTCGAAAAAGGATGGACAGGGAAGACCAATGCGGTGTGGACGGCTGCCAGGCGTGCGCGCGGCCGGTGGCTCCTGTTCACGGATGCGGACACAATGCACGAGCCCGGGAACCTGCGCCGCGCTATCCATGAGGCCGAGCGGCACAAGGCCGGCGTGCTGAGCTACTCGCCGCGCCAGTTGGTGAGCGGGTTGGCGCAGCGGGCGCTGATGCCGCTGGTCTTTTGCGAACTGGCGCTGTCCTATCCGCCGGCCAAAGTCTCTGATCCCGCGCAGCGGATTGCGGCCGCGAATGGGCAGTTTCTGTTGGTGGAGCGGGAGGCCTATCGCAAGCTCGGCGGCCACGCCACGGTGGCGGACAAGGTGCTGGAGGACGTCGAACTGGCTTTCCTGGCCAAGCGGCGCAGGGTCGGGCTCAGATTCCGTTACGCGGCCGATGCGCTTTCGACGCGAATGTACCGCTCGACCCGCGCGATGATCGAAGGCTGGACAAAGAACCTGGTGCTGCTCTTCGATAATGCGCTGCTGCTTTCGATCTGGAGGGCGCTGGATATTGTTCTTCTCTTTGGACTGCCCCTCCTGGCCATCGAACTGTGGAATGCGAAGCTGGCTTTGCACTCCCTGGCCTGGCTGGGGGCGGGGTGGGCTCTCATACTGCTCTGGATACGGACGCTGGTGCGGTTTTATGCGCGGGTGGCGAAGTCGAATTTTCCCCTTGCCGATTGCGTCCTGGCGCCCCTCGGCCTGCCGCTGTTTGTCGTGCTGCTCTATCGAAGCTGGTTCCAGCACCGCATTCTGAAACGCGTAAGCTGGAAGGGGCGGAGCTACACGGGCTAGCCGCTGGGCTCCCCAACGTTCACCACAAAACTGAATATACCAACTTAAATTTTGACGGCATGGAATAGTCGCTCGATTCTGTGAAACCATGAACCAGGTCGAAACATCTCTTCAAAAGGTAAGGTCATGATCTTTTTAACCCGGCGGGCGACATTTTCCGCATCGCACTACTACTGGAACGAGCTCTGGCCTGCGGAGAAGAACCAGCATGTCTTCGGCCGTTGTGCGAACCGTAACGGCCATGGGCACAATTACACCCTCGAGGTCACGGTTGCGGGTGAGCCGGATGCGGTAACAGGCTTCGTGGTCGATTTGAAGTGGCTGAAGGAAGTGATGGAGCGGGAAGTCCTGGCGGCCTATGACCACCGGCATCTGAACCTGGAGGTCGAAGAATTCGCCGCTGGAAAGCTGATTCCGACCACGGAGAATATCGCGATCTCCGCATGGAAGCGGCTGCAGCCGTCAATCGACGCGGCCGGCGGCGCGCATCTGAGCCGGGTTCGAGTGTATGAGACGCCGGAGATCTTCGCCGAGTACAGGGGCGGACAATGAGCGCTGCAGCCAAAGCCTATTTCGGACGTCGCTATCAACTGAGCGCAAGCCATCGGCTGCACACGGATTCCCTCAGCGCGGAGGAGAATCGAGAGGCTTACGGCAAGTGCAACAATCCTCACGGGCACGGCCACAATTACGTGGTTGAAGTGCTGGTAGGGGGCGATGTGGACCCCGAGACCGGAATGGTGGTGAACCTCGCAGTATTAGACGAGGCAGTCGGCAAGCATGTGGTGGGCCGGTTTGACCACAGGAACCTGAATCTCGACCCCGTCTTCCGGGACCAGGTACCCACCACGGAGAATCTTTGCACGGTCCTGTTCAGCCTGATTCAGGATGCGCTGCCGGTCGGTCGACTGGAACGGGTGCGCGTGGAAGAGACGGAAAACAATTTTTTCGAGTGCTACGGCTCTCGGAGAGACAGAGGATAGCGAATATGGGGCAGCCGATGGTGGTGAGCAGCGGCGCGCGAAGGGCCGTTGAGGCAGAGCCGGGATTATCCGCGTTCAGCACTCAAGAGATGTATCGCGAAATACTGGGCCGTCTGGGGGAAGATCCCACCCGCGACGGCCTCATGAACACGCCGGCACGGGTTGAGAAGTCCATGGCGTTCCTGACCAAGGGCTACGATGAGGATCCCGGCCGCATCTTGCGCGGAGCCCTTTTCGATGTGGACTACGACGAGATGGTGATCGTCAAGGACATCGAGATGTTCTCCCTCTGCGAACATCACATGCTGCCGTTTTTCGGCAAGGTGCATGTGGCCTATATCCCCAAGGGAAAGGTCATCGGGTTGAGCAAAATTCCGCGGCTGGTGGAGGTGTTTGCGCGCCGCCTCCAGGTCCAGGAGCGGCTCACCCGGCAGATCGCCGACACCATTCAGGAAGCGATCGAGCCGCGCGGAGTGGGCGTGGTCGTCGAAGCCCGGCACCTGTGCATGATGATGCGGGGCATCGAGAAGCAGCATTCCTCCACGGTGACCAGCGCAATGGTCGGCTGCTTCAGGGAAAAGGAGACAAGAGCCGAGTTCTTATCGCTGGTCAGGCAGCCCGGAGGCAGCGCCTTTTGAAACAGGTTCGAGTTCAAACTCAAAACAGGCCCGCTCTTGGCGGGCCTTTTTGATTCTCACCGCGGCCCATGGAGGCGATGCCATTGCTATAAAGTTGGATAAGTGAATGGATTACTGGTAGTTGACAAGCCGGGTGGAATGACGAGCCACGATGTGGTGACCCGCCTGCGAAAAATAACCGGCGAACGTTCCATCGGGCACCTGGGAACCCTGGACCCCATGGCTACGGGAGTTTTGCCCCTTTTGATGGGCAAGTATACCCGGCTTGCCCAGTATTTTTCTTCGGCCGAAAAGAGCTATTCCGGAGCGATTCGATTCGGTTTCGCCACCGACACATACGATGCGGAGGGCCAGCCCGCGGGACCCGATCTGTGGACCGTGAACCCCCTGACCCTGGAGCGGGTGCGGGCGGCTGCGGCGCGGTTTCAAGGCGAGATGGAGCAGATGCCTCCGCAGTTCTCGGCCAAAAAAGTCGACGGAAAACCGGCCTACAAGATGGCCCGCGAGGGCAAGCCGGTTGAACTGAAGCCGGTCAAGATTCGTATTCTCTCGTTTGAGATCGAAAGTATGGCCGGCGCGGAAGCACAATTCTCCATGACCGTAAGCGCGGGCGGCTATGTCCGGTCGGTCGCCCATGAGCTTGGGCTGGAGGTCGGTTGCGGGGCGCATCTGAGCCGGTTGCGCCGCACGCGCGCGGGCGTGTTTGGGCTCGATGAGGCGCACACGCTGGACCAGCTGGGGGCGCTGGCTGGCAACGTCGAGGCGCTGGAGGCGTTCTGCCTGCATCCAAGAAGCCTCTTGACCGAGATGCCCGCGGTAAGTGCCGATGCGCATGCACTGGGGCGGCTGCGCAACGGCGCGCAGGCAAATCTGCCCGAGTTCTCCGATGCGGCCCTGGTGAAGGTCTTTGAAGGCCAGCGCGACCTGGTGGGGATCGCCAAAAGAATCGCGGGCACGCTCTTTCAGCCCGTGGTGGTTTTGAAAGACACTTGACCCCCTGTCGTCCACTGTCAACCGTCGTGTTACTTCCGCAGCAGCGGTTTCAGAGCGGGAAAAAGCGTGCCGGCCAGGATCTCAGAGCCTTTGGCCGTGGGATGGATGCCGTCGGCCTGAATGGTTCCCGGAACGCGGATCAGGTCTTTGTAGATCATGGGCACGAATGCGACAGGATGCTGGGCGGCCAGGGATTGAAAAATCTGCTCAAAGGAATGAATGTAGTCGGGGCCGTAATTCGGGGGCAGGGTGATGCCGGCCAGCAGAATCCTGACATGCGCCGCCTGGAGCCTGGTAAGAACCTGGTCCAGGTTGCGGCGAGTCTGGTCGAGCGGAAGGCCGCGAAGGCCGTCGTTGCCGCCGAACTCGACTATCGCTACGTCGGGATGCAGGGAGAGGATCGAAGGAAGTGCGTCGAGCGCGTCTTTGCTGGTGGCTCCGCTGGTGCCGCGATTGAGGACGGTATAGCGGTAGCCCTCGGCAGCCAGGCGGCGAGCGAGAAAATCCGGATAAGACTGACCGGGTTCGAGCCCATAGCCTGCTGTGATGCTATCGCCAAAGCAGACCAGAATCCGTTGACCGCAGGCCCCGGGCGGCTCGACAAAAAGCAGGAGAAGAGCGATCAAAGCGAGAATCGGGCGGCAAACGCTCACGTCAATAGTGTAGTGGCTGGAAAGCGGATGCGGGGACTGCCGGATGAAGCACAAAGGGACGGAAAGACTAAGGGAGCAAGGGACCAAGGGACTGAAGGCTGAGGGACGAAGGGACTGGGGACGAACAGCCACAGGCAATAGCCCTGGATTGAAAGGGCACGACTTCAATCGTGCCGGAAAATCCCAGGAATGAACGTGGCTTTAGCCGCTGAGGGATGCCTTTTTAGCGTTTAGGCTTTGACCAAGGGCGGTCAAGGTCCTCACGAACTGAGGGTCTGAAGAACCGGTGCAAGCGGAGGGTTTTGGGTGATCGAAGTCAAAGACGCGAAAAAGTGGATTCAGAACGGCGCGCGGCGGGTAGACATCCTGAAAGGGATCTCGCTCACCATCCCGGCGGGCCAGTTTATAGCCGTGGTAGGCGCCAGCGGCAGCGGGAAGAGCACGCTGCTCGGGCTGCTGGCAGGCCTCGATACACCCAGCCAAGGCGAAATCTGGCTCGACGGCGTGCCCATCCACAACCTTGTCGAATCCGAACTGGCCTCGGTGCGCGGACAGAAGATTGGGTTTGTCTTTCAGTCCTACCAGTTGATCCAGACCCTGACGGCCCTCGAAAACGTCCTGCTGCCCTTTGAGCTGAACAAGGAAGGAAGCGGCCTCGACAAGGCGCGCAGGCTGCTGGCTGAGGTGGGCCTGCAAGACCGGATGGATCACTACCCGGTCCAGTTATCGGGTGGCGAGCAGCAGCGCGTGGCCCTCGCGCGGGCGTTCGTCGTGGAGCCGCCGATTGTCATGGCCGATGAGCCCACCGGAAACCTCGACTCAGTCAACGGCCGCCTGGTGCTCGATCTGCTTCTCGATCGGAATCGAAAGGCGGGGACCACGCTGGTGCTCGTGACCCACGACGCGGAAGTGGCCAGCCAGGCGGACAGGAAGATCGTCCTGCGCGACGGCGTGGTGGTGGAAGACACCCTTCCTGGCCAACCAGCTCTGGTCCAAAGCGAGGCAAAAGATGGCTAGACGGCCTCTCAGTTGGAAGCGCGCCTCGGCGATCGCGTGGCGGGACCTGAAGTCGGCGCCCGGAAAATTCGGCTTTGTGGTCTTGAGCGTGGCGGTCGGCGTGGCTGCGCTGGTGGGCGTGCGCGGACTCAGCGACAGTTTCCGGCGGACCCTCTCCGGCGAGGCGCGGTCGCTGCTGGCCGGCGACCTCAGCGCACGGATCTTTCACGCGCCGACAGCCGATGAGACCGCCAGGATCGCCGCAATCGAGAAGAAAGACGGAGCCGGAATCAGCTCCACCTGGGTGGCCGAGACCGTCTCCATGGCCTCGGTTCCCCAAGACCCGGTGCCGCTCCTGGTATCTCTCAAAGCCGTCGATCCCAGCCGCTACCCGTTCTATGGGACCGCCGAACTTGAGCCGGCGATGAGCCTGAACCAGGCTCTGGCAGGCGACTCAGCCGTGGTGGCCGACGAGTTTCTCATCCGGCTGAATGCAAAGGTGGGCGAGACGCTGCGCCTGGGAGGCAGAATCTTCACCATCGCCGCGGTGCTGAAGCAGGAGCCCGATAGGATCACGGCAGGCGCGGGGATTGGGCCGCGGGTGATGATCTCGGCGGCATCGCTTGAGAAAACCGGACTGGTAGCGCCGGGCAGTCGCGTCAGCGAGCGGCTGCTGGTCAAGCTGCCGGAAAAAGCCCCGCACGGTCTCAAGGCCGATGCCGAGGCGGCTGCGGTGCGGGCCCAACTGGAGTCGGCGCTGCCCGATGCCCAGGTGATCGACTTCAGGGAAGGGAATCCGGCGCTGAGCCGCGGCCTCGATAATGCAACCTCGATCCTGAGCCTGATCTGCCTCGTAGCCATGGTGCTCGGCGCCATCGGCGTGGGGATGGCCATGCATGCCCACCTCGAACAGCGGATGGACATGCTGGCCATTCTCAAGGCTCTGGGAGCGGGTTCCGGCGATCTGCTGCGGATTTTTCTGCTGCAGACGTTGGGGCTGGGGCTCGCCGGAGCATTGCTGGGCGTCGCGGCCGGGGCGGGAGTGATGGCGGCGCTGCCGTCGGCGTTCGGGAATCTGCTGCCGGTTCACGCAGTGCTCGGTTTTCCGTGGCAATCGGGCCTCGCCGGGCTGGGCACAGGCGTGATGACCACGCTGCTGTTTTGCCTGCCGCCGCTGCTCGACGTCCGTGGTGTAAGGCCGGTGCTGGTGCTGCGCAGGCTGGTCGAACAAGGCCCTGGAGGCTGGAATGGATTCTTCGAGCGCTGGTTGAAGCGCCTGCCGCAAGTGATTCTTTCCGCTGCTCTTGTGATTCCTCTGATCGGCATCGCCTGGGCGCTGTCGGATTCTCCGGCCGTGGGCATCCGGTTCGGATTGGCATTCGCCGCAGCTCTCGTGGTGTTGCTGGTGCTGGCCGCCATCACGCTCTTTTTGCTGCGCGTCCTGCTCAATCGCACCCGGCTGCGGCTGCCGTCATTTTTGCGGCACGGCCTTGCGAACCTTTATCGGCCGGGAAACCAGTCGGCACCCGTATTGGCGGCGCTGGGCACCGGGGTCATGCTGATCCTGGCCCTCTATCTTATCCAGGCCGACCTGTTGCGCGATCTGCGCGAGACGGCCTCGCCCAGGTTGCCGAACCTCTTTCTGGTCGATGTGCGAACGGATGAGGTGGCGGGGGTGAAGGCGCTCTTTCAGCGTCAGCCCGGCGTCAGCCAGCAGTTGGATCTGATTCCGGTGGTGATGGGGCGGTTCGTTTCGCTCAACGGCCGGCCCGTGGAGCAGATGAAGGGCCAGCATTTCCCATTGCACATGCTTCAAAGCGCGGAGCTGAGTTGGGCCGACGCGCCGCCCGCGGGCGACAAGGTTACACAAGGGACCTGGTGGAAGGACGGAAGCGCAGCCCAGCTCGCCGTCGATGAGGGTGTCGCCCGGCGCGTGCACCTGGCCGTGGGCTCGTCAGTCGAGTTGGAGACGGGCGGGACCACGCGGACGCTGAAGGTCGGCGCCATTTACCGCTCCGATGGTCAGCACCTGGGCGCGCGCGTAGAATTTGTGCTGCCTTCCGGCCAGATCAAGGATCAACCTTCCACCTGGTATGGAGGCGCGCACGCCGATCCCCGGCAGGTCGCGGTCATCGAGCGGGCGCTCTTCGCCGCCTTCCCAACGGTGACGGTCATCAACGTGGCGGATGTGCTGGAGCGAATTGAGAGTGTAGTGGACCAGATCACTTTCGTCGTCCGGCTGCTGGCGGGGTTTTCGATCCTGGCCGGGCTGATGATCCTGGCTTCGAGCATTGCCAGCACCCGTTTCCGGCGGATGAGGGAAGCCGTGGTGTTGAAGACCCTGGGCGCGACGCGGATGCGGATTGTAAAAACCTTCAGCGTCGAGTTCAGCGTGCTGGGATTGCTGGCCGGCGCCGTTGGCGCGGTGTTTGCGAATGTGCTGACGCGGATACTGCTGCGGCGGCTCGATATCGGCTTCCACATGGAATGGGGCGCAATGTTGACCGCCCTGTTCGGAACCGCGGTGCTGGCGACGGCCACCGGATGGCTCGCCAGCTACCGGATCCTCGGCTTGCGGCCCCTCGAAGTGTTGCGGGAAGAGTGAGAAAGATGGGATTCATCCCGCCTCACCCCTGGCCTGCATTTCTCACCCCTGCAGCCTTTTTCCATGAGGGCGCGCCGGCCCGCCCGGTCGATCGCCATTGCGTACCATTACCGCCCCGAAGCGCAGAATGAAAGTGGGAGAATCTCATGTCCGCTTCCTTGTGTCGCCTGCGCGCTCATCTAAATCTCGGGGTTGCCTGCGGTTGGTACGCCCCCTGAACCGCCTGCCCCACCCCGCTTCCCCTGCCATACTGGGCCAGTAGGGCAAATACTGGGCCAGTATGCCAGTATGACTCTGCGCAAGTCGCATAGAATCAACTGATTACGCTCGTGGGCCAGTTTCAGTACGGTAGCATAACCCATCGATTTTCGTCCATTTGAATTCGTTTTCGGCCCCTTCCGGCCGATTTTCGAAGCGAAAGAGAGCATCGGATCAGCCCAATTCGAGGAGTCTTTTGCGGCAGCCGGCCCTCATTGATGGTAGCGGTCGTGAGAAATGCAGCCTGGCCCGGTCGATCGACATTGCGTAGGATTGCCCGCCGGAAGCGCACACTGAAGGGTGGAAAACTCGCGTCGAGCTCCGGCTGTCGGCTCGTCTTTCCTCACCCCCCTACCCCCCCTCTACCCGAAAACCCCGGTTTCAAAACCGGTGACCCAGTTAACATATATAAAATCAGTAGTTTACGAAGTTGGCCGATATACTAAATGGTAAACAACACCCCGTTTTTTCGTTCATTTTTGGCCTCTTCGTGTCGATTTTTGACGCAAAACAGGGCCTTAACGCGCCGAAATCATATGTGCGCCTTTCTCTCAATCTTCGCCTGTGACAACTCCGCCTAGAAGTCCTCGGTCGATTCGACGGCGGGAAGAACATCGTCTTCGCGGGCCATCCAGACATAGAGCGTCGGCAGCAGGAGGACGCCGATGACCAGGTTCGCCAGCAGTCCGCCGACAATCACAATGGCGAATGGCCGCTGCGAGTCCGACCCGATGGCATGAGATGTGGCGGCCGGAAGCAGGCCCAGCGTAGCCACCAGCATGGTCATCATGATGGCGCGCAGGCGAAGCACCGACCCGTCGACCGCAGCCTCGATAATGTGCTGATGGCTTGATTCTTCCATGCCTTTGCGCCGCGCCCGCAGTTGGTTGATGAACTCAATCATGATGACGCCGATCTCGACCGACACCCCGAACAGGGCCAGGAAGCCGACCGCCGATGAGACAGAGAAGTTGGTGTGAGTGATGAACAGCGCGAGCGGGCCGCCCACAGAGGCCATGGCAACGCTGACCAGGATCAGAACCGCCCACTTCAAAGAGCGGAACATGGTGTAAAGGATGAGGAAGATCCCCAGCACGGTGACGGGAACGACGATCGCCATGCGCCGGTTGGCGCGCTGCTGGCTGGCGTATTCTCCAGCCCATTCGAGGTGATAGCCGGTAGGCAGACTGACGTTGTGAGTCACCTTGGCGATCGCTTCCTCAACAGTAGAGCCGAGGTCGCGGCCGCGGACCGAGTACTTGATGGCGATGTAGCGCTGGCCGCCTTCGCGGTTGATCTGTTCGGCGCCGTCGTCCGTTGAGGCCTTGGTCAGTTGGGCCAGTGAGACGCGCTCGCCGGAGGGTGCCACTAGCCGGATATTCTCAATGGCATCGCTGGTGTCGCGATACTGTTGCTGGTAACGCAATGTAACGTCGTAGCGGGCTTCGCCCTGTTGCACCTGGGTTATGGCATTGGCACCGACCGCGGTCTGGATAGCGTCTTGAATATCGGAGACATTGATGCCCCACCGGGCGGCGGCGTCCCGATCGACCGTGTAGTTGAGATTGGGCTGGCCGACGATGCGGAAGATGCCCAGATCCTCAATGCCGCGGACGCTGGCCATCTGCGTCTGAATTTTTTCGGCGGTGTGCTCGAGGGTGCGCAGATTGTCGCCGTAGAGTTTCACGGCGAGTTCGCCTTTGACGCCGGAGACAGCCTCTTCCATGTTGTCGGAGATCGGCTGTGAATAGTTCCAGATGACGCCGGGGAACTTCTCCAGTTCCTTGTCCATGGCGGCAATCAGTTCTTCCTTGTTTCGGTGGAAGACGGGGCGCCACTTCTCACGCTGCTTGAGGTCGACGAAGTATTCGGTATTGAAGAACCCGGTGGTGTCTGTGCCATCGTCGGGGCGTCCGGTCTGGCTTACCACCTGGGTGACCTCAGGGAATGAAGCCATCACGACGCGGGCTTTGTTCATGAAGTCGATGCTGGGGGTCGGGCCTTCGCTGGGCGGCAAAGTGCCGCGCACCCAGATGGAGCCCTCGTCCAGATGGGGTAGAAATTCTGATCCGACTGGTCCGCCGAAAGAGAGATAGATCGCGACAGCGAACAGAACCGTGGAGATGCCCACAGTCCAATTGCGATGCACGATTGCGCTGCGGACCGCGGAACGATAGTGGTCGGTGATCCACTCCATGACCGGGTTCTTCCATTCCTTGGCGCCTTTGCTGAAAACCACGCTTCCCATGACCGGGGCGACGAGAATGGCAAAGACCAGCGCACCCACCAGGGCAAAGCATACGGTCCACGCCATGGGCTTGAACAGGCGCCCCTCAACGGCCTGAAGAGTGAAGATGGGCAGATAAGAGGTGATGATGATGCCGCGGGCAAAGAAGACGGGGCGCTGGACCTCGAGGGCTGCTTCGCGGATTTTTTGTGCGGGCGTACGCGTGTCGTCGGTATGGGCAAGATGGCGCACGATGTTTTCGATCATAACCACCGAGCCGTCCACAACCATTCCGAAGTCGAGTGCTCCCAGAGAGAGAAGGTTGGCCGGGATGTGAACGAGATCGAGACAGATGGCAGCAAACATAAGCGCGAATGGGATTGTTAGCGCGACGATGATGGCTCCGCGCACGTTTCCCAGAAAAAGAAGCAAGATGACCGAGACCAGGATCATGCCCGCCGTGAGGTTATCCTCCACGGTTTTCACCGTGTATTTCACCAGGTCGGAACGATCGAGGAAGGGAACTACCTTCACGCCTTTCGGCAGGATGCCGTTATTAAGCTCATTCACCTCGTCGTGAATGCCGACCAGGACCGGGTCGGAGTCGTCGCCTTTTTGAAGCAGGACGATGCCCTCGACAGTATCGGGATTGTCGATGATGCGGCCGTCAGGCAGGTGCGTAGCTTTGCCGATCTGTCCAAGGCGGATCTTGGGTCCCTGGGTGACAGTCGCGATGTCGCGAATCCTGACCGGCGCGCCGTTCTGAGTCTTGACGACGGTGTTCTCGATGTCCTGAACGCTTTGATAGAGACCGAGGGATTGGACGTTGACCTGCTGCGCACCCTGCTCGATGAAGCTGCCGCCGCCGTTGGTGTTGTTGTTGGCCAGTTGTTGTTCGACCTGCGCGATGCTTAGTCCGTAGGCGACAAGCTTATCGGGATCGAGACGGACCTGGTACTCCTTGGTCGGCCCGCCGAAGCTCGAGACGTCGACCACACCCTGGACGCTCTTGAAGTCTTTTTCCAGAGTCCAGTCTTCAAGAGATTTCTTCTCCATCACGTCGTAGGAAGGGTTGGTGCTTTCGAGCGTGTACCAGTAGATCTGGCCGACTGGACTCCAGTCGGTGCCCATCTGGGGGATGAGATTGGCGGGCAGGCTGACCATGCTGAGCCGCTCGAGGACGTGCTCGCGATTTTGGTCGCTGGTCGAGTCGTCGTCGAAGATGAGCATCAGGCTGGAGAGACCGGCCAGCGTGGTGGAGCGCAGATGGGTGAGGTGGGGAATGCCCGCCATCTGAATCTCGACGGGAACCGTGACCTGGCGCTCGATCTCCTCCGCGCTGCGGCCTGGCCACTGGGTGATGATCTGGACGTAGTTGTTCGCCACGTCCGGATAGGCTTCGATGGGCAGAGCGCGGAACGAGACAATGCCCCATGCCGTGAGCACCACCACCCCGCCCAGAATGAGCCAGCGACTCTTGAGCGCAAAATCTACAAGGGCGCGAATCATTTACTGGTTCCCCGCTGTATCGAGTAGGAGCGCATTGGTCACCACCTGCTGGCCGGGATTGACGCCGGAAAGAACCTGTTGGCGATTGCCGTCGAGAATCTTGCCCGCGCGAATCTCTACCCGCCGGAAATGGTTGCCGCCGGCGGGAACGTAGACCCAGTCGCGGTCGTGGAGGTGAAGCACCGCGTCGGAGGGCACGACGGCGAATGTCTGTTTGGCACGGCTGGTGAAGGTTGCCGTTGCGAACATGCCCAGCTTCAGGAAGCCCGGATTGGGGACCTGGATGCGGACCTTTGCGGTGCGGATGGAAGGATCGAGTACCGGGCCGATATCGCTGATGCGGCCGGTGAGAGGGCGGTCGGGATAGGCATCCACGGTGATGCGGGCTTGCTGGCCGAGCTGAAGCCTGGGAATGTCGTTTTCGTAGACGTCGCACAGAATCCATACGCTGGAAAGGTCGGCGACGGTGAACGCGGTCGCGGAGCCGGAGAGGGTTACGCCGGCCGCGGCCGCATTGGTCACGTTCTGGCCAATGATGACGCCGGTAATGGGAGCGTAGACATTGACGACGTCGGTGGGGTGGTCTTTATCCACCCCCAGCATCTTCAATTGCAGCGCCGCCGCATTCAGGTCCGCTTTTGCGTCTCTTTCAGCGTCTTCGGCCTGTTCTAGCATGGCCTGCGAAATGGCGCCGTGCTTCACCAGGTCCTCAGCGCGAAGGTAGGCCTTATTGGCAAACTGCTCGTCGTTGACAGCTTTCAAATATGCGTCGAAGGCGTTGGTCACGTCGGGGCTTTGCACGCTGAACAGAAGCTGGCCTTTCTTGACATTGTCGTCAAGGCGGGTCTTGATGTCGACCACTCGGCCGTTCGCAAGCGAAATAACGGGGACCTCGCGTGAAATGTCGGGAAAGACGGCGCCGGTGACCTTGAGGTCGGACGCGGCTTCAACCTGGGCGGCGGTGGCGAGCGGAAACTTGGCAACATCGTCTTTGTCGATGGTGATCAGGTTCATGTCGTTAACCTGGACGACTTGCGCGGGCGGGGGCGCGCCGTCACCTTGATCCTTGCCCTTGCATCCGGAGAGCGTGAGCACTAACGAGGCCGCAACGGCGAGGGCCAGCTGTGCGATGGGAGTTGAGTTCAGGGTGAGCCTTCCGGTCATTGAATTACCTCGCGTCCGACGGCAAGATTGAGTTGTCCCACCGCGGTGAGATAGGCGCCGACGAGCTGCGCATAGGCAAGTTGCACCTGGCGGTAATCGCTTTGCGCGTTGAGGAAGTCCATCAGCGAAGCGCCGCCGTGCTGGTAAGAGTAGGTAATGGTGTCTCTCACTTTGAGCGCCTCGCTGTTGTATTTGGCCTTGTAGGGCTTGAGGAGAGCGATGTTGCTTTCCACCTGGGCGTAGGCCGAGTCGACATCGCTGAAGACTTGCGCGCGCGCCGCTTCCTGAGCCTGGCGACTGCGGTCGATATCGATCTGGGTGCGCTTCTTTTCGCCCTGATTGTGGTCGAAGATACGCAGCGGAATGCTCACGCTGGCGCCGAGCGTCTGGATACCATTCGGATTATTGTTTGAAGAGTTGTAAGTGTACCAGGCGGCCAGTGTGGGGTCGGTGGAGCCGTTGGCTTCAGCCAGTTTGTGGTTGGTCTCCGACTGCTGAATGGTCTCGATCGCAGCCTGCAGATCGGGGCGGGTGGACAGCGCCGCAGCTCGAAAATAGTCGAGTGGCTCAAGAGTTTCGGAAAAGTCAAACGGGCCGTTGACGTCGAATTGCTCTACCGGAGTGCGATCGTTCAGCAACTGCAAAAGCTGAATTTTTGCGGTACGCAGGTTGACGATGGCGTTCTGAAGTTCCGCTTCATACTGCACACGCAGCAACTCGATGCGGTCCATGTCGACTTCGGCAATGTCTCCGGCGTTGAAGCGGTCGCGGCTGATTTGGATGATCTTGTCGTAATACTCGATGTCCGCCTTGGCCATCTCGAGTATTGTCCTGGCTTCGAGTGTCTGCACGAAGGCTGAGCGCAGCGTGAACTCCATCGTCCGCTTCAGGTCTTCGTGCTGCGAGGCGGAAATGCGGGTGCCCTCCTGCGCGCTCTCAAGGCGAAGTTCGCGTTTGTGGTCGCGTTCGTGGAGATAGCTGAAGTTGGGCTGCACGTCGGTGCCGGAAAGGGGCGCCCATACGCCATGATTCGGAGCGATCTGGGTGCCATCGGCAGAGAGCGTGAACTGCGGGTTGGGTCGGAGAAAAGCCGTAATTTCCTCGGCCTTCATCTCGTCCACGTTGTCCGCGTCGGCACGGAGAGCCGGGTTGCCGGCTTCAAACCGGGCTTTGACCTGGTCCCAGGTGAAGCTCTGGCCCCATGCAGCAGGCGCAAGAAATGCGAGCAAGGCCGCCGCCAAAGCAGAGAGTAGTAATCGAAGCTGTTTCATGCAGAGCCTTTGCGCCGTGCCTGGACGGCGTACACGAGTTGGACAGGAAAGCGGGAATCGACGCCGGGAACGAGATCAAGCCGCGGGTGGGGGGCGATTCTGGATCGAGCCGAGACCCGGAGACGGCACTGCCGGGGCCGGAACCATGCCCGGCGCAACGAGGCGCTGCGATCGAAGACCCAACCCGGCGAAGGCCTGGAGCGGAGGGGGCACTGTTACCGGGAAGATGGAGTGGGGGCTGCCAATCCCATGGTCCCGTCGCAGGTAGCTATCAGTCTCGGCTGGATTTTGGGCGGCCAGGTCGTCTGTCATGGAGATGGCCGGCAGGAGAACGAGTATCAAAACCGCCAATGCGACCAGCTGCATGCGGCGCTCGGCTGGATTTCGCGGAGCAACGCGGAGCCAGATGAGCGACATCGAGACGGCTACGAGGAGCCAGGCGAGATTGAGGAGCAACTCCATGCCAGTGGCCATTCTACAACAGGGCTGAACACCAACCGCGTTCTACCTATTCAATTTAGACGGGGTTGTGGGGTCTTTGCATAAAGAAGCCGCAAAGAATTGGTAAGCGAATGGGCGACTGATTGCGGCGGGATAGAGCGTGTGAAAGTGGGAGGTGCAGAATCACATCCGCTGCGGTTTCAGGTTTGACCCTGCCAGAGAATGCCCTTATGATGGATTAATTGGCTTTGCGTGTACGGCGCCTGCCGAGACCTCAGCCGATGCGGGGAATTTCGCGTTTTTTTTGGTTCTTGCCCGTTCGTTCAACGGTAGGACAGCTGCCTCTGGAGCAGCATATTGGGGTTCGAATCCCTGACGGGCAGCCAGCAACCCTCTTATAATTTCCAATCTCCTCGACGTTGGTCGACGTGTCTCGACGCTTCTCTTCGCTCTTAGTAACTCATTATAAGCAACTTATGACTATGCTTTACCCGCACTTTCTCTCTGTTGGCTGTCAAGGCACTTCGATTGAACTACCTCCCAACCGCTCCTTTTCTGTTTGTACTTTCGGAGGCTAGGAGTTCAGAATGCAAACAGTATGAGATTAGGGGCTGGGGAAAATGCAAACATGCCAGCCAAAGTGCAAACACATGAGCTCACGGACCTGCGCTGCCGTAAGGCCGCGCCGAAGCAGAAACCGTACCGCATAGCCGACAGGGGCGGCCTGGGTCTCTTGATTATGCAAACAGGGGAAAGTTTTGGCGCTTGGCTTACCGCTTCGATGGAAAGATGAAGCAGGTGGCCATCGGCAAGTATCCGCACGTTTCATTGGCAAATGCACGTCTTCAGCATGCTCAGGCGAGGCAGTTGCTGGCCAGCGGGGTAGATCCGATGGTGGTACGCAAGGAGGTCAAGGAGCAGAAGAAAGTGGAGAAGGTTGAGTCCGCAATCGCAGACGACATGGTGACGGTTTTCGGCCTCCTGGCCAACCTCAACAGCTATCCAGACACTCTCGGATAGGGCGAGCAGTTCGAGAGAATTGTTGCGGAGTGGCGTTCGACGCTCAAAAAATGATGGCCACCTCTTACCGTACTTTACTAATCGCGTTTCCTGAGGGGGACCCGGAATCTCAGTCGATGAAAGCCTCTTCTCCTTTTGCGTTGGCGTCCTGTTTGGGATGCCAGGGCAATCGCATGAACGTGGGAGTGTCTTATCAGATGCAGCATCCAGATTGATACTCGTGCAGGCGAGCGACAACGGGTGTGCTGTTTCCAGGAGGTTGATATGGAGACGGCAGGCCGGTTGCG
>Ga0302320_10010312_pt1 | contig 19921 bp, 14 predicted proteins | sample Bog_T0_3_FD_202130 | JGI IMG/M metagenome (GOLD analysis project Ga0302320, IMG submission 202130) | Peat permafrost microbial communities from Stordalen Mire near Abisko, Sweden - Bog_T0_3 | ecosystem: Environmental > Terrestrial > Soil > Wetlands > Peat | place: Sweden: Abisko, Stordalen Mire... | reverse complement strand
CGGGTGTAGTCGGTGGACAGCGGACCGGGCCGGACCAGCCGCTGGCCGACAGTGGCGGCGAAGCGCCAGTCCACGGCGGTGCCGAGGGTCAGGTCAGAGGCCGCGGTCATGCGCACCCACATGTCCATAGTCGGGTGGCCAGGGCGTCCATCGCGTTGCGACCATTTGGACCGGCGGCGTTCGAGATGAACGCGAACGTGAGCACTCGTCCGCTGCTGTCGGTGACCACTCCGGCCAAGGCGTTGATTGCGGTAAGCGAGCCGGTTTTGGCTCGCAACCAGCCGGCCGGGCCCTGGTTGGTGGCAGTGTCGAGAAACCGGTCGGCCAGGGTGCCGCTACCGCCGGCAATCGGAAGCAGGTCCAGTAGCGGACGCATCGCCGGCTGGTCGGGCCCCGCCGCCGCTTGCGCCGCGCCGTCAAGTGTCTTGGCCGTCAACCGGTCGTCGACGGAAAGCCCACTGGAATCCACCAACGCGGCGCCGGTGGTGTCGATGTGCGCGGTGCTCAACCGGTTGGTTACCGCGTCGACCGCTCCGGCAAAGCTCTGCGGCCGGTTACCGGCGGCCGCCACCTCCCGCGCAATGCACTCGGCCATCACGTTGTCGGAGGCGTTCATCATCTGCGACAGCCGCTGGATCAACGGCGCCGACTGGACCACGGCGAGTTGCCGCGCCCCGGATGGTGCCGCGGCGATCGTCACAGCCGCGGGATCGAGACCCAGGCCCTTGGCCAGTTCCCGCCCGGCATCCAGCGCCGGTGTGCGGGACCGCCGTGAAGTGACCGTCGTCGGCTGGGTGCGTCCGGCGTCGATCATTGCCGACTCGATCGGGGCGATGTCGCCACCATCGATGTCAAGCGGATCCCAGCCGGGCGCCATCGTCGGACCGCTGAACGCGGAGGTGTCCACCCGCACCACCGTCGGAGTCACTCCGCTGCGCCGGACCTGTTCGACGAGGTCGGCTATCCGCGGCGCACCCCGATACCAGGTTTCCTGACTGGGTGGCGCCGCCGACAGCGTCGGATCCCCGGCACCGACCAGCACGACAGGCCCCTGCGAGTTGGGGCCGCCGGCGACCACGCGGGTGCTGACCCGGGCCTGCCGATCCAGCGTCAGCAGCGCGGCGGACGCGGTCAGCATCTTGTTCGTCGACGCGGGTTCCAACGGCACGTCGCTGGCGAGCTGCCAGAGCTCTTTTCCGGTGATGGCGTCGGTGACGCGGCCCCCCAGCCTGCCGAGATTGGGGTCGACGGCCACCGGCCCCAACGTGGCCGCCAGGCCGCGGGCGCTGGGCGTCGCGGCAGTGTCGGTGACCGGCACCACTCCCGGTTTGACCGTCGGTGCGGGCGGCGACGGCACGAGACCCGGGGCACCGGCCGTGTCATGACCGGCCGTGGTGAAAAACGTCGCCGCCGCCACAACGGCGGCAACGAACGCCAGCACGGCCAACCCGACGAACGCATGCGTGGATTTCCGCCAGCGAGCTGGACCCATCACTCTCCTGACTTTCTGCCTGCCATTCTGCCGAATCGGCCTGACGCGCCTGGACTAGGGTGGATCCGCGACGCAACCGACCTGCCCAGAACCAAGACTCGAGGAGCCGACACGTGCAATTCGACGTGACCATCGAAATCCCGAAAGGCCAACGGAACAAATACGAGGTCGACCACGAGACTGGCAGGGTTCGTCTGGATCGCTACCTGTACACCCCGATGGCGTACCCGACCGACTACGGCTTCATCGAGGACACCCTCGGCGAAGACGGCGACCCGCTGGACGCGCTCGTGCTGCTGCCGCAGCCGCTGTTTCCCGGCGTGCTGGTGGAGGTGCGTCCGGTGGGAATGTTCAACATGGTCGACGAAGCCGGCGGCGACGCCAAGGTGTTGTGCGTTCCGGCCGGCGACAAGCGCTGGGACCACATCCAGGACATCGCCGACGTTCCGCCGTTCGAACTAGAGGCGATCAAGCATTTCTTCGTGCATTACAAGGACCTCGAGCCGGGCAAGTTCGTCAAGGCGGCCGATTGGGTGGACCGCGCCGAAGCCGAGGCGGAAGTGCTGCGCTCAGTGGAGCGGTTCAAGGCTGGCGGACACTAACGCTGCTGTCCCGATGACAGCCACGGGAGCCTCGCGGGGGCCGATAGCGCGGGGCAGTGTGGCCCGGGTCGGCACCGCGACCGCACTCAGCGCGGCGTGCGGCTATGTGGTGATCTATCTGGCCGCTCGTGATCTGGCTCCCAGCGGCTTCTCGGTGTTCGGGGTGTTTTGGGGCGCGTTCGGCCTGTTCACCGGAGCCGCCAACGGCTTATTGCAAGAGACGACGCGGGAAGTCCGCGCGACGCGGTACGTGGACACCTCGCCCGGGAATCGCACGCATCCGCTGCGAGTCGCCGCCATGGTCGGCGTGGTCGCAGCCGTGCTGATCGCCGGTAGCTCGCCGTTGTGGAGCGGGCGGCTGTTCGTCGAGGCACGCTGGTTGTCGGTGGGCCTGCTGAGCGTTGGCCTGGCCGCGTTCTGCCTGCACGCCACCCTGCTTGGCATGCTGGCCGGCACCGATCATTGGACCCGGTACGGGGCGCTGATGGTGACCGATGCCGTCTCCCGGGTAACGATCGCGGCCGCGACGTTCGTGGTCGGATGGGGCCTGACGGGGTTCTTGTGGGCAACCGTGGCCGGCTCGACAGCCTGGTTGATCATGCTGATGGCATCGCCCACCGCACGCGCAACCGCCCGCCTGCTGACGCCCGGTAGTACCGCAACGTTCCTGCGCGGCGCCGCCCATTCGATTACCGCGGCCGGTGCCAGCGCGATTCTGGTGATGGGCTTTCCGGTGCTACTGAAGCTGACCAGCAGTGAGCTGGGGGCGCGAGGTGGTGTCGTGATCCTCGCGGTGACTTTGACCCGTGCGCCGCTGCTGGTGCCGCTGACCGCCATGCAGGGCAACCTGATCGCGCACTTCGTCGACGAGCGCACCGACCGGCTGCGGGCGCTCATCGCACCGGCCTGCATCATCGCCGGCATCGGCGCGGTCGGGGTGCTCGCGGCGGGCTTGCTGGGCCCGTGGTTGCTGCGGGTCGGGTTCGGGTCACAGTACGACGCCGGCAGCGCTCTGCTTGCCTGGTTGACCGGGGCCGCAGTAGCGATCGCCATGCTGACACTCACCGGCGCCGCTACAGTGGCGGCCGCCCTGCATCGGGCGTATTCGCTGGGCTGGGTCGCCGCGACGGTGGCCTCGGGACTGTTGCTCCTGCTGCCGCTGCCGCTGCAGACCCGCACCGTAGTCGCCCTGTTGTGCGGTCCGTTGGTGGGAATCGCCGTCCATCTGGTGGCGCTGGCGCGCGCCGGACGCTTAGCCTGAGCCCAAATGGCCCACTCCCCCGACGCCTGGATCGTCATTCCCGCGTTCAACGAAGCCGCCGTCATCGGCGAGGTCATCGCCGGCGTGCGGTCGGTCTTCGACCATGTCGTGTGCGTGGACGACGGCAGCACCGACGGCACCGGGGACATCGCTTTGCGGGCCGGGGCTCACCTGGTGCGCCATCCGGTGAATTTGGGCCAGGGCGCCGCCATCCAGACCGGTGTCGAGTACGCCCGCGGGCAACCCGGGGCGCAGATTTTCGCCACCTTCGACGCCGACGGCCAGCACCGCGTCGACGACGTGGCAGCAATGGTCGACCGGCTCCGCGCGGGTGACGTCGACGTGGTGATCGGAACGCGATTCGCCGCCGAGAACGAGGGCAGCCGGCCGCCGTTTCTGAAGCGGATCGTGCTGCAAACCGCGGCGCGGTTGAGCCGGCGCGGTCGCCGGCTCGGCCTGACCGACACCAACAATGGCCTGCGGGTGTTCAACAAGACCGTGGCCGACGGCCTGAACATCACCATGAGCGGCATGAGCCATGCCAACGAGTTCGTCCTGTTGATCGCCGAAAACCATTGGCGGGTGGCGGAAGAACCGGTCGAGGTGCTCTACACCGAATACTCTAAGTCCAAGGGGCAACCCCTGCTCAACGGCGTCAACATTATTTTCGACGGGTTCCTGCGAGGGAGGTATTCACGGTGAACTGGATCCAGGTGCTGCTGATCGGGTCGATCGTCGCACTGCTGGTCTATCTGCTGCGGTCCCGTAGAAGTGCGCGGTCCCGGGCCTGGGTCAAAGTCGGATACATCCTGTTCGTGCTGGGGGGTGTCTACGCCGTGCTGCGGCCCGACGACACCACCGTGGTGGCGCACTGGTTCGGGATAGGCCGCGGCACCGACCTGATGCTCTACGCGCTGATCATCGCGTTCAGTTTCACCACTTTGAGCACATACATGCGGTTCAAGGACCTGGAGTTGCGCTACGCGCGCCTTGCCCGCGCCCTGGCACTCGAGGGCGCACAGGCGCCTGAGCAGCTCTAGGCCGTTCGCGTGTGCCGGAAATAGTCCACGGTCCTGCGGATCCCGTCGTCCAGCTGAACTCGCGGTCGCCAGCCCAAAACCCTTTCGGCTAAACCGATATCGAGGCAGGATCGCTTCAGGTCACCCAGCCGCTCCGGGTGATACTCCGGGTCGTCGGGGCCGCCGACGGCCGCCGCCACCGCTGAATGCAGTTGCCGGTCCGAGGTTTCTATCCCCGTGCCGACGTTGAAACGCTGCCCGCCGCCCAGCTCTCCGGAGGCCTTGACGAAGGCGTCCACCACGTCGTCGACGAACACGTAGTCGCGGGTTTTGCCGCCGTCGGCGAACACCTTGGTTGGCTTACCCGACAGCAGCGCCTGGGCGAAGATCGCCACCACGCCGGCCTCGCCGTGCGGATCCTGACGGGGGCCGTAGACGTTGGCCGGCGCGATGTGGGAGCAGTCCAGGCCGTACAGGTGCCGAAAGGTGTTCAGATAGATCTCCCCCGCCACCTTGCCCGCGGCGTACGGCGAAGCCGGGTCTGTTGGCGTTGTCTCGGGGGTCGGGTACACCGGCGGGGTGCCGTAAATGGATCCTCCCGACGAGGTGTGCACGATTTTGCGCACCCCGGTGCTGCGCGCGGCCTCGGCCAGGCGGATTGTGCCGATCACGTTGACCGAGGCGTCGAACTGCGGGTCGGCCACCGAACGGCGGACGTCGATCTGCGCGGCCAGGTGAAACACCACCTCGGGTCGGTGCTCGTCGAGGATGGCAGCCAGATCCGCGGTCACGATGTCGGCCTCGACGAAGACGTGTGCGGGGTTGTCGGCCAGATGCTCGAGGTTGGTCGCCCGGCCGGTGGCGAAGTTGTCCAGTCCCACGACGGTGTGGCCGTCGCTCAGCAGACGGTCGACTAGCGTCGACCCGATGAATCCGGCTGCCCCGGTGACCAGTGCTCGCACGGGCCCACCATACCGGGGGGCCCCCGTAGTTCGGGATGTCGCTGCAGCGGCGGCGCTGCTGATCGTCGTGCAGCTGGCGGTGCGCTCGGTGCTGGCCTTCCGCGGCTATTTCTACTGGGACGACCTGATTCTCGTCGGGAAAGCCGGCACCCACGGCCTGCTGTCGCCGTCGTATCTGTTCGACGACCACGACGGTCATGTGATGCCGGCCGCCTTCCTGGTTGCCGGGTTGATCATCCGACTTGCACCGTTGGACTGGACCGGGCCTGCGATCAGCCTGGTGCTGCTGCAGCTGCTGGCCTCGCTGGCCCTGTTGCGCGCGCTGTACGTCATCTTGGGCTGGCGGCGGGTGCTGCTGATCCCACTGACGTTCGCGCTGTTCACGCCGCTGGCCGTGCCGGGGTTCGCGTGGTGGGCGGCGGCGCTGAACTCGCTGCCGATGCTGGCGGCGCTGGCCTGGGTATGCGCCGACGCCGTGCTGTTGGTGCGCACCGGGCGTCGGCGGTACGCGGTGACCGGCGTGCTGGTGTATTTCGGCGGGTTGCTGTTCTTCGAGAAGGCCGCGGTGATCCCGTTCGTCGGCTTCGTGGTGGCCGCGTTGGTCAGCCACGTGCAGGGTGACCGGGCCGCGGTGCGGACGGTGTGGCGGGCGGGCATTCGGCTGTGGATCGCGGCGCTGACCCTGACGGTTGGCTGGGTAGGGCTCTATCTGACGGTGGTCGACCAACAGCGGTGGAGTTCTGACCTGTCGATGACATGGGATCTGCTGTCTCGGTCGATCACCCACGGCATCGTGCCGGGTCTGGCCGGCGGTCCGTGGCACTGGGATCGCTGGGCTCCTGCCTCCCCGTGGGCCACGCCGGGGCCGCTGGTGATGGTGCTGGGCTGGCTGGTGCTGATCGGGGCGCTGGTGCTGTCGCTGATCCGCAAGCAACGCATCGGCCCGGTGTGGCTGACCGCGGTCGCGTATGCGGTCGCCTGCCAGGTGCCGATCTATCTGATGCGGTCTTCGAAACTGACCGCCCTGGTACTCGCCCAAACCCTGCGATATCTGCCGGATCTCGTTGTCGTGCTGGCGCTGCTGGCCGCCGTCGCGTTGAGCGCACCCAACCGAACCGGTGCGCATTGGCTGGACGCCTCGGTGAAACGCACGGTGCTGGCTACCGGTTTGGCGGTGTTGTTCCTGGCCAGCAGCCTGTACTCGACGGCGACCTTTCTGACCAGCTGGCGGGACAATCCCGCCGAGCCCTATTTGAAGAATGCCCGCGCCGGTTTGGCGGCCGCACACACCGCATCGAATGTGCCGCTGCTGGATCAGGAGGTCGATCCGCTGGTGCTACAACGGGTGGCCGCGCCGGAGAATCTGGCCAGTCACATCTTCGCCCTGCTGCCGGACAGACCGGAATTTTCTTCGGCGACAACGCAATTGCGCATGCTGGACAGCGCTGGGCGACTGGTCGACGCACGAGTGACCTGGGTCCGCACCATCGCGCCGGGTCCAACGCCGCAGTGCGGTTACTTCACCCAGCCGGACCGGCCGGCGCACTTGGTCCTGGATGGCCCGCTGCTGCCCGCCGACTGGACCGTCGAATTGAACTATCTGGCCAACAGCGACGGCTCGATGACGCTGTCGATGACGCAAGGACCCGCCGTCAAAGTTCCGGTGCATCCGGGACTGAACCGGGTGTTCGCCCGACTGCCCGGTGCCGGGGACGCGATCACGGCGCGGGCCGACACCGCGGCGCTGTCGTTGTGCATCGCGTCGGGACCGGTGGGATTCCTGGCGCCTTCGTGATCACTGCTTCCGCAGGGTGAATTGGTTGAGGTCGATGTAGCCCTTGCGGAAGAGATTCGCGCAGCCGGTGAGGTACTTCATGTACCGCTCGTAGACCTCTTCGGACTGAATCGCGATGGCCTCGCCTTTGTGTGCCTGTAAGCCGGCGGCCCACATGTCCAGGGTCTTTGCGTAATGCCGTTGCAGCGATTGGCGACGCTTCAGCCTGAAGCCGGCCTTCGCCGAGTGGTCCTTCACCATCTGGATGGTCGGCAGGGCGCCGCCGGGGAAGATTTCGGTCTGGATGAAGTCGCCGAACTCGACGATCTTCATCGTTAGCGGCAGGCCGGACTCGATGATTTCCTTCTCCGAGAGTTTCGTGATCGTGTGCAGCAGGAACGTGCCGCCGTCGGGCAACAGTTCATAAGCCCTCTCGAAGAATGGGTCGTAGCGGTCGTAGCCGACGTGCTCGAGTGGGCCGATGGCCACGATCCGGTCCACCGGCTCGTGAAACCGCTCCCAGCCCTCCAGCAGCACCCGCTTGGTCCGCGGGCTATCCGATTCCGCGAACAGTTGCTCGACGTGGGCAACCTGGTTCTTGGACAGCGTCAAGCCGATGACGTTGACGTCGCATTTCTCGAGGGCCCGCAGCATGGCGGCGCCCCAGCCGCAGCCGATGTCAAGCAGTGTCATGCCTGGCTGCAAGCCCAGCTTGCTCAGCGCGAGGTCGATCTTGGCGATCTGCGCCTCTTCCAGCGTCATGTCCTCACCAAGGAAGTAGGCGCACGTGTAGGTCTGGGTGGGGTCGAGGAACAGGCGGAAGAAGTCGTCAGATAGGTCGTAGTGCGCCTGCACATCCGCGAAATGCGGTGTCAGCTCGTCAGTCATGTTCGTGTCGCCCTTCCCCGGACCCCGCCGGCGTGTCGTGCGAGGTAGGCCGTCGGCTGGTCCAGTTGCTATGCGGCTCGGGGTTGGTGATTCGTGGTCCACTATGACATTGCGGTAGAAGGTGCGCGAGGGCTCGGCGCGCACCGACGCCGACCACGATTCCCGTCCGAATATTTTGGCCCCCACCACTGCCTTCGGTCCCGTTCGGAATGCCCGAGATCCGAAGAGTCGCCAGAGGTGCATCCATGGAGCCGCCTAGGAGAGTCGAACTCCTGACCTATTCATTACGAGTGAATCGCTCTACCGACTGAGCTAAGGCGGCGGTGCTCTGGCACCGTCGCGCCGGGAGCGGCACGAGTCTACGACAGGCGGGCGGGCTCACCCAAGTTGCTGGCCGATCGTAGCCACCATGGCGTCGACGGCGAATTTGGGTTTGACGTTCATCGCCAGCGCCTCGCGGCACTCCAGCACCGCCTCGATGCAGCGCAGCAGCCGGTCGGGCGCGGCATGGGCGGCCAGCGACGCCACCCCGTCGGCCATATCCGGATGGTTGGCCCGCACTCCCCCCGCCCGGGCCGAACGCACCAGCGCGTCCCGGAAATAGGTCGCGACATCGATCAGCGCCCGGTCCAGCGCATCGCGCGAGGCCCGGGTCTGACGAGACTTCTGCCGTCGCTCAAGATCCTTGATCGCCCCGGTGGCGCCGCGGATCGCCCCGGCGGTGCCCTTGCCCGTGCCGCCCGCCCCGAGGGCGGTTCGCAGCTCTTCGGTCTCGGCCTCGGCGCGATCCGCGGTCAACGCGACGGCCTCGGTTTCGGCCGCGGCCACCAACTCCTCGACGGCGGCGTAGGCCCGCGACGGGGTGGCGGCGTCGCGCACCAGCCCCAGTGCCTGTTCGCGTCGTTGCCGCGCTTCCGGGTCGGTGGCCAGCCGGCGCGCCCGCCCCACGTGACCACCGCTGACCGACGCCGCCCAGCTGGCCGTCTCGGCGGCCAGGCCGTCGCTGTCGACCAACACCTGCGCGATCGCTTCGGTCGACGGCGTCACCAGCGCGACGTGGCGACACCGCGATCGCAGCGTGACCGCGATGTCCTCGGGATCCACCGACGGCGCGCACAGCAGGAACACCGTCGACGGCGGCGGTTCCTCGACAACCTTCAGCAGCGCGTTCGCGGCACCCTCGGTCAACCGATCGGCGTCCTCGATCAGCACGATCTGACGGTGCCCGGTGGTCGGACGGCGCGAAGCGGTCTGCACGATGGCCCGCATCTCGTCCACGCCGATGGACAGGCCTTCGGGAATGACCCGCCGCACGTCCGCGTGGGTGCCCGCCATGGTCGTCGTGCACGCACGGCAGCTCCCACACCCTGGTTCGCCATCTGAAGTGCACTGCAGCGCGGCCGCGAAGGACAGCGCTGCGACCGAGCGGCCCGAACCCGGTGGCCCGGTGATCAGCCAGGCATGTGTCATAGTCCCGGTGTTCGGAGCATTGTGAGCCGAATCACCGCGGGCGGCTTTGGCTGCGCCGAGCAGTTCGGCTTCCACCGCCTGCTGGCCTACCAGCCGCGTAAACACCCCGGACATCATCGGCAACAGTAGTGACATCGGCCGACAGATACCTGCCCGCCACCATATCGCGACACTTCCGTTATCTTTTGGGACATTTCGCCAGGACGACGCGACTTGCCGGGGTGGATGGAGGTTTCCGAGACGTCCACGCCGACCGATACGGTGGGTTGGTGACAACCGCGGCAGCACTGCCCCGGCGAATCAACGCGTTCGTCCGGTGGGTGGTGCGCACCCCATGGCCGCTGTTCGCGCTGAGCATGCTGCAGGCCGACATCATCGGCGCCCTCTTCGTGCTTGGCTTCCTGCGCTACGGCCTGCCACCCCAGGACCGCATTCAACTGCAGGATCTGCCGGCCCTCAACTTGGTGATCTGGGCCGGGACGCTGATCGTGGTGTTCCTCGCCGGGGCGGTGGTGAACCTGCGGCTGCTGCTGCCGGTATTCCGCTGGCAGCGCCGCGACAACCTGCTCGCCGACGCCGATCCGGCCGCCACCGAACTGGCGCGAAGCCGCGCGCTGCGCATGCCCTTCTACCGCACCGTGACCAGCATGGTGTCCTGGTGCATCGGCGGCGCGGTATTCATCGTCGCCAGTTGGTCGGTGGCCAGGAATGCGGCGCCCGTCGTGACGGTCGCCACCGCGCTTGGTGCCGCCGCGACGGCGATCATCGGCTACCTACAGTCTGAGCGGGTGCTGCGCCCGGTGGCTGTCGCCGCGCTGCGCAGCGGGGTGCCGGAGAACGTCAAGGCGCCCGGCGTCATCTTGCGACTGTTGCTGACCTGGACGCTGTCCACCGCCGTGCCGGTGCTGGCGATCGTGCTCGCGGTGGTGGCCGATAAGGCGTCCCTGCTGCACGCCACGCCGGACAAGCTGTTCACGCCCATCCTGTTGCTCGCGCTGGCGGCATTGGTCATCGGGTTCGCCGGCACCCTGCTGGTGGCCATGTCGATCGCCGACCCGCTGCGCCAGCTGCGCTGGGCGCTGTCCGAGATACAGCGCGGCAACTTCAACGCGCATATGCAGATCTACGACGCCAGCGAACTGGGATTGCTGCAGGCCGGCTTCAACGACATGGTGCGCGACTTGTCGGAGCGGCAACGGCTGCGCGACCTGTTCGGTCGCTACGTCGGCGAAGACGTGGCCCGGCGGGCGCTCGAGCGGGGCACCGAGTTGGGCGGCCAGGAGCGCGATGTCGCGGTGCTGTTCGTGGACCTGGTCGGCTCAACCCAGCTGGCGGCGACCCGGCCGCCCGCTGAGGTGGTGCATCTGCTCAACGAGTTCTTCCGGGTGGTGGTGGACACCGTCGGCAAGCACGGCGGCTTCGTCAACAAGTTCCAGGGCGATGCCGCGCTGGCGATTTTCGGTGCGCCGATCGAGCACCCGGACCCGTCCGGTGGCGCGCTGTCGGCCGCGCGTGAGCTGCACGACGAGTTGCTGCCGGTGATCGGCTCCGCGGAGTTCGGCATCGGGGTGTCGGCCGGCAGGGCCATCGCCGGCCACATCGGCGCACAAGCCCGCTTCGAGTACACGGTGATCGGCGACCCGGTCAACGAGGCCGCCCGGCTCACCGAGCTGGCCAAGCTCGAGAGTGGCCACGTACTGGCGTCGGCGATCGCGGTCAGTGAAGCCGTGGACGCCGAAGCCTTGCGCTGGGATGTCGGCGAGATCGTCAACCTGCGCGGGCGCACCGTACCCACTCAACTCGCCCGCCCGGTGAATCGCGCCGCCAACCCAGGAAAACAGGTCGCGCGCGCCGCCGCCAAAGAAGTCTCCGGCGAGTCGATCGGCCCGGGCTATTAGATCGGGTTAGACCGGCCGCGACTAACTGCGCTTGGCGGCCTTTTTCACCGCGGTTTTTTTGGCCGGCGCCTTGCGAGCCGGCGACTTCTTGGCTGGCCGCTTCACCGGACCCCGGGCCCGCCGGTCGGCAAGCAGCTCGGAAGCGCGCTCGTCGCTGATCGACATCACGTCGTCGCCCTTACGCAGGCTGGCATTGGTCTCACCGTCGGTGACGTACGGCCCAAATCGACCGTCCTTGACGACCATTGGCTTTCCGGACGCAGTATCGGTCCCCAGCTCACGCAGCGGCGGTGCTGAGGCACTTTGCCGTCCACCACGTTTGGGCTCGGCGTAGATCTTCAGCGCTTCGTCGAGCGTGATGGTGAACATCTGGTCTTCGGTTGCCAGCGATCGAGAATCGGTGCCACGCTTCAGGTACGGGCCATAGCGACCGTTCTGCGCGGTGATCTCTTCACTCGAGGCGGGGTCTACACCGACAACCCGAGGCAGCGACAGCAGCTTCAGCGCGTCGTCGAGGGTGACCGTTTGTAACTCCATGGTGCGCAACAGCGAACCGGTCCGGGGCTTGGGACCAGTGGGCTTCTTGCCCTTCTTGGCGCCCTGGTCAGCCTCCCCGTCGTCATCAGGCTTGGGCAGGATCTCGGTCACGTAGGGCCCGTACCGGCCGTCTTTGGCGACGATCTCGTGGCCGGTCTGCGGATCCAATCCCAAGACACGACCTTCTTGGGGCGTGGCGAAGAGTTCTTCGGCCACTTCGAGGGTCAGCTCGTCCGGAGTCAGTGAGTCGCTGAGGTTGGCCCGCTGCGGCGTCGGCTCACCGTCGTCGCCCGTTACCGTGCGTTCCAGGTAGGGCCCGTTCTTGCCGACCCGAACGTAGACAGTTCGACCTTCAGCGTCTTCAAACAACTTGATGGAGTTGACTTCTCGGGCGTCAATGCCTTCGAGGTTGACGCCGACAAGCTTCTTGAGGCCACCGGCGCGTGCCACCGAGTCGGCCACGCCGTGGTCGCCGCCGAAGTAGAAATTGTTGAGCCAGTTGGTGCGTTGCTCTTGGCCGGAGGCGATGGCGTCGAGCTCGTCTTCCATGGCCGCGGTGAAGTCGTAGTCGACGAGCCGGCCGAAATGCTGCTCCAACAAACCGGTTACGGCGAACGCGACCCAGGACGGCACCAGGGCGCTGCCCTTCTTGTGTACGTAGCCGCGGTCCTGGATGGTCTTGATGATCGACGAGTAGGTCGATGGGCGGCCGATACCCAGCTCCTCGAGGGCCTTGATCAGCGACGCCTCGGTGTAGCGGGCCGGCGGGTTGGTGGCGTGGCCGTCCGGGGTGAGCTCGGTTGCGGCCAGCCGCTGACCCTCGGTGAGATTGGGCAGCCGGCTCTCCGCATCGTCGGCCTCGCCACCGGCCTGGTCGTCAACGGTTTCCACGTAGGCCTTGAGAAAGCCGGGGAACGTCAGCGTGCGCCCGCTCGCGGAGAACACCACCTGCTGACCGCCTGACGCGGCTCCAGCGATCCGCAAGCTCAGCGTGGTGCCACGCGCGTCGGCCATCTGGGAGGCCACCGTGCGCTGCCAGATCAGCTCGTAGAGCCGGAATTCATCACCGTCGAGTTCGCGACGCACCGCGTCCGGGGTAGCGAACGTCTCGCCGGCGGGCCGGATGGCCTCATGCGCCTCTTGAGCGTTCTTCACCTTGCGGGTGTACTGCCGTGGCGATGGGTATACGTACTCCGCGCCGTAGAGCTGGCGGGCCTGGGTGCGCGCGGCGTTGATCGCCGACTCCGACAGCGTCGTCGAGTCGGTACGCATATAGGTGATGTAGCCGTTCTCGTACAGCCGCTGGGCGATGCTCATCGTGCGCTCCGAGGAGAACCGTAATTTGCGGCCGGCCTCCTGCTGCAGCGTGGACGTCATAAACGGTGGGTACGGGCGCCGGGTGTACGGCTTCTCCTCCACCGAGGCCACGTTCAGCTGGGCGCCTGCCAACCCGGTGGCCAGCGCTGTCGCGCCCGCTTCATTCAGCACGGTGACTTCATCTACTTTGCGCAGCTGGCCCAGCGAGTCGAAATCGCGGCCGGTAGCAACCCGCAATCCGTCTACCGAGCTCAACCGCGCAGTGAAGGTGGGCGGCTGGGCGTTCGGGTCCGACACGCTGGCGTCCAGCCTGGCGATGACGTCCCAGTAAGACGCGCTACGGAAGGCCATCCGGTCGCGTTCACGCTGCACGATGATGCGGGTGGCCACGGACTGCACCCGGCCCGCCGAAAGCTTGGGAGCGACCTTCTTCCACAGCACCGGGCTGACCTCGTAGCCGTACAGCCTGTCCAGAATGCGCCGCGTCTCCTGCGCGTCGACCAGGTCGATGTCCAGGTCACGGGTGTTTGCCGCGGCCTCGAGGATCGCCGGCTCGGTGATTTCGTGGAAGACCATCCGCTTGACCGGGATGCGCGGTTTCAGGGTTTCCAGCAGATGCCAGGCGATGGCTTCGCCCTCACGGTCGCCGTCAGTAGCCAGATAAAGCTCGTCGACGTCTTTGAGCAGGCCCCTCAACTCGGTGACAGTGCTCTTTTTCTCCGGGCTGATGATGTAGAGCGGTTCGAAGTCAGCGTCGACGTTGACTCCGAGTCTGGCCCACGGCTCCGACTTGAACTTGGCGGGCACGTCGGCCGCGGCTCGAGGTAGGTCGCGGATGTGCCCCCGAGAGGACTCGACGATGTACCTGGAGCCCAGGTAGCCGGCCAATTTGCGCGCCTTTGTCGGCGACTCGACGATGACAAGTCGCCTGAGGCTGCCATTTCCGCTATCGCGGCCTGCCTTCGGGTCAGCCAACTGCGCTTACGCTCCATCTCTTATCCCCGCCCGCCGTGGGCAACTGACAATTTCGCACCCTTAGGCAGGCCTGCGCAAACCGGCACTCCGGAAGGGGCACCTTATCGGGCCGCTAAACCCTGGGCCACAGCGCCAACGCCTCGGCGTCGGCTGGGGGTTCCCCCACGTTCTCTACCAGGCGCGATAGCCTGCGACGGCCACTTATTCGAAGCGCAGGGCGACCGCCCCGGGTGCCAATCAGGGTCGGTGCAATCCCAACCCGCATCAGGGCCGACGCCAGCGGCGAATGCGTGTCCGGGGCGTGCGGATCCAGACCCAGCAGATAATGGTCCCCCTCGAGGCTGCCAGCGGCCAGGGTCCACGCCCGCAGCTCGCGCGGCCCGGGTAGCCACCGAGACGGCACCGTCTTGACCGCGCCGCGCGTCCATTCGGCCGCAATGTCGGTCAGCATTGGGTTCACCGCCGTCCGCACCAGGGGGGTTTGTTCGTCGGTGCGAGCGATCTCGGGCACCAAACCGGCCTCGAGGATCATTTCGGCCAGCGCCGAGGCACGCCAAAGCTGATCCACCACTACTGATAGCCGGGCGCCAGCACCCACCAGCACGATCTGGCCGGAGGCTGCGAGCACCCCGGAAAGATCGGTCACCGACGGCGGCACGGACTCCGCGGTGAAGAAGGAAAGCTGGCTCACTCCACCGACAGTAGGTCGATTCGCGGCTTCCGGCATCCGGCACGCCGGGCGCCGCTTTGCCGGCTCGAGAAGCCGGTGCGGAAACGAAAACCCCCCGGTGGACCCGCTGGGCGGGAATGCACGGGGGGCTTCGTCAGAATCTGCTCGGTCAGACGGAGCGGACTCCTGTGGCCTGGGGGCCCTTAGGGCTGTGGCCGATCTCGAACTCGACCTTCTGATTTTCTTCGAGGGTGCGGAAGCCCGAACCCTGGATCTCCGTGTAGTGGACAAAAACATCCGCGGAACCATCCTCGGGGGCAATAAACCCGAAGCCCTTCTCCGCGTTGAACCACTTCACAGTTCCCTGTGGCATTTCTCGATCTTTCCTTCTCTTCTGGGTGCGGGGCATCGCGGTTCGGTGCCCCGGGCCAGCCACGACCGCCATACCTCGCAGGTCGCCGGAACTTCACCCGACCGATAACCTCGCAGGAACCGCGGCCGCAACGTCGATCCTGCGAAAGTTTTACACGAACACAGAAGCTGCGACCGCAAATAGTGAACCACGTTCGTCGCGTTGGCGACACCCTTGAGACGCGGACTGATTTTTGAAGGATTCCAGATGGCGAGTTTCGGCGGCGACCTGCTTGCCGTCGCGCTCGCCGGTACCGCGCCAGGCGAGCATCCGCTGCGCCATGTTGCCGAGCTGCCACCCCGCACCGGCCGCCCACGCAATTGGCCCCAGTGGGCCGATCCGGAGGTGGTTCGCGCGTTCGTCGACCGCGGCATCAGCGCCCCGTGGTCGCACCAGTTCGAGGCCGCCGAGCTGGCCCACGCCGGCCGACACGTGGTGGTGAGCACAGGTACCGCGTCGGGCAAGTCATTGGCATATCAACTTCCCGTCCTCAACTCGTTGGTGACGGACCCCCGTGCCCGGGTGCTGTATCTGTCGCCGACGAAAGCGCTCGGTCACGACCAGCTGCGCACCGCCTATGCGCTGACTTCCGCTATCCCGCGGCTGGATGACGTCGGGCCCACGGCCTACGACGGCGACAGCCCCGCCGAGGTGCGGCGCTTTGCCCGCGAGCGCTCCCGCTGGCTGTTTTCCAACCCCGACATGATCCATCTGTCGCTATTGCGCAACCATGCCCGCTGGGCGGTCCTGCTGCGCGGCCTTCGGTTTGTGATTGTCGACGAATGCCACTACTACCGTGGCGTTTTCGGATCGAATGTGGCGATGGTATTGCGCCGGCTGTTGCGGCTGTGCGCGCGGTACTCTTCCCAGCCCGGCAAGGTGCCGACGGTGATCTTCGCCAGTGCGACGACGGATTCGCCGGGCGCGACGGCCGCTGAGCTGATCGGTCAACCGGTCCAGGAGGTCGTCGAAGACGGCTCTCCCCAGGGCGCTCGCACGATAGGGCTGTGGGAGCCCGCGCTGCGGGCCGACCTGACCGGTGAGAACGGTGCGCCGGTGCGCCGATCCGCCGGCGCCGAGGCGGCGCGCGTAATGGCCGACCTGGTCGCCGAGGGTGCGCAGACTTTGACCTTCGTTCGATCGCGTCGCGCTGCGGAGCTGACCGCGCTGGCCGCCCAAGCGCGACTGGACGACATCGCCCCGGAATTGTCGGACAAGGTGGCGTCCTATCGCGCCGGCTATCTCGCCGAGGACCGCAGCGCACTCGAACGCGCGCTGGCCGAGGGCCGGCTGCGGGGCCTGGCCACCACCAACGCTTTGGAGTTGGGCGTCGACATCGCCGGCCTGGACGCGGTGGTGCTTGCCGGTTTCCCGGGCACGGTCGCGTCGTTCTGGCAGCAGGCCGGGCGGTCGGGGCGGCGCGGGCAGGGCGCGCTGGTTGTGCTGATCGCCCGCGACGATCCGCTGGACACATATCTGGTACACAACCCCGCCGCACTGCTGGACAAGCCCGTCGAACGGGTCGTGATCGATCCCGTCAACCCTTATATTCTTGGACCCCAACTCCTCTGTGCGGCAACGGAACTGCCGCTCGAAGAAACCGAGGTTCAGACGTTGGGAGCGGTTGCGGTGGCCCAGGGCCTGGTCGACGACGGGCTGCTGCGGCGTCGCAACGGCAAGTACTTTCCGGTGCCCGGCCTGGCCCCGCACGGCGCCGTGGACATTCGAGGTTCGACCGGTGGACAGATCGTCATCGTGGAGGCGGACACCGGGCGGCTGCTGGGCAGTGCCGGTGCGGGTCAGGCGCCGGCTTCGGTGCACCCCGGAGCGGTGTATCTGCACCAGGGCGAGAGCTACGTCGTCGACTCGTTGGATCTGCACGAAGGGATTGCCTTCGTGCATGCCGAGGATCCCGGCTATTCGACGTTCGCGCGGGAGATCACCGACATTGACGTCACCGACAAGGGCGAACGGTCGGCGTTCGGCCCCGTGACGCTGGGTCTGGTTCCGGTGCGGGTCACTAACCAGGTGGTCGGCTACCTGCGCCGCCGGCTCAATGGCGAGGTGATCGACTTCATCGAACTGGACATGCCGGAGCAGGTGCTGCCCACCACCGCGGCGATGTATACGATCACTCCGGATCTTTTGGCGCACAATGGCATTGATTTGCCGCGCATCCCCGGATCATTGCATGCCGCTGAGCACGCCGCCATCGGCCTATTGCCGTTGGTGGCCAGTTGTGACCGTGGCGATATCGGCGGCATGTCCACCGCTGTCGGTCCCGATGGTTTACCCACAGTCTTCGTCTATGACGGCTATCCGGGTGGGGCGGGATTCGCCGAACGGGGCTTCCGACGGGCACGCACCTGGTTGGGCGCGACGGCTGCCGCCATCGAGGCGTGCGAATGCCCGAGCGGATGCCCGTCCTGCGTGCAATCCCCCAAGTGCGGCAACGGCAACGACCCATTGGACAAGGCAGGTGCAGTGCTGGTGTTGCGGCTCGTGCTTGCGGAGTTGGGGCTGGAATCAGGCTGAGCGAATCTGTTGCCGGATTCGGGGACCGGTGGAACCGGAACACGCGGCCATTGAGTCTCCGCGGACATCGAAGCGTGCAAATACCCGAGCGGTTGTTCCATCCTGCGTGTGCTTTATTGGCATTGCGACTGGTGCTTGCGTCCACCGAATGGCGGGACCGAACCGGGACGGGCGGCCTACCCCACATAAATAAATGGACAGCGAATATCGTGAAGGAGCGCGTCGGTCTTGCTCCCGAACGCGTGCGACGACACTTGACGAGCTGAGGGCACAACGAAGGGGGCCGCCGCGGCGTTGGCGGTAGCGCCGTGATGATCGGCAACGGCGGCAAAGGCGAGGTCACCCGCGAATCCCTTATGCTCGTGCTTCCTTTGCAGTGCAACGATATTGATGCGCCTGGGATCGGCTGGTCGTTGCATGCGGCCGCACACGTGGTTACTGGACCACTGCCCCTACGGTCCGGACGCGGCTCTCGTCAGGCACGCGGGGCGTGGGAATGCCCGAGTGGAGTTGTGTTTGCGGCTGGTGTTTGCGGAGTCGGATGACAAATCAAGCTGAGCAAATCGGCCGGATAAAACTGGTGACGGGCCGCCGGCTTCACCTAGAGCAACGCGCCGTGAATATCGAGAACAATATGGGGAATTTTGTTCCGCGACGCGTACGGTGAACTTTGCCGACGCACCGATCGGACACGACTCGGAGTTTCTCCGAAACTGTTGGAGGTGTCAGATGTCGTTTGTAATGGCAGTGCCGGACGTGCTCGGGACCGCGGCCAGAGATTTGGCCAATATCGGCTCCGCGCTCAACGCCGCTAACAATTCCGCGAAACTCCCAACCACGACCATGGTGGCCGCGGCCGAGGATGAAGTCTCAGCGGCCATTGCGGCGGCGTTTTCCACCCACGGCCAGGGTTGGCAGACGATCAGCACGCAGGCGGCGGCGTTTCATCAGCAATTTGTGCAAGCGCTGAACGCTGCTGCCGGGTCGTATGCGGGCGTGGAGGCCGCCAACGCCTCGCCACTGCGGGCCGCCGGCGCCTTGTCACTGCAGACCGTTTCGCAGGATGTGCTCAACGCGATCAACGCGCCCGCCTGGGCATTCACCGGGCGCCCGCTGATCGGCAACGGCGCCAACGGGGCCCCGGGCACCGGGCAGAATGGCGCGGCGGGCGGGTGGTGGCTTGGCAACGGCGGTGCCGGTGGGTCCGGCGCGTCGGGCCAAAACGGCGGTGCCGGCGGGGCCGCCGGGCTGTTTGGCAACGGCGGTGCCGGCGGGGCCGGCGGCAGTGACGTGATCAACAGCGGTACGGCCGGCGGCGCGGGCGGGCGTGGCGGGCTGCTGTCCGGAACCGGAGGGGCCGGCGGGGCCGGCGGCCTCGGCGGGCCCAGCGGGCTGGGCGGCGCCGGCGGCCACGGCGGGGCCGGCGGCCTATTGGGTGTCGGCGGGGCCGGCGGGGTCGGCGGGAGTGACCCCCTCGGCGGCGCCGGCGGCCACGGCGGGGCCGGCGGCAATAGCGGACTGTTCGGCGCCGGCGCTGGTGGCGGCGGTAACGGTGGTGACGGCGGCACCATCGGGGGCGCTGGTGGCGTCGGCGGCAACGCCGGTCTGCTCGAGGGCGCCGCCGGTGCCGGTGGGGCCGGCGGGACCGGGTTCAGCGGCCCGGGAGGTGCTGGCGGGGCAGCCGGTAACGCGGGCTTGCTGTCCGGCAGCGGCGGGACTGGCGGCACCGGCGGGGCCGGCTTTAGCGGCGGCGAGGGTGGTATCGGCGGGGCAGGCGGTCACGCCGGCCTGCTGTTCGGTGCCGGTGGGGTCGGCGGGACAGGCGGATCCAGCGATGGTGGCCTCGGGGGTACCGGCGGTGCAGGCGGTCGCGCCGGCCTGCTGCTCGGCGCCGGCGGCGCGGGCGGAACCGGCGGTGGCGGCATTGCCGTCTCCGGCGGGGCCGGCGGGCACGGCGGGTCCGGCGGTAGCGCCGGCCTGCTCGTCGGCGATGGCGGAACCGGCGGGGCGGGCGGCACCAGCAATGCTGGCGTCGGCGGGGCCGGCGGGGCCGGCGGCAACTCTGGCCTGGTGCTGTCCACCGGCGGCTCCGGCGGCGCCGGTGGAGCC
>Ga0302320_10010310_pt1 | contig 19922 bp, 20 predicted proteins | sample Bog_T0_3_FD_202130 | JGI IMG/M metagenome (GOLD analysis project Ga0302320, IMG submission 202130) | Peat permafrost microbial communities from Stordalen Mire near Abisko, Sweden - Bog_T0_3 | ecosystem: Environmental > Terrestrial > Soil > Wetlands > Peat | place: Sweden: Abisko, Stordalen Mire... | reverse complement strand
GACACAGGTCACGTCCTTGTGCGTGGACTGTTGCCACGACTTGTAGTAAGGCTCCATGATGTGACAACTGTTGCAGAACACGGGCCGCGAGGTATACCAGCCCGCCGCCGCGGCCATGAGCACCATCAGAACCAGCCACGCGCCGAACAACGCCACGAAGGACAAGACGATGCGGCGTATCGTCCGCCAGACGGAACGCCGTTGTGGCGCGGGCGCCTGCATTCCCGTGGCAGGCGGGACGCCTGCACCGCAATTATTCGGGTTGGACGTGGTGGATGGTTCCATGAACAGTTTCTCCTCAACCCATTGATGCCACGATCATGCCCAATAACAGCGCCAGCCCGATCGCCAACGCCACGAAGCCAAAGGTGCGGATGCTCCACAGCACGAACAGTCCCGGGCTGGTGGTCCGCAAGGCATCCAGCTTGCCTTCGCGCTGCAAGCGCTCGAAGTACTCGGGCCGGTCCTCCTTGAACTCTTCTTCGCTGACCAGGCCCGACAACACCGACATATCCGCCGGGAAACGGTCGGGCCGCAAATGGGTGTTAAAGAAGTGGACGGCGAAGACGAAGCCCGTGGCCAGCAGCGCCTGGGTCGAGTGGATTACCTGGGCGATGTTCAGGGTCGTCCCCGGCAGGATTCCACAGAAGAAGTTGGGGAACCACAGCACCAGACCCGTCGAACCGATAATTACCGTGTCGGCGATTGCGCCCCAGAAGTCGATCTTCTCCCAATAGGACCAGCGATCGAAGCCCGGCCTGGGGCCCAGACCGAAGAACCAGCGCACCATCTTCAAGAAGTCCTTGAGGTCGCGAAGAGTCGGCATCGGCGAATCGGACCCGAAAACCAGGCTCGGCAGGGTCCGGCCCTGCTTGCGGCCTTGGACCAGCAGGCGCACCATGCGAGCCAGGTAGACCAACATCGAGACCAGCAGGATCACGCCGAAGAAGCGGTGCCAGAAACTGGTAGACGTGAAACCGCCCATGCCTCGGGCCAGAGCCTTGGCCCAAGGGGCCTCGTGGTACTTCAGCGGCAGGCCCGTCAAGGCCAGTCCCAGGAACGACGTCATCATGATCGTGTGGCCGATGCGATGGAACGATACGAAGCGCACATAGGCCGTTTCGCCCGGCCGCAAACCGCGGGGCCGGCCGTGCTTCAGGAAGTCGACCAATCCGCGAATGAACCACAAAAGCGAATGCACGCCGAAGAAGGCGAAAGTCGCGAACAACAGCGTCAGCAAGGCGACCTGGACCCCGTGGACCACCGGATTCTTCTTGGCATCGAAGGCATCGAGATGGGGGCTGAAGTTGACAAAATTGCGCCGAACATTTAGGTGGCATTTTCCGCAGGTATGCATCCGATTTGCCGGCGAAAGCGTGGAGTTGGGGTCGTCCAGAGGCAGGATCTCGTGGGAACCGTGACAGTCGGCGCACTTGGCGGCCGGCCCGTAACCTAGGTCGGTCAACTTGCCGTGCATGCTCAGAGCATAGGTACTGGACATGCTGCCGTGGCAATTGCCGCAGTGCGCCGGCAAAGATTCACGGAAGGCGACCGATTCGGGCGACGGCAGATCGTGCCCCTGGTGGCACGAGGTGCAGGTTGGCTGTTGGCGGGTCTTCCCGCCCGGCGCGGGACGATCGGCCAATCCACCCAGCCCGCCCCGGCCATGCACGCTGGCCCGCAGCCGATCTTCGATTTTCGCGTGGCACTTGCCGCACGTGTCGGCGACGTGACCCTCGAAGATCGTTATCCGCTCGACCAGGTGGGAGCCGTGGCAGTCGGCGCAGCCCGGCCCCACCGAGAGCCCTTTCTTTTCCAGCGCCTGACCGTGTACGCTTTGCAGGAAGGTCTTCAAGTTCTCTTCGTGGCAGCCGCCGCAATGTTCCACCTGGCCTTCCAAGCGAACAGGCGATTTGGGGTCTTTGACCGGCAAGAGATGGTGGTCGAGCGGGCCGTGGCACTTGTCGCAAGTCAACAACGAGCCTTCCCCCAGGGCATTTTTCTCGCCAGCCTTGGCGTGAACGCTCTTGCGCAGATCGATCACTTCGGCGGCATGGCAATGGGCACAGAACTTCTCGATCTCGGGCAACTTGGAGCGGAAGTCATCCTTGGCCTGGTGGGCCTTGGGCTCCACGATGGTTGCATCGCCGCCGTGACAATCGACGCAACTGATGCCCCTTTGATAGTGGACGTCCTTTTTCAGGACGTCCAGGGGGAAGTAGAACCGCTTGTCTTTGGCATCCCAGTGATCGTCCGTATGGCATTGGATGCAAGAGTTGTCATCGTCTTTGAGGTGCGAACCCTTGAGTGGCGGCATCTTCACCGCCGGCTTTTCGGCAACAGTTGGAGGGGCAGCGGCCGGCTTGACGTCCGAGACGGCCGGGACGGGACCGGTTTCTTTGGCGACCGGGGCGGCTTTCGGCGGCTCGCTCTTGACCGCGGCACCAGCCCCAGCAGGCGGCGTCGCAGCCTGGCCGGCCTTCGCCCCCACATCGGGCTTTGTGTCAGGCTTCTGGCCTTCTTTTGCAGCGGATGGGTTTACGGCGACGGCCAAGGCCGATGCCTGCGGTCCCGACGAGATCGACGCGCAGTAAGAAACTCCCGCCGCCAGCAAGGCCACCGGCAGTAACACCGTCAACGCAACTCTCATTTTCACTGCCCTTAAAACGGCGGCGGTTGGCCAGTGCCCAGCGCTGGCCATTAAAACCTTGCTGGCGCATCTCGCAAGCACTATTCCTTGTCGTATGCGGGATGTACCTTGTGGCCCGCGGACGTGTGGCAGCGCATGCAGACGTTCTGCGGCTGCACCTTGTAGATCGTGCCGCACAACATCTTATCTTCTTCGGGCGTGGGCTTCTTGTTGGTGAACGGTTTCGCCGCCTCGGCATGCTTGCTGCCGGGGCCATGACACGCTTCGCAGGTGGTTCCGGCCAGATTGGGAGTGCTCGCTTCATCCTTGAAACCGGTGTCCGCACCAAAACCGGTCGCGTGGCAAGCCAGGCATGAGGGATCGGCCTTATACTTGGCGGGCATCTTGGCGAAGGCGTCGGTGCAATGCTTGGTCTTCTTCCAGGCCATGTACTGTTTGAAGTGACAAGCCGAGCACGCCTTGGATCCCGTATAGGTTTGATCAGCCGGCGGAGTCGCCACGGAAGTTGCCGCCTCGGCGGGCGGTTGCGAGCGCACGCTCCGAACAAAGATGCCGCACACAGCAAGAGTCAGTACCAGGGCCGACCATGAGTACACGGTACCCGCCACCAACACCCGTCGCCACACTTTCATGCTCGCTCTCCCATCATTCGGGAACTTATCCAAGAACCGCTCTTGTGCTCGCTACAAGCAGAGGTCACACAAGCGTGCCTGGATGCGTTCCAAGTTCGTTGCAGTGCCACCATTCAACCGGCATTGGCTTTTGGCCGCGCACGCGCGTGCGCGTTGGGCTTGCCGTGAATGTCACTCGAATTTAACCCAAGAAGCGGCTCGCGTCAAGGATCGAAGATGACACACTTGAACCTGGATTTTGACGCACGATTCATTGCAATAATTGATCGCAAAGGAGTTTGATGAAGGCACTGACTCACCGGGTGGCAATCGTACTGCTTTTTGACAGCCGATCTTGCTACAATTGTCGCCGCCTCGAAATGCCACCGACAGTAAGCAGACGCCAGCCATAACACCAATTCGTGTTTGACCCCGTGAGTTGCCACATGGAGTAGCGGATTCCATGAATATCTCGACCAAGGGCAATGTATTCCGACGCCGATCCAGCGGCCAAGCCGCATTGACGCAACCGCGGCAAATCGTTACTATCCCCCGCGCCGCAAGGCTGCCCTTGCGCTATTCCCAGCTTGCCTAATCACCCAAACGCCCGCAGGACAGGGCCGTACGCCCCTGACGAACGACTATGGCCGCAATGTCCACCACCAAGAAGCTGGTGATCGCCGGCCTCGTTGTCGCGGGCGTTACCGCGTACATGGCCTACTTGGGCGCGTCGTCGAGTTGGCAATATTACATGACGGTCAAAGAGTGCGTGGACAACGCACCAAAGGTTACCGGCCGGCGAATCCGCGTAAGCGGGACTATCGAGCCCGGTTCGCTCTCCATCACAGCCGACCGGCGGGAAGCCCGCTTCTCGCTGAGCGAGGAAGGCAGCAAGCTGCCGGTCGTTTGTACGGGCACATTGCCCGACGATCTCTCGCCTGCCGTACCCGGCAGGCCGACGAAGGCCATGGAGGTGGTCGTCGAAGGCCGCCTGGAAGATTCGCGTACTTTCGGGCACCATGTAGTCATGGTCGGCGACAAGCTGATAACTCGCTGCGCCAGCAAGTACAACGCCCAGAAGAATGAGCCCACGGCAACTGCGGACCTGCGCAACCCGGAGACCATGCGATGACCTCGCTGGGGCAACTCTGCCTGCTGACGGCGATGATCGGCGCCGGCTATGCGGCCTTTGCGGCGATCGTCGGCGCGCGGAGTAAGCACCGTGGCCTGGGGCAAAGCGCCGTCGCCGCGGCGATTGTCGCGGTTGCGGCCCTCACGGTGGTCGTCCTCTTGCTGGCATACGCCCTGGTGACCAAGGACTTCCGCTTCGAATATGTGGGGCAATACTCCGACCCGCTGTTGCCGTGGCACTACAGCCTGTCGGCGTTATGGGTCGGGCAGGCGGGATCGCTCCTGGTCTGGGGTTGGTTCGTGGCTGTGTTGGCGGTCATTTTCCGCTTTACCTCCGGGCACCATGTACGCATGGTCGGCGGGCCGCGCGAGCTGGGCGAATTGGCCTTCGGCGTCCAGATGACCTATTTCACTTTCCTCCTGGCCATGATGATCTTCGCCGCCGATCCGATGGCGCCGTCGTTGACGCCGGGGGGGCGGGGCGAGGGCCTCAGCCCTTTGCTCCAACATCCGGCCATGCTCATCCATCCGCCGATCGTGCTGCTGGGGTACGCCGCGTGGGGAATTCCCTTTGCGCTGGCCGTGGCGGCCCTCATCTCCGGCCAACTAGACGAGACTTGGCTGCAACAGGCTAGACCCTGGTCGCTGCTGGCTTGGACCACGCTTGGCGGCGGCATCCTCCTGGGTGCCGAGTGGGCATACGAGCAACTCGGCTGGGGTGGCTACTGGGCCTGGGACCCCGTGGAAAACGGCTCTCTCATGCCCTGGCTCACCGGCACGGCCATGATCCACGGGCTAATGACTTGGCGGCAAGGATTACTGAAGAAAACAACGCTGGTCCTGGCGATCACAACCTTTGGGCTATGCAACTTCGCCACGTTTCTCACCCGCAGCGGGATATTCAGCAGCCTGCACGCCTTCAGCCAGTCGCCGATCGGCTGGATGTTTCTGACTTGGATCGCCGTCTTCGCAGTGGGCTGCGCGGTGCTGATCTTGCTACGAAAGAGTCAACTTGTGGCCGAAAGACCGATGGCCGCCCCGTGGAGCCGAGAGGCCCTGGTGTTGCTGGGCGTTGTCACCCTGGCGTTATTGACTGCCGTAACCCTGTTGGGCACGCTCGCCGAGCCCATTTCCGGGCTCTTCTCCGCGACGCGGATCTTGGTCGGGCTGACGTTTTATAACAATGTGCTGATCCCCACGGGCCTCGTCCTGCTGGCCCTGGTGGCCGCCGTCCCGTTGCTGCGCTGGGGAGCAGGTCCCACACGCGGCCAAGGTCGCTTGCTGGCAGTTGCCGCCGGCGTTGGACTTTCCGCCATTCTCGTCGCGATTGTCTGCGGCGTTCGCAGCCCGATCGGACTGGCCGTTGCTGGCCTGGCGGGCACGCTGGTCGCCTCGACGCTGCTGGCCGTACTCGTCACGCTCCGCCGTGACGGAAATTCATCACGCGGGCACCATGTACTCATGGTCGGCGTGATGAGTACGGCCGGTTTCCTCATCCACCTCGGCTTCGGTTGTCTGGCGATCGGCATTGCCGGCTCGTCGCTGGGAAGCCGCGAGACGGACCTCTCCATGACCCGCGGCCAGACCGTTGCATGGGAAGGCCGCACGATCCGCTACGCCGACTTGCTCCAAGAGGATCTCCACCAGAACGTCGTCGTCTCGGCCCAACTGGAAGTCAACGGGCCGGCCGGGGTAAGTTACACCCTTCGGCCCGCTCAGATACTTTATCGTCCTCAGAACCAGTGGGGCACGAAGGTCGCCATCCACTCGACCTTCGGCGGCGACTTCTACGTCATCATGCACGGCGGCAGCCAGGCGAAGCAGATCCACCTGACGTTGATCGATCATCCGCTGATGTGCTGGCTCTGGATGGGCGGATGGATCGCTCTGGGCGGCGTGGTGATTGCCATGTTGCCCAAACGGCAGCGTCGCGAGTTCAACGAAGATAACCTGCCGGGCCATGCCGTAATTCCCCGCCCGCACATCGCGACCTTGAATGTGTACTCGGAAATGCCTTGAATGACCGCTTCCCACGTTGCCATCGAAGTTCGCCGCTTGAGCAAGCGATTCGGCCGCCGCCTGGTGCTGGACCAAATTGACCTGCAAGTAGCGGCCGGCGAGAGCGTCGTCCTCACCGGACCGAACGGGGCGGGCAAGACGACCTTGCTCTGCGCGATGGCCGTGCTGGTTCGCCCCACCAGCGGCGAGGTCCTTTGGTTCGGCGAGAAGGCTGCAGGGCGACACGCCGACCGCCGCTTGATCGGGATGGTCGCGCACGAGAACCGCTTGTACCCACACCTCACGCTCCGCGAAAACCTGATCTTCGCCGCGCGGATGTGCGACGTGGACCGACCGCAGGATCGCGCCGAGTTGCTGCTGGAAACGGTTGGAATGCTCGCCCACGGCGATCGCACGCCACCCGTGCTGTCCAAAGGCATGCGACAGCGGTTGAGTCTCGCTCGGGCGCTCATCCACGATCCGCCGATCCTGTTGTTGGATGAACCGTTCGAGGGCCTCGACCTTGACGCTGCGAACTGGCTGACCACATTGCTCCAGGAGTTGCGACAGCGGGGCCGCACCTTGTGTTTTGTTTTGCACGATGAGGCAAGGACGCGGCTACTGGCCGACCGGGTGCTGCACCTTCACCAGGGCCGGCTGATGCAAGTCGCCGTAGGCCCAGCCGCCGTGGCGCATTGGTCGCCCGCAGACCAAGGATCGACTGTTGTTCATGCCGCATGAGCGCGCGAGAAGCAGACATGGTCAAGAAACTATACTGGATGATTGCCAAAGACCTGCTTTCCGAGTGCCGATCCCTGCGCGTATGGCCTGCTATGCTGCTGCTGGGCGTGGTCGTCGCCATGATGTTCGCCATGCAGGCCGATCTGCCGCCCGAGCGATTGCGGCAGATCGTCGGCGGCCTGTTGTGGCTGACGATCTTCTTCGCCGGCACGCTGGCCCTGGACCGTTCGTTTGCCGCGGAGCGTGAAGACGGCTGCTGGAAAGGGTTGCTTTGCTATCCCATCTCGCCGACTTGCGTCTACCTGGCCAAACTGGCCGTGAACGTCGTCGCCCTGGCGGCGCTGGAGTGCGTGTTGATTCCGCTGTTCGCCCTATTGACCGACGTGCCGCTCCTGGCTCATCCGGGACCGATCATCGCCGTGGCCGTGCTGGGAGACCTGGGTCTCGCCGCCGTGGGCACGTTGCTCAGCGCGGTGGCCAACACTGGCCGGCAGAGTTCGTACCTGCTGCCGCTGCTGGTGCTGCCCGCCGTAGTCCCCCTGGTGCTCGGGGCCGCGGAAGCGACCCGCCTGGCTGTCGAGTACGACTTCGGCCCGGCCTGGTGGCGTTGGGTGCAGTTGCTCGCGGGCTTCGCGGTGGTCTTCATTACCGCGGGCATCGTGCTTTTCGAATTCGCCGTGGAGGAGTAACAATATGCTTGAACCTGTCAATCGCCTTTGGCCCTGCGTCGCGGCCGTGATGGTCACGATCGCAATCGCCGCCATTTTTCTCGTGGCTCCGACGGAGCAGACCATGGGCGACGCCCAGCGGATCGTCTACATCCATGTCTCCGTGGCATGGATGGGGCTGGCCATGTTCGTTGTCATGGCCGTCACGGGCGGAATGTACTTGTTCCGCCGCGATCTGGCCTGGGACCATTGGTCGCAGGCCGCGCTGGAAATCGGCTGGCTGTGTTGCGGCCTGACGCTGGTCACCGGTTCGCTATGGGCCCATGCCGCCTGGAACATCTGGTGGACTTGGGACCCGCGCCTGACGACCGCCTTTGTGCTTTGGGCCATGTATTCCGCGGCCCTCGTGCTCCGCAGCGGCGTGGAAGACCCGCATCGCCGGGCACGTCTGGGGGCAATCGTGGCCATCGTCGGCGCGCTGGATGTGCCGTTGGTGATCATGGCCACGCGCTGGTTCCGCGGCATCCATCCCAAGAGCCCGCACATGGAACCTTCCATGCGCGTGGCCCTGTTGATCAGTGTGTTTTGTTTTAGCGCGTTCTTTACGACACTTTTGCTGCTGCGGCGGTCGCAACTCCGCATCGCCGACATGCTGGAAGATATAGAGTGCGACTCATGCTCACTTTCATGACCGCTTACCTGGTTGTCTGGTTCGCCGTGTTGGCTTACATGGTGCGATTGGGTGGCGAACAGCGCCGCCTGCGACGTGCGGTCGAGGCATTGCAGGCACAGTTGGAAAAACAGCCACCGTCGCGACAGCGCGCCGCGTGAGGGAAATAGTCAGGGATTTTAAGATGAAGCTCGCGCTGATCCTGCTTTGTGCGGCCGCACCCGGATGGTACCCGGCCCATGCCGTAGCCGGCACGATCGAGGGCACGGTCGTCAATACTTCTAGCGGCGCGTCCGTTCCCTGCCGCGTGGAAGTCGCCTTGCACGTGCAGGTACACCACGAGTTCGTCCCCTTTCAAGAGACGATCTCCGACGCGCAAGGCCGCTTCCGCTTCCAGCGGCTGCCTGTGGACGACGGGGTCGTTTACCAAGTCGGCGCCACCCGGCACGGCGTTTTTTACCCCGGTCCGCGGATCCCTTTGAACGAACTGCAACCGATTGCCCGCGCGCAACTGTCGGTCTGCGATGCGGTGGCAGGCCCCAGTCCGCTCCGGCTGGAGAGGATGGATGTTGTCATTCGTCCCGAAAGTGGACTGCTGAAGGTCACCGAATCGCTGCTGGTGGACAATCCTTCGCACACGTGTTACGTCGGCCAGGCTGACAGCCAAGGCGCCGATCCGGTGACGCTGGAACTTTCCATTCCGCCTGATTTCGAGCGGACCACGTTCGACCAGGAGTTTTTTGGACGGCGGTTTGCCGTGTTCAACCACAAATTGGTCACGAACGTGCCCTGGACGCCCGGCCAACGGGAATTGCGCTACACCTACATCGTCCGCAATACACAGAAGGTGTCGCACTGGAAGCGGACGGTGGACCTGCCCTGCACCAACGTGACGGTCCGCGTCGAGGGCGTGCCGCCCGACGAGGTCCGCTGCGGGATGCTTCGGCGGACCGTGGCAGACGAAAATTCGGTCACGTTCGAGTCGGCCGGGCAAGAGATCGCCGCGGGCCAGGTCTTGCAAGTCGATTTGGGACGGTTGCCGCTGCCTTGGATGACTTATGGCCGATGGGTGGCGGTGGCCATCATGCTCGGCCTGATCGCCGTCGGCGGTTGGCTTCACTTTCATCGCGGTGATCAGCAATCGTCGGCCAAGATGCCGGTGAAATCGCTAGCCGCTCGCGCAACGAGAAAGCGGGCGGCCTGAAAGGCGTCAGGTCTTCTTGGAGTGCCGCAGGCCATACTTCTTGATCTTGTTGTAGACCGTGACCCGGTCGACCTGAAGTATCTCGGCGGTGCGGGTCACGTTCCCGCCCGTACCGGCCAGCACGGCGGCAATATGGTCCCTTTCCACCTCTTCCAACGATTGCGCCGAGGGCGTGAAGCGCTGCCCTGGCCTGAGAGGAAGATCGGCTGGCTCGATCGCCGGCGGCCGGCCGACCACCATCGCCCGCTCGATGGCGTTGGAAAGTTCGCGGACATTGCCGGGCCAATCATGGCCGACAAGCAGTTCCATGGCCGTGGGCGAAATCTGCGTAATGCGGCTGTCCATTTGCCGGGAGAAGCGATCGAGGAAGTGCTGGGCCAGGGCGGGAATGTCGCCGCGACGCGCCCGCAAGGGCGGCAACTCGATTGTGAAGACGTTGATGCGATAGTAGAAATCCTCGCGGAAACGGTATTCGCGGATGGCCTCCGCGAGGTTGTCGTTGGTGGCGCAAATCACGCGAAAATCGACCTTCCGCGACCGGTCGGCGCCGACGCGGAACACTTCGCGGGTCTCCAGGACACGGAGCAGATCGACCTGCATCTTGGGATTGATGGCCCCCACCTCGTCGAGGAACAAGCTGCCGCCGTCAGCCATTTCGATCTTGCCCTTGCGCGCTTCGTCGGCCCCGGTAAAGGCTCCTTTTTCGTGACCGAAAAGTTCGCTTTCCAGCAGGCCCTCGGGAAGACCGCCGCAGTTGACCGCCACCAGCGGAGCGTAGCGGCGCTTGCCGGCCGCATGGATCGCCCGGGCGACCAACTCCTTGCCCGTCCCGCTCTCGCCCAACACCAGCACCGTGGCCTCGGTCTTGGCGACGTGCTCGATCAGTTCCAGGACCTTTCGCATCGGCGGGCTATCGCCAATGATTTCCCAATCAGCGGCCATTTCATCAATCGTCCCCCGCAGTTGCAAATTTTCCTCGCGCAATCGTAGCTGGACCAGGGCCTGCGAAACCACGTGGCTGAGTTCCTCGGGATTGATCGGCTTGGTGACATAGTCCGCCGCGCCCAGTTTCAGTGCCCGCACGGCCGTTTCCACGGAAGCATAAGCCGTGATCATGATCACGATCGTCCGCGGGGCGACGCGGCGAATCTGCTCCAACAATCGCATGCCGTCCATGCCGGGCAAGCGGACATCCAGCAGCACCACGTCGAAAGCGCAAGACTGCATGGCCGCCGTCGCTGCCGCGGCGTCGGCCGCCGTCTGCACTTCGTAGCCGTCTTTGCGAAACCAATGATCGAGCGAATCGCGGACGGAAAACTCGTCGTCGACAATCAGGATACGTGCCGGGGATGGTGTCATGGATGGGCCTACGCTAATCTCCCCTCTCCCGCCTGCCGTACTCGGCAGGATGGGAGAGGGGCAGGGGGGGAGGGCTTTCCGGACGACTGCCGTGGCAGCGTCAAGTGGAATGTCGTTCCGCGGCCCCGACCCAGGGTACTGGGTGCCCCGCCGGGTACCCCGACCTTGGAGTCGACGTCGATCCGGCCGCCATGCCGCTCGACAATCCCATAGACGACCGATAATCCCAGTCCCACGCCCTTTTCGGCCTCCTTGGTGGAAAAGAAGGGCTCGAAGATTTTCGGCAAGACGTCGTTGGGTATGCCGATCCCGTTGTCGGAAATGTCGATGCCGATCGAGTCGGCCGTGCCGTGCAGACCAACGACCAACTCGCCCTGGCCTTCCGCCAGGCCGCTCATGGCCTCGACGGCGTTGACCAGCAGGGCAACCAAGGCTTGTTGCAATTGTCCGCCGTCGGCCATAATCCGGCTGTCCGCTTCCAGGTACTCGGTTTTCAGCTTGAGGCCGCTCATGTGCAAATGGTGTTCGACGAGCATGAGGCTGCGGCGGACGATTTCGTTCACGTCGACCGGCGCCATGCTGGACCCGTCCCGTCGGGCAAAGAGGAGCAAGTTCTGTACGATATCGCCGCAGCGGCGGCATTCGCGCTCGATCACCGCAAGATAGCCCAGCACCTCTTTCTGTACGGCTGGGTCCAAGGGCTGCTCTTGCAAATCGCGCCGACTCAAGCCGGCATATACCAGCATTCCCGACAGGGGGTTGTTGATCTCGTGCGCGACGGTTGCCGAGAGTTTTCCCAGCGACGCCATCTTCTCCATATGCAGCACCTGCCGCTGGGCCTGTTGCAATTCCCTTTGTATTTGGATGCCGCGGTGAATGAAGACCGCAACCGTCGCAAGCAAAATAACGGCAAGAATCCCCGTGGCCCAGAAAAAATGGCTCTTGTCCGCACGCAACGCGGCCGCCATCGGTGCCATCGACATCTCCACGTCGAGTACTCCCAGGACCCGCTGGTCGGCCGTGTGGGCATGACATGCGGAATTCACGCAACTCGGCTCGGTCTCGATCGCCGACAAGTGCCGCAAGACGTCGGATCGCAACTCCTCGTGGGCGCGTTTGCCGGGCTGCAAGATGGCGGCCTTGGTCGTGCGGTTGTCCTGGTGGCACGCACGGCAGGTCTCCGTATCAGGCATGATCCGCTGGCCAATCTCCTCCGCGTGGGCCGACATGACGATCCGCCCCGTCTTGTCGTAAATGCGAATGGCGGCAATGTCGGGGGTCTCAGCCAAGCGGGAAATCGTTGCCTGCACGTCGTCTTTACGATTGGTGAGCATGGCGTCGTGTGTCGCCCGCTTGATCAACTCGCTAGTGCGCTCAACGTCGCCACGAACTAACGATAGGAAATGGTTCTCGGTAGAACGAAAACTGATGGCGGCGTAACAGGCCAATACACTGCCCACGGCCAAAAACAATGGCACCAGCAGGCGAAATCCGAGCGATTGAAAGATTCGCATGGCCATCACGAAGGCGAACGGCGACGGGTTGAGAGTTGAGAGACCGACGCATCGCCTCTCAACTCTCGCCTCTCAACTCTCGACTAAGCTTAGCACAGAACGCTGAATAAATCAACGCGCGTTGAAATATACTGCGCTACTGCGGTCGGTTTCACGAAAAATCGCGACATCACATTATCGTTGCAACATGTTACCCGGCAATAACTTACGAAAGCACAACGACATCGAATGCTTCTCTACGGCAGGCATGGAATAGTAGTTGCAGCAAGTTGAGTCGAAAAAATAATCATTATTCTGCCACTTGAAAGAGCACCGCGATGAGAGCCGCTATACAGATGATCCACGAGGGCTTTAACTACCTGGTCTGCACCATTTTGGTGCTGCTGATGGTAATCCTCCTCCCCGTCGCTGCCTTCCTGACCAGGGCCTTGATTCCTGTCGCAGCGGCTACCATCGCTGGCCTGTTCATTGCGTCCTGTTGCAGCCGCCGTGTGCGGAATTGGCTGTATAGCTAGCCTAGTGACAAGACGGAATATTGACAAGATAGAAACAAGTAGCTGCGTCCCGCTATTCGATTCCCGTTTCAATTTTCCTTTTCAGGAGAATAGCGGTGTGGAATTATTCGAAACGCGCCCGATGTCGCCCCCTGCGCTTTGAGAGATTGGAAAGCCGGTCGCTGATGTCCGCGAGCGTCAATGTCGTCTCGGGGATCTTGGTCATCAATTCCGCTTCCGATTTGCAGAGCGGCGCGGCCTTGTGCGTGGGCGACGCCGCGGCCTTCGGTCTGGCGAGCGCGAGGCCTGCCGTCGCCCCTCTGACGGTCTATGAAACGGGCGACGCCGTTTCCGCCAACATTGCGAACGAAATTTCAAGCCGCGTCAACCCCGACGGAACCCAGGCCGGCGCCCTGATCCCCGAGGACGGCCTCTTTCAAGGCGACACCAATACCCTCACGACCGCGAACACGAACGTCGATGAGAACGGCAACCAGACCGCCTACAATTACCTTTACTCGCAGGCGGTAACCACGGCCGCCAGCGGCGAGAATGCGTGGGAAACCAGCTACATCTCGAACAACCCGTCCGATCTCCAGGGCTGGTGGAACGGCGCCAACACGCCGCCTCCGGCGCTGCCGCCGACTCAGGACGAGCCCGCTTTGCCGCAGGCGGTGGTGAACAACACCAATGTTGACTACCACCCTTTCAATAGCGCCACCTTCCCAGTGAGCCAGACGATCGCCGCTAACGGAGGATCGGCCGGCGTCAAGGCCTCGAGTTGGACCTCGGTCAACCCTAACGGCGGCGCCAACGGATCGGCCGGCACGCTGACCTACACGATCGGCCTCCCGCCTGGCGCAACGGTGCAGGTGACCTACGCGTTCAACGTGACGGCCCGTGTGTCGTCGAGCCCCGGCGCGCCGCCCGACACGTCAAAGGCGTCGGTAGAGGTCGACGTGCAGGATCCGAATATGAACGGAGCCCACGTCACGGTCGAATACGTTCAAACGCCCGCCGGGGGCTTCGCGCCGCCCCAAAGCGAGATTCTCCAGCCACGCGCCTTCGGCAAGACTATCACGGTTGTGAACGGCAACCCCCTCGCGCCGACAAACTGCACGATCACTGTTTGGCCGGCTATCACCAATAACGGCGGCGGTTCGGCCGTTGCCACCATCCTGGGCAACGTCACGATCAGCGGCACCGCCGGGGCTACCATCTCCGTCGACCATCCATAAGGAAGGAAACCATGCTTTCATTTCTGCTTTTGGCAGTGATCGCTGCGCCTCCGGCGGCGGCAAATTCCGCGCCCCCGTCGCAGATTCACCCCGACCCTCTCTCGGTAAGCATGACCACGGTGAGCGGCAGCCTGTTCTGGTACGGGGTAGACTTCGGGCGGATGCCCGCCTGCGTGCGGGATACTGAAAAGAGGCCGAAGTACAGCTTCCTGGTCACTGTGTTGAGGGCTTACCCGAAGCGCACGAAGGAGTACGTATTGTGGAAAGAAATCATCAAGTGCGGCGAGCCGTGGTACTCGCCTAAAATCCTGGCCTTGGCGGCGCGGATGCCGAACGAACTCAAGGGCCCGACCGACCAAGGCTGCCCCGATCCGCTTTTCTCGATGTGGCAGGGCGTCTATGGCGACTACGCGGCGGACACGCCTTTGGGGAGAAAGGCTAACTACGACGACATCCCATACGGCGCGGTCGTTCCCGTCCATTATAAGCAATTTTTGAAGCTCTACGAAAAGGAGGACGCGGAACTCGCCAAGAAACTTCCGGCCGTGGCGCGGCTGGTGAAAGAGGGCAAACAATGGCCGTGGGTCCGCCCTGGCGGTGTGCCGCTGGAGGCCTTGCTCTCCCTGCAAACCGACGAGGACTGGAGGCTGGTCCAGAAAATCGACGGAAAGTGGACTGCGCTTTCTCCATATGGCAACTGGGAGATCAAACGCGACCGCGTAAGGTTGATTTTCAAGTTTCCCGACAAGGGCGGTCCGGAGGAGGCGTTCCTGCCACGACCGCAGATTATAAATTCGCGTCCCGTTGTGCCCTGAGGCTACGCGTATGCTTTCAATCTTGCTCTTGGCGGCGATCGCCGCCCCTCCGGAGGCGGCGAGTCCCGCGCCCCCGGTGCAGATTCAGCCTGGCGCTTCCGGGCTAAACGAGCTCATGGTGATCCGTTGTCTGGAGTCGTACACCGCGGACTTCAAACGGATGCCCGCCTGCGTGCGGGATGCCGAGAAGAAGCCGAAGTACAGCTTCTTCGTCAACATGTTGAAAACTTACCCGCAGGGCTCCCCGGAGAGGATCTTGGGGCAGGACATCATCGAGTGCGGCGAGCCGTGGTATTCGCCGAAAATCCTGGCCTTGGCGGCGAAGATGCCGGTCGAGCTCAAAGGCCCTGCTGCCGACGAGGGCTGCCACGATCCGCTTTTCTCGATGTGGCAGGGCATCTATGGCGACTACGCGGCAGACACCCCTTTGGGGAGGAAGGCCGAATATGATCGCATGGACTACCCCGCTGTCGTCCCCGTCGATTACAAGCGTTTTCTGAAACTCCACGAAAAGGAGGATGCGGAACTTGCCAAAGAGATTCCCGCCGTGGCCCGGCTGGTGAAGGAAGGGAAACAGTGGCCGTGGGTCCGCCCCGGCGGTGTGCCCATTGACGCCTTGTTGGCCCTGCGAACGGCCGAGGACTGGGAGTTGATCCGCAAAATTTCAGCAAAAAAACGGACTGTGCTTTCTAACTACGGCGGCTGGATGGAGGTCGGGCCGGACCACACCACGGTTTTCAAGTTTCCCGACAAGGGCGGCCCGTAGAGGGCGTTCCGGCCACGGCCGCTTAACCGTTGGACTTGCGGAAGACGAACACCTACGCGTCATCGTGGACAACTACGCAACGCATAAACATCCGCGGTGAATGGCCCGTGCTCAGTCCCGCAGTTGAAACAACCGCCTCACTGCGTCCAGCAAGACGTGCGGGACACCTTCGCGCGACTCGTGACGCAACGATTCCAGCGGCGCGTGCAGCAATTTATTGACCAGCCGGTCGAACGACTGGCGGATCTCGTCCTGTGCCTTCGGCTCCAACTGTGGTAGCCGGTTCATCAGCCGCCGCAATTCTTCCTCCTTGGGTTTGTGCCATCCGTCCCGCAATTGCTGGATCACCGGGCTGGTCGCCCGATGGTACATTTCGGCCATGAAGCGGTGAGTTTCCTGCTCGACGATTCGCGTGGCGGCGGGCAGTTCCTTGTCGCGCAACAAGCGGTTATTCTGGCAGGCCGCTTGCAGGTCGTCGACCGAATAGAGATAGACGTCGGGGCAGTCGCCGATGAGCGAATCGAAATCCCGCGGCACGGCCAGGTCGAGAACGAACAACGGTCGCTGTCGTCGCGCGGCATGGATGGGACGGAATTCGTCGAGGCTGACAATCGGCCGTTCCGCGCCCGTCGTACTGACGACCAGGTCGGCCGCGACCAGGGCGGCGTGAAGTTCTTCCCAAGGCCGCGCCTGGCCCTGCCACTGGCCCGCCAACTCGCCGGCCCGCGGGAAACTGCGATTGACCACGGTGATCCGCCGGGCCCCTTCGTCGCGGAGGTAGCGGAGCGTTTCTTCGGCCATTTTCCCCGCTCCGATGACCAACGTTTCCTTGTCGTCGAAGCGCTCGAAAATCTGCCGGGCGAAATCGGCCACGGCCACGCTGGGAATGCTCACGCGGCACTGGTGGATGGCGGTTTCGTTGGCCACCCGCCGGGCGACGCGAATGGCGGCCTGAAAGGCCGTGTGTAACAACGGACCGGTCGACTGGCCTTGGGTTGCCGCCTGATAGGCCTCTTTCACCTGGGCCAGAATCTGCGGTTCGCCAATCACCATGCTGTCGACGCTGGCGGCCACGCTGAACAGGTGCCGCACCGCCGCTTCATCGCTGTTGACGAACAGGTGCGGCACGAGTTCGCCGGCATCGAGCCGATGGAAGCGGGCGAGAAAGCGGCCGACCTCTTCCACTCCCGGAATCGGCGCCGACTGGCTGGCCGCGTAGATCTCCACGCGATTGCACGTGGAGAGCAACACGCCCTCCACGTCGCGGAACGAAACCCGCCACTGTTGCAAGGCCTCTTCCGCTTGCTGCCGGCCGAAGGCCAGACGCTCGCGAATGCCGATCGAAGTGCCGTGATGACTACAGCCAACAACCTGGACGTTCATGAGGGTCCTCCGCAATTTTGAGCGGCGAGCAAGTCCTCGGAATTTGCAATTTGAAATCTGAAATCTAAGATTTGAGATTTTTCCGTCCCGGCATTCCCCTTCGCAGCACCGCCGTGCCTGGTGGTCACGAACATTCCCACCAGGGCAATCAGCAGAAAGATGAAACTGGCCAGCGTCAAATAGGCCACCTTCCGGCCCCGCTGGATCGGTCGGTAGAATGCGCCGATGACCACGTGCAGCAGCAGCCAGCCGAACATCACCAACGTTCCCAGAACGACCGGATCGGACCAGGGAACGCTCGGGGTGTTCTGCCGCGCGCTGAGCAGATTGAGTACGATGCCCGAGATGACCGCCATGCCCACCAACAGCATCGACGCCAGCATAGTTCGGCTGTTGGCCATCTGCAGCCACTCGAGGCTGGGAAGCCGCAACTTCAGCCAGGGCGGCCGTTTCCGCTTCAAGCGATCGGCCTGCCCCAGATACATCAAGCCCGCGGCAAAGCCGAAGAGCACCGTGACCGTTGCCAGCAGGATCGAAGCGCCGTGAATGGCTCCCCAGATTTTGGAAGGTTCGTGGGCGACATGATTCGGATCGGCGAAGCGGGCCGCCACGATCAGGCCCAGCACCAGCGGCAGGAAGAAAATGCCAAAATGCGTGCGGGGATGGTAGCAGGCCAGATAAAAATAGACCATCACCAGCACCCACGCCGCCAACAATAGCCAGTCGCGATTGCTCGACAGCGGCGAGCCGGCCGCCTGGACCGCCGCATTGTAGAGGAACGCCGTATGGGCAACCCAACCTGCTGCCACGAATCCCAACATCACGATGCCGCGGACTCCGCTACGGAACCATAGCCGCGACACCTCCAGGGCCAAGCCTACGGCATAAGAGGCTAGGAAACAGAAGATTTGAACATGCGCGAACATAGTCTACCAGTTGGCATTTTCCACAGGTCGACCTAGCATACCTGAATGCGGGGAGCGTGTCGCGATCAATTTTCTTGTTTACAACCATTCTGGGGAGTGGCTGGCGGGGTGGTTGATGGTTTGCTGTTGCCACCATCGTCTCGCGAGGTGAGGGCCAGGTTGAGAACGCGGGCCGCCGTCTTGGCGTCGTCGTGGAACATCTCGCAGAAGTCGCCCATGCGAAACAGCAGCAAGGCATTGGGGCAGACCCGCTTGGCCTCTTCATACTGCCGCATCATGGGAGTGGGGGGGCATAGGCGATTTGCTTTAGCAGGACGCAATTGAGTCTGCGACGGGTGCATGATATAATTCCTTTGCCATGACGACACTGACTATTGAAGTTGACGATGAATTGTTCGCGCGCGCGCGGCGGCTTGCTGAGGCCCGCAGGATTACCGTTCCAGAAATGGTGGAACGGCTGCTTCGCGTCGCGGCCGCGCCGCCTTTGGACCGCTCTCAGTTGCCGCCGCTGACCCGCCAAGCGCTGGGGATGTTGTCTCCGATTACGGATGAAGAGTACGAACGGACGCTTGAAGAAGAGATTATTCGCAAGCACGGTTCGCCATGATCATACTCGTCGACACGAATATCCTTCTGGACGTCCTCCATGACCGGAAGCCGTTTGCGGAACCTGCGGCGCGTGTATGGAAAGCTGTTGAAGAGGGGGCGGTCACCGGCCATGTGTCCGCCATCAGCTTTAACAATATCTTCTACGTCGCACGCAAACGCGATGGCGCCGCGAAAGCTCTTGACGCCCTGCGGCTGGTTCGAGCAGATTTCCGGATAGTTCCGCTGGACGAAGTCATAATCGATCAGGCATTCGCCACGACGGAACGCGACTTTGAAGACGCGATTCAGGCAGCGGCCGCGCTTCGCATTGCTGCAGATTTCATCGTTACAAGAAACGTCGACGATTTTCGATCGGCAGGCGTGAAGGCGATCACGGCTAAGGATTTGCTCTCGATTCTTCAGCCCTGACAAGAGCGTGGAGGTTCTCTATGAGCGAACTCTTAACCGCCGAGGGATATGAACAGACGAAGGAGAAACTGCGGGACTTGCAGTCGCGCCTGGCGGAGATCAAGAAACGCACGGACTTGGCCCCGGCACATTTGGCAAGCGTTCGCCGATCTTGCAATTCGATGATCCGCGTTATTTGCAAGAGATCAAGCTTTACGAAGTCAAGTAGGCCAAGCCGGACGCGCCGCCGCCAGCTTGAACACTGGATGCAAGCAGGAAAATGCGGCAAGAGTGCAGGCGGCATGACTAAAAGCGCCGAACATCATTCGTCCGAACCTTCAGGATCGACCCACCCGCATAAGCCCAAAACCGCCTCGGCCTCGGCGCTCGAACCCAGAACGTCCTCAAACCGTCGCATCGCTTCCGCTTGGTGCCTAGGACGAATGCGACACCCCTGGTCCGTAAAGTCATCACGGGCGTCAACGACAATCGATCCCAGAATAGCCATGCATGCGGACATTGTGAAGATATCAGGGTAGATCACTTCTGGCTCCCACACTCCTTCGCCGTGATGCGCATACAGAATCGAATTTGTTGAGATCGACAAAATGAACGGGGCACCGCCCTGATCGGCAACGACAAGCCAATCTTCATCCCACTCAGGTAGCCGTTCCCCGGTGAAGCCATGCCAGCGATATCCCACCTGGAATTGCCATAGGTCTGCGAGCTTCGGCAAGAAGTATGAGTTCCCCAGGCTC
>Ga0302320_10010307_pt1 | contig 19927 bp, 14 predicted proteins | sample Bog_T0_3_FD_202130 | JGI IMG/M metagenome (GOLD analysis project Ga0302320, IMG submission 202130) | Peat permafrost microbial communities from Stordalen Mire near Abisko, Sweden - Bog_T0_3 | ecosystem: Environmental > Terrestrial > Soil > Wetlands > Peat | place: Sweden: Abisko, Stordalen Mire... | reverse complement strand
TGACCAAGAGCCGCGAGGAGGAAATTGGCAAGCTGAAGAGCGAGAACGAAGGGCACCGGCAGTTCGCGGAAACGAAGGCAGCGGAATACGCGGCGGCGATCGAGGCGCTCACCGGCAGGCACGAGACCGTGGTCAAGGAACGCGACGACGCAAGGGCGAACGCGGCGCAGGAGAGCGCGAACCTCAAGAAGCAGCTCGATCAATTGAGCGATATGCGGCGCAAGGAATTGGCGTCGGCCCAGGCGCGGCTGGACGCGGCGGCCCGCGAGCGCGAGGAGCTGACGGCGACGGCGCGGCAGGAAGCGGAGGAGCTGAAAAAGAAACTGGCTGCGGCTTCGGCGGACCTCGACAGCCTTGGGAAGAAACATGGCGAGACGACTTCACGGGCGGACGAGAGCGCACAGGCGGTGCAGCGGCTGACGGAGGAACGCGACAAGGTGGCGCTGCAATTGGCGGAGACGCGCAAGGAAGCAAAGGAACAGACGGAAGCGCTTGCGGCGAATGCCTACCGCGTATTCCAGGAGCGAAGCGAGACGCAGGCGCAACTCGAGAGGGAACGGGCGGAGTGGCAGAAGCAATTGGCGGCGACGCAGGCGAAGCTCGAGCAGCAACTGGCCGCGGTGAGCGCGAGCCGGGACGAGACGGCGGGGCGTTTGGCCGAAACGGCGCTACAACTGGAGGCGCTGCGGGCAGACCTGAAGCAGCGCGAGGAGTCATCGCGCGAAAGTCACGCCCGCCACGAGCAGGAGAAGAACCAGCTTGCGGCCGACCTCGCACGGACGCGGTCCCAGCGAGAGCAGGCGGAGAAGGCGGCCGCGGCCAATCAAGCCGCGCAGGCCGAGGAGCACAGGAAGCAAGCGGCGCGAACGGAAACGGAGGCGAAGGGGCGGCTCGAGGCGTTGCAGGCGCAGCACGACAAGCTGCGGCAGGAGCACGAGACGTTGAACGCGGCGCTGGCCGGCCACAAGAAACAAGCGGATACGCTCACCGGCGAACACGCCCGGCTGACGCGGGAGCGCGACCAGTTGTCAACCAATATGCAGAAGCTCAACGAGGAGCACCGGAAGCAGGTGGAATTATTAAACGAAGAGATCAGGAAGCATGCCGCGGCCACAACCGCGACCGGCACGGAAGCGGCCCGGGAGAAGGAGCTGGCGAAGGCGGAGTTGGGACGCGCGCAGGCCGAGGCGGCGAAGAAGATCGAGGCGCTGACCGTCCAGCGCGTGGATACCCAACGGCAGCGGGATGCGCTGGCGGCGGACCTCACGCGGGTGCGCGATGAATTGGAGAAGAACTCCACGCTGGCCACGGCCGCCGCGCGCAACATGGCCGCGATGCGGGAAGAACTCGACAAGCTGAAAGCCGAACGGGGCGGGTGGGAGAAGCAGCTGGCCGAGGAGCAGGAGGCGCACCGGCGCGACACGGAGGCGATGCGGCAGGCGCAGGAAACGCTCGCGGGCGCGGAGCAAAAAAAGCAAGCGGAGATCGCGCGAATCGAGTCGGCCCATCACAATGCCGCCAAGGCGCTGACCGAGGAGCGCAAGCGCATCGAAGGGTTCCGCGAACAGGCCAACGAATTGCGGCGCGAGAAGAAGCTCGAACTCAACGCGATGGCGGAGAATTTCCACGGATTGATGCGGCAACGGGAGAGCAGCGTAAACGAGATGCAGCAGGAATTGGCGCGCTTGCGCGAGGAGACGGCGCGGGCCGCGAGCGAACGCGACGAGGCGGTTAGAAAAGCGGAGGCGACCATCGACGGAGCGCGGGAAGCGGTGGCGGGCGAGCTCGCGGAGTTGAAGCGGAAACTGGACGAGACGAACCAGAGCCTTGCGCAAATAGCCGCCGAACGGGACTCCCTGCAAGCGGAGCGGGTGGAGATCATGAGGCTGCCGGCGATCCGCCGGATGCCGGTGACCCCGCCAACTATTGGCAGCCAAGGCGGCCAGCCGCCGGAGTAACCGCTCTCCGCGCAGGATACAAAACATGACTCACTCCCACCCGCGGATTCGCGTTGTGCTGGATACCGATACGTTCAACGAGGTCGACGATCAGTTCGCCCTGGCCCACCTTCTCCTGTCGCCGGAGCAGGTCGATCTCGAGGCCGTGTATGCCGCGCCATTTTTCATCAAGGAGCGCTGCTCGAGCCCGGCGGACGGGATGGAAAAGAGTTACGAGGAGATTCAGCGGGTCATGAGCCTCGTGCCCACGGCAAACCCGCCGCCGGTATTTCGCGGCAGCAGGAATTATATGCCCGGTCCAGGGGTTCCCGTGGAAAGCGATGCTGCGGCGGATATCGTCAAGAGGGCCATGTCCGCAAAGGAGGGCAAGCTTCACGTGCTCGGCATTGCCGTGGCAACGGACATCGCGTCGGCGCTTTTGATCGAGCCGGAGATTGCGAAAAGAATCGTCGTCGTCTGGCTGGGCGGCAACGCGCCTTACTGGCCGAGCGCCGCGGAGTTCAACCTGGGCCAGGATATCCACGCCGCGCGCGTCCTGCTCGATTCAAAAGCCCCGCTCGTCCTGCTGCCTTGTTGGCCGGTAACATCGCACCTGGCAACGACGGCGCCGGAATTGGAAAAACACCTTGGGCCATATAGTAAGCTGGGCCGGTATCTTACCGACATCGTCGCGACTTACTCGAAGAACCAAAGCGCCGCCTGGTCAAAGGCCATTTGGGATATCTCCGCGAGCGCATGGGCTGTAAATAATAAGTGGATTACCACCGATCTCCGACCAAGCCCCGTCTTGAAGGACGATCTTACCTGGGACTGCCAACCGGATCGCCACATCATTGAGATCGCGCGGCAAGTGGCTCGCGACGCCATCTTCGAGGATTTCTTCGCCAAGGCGCGCGAGGCAGGGCGCCGGGCGCCTTAGGTCCTGCCCGTCATTTCGGTCCTTTCGCCCGTCGCAGGCCCCGCGAGTTGAAGGTTCCTGATAAGTGGATTCGCGCGCACGGGGCGGCCTTCGCTCATGGCCAGGCGGTATTCACGAGGGGCGATTCCGTAGACTGTCTTGAAGGCGGTCGAGAAGTGGAAGGGATTCGCGAAGCCGGTGGTTTCGGCGATTTCCTTGAAAGTGAGGTTGCTGCGGCCGACCAGCGACGCGGCACGCTCGAGACGGGCAAGGCGCAGACACTCGAGCGGCCCGACGTTCAGGCTGCGCCGGAAGAGGCGGCACAAATGCTCGGCGCTCACGTGCGCGGAGCGGGCGAGGTCGGCAAGCGCGATCTGAGGGGCAGGATCGCGGCGGGCGGCCTCGCGAATGAAATCGAGGGTCTTTTCTACGGGCCGCGGAAGATCGGCGCCCGGCTCCGCCACCAGGCCAAGGGCGCCCGCAACGAAAGCGCGCACCATCAACTCCGCGCACGGCGTGAGCAGCGTCGAGCGCAGCGGCTCCGGCTGGGTGAGCGCCGCCAGCGCGTAGCGGAAGAGCGGGCGCAACACGTCGTCAGCCGGAGCCAGCTGCGCCAGCGGCCACTGCGAGGGGGGCGGCCAGGGCGCCCGCGGCGCATCGGCGCAAAAATGAAAATACGCATGAACGGTGCGGGTGCGCTCGGCCCACTCGTAGCGGTCTGTCATGCCGGGTTGAGCCAGGAGGATCGTTCCCGCGGGCGCTTCGAGCAGACGGCTGTCGAAATGGGCCGTAGCGCCGCCTTCGATCATCCAGAGGAACAGGTACTCCGGCAATCGCCGCGGGCCGAAGGTGGCGCCTGGCGGATAGACCACCACGCCGCCGCCGTGTACCCGGAGGTTATGCAATGCGGGCCAGGAGGCATTGGAAATGCGCATCAATTTTACGTATGTATCGGCGAATCCTGCGGATTGTCAATCCGGGCCGACTGCATTAATTTTCACGGGTTAAACCGTGCCCTTCTCGCAACCAGGTTTCCGTGCATGCCGTTAATCGAAATCAATTTTACACATGAATCCCCCTTGAAGAGGAGGGTGGAATGAACGCGACGCTTACCGGCCGCGAGCGGGTTACCCGCATGTTCGAGCGCCGCGATCATGATCGCGTGCCGCGGCATGAATCGTTTTGGAGCGAGACGATTACCCGGTGGCAGGGCGAGGGATTGAACGGCGACGGGCAGACCGTGCTGGACCTGCTGGGCAGCGATTTTCACGGTCTCTGCTGGATCTGGCCGCAATGTTTCCCGGGACGCGACACGGTGGTCGAGTCCGACGCGGAGACGCGCGTGGTGCGCGACGGCCAGGGCAAGCTCGTGCGTTACTGGCGCAACAAAAGCGGCACGCCGGAGCACCTCGGCTTCGATTGCGACACGCCCGAGAAATGGGAGAAGGTGTACAAGCCGGCGCTGCTCGAGGCCGGATTGCAGCTCGATCCCGAGGCGGTCAAACGGAATTACCGGCGAGGACGCGAGCTGGGGCAGTGGTGCCATCTCAGCGGTGTCGAGAGCTTCGAGGAAACGCGCTCGCTGATGGGCGATGAGATTACCTTGATGGCAATGGTCGAGGAGCCGGAATGGCTGCGCGATGTGTCGCGCGTGTTCACAGACCAGACGCTGCGCAACTTCGACGCCGCGATGGCAACGGGCATCCTGCCCGACGGGTTGTGGCTTTACGGCGACATGGCGTTCAAGAGCGCCACGATGTGCTCGCCGCAGATGTACAAGGAGTTGTTCTGGCCCGATCACAAACGGCTCGCCGATTGGGCGCACGCGCACAACATGAAACTGATCTATCACACCGACGGGGACGTGAACGGCGTGATGGACCTCTATTTGGAAGCCGGGTTCGACTGCCTCCAGCCGCTCGAGGTCAAAGCCTCGATGGACGTCCGCGAGCTCTGCCCGCGGTACGGCGAGCGGATGGCTTTCTTCGGGAACATCGACGTGATGAAGATGATCACCAACGACCCCGCGGTCATCGAAGAGGAGATTCGCGAGAAACTCGCAGCCGGCAAAGCCACCAAAGGTTACGCGTATCACTCCGACCACTCTGTTCCACCGCAGGTAAGTTGGGCCACTTACCAGGCCATTATCAAACTGCTGGACAAATACGGCTCCTACTAACAACTAACAACCACTCACTTCCACCTTCTCATGGAAACCACCGCCAAATACCGTAAAACCGCAAAGATCCAATGGTATCGCTGCAAAGTCGATCCCAAGGTCATGAGCGAACTGATGAAATGCAGCGACCTCCAGGGCTTCCGCCAGGCGGCGGGGCACCTGGGGCTCTGGTTGGTCACGGGCACGCTCGCCTACATGGCGTTCCGCCAGATCAACGCCGCGAACTGGCCGTGGTCCGTGCCGCTGTTGCTCGCGGCGATGTTTGTGCATGGAACCGTCGGCTCATTCCTCAGCGGAACGGCCTGCCACGAGCTAAGCCACAAGACGCCGTTCAAGACCAAGGCCATCAACGAGTTCTTCCTGAGAATCTTCGCGTTTTTCGGCTGGTGGGATCATGTTTGGTTTCGGCCCAGCCACATCCGCCATCATCAAGTTACCGTCTATCACGACTACGACGGCGAGGTTGTATTGCCGGCAAAATTCTCATTCAAGGACTGGCAGTTCTGGCTTCACCTCTTCGCCTGGAACCCCGTCAACACGTGGAAGAGCATCGCGACCTACTACAAGCGGGCCACCGGGCACATGGACAACGAATGGTTCGAATTCGTCATGCCCGAAGAGAACGAGAAACTGCGCCGGGAGCATCGTAACTGGGCGCGCATCACGCTTATCGGCCACCTTCTATTGGCCGTGCTCTTCATTGTCACCGGGCATTGGTTTATGATTTTTCTCTTCGACATCGGCGGTTACTGCGGCTGGCTTGGATTCCTCTGCGGTTCCCCGCAGCACTACGGGATGTCACCCAACGTGCCGGACCACCGGCTCTCCTGCCGCACTTACACCTGCTCGTGGCTGCCGGCTTTTCTCTATTGGAACATGCAATACCACGTCGAGCACCACATGTTCCCCGCCGTGCCCTTCTTCAACCTGCCCAAACTGCGAAAAGCCATCGAACACGACCTGCCGCCCGCGCACCACGGCTTTTGGGCCACGTGGAAAGAGATGCTCGCGATCCACCGTCAAACGCAGACCGATCCCAGTTACACCTTCGTCCCGCCCCTCCCCCACTCAACCGGCACCCGCGCCGAAGACGCAATCCTCGAGCACGAGGCGGCGCTGACGATTTAGAATAATTTAACTACATCTTTGCTCGGTGTAGAATCGCGGAACTCCCGGGCGCAAGGTCGATATCCCATTGCGCGCGGCACCTATCGGTAATCTCCGCAGCGGTCTGGATATGGGCTTTGACGGGCTTGGCGGAGGCGTTGTTTACTTCGATGTCGCAGGTGACGGCGGTCCACTTAAGGAGGCCGATTCGCAGATTGGGATCGCTGGCGGTGATAACGTTGCCGATGACGAACGGCCCGGGCGCGGTCACGTCGAGGCGGAGGCGCCCTTTGCCCTCGAATACGTCAAAGGGTTCGAAGGTGCCATTCTTGCGCCAGACGAAGGCCGGCCAGTTGTAGTTCACGCCGTCGAGGAAGATGGGGAGCTTGTATTCGTCAAGCGGTCGGCCGAGCGCTTCCTTGTTATTGTCCACCAGGCCGGCGTTCAGACCGCGGAAGAATTCCTTGGGCAGGGCAGTCGTGACCGCGCCGACGAGGAGATTGTCCGTCGCGGCGCAATCGGCAACATAGGCGAGCGTGCGTAGCGACCCCTTGGAGATCGCGAGCGCATAGGGCGTCGGTCCGGACAACCCCATCAAGGCGCGCCATTTGTCCACGGCGTCGGGCGCGACGGTGATGAACGAAGCCTTCCAGTTGGTGCCGACGGGCAGCGACCCGTTGCTCTGCGCCGGAGGCACAAAACCAACCTGCCGGTTCGCGCCGACGCGGATGCCGTCCGATAAGGCAATGAAACCGCCGACTCGGCCGCCAGGCGGCAGGTCGAGCGTTCCGCTTGTCAATCTCCCAATTACAGTTTTTCCAGTGCGTGGATTGACATAGGAGTAAGTCATGTCGCCGGCTACCTGAGCGTGCTTAGTATCGAGAGTTGTGAAGACCGGGAAGATATCGCCGGCTGGTTCCAGCGGCTCGCGGGCGGTGATGGAAACCTGCTTGAGATCGGGCATCTCGTCGTTCTTCCCGCCGGCCGGAAGCTGATCGATGAAAAACCGGAAGTAGCGCGCGGTGGCCTCATAAACCCGCGAACGGATCGTCCCCGCGGCCGGCTTCGCATCGTAGGCGACGTCTTCAAAGATAGCGCGAAAGTAGCGCTCATCCAGGCTGGCATCCTGAATATAGACGGCCGGGCTCGCGTAATTGAAATCGAGAATGGTTGCCATGTCGTCGCCGCGCAGGTCGCCGCGCATTTCCGGGAAGATATCCATCCCTTCGCTGGCGCCGAATGCTGGCACTTTGATCGAGAACTGCGTGAGATCTGTACCGGTATAGATATTTGGAAAACACCACCAGTTCTGCCGATCTCCGCAGCGCCAGGTGTGAACGATCTGCCTGCCGAAAATAATCCCCGGCGAAACGACGGTGCGCCCCTTCGCGTCCGTGGCGACAAGCCACGCCCAGTTGACATGACCATCGGGCAGCTTGACTTGATCGACGTTGAACGCCGTTGCGTTGGGCGTCCAGCGGCGGTACAGGTTGTAATTCTCCATGAGCCGCACGTCAGTGATGGGCGCATCATCGTCGATGGAAATGGACGCAGTGCCGCCGCCTTCGAAGCGGCTGATGATCGGCCCGTCCGATACCTGCATGTGCAGCGGCGATTCCCAAAAATGCGCGAGACCGTGCATCCCGAGGTAAAAAGCAAGGCCATCCGGCGAATCGGCGGATACATAGAGTTGATGCCCGGTGGCGGCTTCGGCGGAAAGGTCCTTGGGCGAGTAAGTCTCGTGCACGACGAAGGGCAGCGGATTCGAGAGCCGGAAAAGCTGCCATTCGTAATTGGGCAGCCCGTTGTCCACGAGCTTCCCATTGCGATAAGTGTAGAGGCTCATCCCCTGAAAATCCTTTTGCATCTGATTGACGATCGGCGAAGAGGTGGTGCGATTGAGAATCGTTGTGCCGTTGGGAAACCCGAGGCAGAGGTATTGATCCTTGACCAATGTCTTCCCATCGGGGGTAAGCATCGACGCGGCGGGGAAGACCGGCGAATTCATGAGAACGTAGCGCGCGCCGTAGGTGTCGCCGATATCCAGGCCCCAGACGACCTTCAGGCTCGCGTCGCTGGCATTCGCGCAGGCGTCCTGAAATTCCTGCCACCGCGCCGGGTCGAATTTCTCGAAGGTTTCCGTCATCACCAGCATGTCGATTCCGGCGGCCTTCGCCGCCTTCGCGTAATCGGAGATAGTCCCCTGCCCGTCGCTAAAGCTGCTCCGGGCGCCGACGAGCACTTTATACCATTTCGTGCCGTTGTGCTTGTTCCAGGAGTAGAGCCAGTCGGGCGCGGGCACGGGCTTGAGCCCGCCGGTAATCGCCGGCTCTCCGGCGCCGATGCCCTTAGCGACCGAATTTTCAGCCAGCCATTTGATGATGTTTTCCATCAGCACCAATCCGTCGCTTTTGCGCGTGCCATCGCCTTTCTCCACCACGACGCCGTCTATTTTTCCGGTGTGGGCTTCAAGGATACTGCCGTGCCTGGGATCGTCATAAGGCCGATAGAGCGTGTAAAGAAAGTTCGGCGCGAATACAGCCATGCGTCCCGCTTGAAAGTCCCGGACCGCGGCGATGGCCGGTTGCTTGGTGTGCGGTTCCCATTTCGTGTAATCGAATCCCTTTGCGCCGACACTGGTGTCCATGGCTTTGACTACTTGCTGCCACGCAGGATCGGTAAAGGTCAGTACGGGAGTCGAATATAAGTCGTCCCAACGAAATTGCGTCATCGAGTAGAAAATGCAGGAAACGCCTTCGGTGACGGGATGCGGCGTAATCTCGGTGGTCCAGCCGTACTCATCGGGCAGCGCGTCGGAGCGCGGAGTGACGAAGGCATGGGCATCGTCACGCACTTGAAGGGCTTCCATGCCCATACCGAAAGGCCTTAAACACTCGTTGGTACCGCGCGCCCCGGAAACTCCGCTGCCGTCGGGAATCCAAAAGAGGCCGCCGCCTTTGGCCACGTAATCAACCAGCAGGGCCATATTCTTACTGGAAGTCAGATACTCCTCCATAAATTTCCGCAGGTTGTTGCCGAGCACCGGTCCGGTCCAATCGGCAACGATCACCACGGGATAAGAGCGGAGGGAGGCAGCGTCGAGCGGCTCGGTAATATTGCGCGAGTCAAAGGTGATACCTTGGGCGGCAAACTTCCCGGCCAGGACGGGATCGACCTTGAACTTACGCCAATCCGGTCCGACCAGGATCAAGGCCTTGACTGGCTTGTGAGCGGCCTCGGCACACAGGCCGCGGAAGGGGACGCCCAACGCAATGAGCGCTGTTAGGCCGATAAGCCGGAGGACTCTGGGGAGAGAGGGGATCATGGTCTGTTTCGGGTTCCATGACAATTTTTAGAAAAATGCTATTCACGCGTCGAGTGCCATCTTCGCAAGGCCTGAATCTACCCGCGTTTGCCGAGGTGCGAGGAGGGGTTCAAGTTCAAGTTAAAGAGTAAGTGCAAGTACACGCTGCCGCGCAAGCGAATGCGGAACGGCTACAGTTCTTCTTAGAACGCTCTAGGAGCCCGGGGTCAGCGAAAAATACCCGGATTGATTGACGCCGTGGAAGTATCCAAAGGCAGCTTGCTGCTTCTGGATGACGACGCCGCGCACCACGCAGGGGACACGGGCGCCGGGAGGCACGAAGGAGCCAGTTACGACGCCGGAAACCGAGGATATCGCGAGGGTTACATCAGGCAGCCCCGGGGTGGCCATGGAGACCCTGCCAGTCTGGCTGACAATGACGGGAACTGCAATGGGCTGAGCGATGTTGCCGCCGCCAAAACCGGCGATTTCGGACCCGGGGCCGGTGGCGGGCCGAGTATAAAGGGAGCCTGTGCAAGGCAATTGGGCGGTGAAAGTGGGGGGAAGGACGGATTTGGCGAGTTTCGGAGATTTGGACCAGGTGAGGGTTCCATCGAGGTCACTGACATTGGTGGAGAGGAATGTCAGCAAGCCATTGAGCGTAGTCCCGGCGGCGGAGTGCCAATAGAGGGCCAGCGTAGCGTCATTGGCGACGTGGCCCGTGGTGGAGTACGGGGTGCCATCGGCCAGGCAGCCGGCCACCGTGGCGCCGCCATCGGGCCGGATGACGATCGTGGCGTAGCCGCTGCCCTGGGGCGCGGAGGAGCCGGTGAGCGACAGATCGGGCGAGAGGTCCAGGGTATAGCGGCCCGCCTGAGGCGCGGCGTTGGTATTCCGGTTGTAAGTGGATACGTTGCCGGTGAATGAGAAGGTGGTCGCGCCATCGGAGAAGTCGCCTGTGACCTGGTTGTCGCCGGGGTTGAGAACGACCTGGAAGGTGATGGAAAGGGGAGTCTTGCCGCGCCGGGGAACAGTGATGGAGGCGTTGCCGCTCGCATCCAACTTGCCGTGGAAGGACCAGTTCCCGCCCTCGTACTGGATGAGGCCGGTGAAGAGACCCGTGGAGGTGACGGCGATGTGAACCATCCCGCTTTGCGCGCCGGAGCCGGAAAGCAGGATGCCATAATAAGGGCCGCTAAAGGCGGGAAACGGACTCGGCTCGAAATTGGCCTGCAGGCCCACACCATTGCTCATGGGGAAGGTTAGAGAAGGGCTTCCGGAGACTATCGAGCCGGTCCAGCCGGCGAAGATGGAACCGGGGGCGGCCGCGGCTTTGAGCGTGATCGGCTCGCCAACGGGCTGGGAGGTGACGCCAACGTAAGCGGGAGTCACGGCGCCGTTGCCGGTGACGCTGACGGTGAGCGTGCCTTGGAGGAGGTAGGTGAAGGAGCAGGTTGTTTCGTCAATTACGTTTCCGGATGCATCGAGGCTTTGCGCCCGGATGACATTCGCTCCGCCTACGATACCGGAGGCTGTGCCGGACCAGTTCGCGACGCCGGCGGCGGCCTGGTAAGCGCCGACGCCGTTCGCGTTCTCGACGCGGAATTGCACCGACGCGGCGTTGGTGGACGGGTCCGTGGTGCCGGCAACGGCAATGGACGGGGTGGTCACCTCGGCCGCGGGGGCGGGAGTGGTGATGCCCAGGGGCGGCGGCGGCGCAGTAACGACGACCCAGTAGTATTGGTAGGTGCTGGTGGCATCGTAGTAGTAGCCGACGCCGTAGTGGGTCTCGGCGGCGTAGAAGGAGTTCTGGGCGAGCAAGTGGGTTTTGTGGGGCGGGGAGTTCATCCAGGCGCCCCAGGCTGCGGCGGGGGTCGAGTAGCCGGCAGCGATGGACGAGACGTTATTGGTGGTCGGAGCAGTGCTCCACGAGGCGGGAAGCTGATAGCCGGCCTGGCGGAGCAGGGAATTGGCGGCGACGCCGTCCGGGTTGACATCGCCGAAGTAATTCCTGACCGCCATGTCCTTGGCCATGGCACGGGCGACGCTTTCGATGACGGGGTCGAAGATCATCGTGGGACGGCCCTGATCCGGGTTGTTGATCATGTAGGTGGCAATGGCCTGCTCCTGGGGGAGGAGCGTGGAATTGTCGACCGCAAGACCGGATGCCAGGGAGCTGAGAAAAAGGAGGGCCGCGAGGGCGATGCGGCGATTGAAGGAGGAGTGGATCACTTGAAAACCAGGGATGAGAATTCTATTAGAGCGGCTCCCATGCCAAAATGACGGGGGGCCGGCGAAAATTTCCGGCGTGATGGGGCAATATGTCCTGTAGGGCCAATGCCTTGCGGGAGGGTTTCTACCGGTTGACTCCTGGGCGCTGCGGACTAAAATGGACCCTCAACCGAAGGGGACATGCCAAGGTACTTTTTTTTTACGTTGCGCCTGCTCCTGATAGCGTTGCTGACCCTTCCTGCGGGAAGGCGGGCGAACGCGCAAGTCGGACCGGCATCGCAGGGGGGGGAGCAGATCAATCCGCCGTTTGGGCTCGAGTGGGGGGAATCCGCGGAACGGCTGGAAAAGCTGCTGAAGGGAGCGAAGGCGGACATCGTGGACCGGCACGACGTGGAAGGGCGCCAGGCGTGGACGGTGGAAGGGCTGATCCAGACGGGGCTGAAACGGACGGTATTTTACTTCCGGGCCGACCAGTTGGTGGAAGTCGAGCTGCAATACCAGAGCCCGGATTGGGATGTGGCCAAGTACGACGACTTCATGGCGCAGGTCCGGCGGCGCATCGAGCAGAAGTTCGGCGCCGGACAGTTAATCGCGCGGACCCGGGAGCCGGCCGGGAACGTGATGCAGACGCTGGTGGGCTACAAGTGGGACGAGAACAATACGGCGATCCAGCTTTTCTATTTTTCCGCGGAAACGAGCACGCAATCTTACCGGACGGTGAGCGTGCATTATAAGTGGATGTAGCGGGCTGGACATTGTGGACTTGGTGGGCGTTGTGGACGGAGGGTTAGTCTGCCTGGGCCTCGCGCTGGAGGCGCTTGAGCTTGCCTTTGAGGGCGGTCTTGGTGGCGGATTTCATGCGGTCGATGAAGAGGATGCCGTTGAGGTGATCGGTCTCGTGCTGGAGGGCGCGGGCCAGGAGACCGGTGGCTTCGAATTCGATTTGGCGGCCGTCGAGGAGGCGGGCCCTGGCCTTGACCGAGATCGAGCGCTCAATCTCGGCGGTGATCTCCGGGAAGCTGAGGCAGCCTTCGGTCCCGTCTTCTTTTTCCCGGCCCAATTCGAGGACAGGATCGAGCAGGATGAGCGGCATCCATTGCGCGAGGTCGACCGGGCGGCCGTCGACGGTCATCGTGCTGGGACGGTCTTCGGCATCCTCGACTTCGATCACGGTAAGCTGGAGGGCAACGCCGACCTGTTGCGCGGCGAGGCCGACGCCGTTGGCGGCACGCATTGTGTCGACCATGCTGCCGGCCAGGGCGCGCAGGTCCTCGGTGATGGCGCTCACGGGCTTCCCCTTCCGGCGCAGCGCGGAGTCGGGGTATTTAACGATTTCCAATATCATGGTTGTGTAGCTTCAGTGAAAGCAGGGACGTTGCGGACGTTCGCCTCCTTCAAAATATCCATGACGCTCACTACGACGCCGAAGGGGGCGGCCTTATCGGCGCTCAAGGCGAGGCTGCGATTGGGAGAGGCGGCGAGCATCTCCTGGAGAGCGCGCTTCAAGTTGGAAAGCTCGACCGGCTTGTTATCGAGAAAGAGCTTCTCGTCCTTTGAGATGCTGAGAATGGCCGGATCGGACTGGGCGGGAGCGGCGGAGGCGGTCTTCGAATCGGGGAGGTTGATGACCACGGCCGGCTGGTCGCGCCGGAAGGTGGTAGTGACGATGACGAAGATGAGCAGGATGGCCAGGATATCGATGAGCGAGACGATAATGACCGTGGGCATCCTCCGCTTGCGGGTATAGAATTTCACAGGAGTTCCTCCACTTCGCCGGCCGCCTGGTGGAGGTCGGGGTTGCGTTTTTTCTGGTAATAACACTTGGCAAGCAACTCGGAAATGAGGGACTCGATCTCGGCGGCCATGGTCTCGATCTTCTTCGAGAAATAGGAGTAGGCGATGAGGCTGGGAATGGCGATGGCAAGGCCGACAATAGTGGTGCTGAGGGCCTCGGAGATGCCCTTGGCGATGCCGCGCGGATCGGTGATGCTCGAGGAGGCGCCGAAATTGGCGAAGACATTGACCAGGCCGGAAACGGCGCCGAGCAGGCCGAGGAGCGGGGAGATGCCGACAACGACCTCGAGGACGACAAGGCCGGCCTCGAGGCGGACGATCTCATGGCGGGCCCTGGTTTCGACGGCCTGGATGTTCTCGGTCTTGGGCCACTGGAGATTCTGGAGGCCGGTCTGGACGACGCGGCCCAGGGCGGATTGATCGCCGCGGACGATGCGGGCGAGTTTGACTACGGCCTCGGCGTCGTCGACGGGCTGCAGCTCCTCGATGCCCCTGGCGATGACCGGTGGCATGACGGTGTTGCGGCGCAGCGCGAAGCCGCGCCAGATGATGACGGCCAGCGAGACCACCGAGCAGGTGATGAGCGGCCACATGAAGATGCCGCCCTGGAAAAAGAAATGCAGGATGGAGTTTGAATTATCGGCCAGGAGAATCATTGGATGCGTCGTATACATTAAAGTTAAAGGAGATTTCCAACTTCCCGTTGCGAAGCATGGGGGCGAGGTCATCGGGGACGGGAGGAAGATCGCTTTCCATGATGGCTCTTGTCGAGAGTTCGGCAAGATCGTCGAGGGCATGATTGGCCAGCACTCGGGTGGAAGCCACCTTTCCGTTCGTGTCGATTTTCACCAGGATGGTGACGTCGCCCACGTCCTTGGGGTGCTCCTGAAGGTAGAGCTTCCAGCGGGAGCCGATGAGGTTGCTGAGCTTGCGGTGGTAACGCCCAAACGGGGTCTCGATCGCGTCGACGCCCGGCGGGCCGGGAGCGTTGATGCCGCCGTTGACGCGCGTTTTCTCCATCTCGCGCTGCACGGCTGGCTCGGGGAGGGACGCGGAAGGGGGCGTCGGGGGGGAAGCGGGCGCGGGGGCAACATCCGCGTGGGCGTGCATGGAAGGAGCAACGGAGAGTCGGGCTAATTCCTCGACGGGGGTGGGACGCTGGGCGGCGGGAGCCGGGGTGGGAGTGGGCTTGCCCAGGGCCAGGGCGTCCGGCGCGGCAGTGGGGGTGGGCCGGGGCGTCGGGGTGGCATCGGCAATGGGCTCGGGGGTATGTTGGACCTTGGTAATCGCGTTCGGATATTGGTCGGGCATGCTCTGGGGGGCGGGGTGGCGCGCGGGGACTGGCTCGAGCTGGCTTCGGCCTTTGCCGATGGTTGCGGAGCGGTCGGCGAAATCGGTAAACTTCCGGCTCGGGCCAGCCTCGCTGGGCAGCGGAAGATCGCCGGTTGCGGGCAATCGGCTGCCGGCGACCATATTGGCGTCGGACTGGAAGACGGGGTGAGCAGGAGCCTTCGAGGAGGGGGTCAGGCCGTCGGAGTCGAGAACCGGGCGCTGCATGTTGGGGGGAATCGGCGTGGGAGCCTCCGCGATGAGGGGCGCTGGCGGTTTTGCGGCCGGCCTTGGCGGCATAATGGTGACCGTGAGCTGCGTGAGGTCAGGCAGCGCTTTGGGCGCGTCGCTGGAGTGCTGCGTTGACCAGGTCGCCAGGATGAGGCCAACTGCGAGGTGGAGGAACGCCGATACCAGGAGCGCGTAAAACAGCTTTTGGCGGTCGGACATGGAAGCCGACGAAGGTAAATTCCAACGCCGCCGGACGCAAATACGTTGTCAGGGATTTGGAAGGGGAGATGTCACCGCGGCATCAGCAACGGAATGGGTTGATCTCCAAAACGGGGCTCTTCGTTTTCAGTGGGTAGCCAGGATGAACCCGGGTACTTGGAGTTTCGCTATTTTCCGCGGCCTGAAAGGCCGAACGCACAAAGCACAGGGCTTCAGCCCTGTGTAGATGCGTTCGAACGAAACAGCGGCCTGAAGGGCCGCCAGCGCTGCTGTGCGCGCGAGCGGCCCTTTCAGGCCGCGTTTGGTTGGGAATCAGCTCACAGGGCTGAAGCCCTGTGCTTTGTGCGCCCGGGCTTTCAGCCCATGAAGAACCCAAAACAACGGTAAATGGCGAAATCAGCGGTTCGCTCACAGGCCTAGATTGTCAAGATAGCGCGGATTCGTGGAAAGGTCCGGCACGCCTTCGTATTTGCCAAAGTCCTCACCGGCGAGCACGCCGACCGTGAGGCCGGAACGACGGCCCGCACTTGAAGTGGCGAATGACGACCGCTCAAGCTCGGCTGCGATAAACTCAAGCAGCTTTGCTTTCTCTTGCGCCGACAGCGCTCCAACGGCGACTTCGATTTCGGCATGCGTACTCATTGCGTCCGAATATATCGCCCAAGCGCGGCGGAGTAAAGCTACCCCGGCGCTCAACTACGAATCGGTTGAACTAAGTCGGAGCAGGGAGGTGACGGCAGTGGCGTAATCCTTTTTTGCAGCGTAGAGGAAGGCAGCTTTCTCGATGAACCAGGGGGGCGGGCTCTTGCCGGTGGCGACCGAGAGGATGATCTGCTCGCTTCTCGAGGCGTTGCCGTTGATCGAGCATAGCCGCGCGTAGGCCTGGGCATAAATGGGATCGTCGGGATGGGATCGCCAATTGGCTTCGGCCATCTGGGCGGAGTCGCCGGCATTGGAATCCGGGAAAGGGGGGTCCTTGATGTGGCTGCTGAGAATGCGCCAGGCGTCGGTGTCCAATTGCCAGTCGTGGAGAATGGCGGCCCAGGTTTTAAAATCGGCGGCTTCGAGTTCGGGATGGCGGTGCATCCAGATTTCGAGACGCGCGGGATCGCCCCATTTGCGCAGGGCGCGGTAAAAAGCGGAGGACTCGAGGACATCGACGCCGGTATCGGAATCGCCCCGCACCTTCCACCACTCGTCATAGGCGGCCCTGGCCTGGCCCTCGCCGGAGGCTGCCTGTGCGTATAAGAGAAGCAACTCCGGGTGCGCCTCGGCGTAGTTGCGCCAGTAGGCGTCGGCGCCTGGCAGATCGCGGGTGCTGCGGTAGGCGTCCATGAAAGCGTCGAAGAGGCGATCCGGGACGTGGTCCTCGGCGCGCTCGACGGCGAGGCTCCAAAAGTGGAAGGACATGCCGGGGGAGGCGTCGCGGCTGAGCCAGCCTTGCATGGCGGGAAAACTCCACGGGCCGGGGTTGAGGCGGTCGGCAACGCGAAACTCGCGCCAGGCCGGGTCGGGGTGGCGGGCGACGAGGATCTCGCGGATGCCGATTTGCTGGTGCAATAGCGGGTTCAGAGGGAACCAGGCCTCGAATTGGCGCAGTTGGGTCATCGACGCGGAGGTGGGCGAGTAAGCCAGCCGTTCCAGGAGTTGGCGGACGGCCTCCGGGCTCCAGTCAGGCGGGTTGCGCTGGAAAGGCAAGAGCCAGAAGAGGCCGAGCAACAAAGGAGCGCCGGCCCAAAGGCGGCCGAGTTGGACCTGACGCCGGCGATGCAGGGGCGGGCAGGCAATCGCGAGCAGCGCAATGCCGAAAGCGGCAGTACCCCATCGGTGCACGGGCACGTCCATAAATCCGTGGCAGAGCAGGCCAAATACGCCGGCAAACGCCCCGGCCCGAATGAAGAACCCGCGGTCCCCTGTCCGGACGGCGCCAATGGCATTGCGAGCAATGAAGAAGAGCAGGAGCGCCGCGCCCAATCCCACTGGGACGGCCCCGAGTTCATCCAGCCACAATAGCCAACTGCTCTCGGGGTGGAGGACGATCTGGCCGTGGGTCTCGACGGTTTGATAGAGCGGAAAAATCTGGGTAAAAGTCCCGAGGCCGTGGCCCCAGACCGGGGCATCCTTCCAGACGCGGAGGGCATCCTGCCAGATTTGCCAGCGCAGATTGCTCGATACGGCGCCATTGTCCTCGGCAACGAACCGGCCGAGGACTTTCGAGCCGAAGGAAAGCACCAGAGTCGCGCAAAGCAGCCCGCCGGCGAGCGCGCCGGCCAGCGCGTTGCGGTTGCGCAGCCTCGTGATGGCGAGCACGGCAAACAAAGCGGCGCCGCAGCCGAACCCGATCAAGCCGCCGCGGGACTTGCTCTCGATCAGCGCCACGAGGACGACGATCTCGCACACCCCGGAAGCCAGCAAATGCAGCCAATACTGGCGCCGGGCGGCGCGCACCAGGCAGCCGAGTCCCGCCAGGGCGCCCATGGCGAGCAGGGCTGCGGTGTGGTTGCGATTCGGGAACGGCCCGAAGCCGGTCCAGCCCGGCGAGTAGCGAACGCCGTAAATGAGGAAATCGGTGCGGGGCGCCAGCGAGATCGAGACGGCGGCAACACAGGTCGCCGCGCCAAAGAGCGCCCAGATGAGAAAGAGGCGCACCGGACGGTCGCAAGCCAGCGTGCGCACCCAGAAGAACCAGGCGACGGCGAGGAAGGCGGCCAGGATACAATCGACCGCACGGCCCGGCTCTGGGTTGCGTGTGAAGGGAAAAACGACCTCGTAATCGTGGCTCAGGACGAGCCGCCAGTAGGTCTGCGCGAAGCAGCGATAGGGCAGGAACTGCGAAACAACGACGAACCCGGCAAGCCCAAGCCAGATCCAGCCCCAGGTACGCGGGATCCGCGGCACTTCCGGCGGGTGAAGCAGAAAACCGGCGCCGAGCCCGAAGACCAGCCCGAGTTGGACGATGCGATCGACCGCCCCGAAGAGGATCAACGCCGCCAGGATGAGCACCGCGAAGAGGCCGGCGGCCATGCGGCGGTCAAGAGAGGTGCGGAGGGGGAGAGAGGGCATGGGGGGAACGAAGACTAAAGGCTAACGGCTAAAGTATGAAGGCCAGAATCCGCGATCCGCTCTCCTTTTTAGCCTTCAGCCTTTAGCCTTTCCATCATCCTCTCCACTTCCCTCTTGCCTTCACGTAGATCGGGCGAAAGCAATCGGCGAGGCGCTGCCACTCGCCGGTGGTGCCGACGTTGCGCGGGGCGTAAAGGGTCCAGGGCTTGCTGCCATTGTACTTCACGTGGATCTGAATCGATTCCTCCTCGGTCCAATCGCCCTCTTCGAGAAAACCGACGCGGCGCAGGGATTGATTGAAGAGTGTCCAGAATTCGGCGGGCTCGCCGCAGCGGTCGACTTCGAGGTCGAGGATTTGCGCCTGGAGCAGCGCGTAACGGACCGTGCGACGGCGCGCGAAGAGGCGCTCAATCTGATTGCCGACCGTGGCAAAGCTGCGGACATATTGAAGATAACGCAGGGCAAAGATCGCGAGCAGAAAGACGGCGCCTATGGCAATGGGAATCGTGCGGCCCTGGCTCCAGATGATGCTCAGGGCGATCAAGCTGAGCACGACGCAGACCCCGTACACACCGAGGACGATGCGGCGCTTTGAAAAGCCGAGGTCCGCGAGGCGGTGGTGGATGTGCTCGTCATCCGCGTGAAAGAGCGGGAAGCCGCGCAGGCCGCGCCGCACCAGCGCGAAAGTGGTATCGAGGATCGGGACGCCGAGGCCGACGACGGTCACGAGCATGACGGCGGCGATGGAACCCTTGTTCGAACTGGTGATCGAGAGCGCCGCAAGGCAGAAGCCGATGAGATAAGCGCCGCCATCGCCAAGAAAAATGCGGGCCGGGGGAAAATTGAAGACCAGAAAGCCGAGAAGCGCGCCGGCCAGGGTGAAGGCGTACATGGCCACGGTAAGCTGCTGGTTGAGCCAGCAGGCAATGCCAAGGGTGACGGACATGAAGAGGCCAAGACCGGCGGCCAGGCCGTCGAAGCCGTCGATGAGGTTGACCACATTGGGCAGGGCGATGAGCCAGAAGAGGGTCACGGCCATGCTGAACGACGGGCTGAGGTTCACGCCCCAAGCCCCGCCGGGATAGGTCATGCGGTCAATGCGCAGACCCATCCAATAAACCAGGCAGGCCACGGCGATCTGGACCGCCAGCTTTTTGCGCGCGCCCAGCGGCTTGAAATCGTCCCAAAGCCCGAGCGCGCACATGCAAAGCGAGCCCAGGAGCACCGGAAAGAGCGACCTCGCGCGATCAGGATAACCGCCCAGGATTAGCAAAAGCCCCACGGAGAGAGCGCAAATGATCGGCATGCCGCCCAGGCGGGGGATGGGCGCATCATGTCGTTTGCGGTTCTCGTCGGGGGCATCGAGCCCGATATTGGAGCGTCTGGCGAGCTGGATGACCCAAGGGGTGAGCAGGAGGCAAATCAGAAAGCCGAGAACGAATAACAAGAGCGAGAGGATCATATCGGCGCGAGATCAGCGTGCCCGGGCGACCGAGTGTTTAAAATTAAGAGTATGCCCTATAAATCCCATGGACCTGCCTGGTTAAGCACGGATAATGCCATTAGAGCGGTTGGCGAGCAAGCGTTACTTTCCATATTAACTATAAATCCTA
>Ga0302320_10010306_pt1 | contig 19927 bp, 12 predicted proteins | sample Bog_T0_3_FD_202130 | JGI IMG/M metagenome (GOLD analysis project Ga0302320, IMG submission 202130) | Peat permafrost microbial communities from Stordalen Mire near Abisko, Sweden - Bog_T0_3 | ecosystem: Environmental > Terrestrial > Soil > Wetlands > Peat | place: Sweden: Abisko, Stordalen Mire... | reverse complement strand
AAAAGCGTTCTCCCATTGCGCGTATCGGAAATTGATAGCCCGTTATCGAGGCTGTGTGACAGACTACCGAAGCTGTATAACAGCCCCCCCGATCCCGGCAGCAAGTTATCCCATGTGCCGAATTGCAAGGGGACAAGCGGATTCTGGTTCTGATCGAGGATGAACGCGCCAGCCCCCAGAACCGTTCCGTCGCTGTTCACCGCGACCCCATCGCCAAGGTTAGAAGTAATGGCCACGGGCGGACTAAACGCGTCGGTGGCAGCGTCATATCTCCACGTATATATGGGTGCGTAGCCGGGGAACTCGGCGCCCAGGAGAACGACGCTCCCGTCTGCGCTCGACGCCATCGAGTCCGCTGCCCAAGGATATCCGACGTTCTGGAAGTCCGACCGCACCCGCACCGTCATTTGTGCGAGATCGATCTGCCGCACCCCCAACCCTGCCAGGAGCACGAAGGCCTGGTTGCCGGAGATCGCCGCTACGGGTATCGGCGCAGGGACGATCGCTGCTCCATCCGAAGGGAGGAGGATGTTTACAGCTGTGCTGGTGTTGCTGGCGAGGTCGAAGACAACTACGCTGTGGTCGGCTGGGTCAGACACGAGCAGCTTCGAATTGTCGGGAGTGAGAGCCAGGGATTCCAGGACTGCGCCGGAACTGAGTGCGGCTGACTGCATTGGCTGAAGCAGAGTTTGTGTGCCCGGGTCAAACACACCAATGGTGTTGCCTGCCCCTGCCAGGTAGAAGCGATCACGTGAAGAGTCATACACTGCGCTGGTGTAGGCTGCAGTGGTCAGCACGGTAGCTTGCGCGAGGAACTGCACCATATTTTTGTTTGTTTCCGAGGTGCCATCCCCGAGCGACAAGGTGAGATCCGCCCATCCCGGATTTCCGCCTGCAAAATTGAACTGCAGCAGCTGCCCTGTTCCATCTATGTTCAGGTCGTTCCCTGTGGGAACCGCCGGGGCAGTCACGCCATTGAGAGTCACCCTTACTTCATTATCGCCAAGCGGCTCCAGGCCGTCGGCCAACATCTGGGAGGCGGTCAGCGCAGTCGTGGATGACGCCGAAGGACTGACCCAATGAACGTGGGGGCCATAGGAGTAAGCATTGGGCAGAAACGAAGCGTTGTTGTTGGCATCTGTCAGCAATACCGTTACGGGGCCAGTAGTCGCGGCCGGAGGAGCGGTCGCGGTCAGGAAATTATTCGGGGCAGTAGAAGCGTAATACGGCCCCACCACATCGTTGATCGCCGGAGTGGAGCCAAAATACGCCTCCATGCCGGGGAAAAGCCCATCCCCGCCTGTCGGATTGAAGGATGGGAAGAACTCTACTTGCGTACCACCTGACAGCGGGCCCTCGTTCGGGCTCCCGGTCGAGCTTCCGTACAAACCCTCAGTGAATGTAGGCATTTGCGGAGCGGTCGATTGCAGTTGTGCGACGCTCACGACGAATGCGCCCAGGTCGGTGGTCCCGTAGACACGGCTGGTCTCGTCCGTTTCCCATAGGCTTCCGTACGTGCCCATCACAATGGAGAGGCCCTGGTAGCCGGCTGGGATGCCGGTTTGGCTATTGAGAGCGATAACCTCGAACGGGTCCCGCACATAGAGGTATTTGCCGTCGCGGCTAAAGACAAAGTTGTGGTCGTCCGTTGCGTATTCGGCCTGCTGCAGCAGGCTGCGGTTCCAGAGAGTAATGCAGTATGCGCCGACGCCGGCAGAAGAACAACCGCCATCTGAAGCGAATTGCGATCCATCGGAGTTCGCTGCAACGTCCTGGTAGTTACCCTGAACCGGGGTCGAGCTGACGAACGTCTGGCTCTGCGCGGAATAAACGACCAGCCCTCCAGCGATGACTGCCAGGTAATTTCCGTCCTGGGATCGGGCCGGCAGTCCGACAAGGCCAGCACCCGATCCAGGCGGGTTTGCAAGCGCGAAGGCGCCGGTGGCCGGATTGTAGGAGAGCAGATTGCCTTTTACGCCATAGGAACCCGACGCCTGGATGAGCATTGGACCGGACGCCATGAAAAAAGGCGCGACCGGCTCCAATCCGGCCAGGGTTGCCGGAGGGACTGCGACCTGACGGGTCACGTGGAGCGTGACGGGATTGACGAAGTACAGGTACGGCGTGGTTGTGCCGACGGCTAACTGGGTGCCGTCGAGCGAAAGGCTGAGCCCCTGGGGCCCCGGCACAGTCACCGCCCCCACACGATGGCCGTCGACCGTCGAATAGGCTTCGACCTCGTTCATCCCCCCGTTGCTGAAGAAAAATTCCTTGAGGGTTGAATCGTAGACGACGTTGGCGGGGAAGTTCGAAGATAAGTTCGGCGAAGGTGGAACGGCGAAAAAGTCGCCGGGAAACGGCCGCGCCTGGAACGGTGGGGTTCCGCCCCCTTCGCCGGTGCCGCCGCCCGAACCGGAGTTGCCGCTGCCGCAGCCCATAAGAGCCACAGCCAATAAAGAAAGGAAAACCGCAGGAAAACGAACGAATTTCGTCCTGGAGTAATCTTTGCGGATCATTATCAATTCCGATCAAGGCTTGAATTAGGAACCCGGGCGGGCCAAGTATAACAAGGAGCCTGCTGACCTGATACTGCGTTCGGGTGGTGCGAGTTGCCATCCCTGCGTGGCCTCGACGCGCACGGACTTCGCACAGCGTGAACAGGCAAGTGCTGCCGACAGTTCGATGTGCGCAATGAGCCCGTGGCGGAAGTTTCTGGTTAGGTGCTGATGGTTGCAAGGCGGAGGACTCGCTCTTCGTCCGCGCCTGAACCGGAAGCGCGCAGTTACGGGAATGCGCAGCCAGTGTGTGTTGCGAGACACACTTTTCCCTTGCGCATCTCTGCTACCATAAAGACGATTGCAGTTCCTGCCGCCCGCTAGGCTGTTTTCCTGTCCCTCAGCGGGCCCGAGCGTACAGGCGGCCAGATCCAATCCAGACCCATCCCACGAAGGAGAGTTCACCATGCCATTAGTCTCCATGCGGCAACTCCTCGACGAGGCCGCCAAGGGCGGTTACGGCGTCGGCGCGTTCAACGTCAACGATATGGAACAGATCCAGGCCATCATGGCGGCGGCCAAGGAAACCAAGTCCCCGGTGATCGTGCAGGCCAGCCGCGGCGCGCGCCAGTTTGCCGAAGATCTCTATCTCTTCCGGCTGATCCAGGCGGCAGCCGAGCTCAATCCCGAGATCCCCATCGCCATGCACCAGGACCACGGCAACAGCTTTGAGACCTGCAAGAGCGCCATCGATCTTGGCTACACCTCGGTGATGATGGACGGCTCGCTCAAGACCGACGGCAAGACGCCAGCCAGCTTTGAGGAAAACGTCGAAGTCACCAAGCGCGTGGTCGACTATGCCCACGAACGCGGCGTAACGGTCGAAGGCGAGATCGGCGTACTGGGCGGCGTGGAAGACGGCCACGGCGCCGGCGGTTCGGGCCTGGATCACATTACCGATCCCGACCAGGCGGTCGAGTTTGCCGAGCTGACCGGCGTCGATGCTTTGGCGATTGCCATCGGCACCAGCCACGGCGCCTACAAGTTCAACAAAAAGCCCGACGGCTCGGTGCTCAAGATGGATGTGCTCATCGCTATCCACAAGCGCCTGCCCAACACCCACCTGGTCATGCATGGCAGCTCGTCCGTGCCCAAGGATCTGCAAGACATCATCAACAAGTACGGCGGCAAGCTGAAGGAGACCTGGGGCGTGCCGGTCGAGGAAATTCAGCTCGGCATCCGCAACGGCGTGCGCAAGGTCAACGTGGACACGGACAACCGCCTGGCCATCACCGGCGCCATCCGCAAGGTCTTCGCCGAGACGCCGGAGAAGTTCGATCCGCGCGACTACCTGAAGCCGGCCCGCGAGGCCATGCAGAAGGTGGTTGCCCTGCGCATGACCCAGTTCGGCCAGGCCGGCCACGCCGGCGACTACAAGCCCATTGCGATCACCGAGATCGCCAAGGGCTACGCCGACGGTTCGCTGAGCACGCAACCGCTGGTGGCGGCCAAGTAGCTCTTCAAACAAGCTTCAAAAAAAGCAAAGGGCCACTGCGCATCTGCGAAGTGGCCCTTTACTTTTCCTTCGGATTCGCGGCCGCCCCGTTTAGAACCTGTCCGGGAACGATGCGATTGGAAAGCTACGGGATTCATCCCGGACGTTCAGAGCGAGTTCAGGTCCCGGCTATACAGGGTGCGGGAAAAGGCCTTCGATGAGGGGGAATTCGAGTATTGGCATTTGCAGGGGCTGAAGCCCATCATTGACTTGATGGGCTTTATCGGCCTGACTAAAGTCATGCCCTTTTTACAGAGCCCTGGAGAATTGCCGTTGCAAAGCACGGTCAATGGAACTTGTTCAGAGCTTCACTAAGCGCCGGTGGGCGCGCGCATCGCTTCCAGGGAGGCCGCGAGGTCAGCCGCGAGTGACTGCTGGGTTTCGCTGGGGAGTTTCGCTTCGTGGCTGGTGAGATAGAAGACGTCGATGGCGGTTTCGCCTTCGGTGTCGATCAGCGCCACCTTGATGTCGCAATGGTGGACGGCCAGGGTGAGCGCGATCTGCCGCAGCAGGCCGGGCACGTCCTGCGAGATGACCTGCAATAAAGTGGAGTGAGTTGAGGACTCCGAGTCGAACTCGAGGCGCGTCGCGACTTCGACCTTGAGATTGCCGGGGTTATTCAGATGGCGGCGTGCTTCAAGCAACTGCTCCACGGAAACCTTCTGCGCCACCACGTCGTGCAGGTTGGCCAGAAAACGGTCCTTCTCGCTGGGGTTCAGCTCCAGGGTGTGAAAGACGTCGGTGAAGTGGAAGCTGTCGACGATCACACCAGCTTCATTGGAGAAAGCGCCGGCCTTGACGATGTTCATGCCCCAGGCAGCCAGGGCACCGGCCACGTCGGCGAAGAGGCGGGTGCGGTCGCGGGTGATGACGGTCAGGTCGAAGAGCTGGCGATTGGGGCGCAGATCGAGCTGGACCGCGTCCTTGTCCAGATTGAGGGCCATCTGGAAGTGATGGCGAATCTGCTCCGGCAGGCGCGTCTGCAGGTACCGCTGCGGCAGGCCTTCGAGGAATTTTTTGAGAGAGTCGTACTGCGCGGCGGGCACCATGGAGCGGATGCGATTGAGCAGAGTCGGATCGATGGCCGCGTGGTAACGGACTTCGTCGACCGATCGGTCCATGAAGTTGGCCGTCGACATGTAGAACTGCCACAGGTTCTCGGCCTTCCACGGCGTCAGCGCGTCGGGGTTGACCGCCTTGATGTCGGCAAAGGTCATCAGCGTGAGCATCTTCAAAAGCTGCGGGCTGCCAATCTTGTCCGCAAAGCTGCGCACGTTCTCCGGATCGAAGATGTCGCGGCGCAACGCCAGCGACATTTCCAGGTGCAGCTTGATGAGCTTCAGAATCGACTCGCGCTCTTCGGCGTCAAAGTCCAGCCGCGCCAGGAATGCGTCGGCCAGCTCCACGCTCTGGCCGGCATGCTCGCCATTGCGACGGGCCTTGCCGGTATCGTGCAGCAGCAGCGCGAGCAGAAACAGGTCGAGGCGATCGATCTCGGGAAGCAACTGCGCCAACCGCTGCTCGTAGTCGTGGGTGGGCGTGCGCAGGCCGTGCACGTTGTCGATGGTGAGGAAGGTGTGCTCGTCCACGGTGTAGCGGTGGTAGCTGTCGCGGATCACCAGCGCGTCGATGCCGTGGAACTCGGGGATGAGCATCTCGAGAACACCGAGCGCATGCATGGTGCGCAGCGCATGCGCCGCGTGCGGGCCGAGCAGCACTTCGCGCAGCGCGTTCCACAGGTATGGCCCCTCGGGAATGTGGATGGCGAGGGCGGGCAATGCGTCGGTGATGCGGTCTTCGGCGGCCTGCGAGAGCGTGTAGCCGTGCGTGGCCATCATGGAGAAGATGCGCAGGATGGCGGCAGTGTCGTTGAACTGCGCGCCGGCAACAATGTCGATGCGGCCCTGGTCGAGCAGGAAGTCGGTTCCGGCAATCGGAGTGCGGCGGCGGCGGAACTGCTTGTAGAAGCTCACCGGGGCGGGCAGGTGCTCCATCAGCAAAGCCGCGCGGCGATAGACGATGCGCGCGTGGCGATAGTAGGTCCGCATCCAGTAACTCGGGTCAGCAGTCCCGCGGGTTTCCAGGCCGATGGAGTTGGCGGCGGCCTCGTCCTGCGACTGCCAGTCGAGCGTGTTGTCGTCGCGGCCATGACGGAAGTGGAGAAAACAGCGTGCCGCGGCCAGGAAGTCGAAGGCCGCCTCGGCGTCTCCGCGGGCCGACTGGAAGACGCCGCCGCGCTGGCGTGGCCACTCCTTGGTTTCCTTCAGGTGGAAGAGCAGGGCGAACCAGACGGCCAGGTGGTAGTCGCGCAGCCCGCCGGGACAGTCCTTCAGGTTCGGCTCGAGATGAAAGATGGTGTTGCCGAACTTGGCGTGGCGGGCGCGGGCAATCTCGCCCAGCTTCTGGGTGATGGTGTTCCACTCGCTCAGCACCAGACCCGGGAGCACGGTTTGATGCAACTGCTGGTAGAGCGGGAACTGGCCGGCCAGGAAACGGCGGTCGAGCGTGGCCAAGGTGAATTCGAGGTTGTCCGGGTCGAAGCGGCCGGCTTCCTTCACGGTGCGCGAACTGGGGCTGGCCCTCAGGCCGATGTCCCACATGCCCTGGATGATGGAGCGAACGGCCTCCTTGGACTGCTCCTCGGTCTTTTCGTCGGCGAAGGCGAACAGCACGTCGATGTCTGAGTAGGGGAAGAGATCTTTGCGTCCGTAACCCCCAAGCGCGAGCAGGGAAACGTTGAGCGCGGGCTGCCCGGCGAAGGCGCGGCGCCACATTTCAATGAGGATACGGTCGACTACCGCGGAGCGGCGGCGAATGGCGGCGGTGCCGTCGCCGGTGCGCTCGCAGGTCTGGCGGACAAGCGCCATCTCCCGCGTATACTGCTCCCGAAGATCGTCAACCGCCAAAGCGACTGGATTCATGAGTTTTTGTGCGTGGCCTGCCGAAGCAGGAAGGAATTGTTAACAGAATAAGCGATTTTCTTCGCGGTGGGGTGGAATTGGCCTCGGTATGGGGAAAATGAGGCGGGAGTTGGGTGGTTATTTTCTTTTGAGACACCACACCAGGTCTCTGACTGCGTGATTTCGTACGTTGAGTCCGCGCCATCCCAGGTCTTAAAAATCGAGACCCTTCGACAAGCTCAGGGTAGGCTCTGGGGTACCCACAATTGATACAAGAACAAGCGGTCAGAGGCCTAGTGGGTCTTGGCCTTGGTGTTTTTCGACTTCGTCAAGTTCTCGGCCAGGAAAAGTCCAGCCTTCCCCCCGCTGACAATATCAAGATTTCCGTCGCCGTTTCTGTCGATGATGGCAATCTGCATTCCTCCGCCCATGCGGCCGCCGTAGTCGACAATGTGACGGATCCACTCGACCCCGCCGTTTCCGGGATCGCTTGCGGTTGCCGGCGTGGGTGTGGTCTTGCGCCACTCATACCAGTAGAGGCCGATTGGCTCCCGTTCGCCCGGATCGGCTCCGTTGTGCGCAAAATAACGTTTGCCGGTGATCAGATCCGGCTGTCCGTCGCCATTCAGGTCCACGAGCAACGACGCATGGGCCTGGGACCAGGTGTTGTCGATCACGTGCTGGGTCCAATGCCCATCTTCGGTCTGTTCATACCAGGCCAGCCCATAGTCATGGGCCATTCCGGTGAGCATATCCATGCGGCCATCGCCATTGATGTCGAGCAGGTACATACGGCCAAAGAGAGCACTGCGGGGCGGTGCGCCTGGATCCGGCGCGGGCATAGCGTTCCGTCCCGCGGGAGGAATTGGATGCTTGGCCCAGTCGGTCGGATGAAACTTCCAATCGCCGGGAGCATGAATATCGGTCGGCGCTTCCAGCCAGCCTTCCGGCGTCAGGATATCCATCCTGCCGTCGCCATTGACGTCGCCCACGCCGATCCCATGTCCGAAGCTCCTTTGCGCCACGACGTGTTTTACAAACTTCCCGTTGTCGAGTTCAAACCACGCGAGGGGCACGTCTGGACGGTCGAACTCGGGGAGCAGTTCGAGCGCCTTTCCATCCTTGTTCAGGTCCACCAGGAATGCAAATTCCGTAGGCCCGCTATTGTCGATCTCGGTCACCTTCCAGGGGCCGCCGCTTTGGCCCGGATTCTTGAGCCACACGATGTTGTGCGCAAAGTAACTGAACTGCACCACGTCGATCCAGCCATCGCCATCCACATCCATAGCGATATCGGTGAAATTGTCGATATAGCCATGGCTATAGCCGATTTCACGCAGCGGATGCTTTTTCCAGGTGGGCGCCTCGTACCAGCTATCGCCGGAGATGATGTCGGGCTTGCCATCGTTGTTCAAGTCAGCCACCGCGACAGTCTCGTTGTAGCCGGGGTCGATCATCTGCGTACGAAACGCAATATCCGCGGGCCGGCTCGCCGCATAGCAAACGCTTGCCAGAAAAATCAGACCTATGGGCGAAAGCAGACCTATTCTTCGCATTCGTTAGAACGCTCCTTGGGGAATTCGCAACGGAGAGGGTCGAGCCGGAGTACGGCCGCAATTGTATAAGCTAGGAGTCTGTCTCCAAAGCTCGTAGCATAAGTTCCGAAGTGCAACCGCAGATCCTTCGACGCCATTGGGAGCGAAAAACGCTCCCAATGGCGCTCAGGATGACAGGGCATTCTTGAGAGGAAACTTGGAGCAGGACGCTAGAGGGCAGTTTCCCCGCGTTCGTCGTTGCGGATGCGGATGGCTTCGTCGATGCGGCTGACAAAGATCTTGCCGTCGCCGATGCGGCCAGTTCTGGCGGCGGAGCCGATCGCCGCGATGGCTTTCTCTTTCATGTCGTCGGTGACCACCAGTTCGATCTTCACCTTGGGCAGAAGGTCGACGGTGTATTCGCGGCCGCGGTAGAACTCGGTGTGGCCCTTTTGGCGGCCATGGCCGCGAGCCTCGAGAATGGTCATGCCTTCAATGCCTGCTTCCAACAGCGCATCCTTGACGGCATCCAGCTTGGAAGGCTGGAGTATGGCTTCGATCTTGAGCATGTTCAAAATGCCTCGTTTGACAGCGTAACAGGCCCAGGCGATGGTTGGGCGAGGGTTGCCGGGTGTTTTCTTGAAAAGTTGTTCATGGGGAGTCAACAAGCCCGGATCGAGCCCAGTTTGGTCTCGGAGGACGGTTTGCTTTCAAACCAGGGCTCAGGAGTTCAGGTCGTACCCCTCCTCGTTGTGCTGCGATAGGTCGAGACCCATGGCCTCCGCATCGGGAGAGACGCGCAGTCCCATTGCCTTGTCGACAACGAAGAGCAGGATCAGGGTGCCGAAGATCGAAATGCCCCAGGCGATGGCCACGCCGGCCAGTTGGTTGCCGACCTGGCCCCAATGGCCGTCCATGGCTCCGGTGGGCACGCCCTTGCCGAAGGCGGAATTGATCAGCCGCGTGGCAAACAGTCCGGTGAGCAGAGCGCCCAGCGTACCGCCGGCGCCGTGCACGCCAAAAGCGTCGAGCGAGTCGTCGTAGCCGAAGAAGCTCTTCACCATGAAGACCATGAAAAAGCAGAACAGGCCGGCGATCAAGCCGATGGCCAGCGCGGACATGGGCTGCACAAAGCCGGAGGCGGGGGTGATGGCCACCAGGCCCGCAACTGCGCCTGAAATGGCGCCCAGAGCGGTGGGTTTGCCGTTGTGGATCCACTCAGCGATGGACCAGCCGATGGCCGCGGCGGCGGCGGCGAAGTGGGTGTTGACAAAGGCGCTGGTGGCCAGCGAACTGGCGCCCAGAGCGCTGCCCGCGTTAAAACCGAACCAGCCCACCCACAGCAGGCAGGCGCCGATGAAGCTGAGCACCATGGAGTGCGGCGGCATGTTGGACTGCGGGTAGCCGATGCGCTTGCCCAGATAAAGGCAAGTGACCAGCGCCGAAACGCCCGAGGTCACGTGGACCACCGTCCCGCCGGCGAAATCGAGCGAAGGGAAGTGGCCGCCGGTTGAATTCAGCAGCCCGCCGACGCCCCAGACCATGTGCGCCATGGGACTGTAGACGAGCAGGGACCAGGCGGAGAGGAAAACCGCCATGGAGCTGAACTTCATGCGCTCGGCAAAGGCGCCGGTAATCAGCGCCGGGGTGATGATGGCGAACATGAGCTGGTAGATCATGTAGGTCTGCTCGGGGATGGTGGGCGCGTAGTCCGTGTTGGGCGCGAGGCCCACACCGCGCAGGAAAACGTGTTCGAATCCGCCGATGAAGCTCGACCCATGGCCAAAGGCCAGCGAATAGCCCACCACCGCCCACAGGATGGTTACCAGCCCCATCATGGCGAAGCTCTGCATCATGGTGCCGAGAATATTTTTCTTGCGCACCAGGCCACCGTAAAACAGCGCCAGGCCGGGACCGGTCATGAGCAGCACCAGGGCGGCGGAGACCAGCATCCAGGCGTTATCGCCAGCCGATTGGGCGCTCTCGACGGCCTGCTGGAGCTGGGCGATCTGGGCCTGGGTGGCGGGAGCTGAGGCGGCGGGCGACTGGGCGAGTGCAAGGGAAGAACAGCCTAGCAGGACGGTCAGCAGGGACAGAGAATGACGGCGACTGCGCATGATTGTTTCCGCTCCAGAAGAGGGATACCCGCATGAATCAGCGGACAGGATGCAGTGTTGCGATTTGAGTGCCCAGTCGTTGAATCCAGTGGAGTCGCCGACTGTCCACAGCCGATCCATGGCCGGCGTACAGGCGGTCACGGAGCGGTGATTTGAAGGACATTAATTGCGTGTACCCTTGATTTTCCTAAAGACGGGAAGATAACGCAAGTGTCTTCACGAATCCTCATGGATTCCTCATTTGATTCGTGCTAAAGACGCAGAGGGTCACTGCCCCGGCCAACAGGCAAACGAGGTTTCAAAGAGGCGGGAACGGAGAGCGGGGATGAATCGCCCGGCCGTGGATGGCGTGCGCCGGACCGGCTCGGCGGGACGGGCGAACCCCTGTTCGCTGGCCGCAATTCGCCGGGTTTGGGGGTATATTAAGAGACATGGCAGCCACGGCAGAGCGGGACCACTATCTGTTTGGAGCGTTGGAAAGCAGCGCGAAAAATCGCGTCAAGCTCAACGAAGTGAGCTACGGCTACGAAGAGCCGGAGGGCGTCTTTCTGACTTCGCTGGATTTTGCCGTCAACTGGATTCGCAAGAACTCGGTGTGGCCCATGACCTTCGGGCTGGCCTGTTGCGCCATCGAAATGATGTCCATGGGCGCCTCCCGGTTCGATCTTGCGCGGTTTGGCGCGGAGGTGTTTCGGCCTTCGCCGCGGCAGTCGGACCTGATGGTTGTGGCTGGCAGGGTTTCGCACAAGATGGCGCCGGTCATTCGCCGGCTCTACGACCAGATGCCGGAGCCGAAGTGGGTCATTTCCATGGGCGCCTGTGCCACTTCAGGAGGGGTTTTCAACAACTACGCGCTGGTGCAGGGGGTTAACCAGGTGGTGCCTGTCGACGTGTATGTTCCAGGGTGTCCGCCAAGGCCCGAGCAACTCTTATACGCAATTACGCTTCTACAAGAGAAGATACAGCGCGAACCGCGCAGCTTGGTAAAGACGCTGAATGTGGGGTAACAAGGGGACAGTGCAGGTTGGTTGAGAGATGATTGCTGAAGGAATGAATGCGACTGGCTTATGGCAGGAATTCTGCTAACCAAGATTGCAACCCGTTGAAAAAAAGTGTTCTTCCAGATTCGACCTATGGTACGTTTAATTGTGTTGTAGAGACAGCCATCGGTCCGTTTTCTTTTTGGATTCGACTTAGTCCGAGCCTCTTTTCGAGCTCGAAACAGCTTTTAAATACTGGTTACTCAGATCTCTTGCGGAGGATAAAGCGCATGCACTCTCGTGTTTCGAAGTCTCAAAAATGGGCTCTTGTTCTGGCATTTTCGGCGATTCTGCCGCTTGCCATGGCTGCCCAGGATTCACCCAAGCCGGCCTCGACGGCCTCGTCGGAGGATTCCCCCTCCAAATGGGACATCTTTGCGGGATATAGCTACCTGGCTCCGCATGGAACGGTTGTAACCACCGGCGGAGGGTATTCCACCACGCTGCAGGCCATCAACTATGGCTCGATTCTCAGTGTCGCTCGCTATTTCAATAAGTACCTCGGCATTCAGCTGGAAGCCGACGAGCACATTCTCAACCAGTCTGTGCCCATGCAAGGCGGGTCCACCTGGGCCAACGATGACTTCTCCGGCGGCGGCGGCGGTCTGATTGTTCGCCATCCTTCGGCGGATATTACGCCCTTTGCCCACGCGCTGGTCGGTCTGGAATACGCCGGCGTGGTTCACTCGCCCGACGCATTTGGCCCCGTAGTGACCGTCGGCGGCGGTTTGGACTACGCGACTCCGTTCTTCCATCACCACCTCGCTATTCGTCTTTTCCAGGCTGATTACCAGTACGTTCACGAGGACTTTGGCGTGGAAGGCCGGATGAATGCGAAGATCGCCCGGCTGAGCGCGGGTTTTGTGTATCACGTGGGAAGTATCATCCCCCCGCCGCCGGTCACCCTGGCTTGCACGGCCAGTCCGACCTCGATCTTCCCTGGCGACCCAGTCACAGTCACCGCAACGGCCGGCTCGGTTGAGCCGAAGCTGAACGTGGTCTACTCCTGGTCGGGTGAAGGCGCCTCTGGCACCGGCACTACGGTCAACATTGCCACCGCCTCACTGGCCGCCGGCACCTACACGGTGAAGGCCACGGTCAAGGAAGGCAAGGCCGGCAAGGAAGGCTTGCAGCCCGGTCAGACAGCAGACTGCTCTGCCAGCTTTACAGTGAAGGCCTACGAGCCGCCGACCATCAGCTGCACGGCCGATCCCAGCACCATCAAGCCGGGTGAGACCAGCACCATTACCGCTGCAGGCGTGAGCCCGCAGAACCGCCCGCTCACCTACAGCTATTCGGCCTCGGCCGGGTCGGTCAGCGGCACTGGCACCACGGCCTCCTTCTCTTCAGCAGGCGCGGCAACCGGTGCAGTCGGCATTACCTGCAACGTGTCCGACGACAAGGGTCAAACCGCAACCGCCAGCACTACGGTGACCATCACGGCCCCGTATGTTGCCCCGGCGCCGCACACCCAGGCTCTTTGCTCGATCACCTTCAGCAAGGACAAGGCCCGCCCGACCCGCGTGGACAACGAAGCCAAGGCCTGCCTTGACGAGGTTGCCCTCGACCTGCAGCGTCAGTCCGACGCCAAGGCGGTTGTGGTTGGCGAGTCCGATGCCAAGGAAGCGACAGCGACGACCAAGGCAGAGAAGCTGGCCGCGAAGCGCAAGCACGCCAAGCCGGTGATCAGCGATGGCGCACAGCGCGCGGTCAACACCAAGGAGTACCTGGTGACGGAGAAGGGCATTGATGCATCGCGCATCAGCGTCGCAACCGGTTCGACCGAAGGCCAGACTGTGGAAGACTACCTGGTGCCGGCGGGTGCAACCTTCACAGCGGACGTAACCGGAACCACTTCGGTTGACGAGACCGTGGTGAAGCCGATTGTCCGCAAGCCTCTGGGCGCAAAGAAGCACGCCACCCACAAGAAGGCGGCCGCGAAGTAAGGACAGGTTATCCGGCCTGTTCCGGCAGTGAACCAGCTTCTTCGCCCACCGCGCAAATGCGGGGTGGGCGGAGAGCAGAAAAACGTAAAGTCAATTCCTCCTGCAACGATACGAGGCTGACCGGGAAGCCGGTCAGCCTCATCGATTTTCAAGGCATTCTTTCCTCATAATCTGGATTACAGCGCAGGGAGCTTGTTTTTTGAATGAACCGTATTCAAGTTTGTGTTAGACCTCTGAACCGACGCCCCGGTCTGGCGCGGACCTTTTGCTTTTTGTTGCTTGCGGTTGCGGTTCGCAGGTTGCCGGCGCAGACCTTTTGGAGTGCGGTCGGCCCGTCTGGCGGAGACGCGCGCGCCTTTGCGGCGGTTCCGGGCCGACCCAGCCACCTCTATCTTGGAACCACCGACAGCTGGATATACGAGTCGCTCGACCAGGGCCTCTCCTGGCGCAGGCTTGCCAAGCTGGGCTCCTCAGACGACCTGGTATTGGACAGCATTCTGGTCGACGCGGCCAATCCGGCGACCCTCTACGCCGCAGCCTGGAAGCTGGACCAGCAGGGTGGCGGACTGTGGATCAGCCACGATGCGGGCAAGAGCTGGAAGGCCGTCGCAGGTCTCCAGGGCCAGTCGATCCGAGCCTTTGCCCAGGCGCCTTCCAATCCCGAAATCCTCTTCGCGGGAACACTGGAGGGGGTATTTCGATCGATGGACGCGGGTTCAACCTGGACCCTGATCAGCCCGCCGGCAAGCACCGAGATTCACGAAGTTGAGTCGCTCGCCGTGGACCCTGCGGACCCGAGCGTTTTGTATGTCGGAACCTGGCACCTGCCCTGGAAGACGACCGATGGCGGCAAGAACTGGAAGAATATCAAGCAGGGCGTGATCGAAGACTCTGACGTTTTTTCCATCATCGTAGATCCCACCAGCCCGAGCACTGTCTTCCTGAGCGCGTGCAGCGGCATCTACAAGAGCTCGAACGGCGGTGCTCTGTTCCGCAAAATCCAGGGCATTCCTACGGATGCGCGCAGGACGCGCGTTTTGATGCAGGACCCCAATCATGGCGAAGTGGTCTACGCCGGGACCACTCAGGGGCTCTATAAGACCACAGACGCAGGGCGCAACTTCAACCCCATGACCGGCGCCGACGTGATTGTGAACGACGTCTTCGTGGATCCCAAGGACTCGGACCATGTGCTGCTGGCCACTGATCGCGGAGGGGTGCTGACCAGCCACGATGGAGGGGCGACATTTGCTCCTGCGAACGCGGGCTTCTCCGAGCGCAAGGTAGACGCGCTGCTGGTGGACCATGCCGATCCGGCGCGTTTTTATGCGGGCGTTGTGAACGATAAGAGCTACGGCGGCGTCTTCTTCAGCATCAACGGCGGCGCCTCGTGGGAACAGATCGGCGAGGGCCTAGAGGGCCGTGATGTTTTTGCGCTGGCAGAGGCGGCCGATGGAACAATTGTGGCGGGCACCAGTCACGGGATCTTTGCGCTGGAACAGAACCTGGCTGCAGGGGTTGTGCCGCACTGGGAACCGCGCAATACGATCGCGAACACGCTGGTGAAGATTGCCGCTGAGACCGTCAAAGGCAAGCACATCAACGTCGAGAAGAAGGTCAAGGCCGCGGTGATCCAACTGGACAGCCGCGTGAACGCGCTCGACCTGAGCGGAGACGCCTGGCTGGCCTCCAGCAACGCGGGATTGTTCACCACTAAGGACCGGGGCGCCACCTGGCAGGGCGGCATGGTGATGGACTCGGGCGAGTACCTCTCCGTCGCTTCGCTCGGCGCAACCATGGCCGCGGCTCGATCGGACGGGGTGGTGGTCTCCTACGACGCCGGCGCCACCTGGATGCCGATGCAGATTCCGTCCATGCTCACCCGCATCCATCGCGTGGCCTTCTCCGAGGACGGCACGCTGTGGCTGGGTGCGCGCGAAGGGGTTTACTTTACCCAGAACAAGGGCAAGTCGTGGTTGTGGATCGAGCGGCTGCCCTTCCGCGATGTGGACGATCTGACTTATGACGCGCGGCTCAAGAGAGTGATCGTCAGTTCCCGCTCCAGCGATCAGATCTACGCCATCGATCCCAAGACCATGACCTGGAAATGGTGGCAAACCGGCTATCGCATCGGCCTGGTGCGGACCGCGGGCGACCGCATGGTGGCCGCTTCGCTCTATGACGGTGTACTGGTCGAGCCGAAAACGGGCGGCATCCAAACCGGGCAAAAGTGAATCGCCGGCCAGGAATTCTGTATCATCTTGATATGCAGACCGAGAGCGCCGAGCGCCGCCCAGCCCAACCGTTTCGCAGCCACGATCCGCGCCTCATACCCATCGCCGACCGGGTGCTGGCCGGGGAGCGGCTCAGCTTCGAGGATGGCGTCACGCTCTACGGCTCCTCCGATGTTCTGGCAGTCGGCTGGCTGGCCAACCATGTGCGCGAGCGGCTCCATGGCGACGTGACCTACTTCAATGTGAATCGCCACATCAACCCCACCAACGTGTGCGTGGCGGCGTGCAAGCTGTGCGCCTTTGGCCGCAAAAAGGGCGACCCGGCCGGCTACACCATGGCGCTTGAAGAGGCGTGGGAGACGGCGGCCTCGGGCTACTCGGAGGCGGTGACTGAGTTCCACATCGTCGGCGGCCTGCACCCCGACCTGCCGCTCGAGTACTTCCTTGACCTGGTCAGCGGACTCAAACTGCGCTTTCCCAAGGTCCACATCAAGGCCTTTACCATGGTCGAAGTCGCCTACCTGGCCCGCCGCGCCAAGCTCTCCATTGAAGACACGCTCATCCGCATGCGCGAGGCGGGCGTCGATTCCATGCCCGGCGGCGGCGCGGAGATCTTCTCGGCGCGGGTGCGCTCGATCATCTGCGACCACAAGATCGACGGCGGTGAATGGCTCGATACCGCGCGCCTGGCGCACAAGCTCGGCTTCCGGTCGAATGCGACCATGCTCTACGGCCACATTGAAGACAATGAGGACCGCGTCGATCACCTGGTCAAGCTGCGCGCCGTGCAGGACGAGACTGGGGGCTTTCAGACCTTCATTCCGCTGGCCTTTCATCCGGAAAACACGCCTCTCGACCACCTGCCCGTGACCACCGGCCTGACCGACCTGCGGCAGATCGCCGTGGGCCGCTTGATGCTCGACAACTTCCCGCACATCAAGGCCTACTGGCAGATGCTCACGCCCAAGATCGCGCAGATCGCGCTGCGTTTTGGCGCCGACGACCTGGACGGCACGGTGATCGAGGAGAAGATCTACCACGACGCCGGAGCGACGACGCCGCAGGGCATGACGCGCAAGCAGCTTTGCCGGCTCATCACCGAAGCCGGCCGCGTGCCCGTGGAACGCGACACGCTCTATCACGCGGTCACCCGCACCGAGGACAGCTTTACCGTCGCCGTGTAGGTCTGCAAGAAAGGACGTGCTCGATGACGGATTTCGGTCCCGCTGCCCTGGTTGGCCTGTGCATCGGATTCATGTGGGGAATCGGCTGCTCGCTGGCGATCCTTTACTCCATCTATCTGGGCGGCTATCGCAAGGCGGTTCAAGATTCACTGCTGCCGGAGAAGTCCAGGCGCTGGCGCGAGATGCTGAAAAAGGTTGACGAGCGGCGGGCACAAGCGGCTCTGGCCGTCGAGCGAAAGAACCCAAGTTGATGAGTTCGAAAAAGTTGAAGATGGGCACGTACGCCAAGCCTCCAGCCGCTGACACCTTCAAGACCCTTACCGGCCAGGCCAGTGAACCAACCCCGCTCAGCCTGCGCGAAATTTACCTCTATTTCGCCGAGCACATGAGCGAGTCGAAGCCCAAGACTCTCGCAGCGGAGAACAGGATTGCCAGCAACGTGAACACCATTGCGAAGCTCGCGGAAATGGCCGCAGCCCGGTAAGGGGAGTCGGAAGAGAACGAATGAAAGATATTTCCGCAACAATTTTTCTTGCCTTGGCATTTTCGACCGCGATGCAAGCCTCAACCTTCCATGTTGCTCCCAGCGGCAATGATGCAAGCCAAGGCACACAGACAGCGCCATTTCGCACCATTCACCGAGCGGCCGACGTTGCGCAACCGGGCGATACAATCACCGTGCATGAAGGTATTTACCGTGAGAGGATCAGCCCGCCGCGTGGAGGAACATCGGACCAGAAGCGTATTGTCTACCAGGCAGCGACAGGCGAGAAAGTTGTGATCAAAGGATCGGAACGGATTACAAGCTGGGTGAAGGATCAGAACGATGTCTGGAAGACGACACTCCCCAACTCATTTTTTGACGGGTTCAATCCATACAGCGACCTCATTCGCGGCGATTGGTTCGAGGCCTTGGGCCGCGAGCATCACACCGGCGCAGTCTATCTTGACGACCAGTGGCTGGCCGAGGCGGCAACGCTTGATGACGTTATGAAGCCGATTTCAGGCGGCGCGCTCTGGTTCGGCCGGGTGGACAAGGCAAACACTACGATCTGGGCGCAGTTCAAGGGCATCGATCCCAATCAGCAGCAGGTGGAAATCAATGCGCGCCAGACGGTGTTCTATCCGGAAAAGACGGGCATCGACTACATCACCGTGCGCGGCTTTACGCTGGAGGATGCGGCGACTCCATGGGCGCCGCCGACGGCCGAGCAAATTGGATTGATCGGCACGCACTGGAGCAAGGGATGGATCATCGAGAATAACGTGATCCGCAACTCGATCTGCTCGGGGATTTCGCTGGGCAAGTACGGCGACCGGTGGGATAACACGTCAGCCAACACGGCCGAGGGCTACGTGAAGACCATTGAACGCGCGCTCGCCAACGGCTGGTCGAAAGAAAACATCGGCCACCATGTGGTCCGGAACAACGCCATCTTCGATTGCGGACAGGCGGGCATCGTCGGCAGCCTGGGCGCCGCGTTCAGCAACATTACGGGCAATACCATCCACGAGATTCACATGCGGCGATCGTTTTCAGGCGCGGAGATGGCAGGCATCAAATTCCATGGCGCCATTGACGTTCAAATCTCCCACAATCACATCTTCCGCGCCTGCCGCGGCCTATGGCTGGACTGGATGGCGCAGGGCACGCACGTCACCGGAAATCTCTTTCACGACAACGATGAGGACGTGTTTGTCGAGGTCGACCACGGACCGTTCGTGTTTGACAACAATCTACTGCTCTCGTCCTTGTCACTAACAGACAATTCGCAGGGTGGCGCTTACGCACACAACCTGTTCGCCGGGGCGATCGATGTGCTTCCCTTCGACGACCGCCAGACGCCGTTCTTGAAAGCGCATTCCACGGCGGTAGCGGGATATCATACGAATCCGCGCGGCGATGACCGCTTCTACAACAACCTGTTTGTGCAACATGGCGATCTGACCCAATATAACGACGCGCCGTTGCCGGTATGGATGGACGGGAACGTATTTCTCAAAGGGGCGAAACCCTCCGCGCATGAAAAGCACCCAGTGGTCGAGCCGAAGTTCGATCCGGGAATTCGATTGGCCGTGAAGGCCAACGCCGCCGAACTCACCATCAAGCTTGACCGGGCATGGACCGGGGAGCGAACCCGCAAGCTGGTGACTACTTCCTTGCTTGGAAGGGCAACCATCCCCGACCTTCCGTATGAACAGCCCGATGGCACTCCGCTTCAAATTGACACGGATTACTTTGGCAGAAGCAGAAGCAAATCGCATCCAACTCCGGGGCCATTCGAAGATCCCCGGCAGGGCGTACTTGCCCTCAAGGTGTGGTGACCGTTGACGTGGTTGCTACGGCCGCACCACCGCCCCGCCTTTCATCACAAAGCGCACGTGCTCCACAACAGTAATGTCGCTGAGCGGGTTGCCGGGCACGGCGACGACGTCGGCGTAAAAGCCCGGCTTGAGCTGGCCGATCTGGCTCTCCCAGCCGAGGATTCTCGCTCCCTCGATCATGTCGGCCTGGAGTGCGGCCAGCGGCTTCATGCTGTAGCGAACCATCAGCTCCAGTTCGCGGGCTTGCGTGCCATGCGGGAACGGACCCACATCTGAACCCACGGCGAAGGGAATGCCGGCGGCGAGCTGCTTTCTGAACTCGGCGATTTTGTAGTCGAAGAGAGCCTGCTCTTGTGCGGCTCTGGCGGGCGAGTCGGCGTGCTGGGCGAAGTACTCGAAGATGGTGAAGGTGGGGACCGCCGGGATGTGCTTCTCCTTCATCAGGCGCATGGTCTCCGCGCTGAGTTGGGTGGCGTGGTCGATGGAGGCGACGCCGGCCTGCGCGGCGTAGAGCGTGCCCGGCTCTCCCATGGCGTGAACGCCGACGGTTGTGCCGAGGCGGTGCGCTTCTTCGACGGCGGCGGTCAGCTGTGCGG
>Ga0302320_10010305_pt1 | contig 19928 bp, 15 predicted proteins | sample Bog_T0_3_FD_202130 | JGI IMG/M metagenome (GOLD analysis project Ga0302320, IMG submission 202130) | Peat permafrost microbial communities from Stordalen Mire near Abisko, Sweden - Bog_T0_3 | ecosystem: Environmental > Terrestrial > Soil > Wetlands > Peat | place: Sweden: Abisko, Stordalen Mire... | reverse complement strand
GGGGGAGGGCGTGTAGAGCACGCGGGCATCGGGTTCCGCGAGGACATCGGTGTAATTCGTTTTCAGGACCTTGGTTCCGACTACGAGCGATAGGCGATCTTTCACGATTGAGAATTCGTCCTGAATAAATCCCTGGTAGAGCTCGTCGGTGCGATGCGGTGGCGTGAAGGTGAGTCCCGAGTAGACTTCGATTTCGGTTCCGTGACTGGCTCGAGCGGTGGCACCCCACGATACTTCCTGATGCGGCAAGCGGAAACGATCGAGGAAATCCACGTTGAAGGTGTTGCGAATATCGCCGACGTTCAGTTCATTGCGCGTGTCGTGGGAATAGTAGGCAGCGAGCTGAATGTCTTTGCCTTCTCCCTGCGTTCTGGTCCAATTCCATAGGACGTTTCCGCCGTAAAGAGTGGCATCGCCGCTCATGTCCATGTTGGCGGGCGGGTCGTAGGTGGTGGACGTAATTCGCTCGCCAAAACTCTGCCGGTAGCCATCGCCCTGGAGGCGAAAGCTGTCGCGACTCTTGGTCCAGTCCATGCGGGCTCCGCCCTGACCGGTGTGCCAGTCGTCGTAGTTGTCGCCGTCAGAGTGGTACTGCGGGGCCCATCCGAATCCCTTGGCATAGAGGCGGTAGGTGAATCCTTTGCCGTTGCCGGAGCCGTAACGGGCGTTGCCGAGGAATTGTTCGACATTGCCGCCGGTGGCTGTGGCCAGGACGCCCTGGGTATCTTTTGTGTTCTTGGTGATGATGTTGATGACGCCGTTGACGGCGTTGGGTCCCCAGATGGTGCCGCCGGGACCGCGAATGACTTCGATGCGGTCGATGTCTCTCATCAGCACGTCCTGCGTTTCCCAGTAGGTGCCGGCGGTGAAGGTGGTGTAGACCGTACGGCCATCGATGAGTACGAGGACGGAGCGGGAGAGGCGGCTGTTGAAGCCGCGAATGCCGATTGCGTATTCGCCCGATGAGATGCGGGCGACCTCGACACCGGGCGCGAGGCGGAGGGCCTCAGGGATGCTGGTGGCGCCGGAGCGCTGGATGTCGTCCTGGGTGATGACGTAGATGGCGGCGGGCGTGTTCCAGACCTGGACGGGCTCTTTGGTGACGGTGGTGACCTCGGTGTTGCCGAGTTCCTCAAGGGTCATGGTTTTGAGGGGATTTTGCGGGTCACTGGCGAGAGGGGCCTCGGCGGAGAGGATTGGAACGATGAGGGCGATGAGGGCGGCGAGAGCGGAGAGCTCGAAGCGCAGGATGTGCGGCAAGCCGAATCGTTCTGTCAGCCGACTTAGAGGAGCGTGCAATGAGAACATCGCTTTCCAATTCTCAACTTCAATGTGCGGATGCAGATAATTGCTGGCCCCGCGAAAGGTTGCGAAGGCCCGGAAAAGATTTGGGAGGGGGGTTCCCGACAGCTTGGATGCCGCCGGGTCGAAAAATGGTTGTCTAAAAAGAGCAATTGTTGATCCAAATTGAACAGTTTAGGATCGCGATCTCAGGGTTGAGATTTTTGTGCAAATTAATGCAAAATACCTATTCTCAAAATAGGTATTTTCTGATAACTTTGCTTTCATGGCAAAGAATCCCGAGCATCGCGATCTTTTTCCGGGGGCGCTGGAGGTCATGATCCTGCAGTCGCTGCGGTTGCGGCCGATGCATGGCTATGCGCTGGTGAAACACATCAAACAAGTGTCGGACAACCTGCTGCAGGTGGAAGAGGGTTCGCTTTACCCGGCGTTGCAGCGGATGCTGCGGGATGGGTTGCTGGAATCGGAGGCTGGAGTATCGGCGAAGGGGCGGCCGACGCGGATTTACCGGTTGACGGATGCGGGCGTTCGGCGGGTCGAAGAGGAAGTGGTGAGCTTCGAAAAGATGTTTGCGGGTATTACGCGGGTGCTGGCGGTGGCGAAGGCTTAACCACCTGCGGTGGGGCGGACGCTCGCGGGAGGCTCGCACTGGCTTACTGCTTCCCACTCATCGCACGATAGGGCTGTGCGATGAATGGGGCACAGATGCACTCAATATGGATCTCCCTGGTCCTCAAGTGCGAGGGACCGGGGGCACCCCAATCTTTGGTTGAGGCTTGAAAGAGAACGGTCCAGTGCAGGAGGTCAGTCATGCAGATTCTTAGTCGGCTTTTCAATCGTGGGCGGCGTTACGACGATCTTTCCGTGTCGATCCAGGAGCACATTGACTTGCGGACCGAGGAACTGATGGATGACGGCATGGCGCGCAAAGAGGCGGAGCAGGCGGCGCGGCGCGAGTTCGGCAATGTGACGCTGATGAAGGAGCGCAGCCGCGAAGAGTGGCAGTGGGCAGCGCTTGAATCTCTGCTTGCGGATTTGAAGCTGACGTTGCGGCGGTTGCGGAAGTCACCGGGATTTGCGGTGACGGTGCTGCTGACTCTGGCGATCGGGATTGGCGCGAACACGGCGGTGTTCAGCGTGGTGAACAGCGTGCTGCTGAAGCCGCTGCCGTATCCCGATTCAGACAGGCTGACGGCGCTGTGGCTGGATGCGCCGGGCGCTAATGGGCTGACCAACTTTAACAGCGGCCTGCGTCTTTCGCCCTCGCTGTTCCTTACCTTTGCAGAGCACAACCATTCGTTTCAGTCGATGGGCATCTGGGCCATGCGTTACGCCACTGTGACAGGCATCGCGCAGCCGGACCAGGCGAACGCCGCATTAGTTAGCGGCGGGGTGCTGGAGACGCTCGGCGTTCGGCCTGAGACCGGCCGGTGGTTTTCGTCTGACGACCAAGACCCGCGCGGCAGGAAATCTGTGATCCTGAGTTACGGCTATTGGAAGAGACGATTCGGGGGCGACCGCGGCGTGATTGGCCGGGCAATCCAAATAGACGGGGTGACGCGGGAGGTTGTGGGCGTGATGCCGCGTGGCTTCCGGATGGTGGATCAGGATTTCGATCTTCTTATCCCGATGGCTCTGGATCGCGCGACGCTCAAGATGTACCCATTTGGCTATGACGGGATTGGGCGGCTCAAGCCCGGAGTCACGCTGGCCCAGGCCGACGGTGACCTTGCGCGGCTGGTTCCGCTGTGGATGGATTCCTGGTCGAACGGCCCCGGCACCAATTCGCACTCCTACGCGAAATGGAGGATCACGCCCAATTTTCGTTCGCTCAAGCTGATGGTCGTGGGTAACATTGGCAGCGTGCTGTGGGTGGTGATGGCGACGATTGGGCTGGTGATGCTGATTGCGTGCACCAATGTCGCCAATCTGCTGCTGGTGCGCGCTGAATCGCGGCAGCAGGAGCTTGCGGTGCGGGTTGCGTTGGGAGCGGGGCGCCGGCGGATTGCGCGCGAGTTGCTGGTGGAGAGCGTCGCGCTGGGTCTGATGGGCGGCGTGCTTTCGATTGGCGTTGCGTATGCGGGGCTGCGCCTGCTGGTGATGATCGGCCCGGCTGATTTGCCGCGCATGAACGAGATTGTGCTGGATGGAAGTTCGCTGGGATTCACGCTGGTGCTGTCGGTTTTCTGCGGATTGTTTTTCGGGTCGATTCCTGTGCTCAAATATCTGCGGACCAGTTCGTCCGCGGTGCTGACGGGAACAAACCGGACGGCGAGCGCCAGCCGCTCGCGAAACCGCTCACGCAATGTGCTGGTGGTGGCGCAGGTGGCGATGGCACTGGTGCTGCTGGTGAGTGCGCTGCTGATGATTCGCACGTTTGCGGCGCTGCGCAACGTTGAGCCGGGATTTAAAGACGCTGCGCATGTGGAGACGGTGGACATCTGGATTCCGGAGTTGCAGGCGCCCGATCCACACACCGTGGCGCAAATGCAGCGCAATATCGCGAATCAGTTCGCGGCCCTTCCAGGCGTCACTTCGGTTGGATTTGCCGCCGGGGTGCCGATGGACGGAAATGATCCGAACTGGGACCTGATGGCAGTTGAAGGCAAAAAATATGACGGCGGAGATCCGCCGTTGCGGCTCTACAACTACGTTTCGCCCGGATACTTTCAGACGCTGGGCACGCACCTGGTGGCGGGGCGCGACTTTACCTGGGATGACCTGAACAATGTGCTGCCCATGGTGATGGTGTCGGAGAATTTTGCGCGCGAGTCGTGGGGTTCGGCCTCCGCTGCGATCGGGAAACGGGTGAGGAAGTATGAAAGCTCGCCCTGGCAGCAGGTGATTGGCGTTGTCGAGGATGTGCGGGTGCACGGGGTGGATGAAAAAGCGCCGGCCATTATCTACTGGCCGGCGATTTTCTCCGACCGATATGCAACGCCGCCCCAGATGGGCGGGCTGCGATTTGTCACATATGTCATTCACAGCGATCGCGCCGGTACTACAGGTTTCCTGAACGAGATGCAACAGGCCGTCTGGTCAGTCAACGGAAGCCTGCCGCTGGCGAGCGTGGAAACGATGCAGAACTACTATAGCTTGTCTTTGGCGCGGACTTCATTCACGCTGGTGATGCTGGCGATTGCGGGTTCGATGGCGCTGGGGCTGGGAATTATCGGCATTTACGGCGTCATCTCGTACACCGTTTCGCAGCGGACGCGGGAGATCGGAATTCGACTGGCGCTGGGCGCGCAGAAGAGCGAACTGAAGTGGATGTTTGTGCGGTCCGCACTGGTGCTGACGGGGGTGGGCGTGGCGATTGGCGTGGGCGTGGCGGCAGGGGTGATGCAACTTATGAAGTCGCTGCTGTTTGGGATCAGCCCGCTTGATCCGCTTACCTACGTGATGGTGCCGCTGATCCTGGTGATGGCGGCTGCGGTGGCGAGTTATTTGCCGGCGCGGCGTGCGGCTATGGTTGATCCGGTTGAGGCATTGAGAGCCGAGTAACCACCTGGCATCTGCTGTGCGGCAGACCACCTGCGGTGGGGCAGACGCTCGCGGGAGGCTCGCACGGGCTTTTTTGCTTCCCATTCTTGCCGCAGAAAAAAGCGGCAAGAATGGGGCACCCCGCACCCCATCCTGGTGAATCGTTATGAGCCGAGGGCGCCGAGCTGCATCATGAGGCCGAAGATGTCCATGATGATGCGGGTATCTTTGATTCTGCCTTCGACGAGGCGGTCGAGGACCATGCCCCAGACTTTCACGGGACGTCCGGTGGCGGGGACGCCGAGGAATTCGCCTAGTTGCGTGCCTGTCCACTCAAAGCGTGTGAGCACCTTATCACCCTCGGCGATCTGCTCTTCGACTGCGAAGTGGAGATCGGGGAATGCGGTTCGCATGCCGCGAAGAACATCCTTGAGGCCTTCGATGCCGGGGCCCTGGCCGGGAAATGGAACCTGTTCGACTACGTCCTCGCAGACATACTTTGCGATGGAGTCGATATGACCCTGGTTGATTCCTTCTTCGATGAAGCTGCTGACGATCGCGCAGTTGTTTTGTGTCGACATGGAATCCTTTGCATTCTGTGAAATTGTATTGTGTGGAGCACCTTCGCGATGAAGTTGTGAAAGGAAGTGGGTAACGGGCTTCATGCTTCCCACTCGTCGCACGAAGTGAACAGAAGAGTGAACGGCTTGCTGTAGATCTTTCTTGCGAAGAATAATTCCTTGATTAAATGGCCATTCGGCGGTAGTATTCTGCTTTCCCCGATCACTGAACACATTGTCAGTAAGCTCGACTTGCTAGAAGACGCCTGGAAGCTCCTGTAAACGCGAAACCTGATTTCGCCAGGGGATTTCTCCAGAGAGCTGTGCGGATTGGAAGCTCACCGGCAACCGAATCCCGGTTCGCTGCGACGTCACTGAAATTGTGTCAACGCTGAGATGGAGGATCTTAGAGATATGGGAACGCCACCGACCCCAGCGCCAGCCGGCGCTTTGAACGGGATCAATATTCGAGAAGCTGGTATGGTTCTGGCCGCCGGGGCAGTAGGCGGACTCGTATTTTGGATCATTGCCAAATGGACTGGAACCGCTCTGCCTACTGTTTTCGGTTCCGGTACGATTCCAGTGCTGATGTTTCTTGGCGCAATTGCAGCGCTCATCGGTGTATATTTTCTGACCGCATCTGACACTACTGCTTTCAAGACCTACATCTTCGCATTGCTTTGCGGCGTGGCATGGGAGCCAATGATCAACTCAGGGGTTCAGATTGCCAGCAATGCCGCGATAAAGAATCAGACGAATCAGCTTGGAGCCAAAGTTCAACAAATGAGGGATGCAACGAACACTGGCAACGTGTCTCAGATTACCTCCGCTGTTCAGCAGACAGTGCCGGCAGTAACCGCTGTCTTGAATAGCTCATCTGACTTTGCCGATCCGGCCAAGAGCCGTGAGATTGTCGATAAGTCGAGGGAGGCCATTGGCCAACTGCAAACAAGCGCCGCCAAGGCTCCGGAAGCCTCAGTCGACGCTCTAAAGAGCATTACGCTTGCAGCGGACAAGTCCGGGCAGTCTGCTGTGGGAATCGATGCTATCCATTCGCTTGACACAATTGCCACAGATGCAGCACACAGCAAGAACCTAGTTGTATCGGAGAAGATTCGAGCGTCGCTTGGTTACGTTGCCAACTACTCCAACAACGCCGAAATTCAAAGCGCGGCAAAATCGTCGCTTAATCAGTTGAACGGCGGCGTGATGTGAGTTTATGGCGTGGTCCGAGCGCGATGCAGGCGCCCGGATTGCCAAGTGGCGCCACGCTATAGGTAAACGGCTATAGCATGCGGTTGGGCGGACGCTACGCGAGGCGGTGGGTTTTCCATTTCGAGAAGATGAAGACGCCTACCCCCAGACCTATCAGCAGTGCGGTTCCACCGAGGACTTTCGCGATAGCCAGGGGCTTGTTTGTTTCGTCGGCGGAGGGGATGACGGAGAGCACGATGGTGATGGCGGTGCTGATGAAGCCCATTGAGGCGAGGGCTATGGCTACGGGTTTGCCTCCGGGGACGCGGCGGATGTGAGGGGCGGTGGTACTGAATTGGTGGCGGATCATGGCCGCGAAGAGAAAGAGATAGGGGAGAAAGAGCGAAAGGACGCCCATGCTGACCAGCAGGTCGTAAGCTCCGCGCACGGTGGTGCCGGCCTGGCCGAGGAGAGCGACGAGCATGCCTGCGGCACCGTAGACGCCGATTGCAACCCAAGGCGTCCGGAAGCGGGGATGGATCGCGCCGAAGGCCGGGGGCAGATAGCGGTCGACACCGACGACGAAGGGCAGGCGCGCTGCGGCGGAAAGATTGCCGGCTGCGCCGCCGATGGAATTGAGCGCGACGAGAAGAGCCATGGGCGCGAGGATCCACGCGAGGCCGAGGCGGGCGGCGAGCAATTCGATGCCGTGAATGAATCCGTCTGGACCGGCGACGGCCTGTGCGGGAAGGAAGAAGAGAAAGGCCGCAGTGCCGCCAATGTAGCCGATGACGAGGATGAAGCCGGCGACGAGGAGCGCCCAGGGGATGGTGCGGCGGGGGTTCTGAATTTCGTCGCCCATGGCGGAGGCGGACTCAATGGCGGAAAAGGCGAAGAAGACGGTGGACCAGAAGACGGCGTTGTCGAGCGACCAGTGGGGGACAAGGCTGGCGGGCGTGACGTGGAGGACGACGCCGAAGCGGAAGTAACTGACGACGGCGAGCAGGATGAGTACGGTGAGCGGAAGCAGGCTGCCGAATGCGCCGATGTTGTTGAGCCACTTGCCGGAGTCGATGCCGAGGATGTTGAGGATGGTTATGACGGCGAGCCAGAAGATGGCGAAGGCCATGTAGTAAAGCGGATTGGATGCCAGGGAATGAGCGCGGGGGCCGAAAGCGAAGAGTGTGGAGGCCGCGCCGAAGTAGAGAACGCTGGCGAAGAAGGGAAGATTGCTCATCCAGTAAGCCCAGGCGCAGATGAAGCCGGAGAAATCGCCGAAGGCTTCGCGGGTCCAGATGTAGATGCCGCCTTCCTGCGGATAGCGCGAGGAGAGTTCCATGACGCTGGCGGCGAGAGGGATGAAGAAGAAGAGGAGTGCGGCGACCCAGATGATGAGAATGCTGGGGCCCGCGGTGGCAGCGGAAGCGGCCCAGCGGATGCTGAGGACGATGACCACGTAGAGCAGCACGAGGTCGCGAAACCGGATGCCGCGCTTGAGTGATGGAGAGGAAGACATGTTTGGCGGAGGATAGCAGAGGCGCGGGCGGGGACGAAGCTAAATCGTGGAGTTAGTCCGAAGGGAAGAAGCAGATCCTTCGACTCACCACCCCCGAACTGAAAGACGTTCGGGGCCCCGTTCGCTCAGGATGACCCCCGCTATTTTTATTGACTTGAGAGAAAAGACTTCAGATTTGGCCGTTGTCTTTGAGGATGGCCATGGCGGCGTTGCGGCCGTTGATGCCGATGACACTGCCGCCGGGATGCGTGCATGCGCCGCAGAGGTAGAGGCCTTGCATGGGGGTGCGGGTGGTTAGGCGGTTGGACCACATCTGCGCCGGGAGGCATTCGCCCTGGAAGATGTGGCCGCCGGTGAGGCCGACTTTCTGCTCGATGTCGGGTGGGCCGAGGACCTGGGCGTCTATGACTGCGTTGTTGACTGCATCGCTGCCTATGTTGGAGCAGAAGCGGCCGATCGAATTGAGGGCCAGGTTGCGGACTTCGGCGCGGCGGGTGTCCCATGTGCCTTGCGCGAATTTGTAGGGGACATATTGTGCGAAGACACTCATGGTGTGCCGGCCGGGGGGAGCTACGGAGTTATCGTGGGCGCTTTGGAAATATAACTCGCACCATAAGTGCCGGGGTAACTCGCCACGGCGGGCGGCGGCGAATGCGGAGTGCCATTCAGGCTTAGTGAGTGGGGCGTTGATCTGGCCGTAGTGATGAGGCTCGGCCTGACTGGAGTGCGGGGGGCCGGGTCGGGCGGTGAAGTTGGGTAACTCGCTGAGCAGAACGTTGAGCTTGACGGTGCAGCCTTCGATAGGGATGGTTTGGACGCGGGCGCGCCAGGCGGGGTCGGCGTGGGGCCCGAGGAGACGAAGGGTCTGGACGGGGTCGGCGTTGGAGACTATGGTGCGGGCGGCGATGCGCTCGCCGGATTCTAGGACGACGGCTTCGCCGGGAATGATTTGTGCTACGGGCACGCCGGAGATGACAGTGGCTCCGGCTTCGCGGGCGGCATCGCAAAAGTAGAACGAGACCATGCCCATGCCGCCGCGGACGTAGCCCCACATGCCGGGGATTCCGCCGAGGCGGCCGGACGCGTGATGGAAACGGATGGAGGCGGTGCCGGGATCGAAGGGGCTGGCGTTGGTGCCGATGACGCCCTGACCGAGATAAGCGATTTGCAGGCGCTCGTCTTCGATGTAACGCTCGACGAACTCGGCCATGGACCAGTCGAAGAGGACGGAGCGGGCTTCGGGATCGTTGGCGAGACGGTCTTCAATTTGCTCGCGGGTGGGCGGTTCGCCGAGCCACATGTCGTTGGGCAGATCGTTAAACCAGGCGGCTGCGCCTTTGAGGTGGGGGTTGGGAGCTGGGCGCAGGGCATCGCGAAGGCGGCGGATGACGTCGCCCATGGCGCGGAAGCCTTCGACGTCGCCGGGAGCGAGAGCACGGACTTCTGCGGCACAGCGCTCGTCGTCGTCCCAGAGCTGGATGCTGGAGCCATCAAGAAAAGGGACGAAGAGGCCGTTGACGGCGGGGGTCCAGGTGAAGCCGCGGGTCGCCAAGTCGAGCTCTTCAACGACGAGGGGATGGAGCAGGCCGGCGAGGTAAGCGCAGGGAGACATGCGGACGCCGGGGAATGGCTCCTCGATGGTGCATGCGCCGCCGACGCGGGCGCGGCTTTCGATGACGAGGACGCGCTGGCCGGCGCGGGCGAGATAGGCGGAGCAGGCAAGGCCGTTGTGACCGGCTCCGACGATGATGGTGTCCCAGGTTTGGGAGGCGAGAGTAGCGATGGGGATGGGCAGGCCGATTTCGCCGAGGACGGCTGCAGTGGGGGAAGTCATGTTCGATCTAAGCTAGCATTTTGGGGAATGTTTTGGGATCGAGCCTCCCCGGTCCCCAAATGCGAGGGATCGGGGGCACCCGCTTCTGGGCGGGAGACGGGCGCCGGGAGTTTTGGTTTTCTTACGTCGATCACGATGGTCTCGGCCAGGCGGTCCTGTGCGCACATGCGATTGGGATCCCAGAAGAATTGTAGGAATCCCAGACCCGCTTCGAGCACTGCGGCGCCGTATCCCAGGCCGCGCTCAACGGATTGCCACATGCCCATCCGCTCGCTGGTGAGCGACACGGCCCGAGTGCGCGCGACCCACTTGCCGGGGGTTTGTCCATTGCCGAAGTAGTTGGCTAATCCGAAATAGAGGATCATCACAATAATGTTCCCGGCTTCGTGAAAGGTCCAGGACATTTCAATTTTCTTCTCGTGCAGAATGAACATGCGCCAGGAGAATTCGAGCGGGGCCCAGACAAAGACGGCGAGCAGTACATCGACAAGGTAGCCGAGCAGACGTTGCGGGAAGGTGGCGAGCAACAAGCCGTTGAGCGCATCGGCGTGCGAAGCGCCGTGCGCGTGAAAGCGGCGTCTGGGCTTCCTTTGCTTGGGTGCCATGGGGACAGTTTAGCGCATGGTCTTTGAGGAGTTGGACACACGTCGCAAGTGAGGCGGAAGTATGATGGGGGCGTGAGCGTGCGAATGGGAAGAATCGATGGGGATCTGGGGTGGTCGGCGGCGAGGATCTTTGCTGCGAATGAACGCATGAACCAGCTTCTGATCGAGGAGCTTAATCCTGCAGTGTGGACGGCGAAGCCGGTGGGCGGGGTGCGGACGATTGCGGCGATTTTTACGCACATGCATAACGTGCGCTGCAAGTGGGTGCGGCTGACCGCGCCGCATCTGAAGGTTCCGGCGTTGCTGAGCCGCGCGCGATGCACGCCCGACGAGGCGCGGGCGGGATTGGCGAAGAGCGGGGCTCGATGCGTGGAGATGCTGACGGAGGCGCTTGGCGATAGCGGGGGCGTGACGGAGTTTCTGCGGGACGGGTTGGCACAGCCGTGGCCGGTGGGGCCGGAGATGCTTGCATACATGGTTGCGCACGAGGCGCACCATCGTGGGCAGGTTTGCATGCTGGCGCATCAGCTCGGATATCCGGTGGCGGGGAGGGTGACCGGCGCGCTGTGGAATTGGGAGAGGATTTGGAGAGAGTGAGAGGATCGTCACCCCGGTCCCCAAATGCCAGGGACCGGGGGCACCCAACTTTCTTTGAACAATGGAAGTTCGCGAAGAGGATGTGCTGGCGCCGGGTAACTAAGCGCCGCTGTCGAGGACTTTGGGGACGTCGATGCCGAGGGCGGTGGCCAGGTCGTGCTGGTGATTCTGCTCCTGGGCAATGATTTTGCGGAGTTGCTCGGAGAGGGCGTAGTGGCCGAGGGCTTCGGCTTGTTTCACGCGCTGGCGGTAGTTGCGGATGGTCTCGGATTCATTGTCGAGATCGAAGCGAAGCATGTCCTCGGCCTTCTTTGAGAGCTTTACTGGCTTCGGCGTAGCTGTGGGTGATCCGCCCAGGTAATCGATCTGGTCCGCGAGGATCATGGCATGCTGCAACTCCTCCGCGGCGTGGAGTTTGAGCTCGGCGGCGATGTTCATCCATTGTGCGCCGCTGAGGACGTTGCTGTAGACGGTGTAGCCGATGATGGCCTGGTACTCGCGGGAGAGGTCTTCGTTCAGTGCATCGATCAATTCCGCGATGCCGTCCGGCTTCGCATTGCCGTTCTTCTCTTCGCTCATTGTGTCTTCCTTCTTTCTGGTTAATGGGAGTGGTACTTGAGCTTGGATGCGCGGATTGGGGTGGGCGTTTACTGGGCGTCGGGCGCTATTGCTGCGCTGGGCGGATTCTTTCGTTTAGTGTTGGAGCGGGAATGCGATGGAAGGCGGACGGACGCTGAGAAGGCGGCACGGGACCTGGGTGAGTTTTGGGAATCCGGGAGTGGCTCCAGAGATACCTGAAGGCCGATCTCTATTGCTCCACCTTGCAGACTCTAGGTCTAATCAATAGACCGCACACGGCGTCATTGAATTGCGGTCTAGAAGGTGCGCGACTTGGCCGATCAATCATTTGGGGGCGAATGGACAGAGGAAAAGCTTAAGCGCGTTCGGAGCTACCTGGAGAGCTACCAGCAAGCCCTGAAGAACCAGCCGTTTACCACTTGGTATGTCGATGCTTTCGCGGGAACAGGGTCGCGGTCCGCACCAGAGTCTATGGAAGGCGGATTTCTTTCGCTTTTGGCTGGCGAAGATGCTGACGAGGAAGATGCTGGGCGGTATAGAGACGGTAGCGCGAAGATAGCGCTAAGCTTGCCGCGACCGTTTGATCGGTATTTGTTTATTGAGAAGTCTAAATCGAAATGCGAGGAGTTGGCTTCTACGATCGGCAGGGAGTTTCCTAACTTGCAGGACCGCTGTACGATCCTACCGGAGGACTCGAATACGTCACTTTGCAGATGGTGCGAGGAACGCGATTGGTCGCGAGAGAGAGCGGTCGTTTTTCTGGACCCTTTTGGGCTTCAAGTGAAGTGGAGCACGATTTCATCGCTTGGCGCAACAAAGGGGGTTGACCTTTGGTATTTGTTTCCTCTGAGTGTCCTTCGCCTGATGACGCATGACGGTGTCATCGTTCCAAGTTGGAGGGCGAGTCTCGACTCAGTCTTTGGTACGTCCGAATGGGAGTCTCGCTTTTATGAGCGGTCTCAATCTCCTCTTTTTGTCGAGATCGAAATGATCGAGAGGGTGGCAACTCCTGAAAATGTTCAAGTATTCATTGAGGAGCGGCTCAGGACGTGTTTCGCCGAGGTTGCCAATGGGAGCGTGCTCAAGAATTCACGAAAGAGCCCGCTTTACCTTTTGTGCTTTGCTGTCGCGAACAAAAGGGGTGCTCCAATCGCAATGAGGATTGCCCGACACATCTTGGGTGGGTAGGAGTAAATCAATGGCAACAGTGTCACAAATAGAGTGGACCGAGATGACATGGAATCCTGTTACCGGCTGCAGCAAGGTCAGCAGCGGTTGTAAGCATTGCTATGCAGAAAGAATGGCAGGGCGATTGCACGCAATGGGTTCCGAGCGTTATGCAAATGGTTTTCGGCTTACGATTCATCATGATCTCCTTGACGCACCGAAGGCATGGAAAAAGCCGAGGCTCGTTTTCGTAAACTCAATGAGCGACCTCTTCCATCAGGATGTGCCGACTGAGTTTATCAAGCGAGTCTTTGAGACCATGCGGGATTGCCCGCACCACACCTTTCAAATTCTCACGAAGCGCAGCGAAAGACTCCGTGAGCTCAGCGATAAATTGCTTTGGCCTTCGAATGTGTGGATGGGTGTGAGCGTAGAGGACTCTCGCGTCGTCAAGAGAATTTCCGATTTGGTCGCGGTGCCCGCGCAAGTGCGGTTTCTATCGTGCGAGCCTCTCATTGGGGCTCTTGAGGATCTTCCATTGCGGGGCATCGACTGGGTTATAGTCGGGGGTGAATCAGGGCCAGGTGCGAGACCTATGCGCCAGGAGTGGGTCGATTCGATTCACAGCCAGTGCAAACAACTAAGTGTTCCTTTCTTTTTTAAGCAATGGGGAGGTGTCCGCAAGGACATGACTGGGCGAGAGCTGCACGGACGGACATATGATGAAATGCCCGTTTCAAGATCGACCGTTACCGGTGCCCTCTTGCCCGTCTTTCAAGGATGATCTCGATCATTGTGGTGCCTTGAGTAAGGTTCAGCATCCGAGGTGTTCCCGGTTCCACTACTCGGGCGCTGGATGCGGGCGTACCAGGCACATAACAGCAGAAATATGGCGCCGGCTGCGTAGCTTAGGGCGAAGGACGGGGCGGCTCCCCATCTGAGCTGATTCTCGATTCCGGCTGCGGTTAGCGTGTAGGCGTGGATTACGCCAAAGGCTGACAGAACTGCCGCTGCGGCTAGCCATCCTGAGGCGGCTACGAAGCGGCGGTCGATGACTAACGCCAGCGTTGCGGCCCAGAGCATGCTGGTGAGCAGGCCTCCCTGGCCTAAGGCGATCAGGCCGCCTAATGCTAATTCAGTGCCCATGTTGGGGAGGACGGCGGCGAGGGAGCTGCCGGCTTTGCGGGCTACTGTGTCGGCTATGCCGGTGACCCATTGGGCTAAAAGCGGGATGAGGCCGAGGGCTACGGCGATGGTTTGCTGGCGGGGGACTTCAGCGAAGGCCTGGCCTACGGTGACCAATCCAAACCAAACGATACAGGGGCCGGCTACGGCGAGGGGCACGATGCGCAGGACGATGGGCAGCAGGCCGGTGGTGCAGAGGATGAGGGTGACGAGGCCGTTGAGGGCGGAATAGCCGGAGCGCGCGCCGTTGGCTTTGTGGGCGGCGTGGCCTACGTAGAGCGTGGTGGGGAAGGGGCTGCCGAGGGCGGCGGCGGCGAGGGTTCCGAGGCCGTTCATGAGCAGGGAGGGCGTGGTGCGGTAGTCGTCGCCGGCGATTTTTACGGACTCGAGGATTTGCAGGGAGGCGAGGGTGTCAAGCGAGGCGAGGGGCAGGATGATGGCGAGGTAGGTTAGCCACTCGCGATGGCCCAGTAGCTCGAAAAGATTGGCGGGGTGTGGCAGGTAGAGTCCGGGTGCGGAGAGCGCGGGTGCGGGCGGGTTGTAGAGATGGAAATGGCTGAGGACGGCGACGAGGATTGCGCCGAGGCTGATGGCGACGAGGGCGGGAGGAATGTGGAAGGGTAGCTTGAGACGCGATCCATAAAGGGTGAAGAGGACGAGCATGGGGAGCAGCGCGATGGCGGCCTGATCGAATACGCCGAAGATGAAGCCGAGGCAGAGGTACGCGAGCGCGAGGCCGGCGAGCGGACAGAGGAGAGCGGCGCGCGGGGTGTGGCGGCGAAGCCAGTCTGTGCAGAAGGCTCCGGCGGTTTGCACGCAACCGCTGATGAGGCTGGCGAAGACGCCGGCCTGCCAGGCGAGGGTGGCGGAGTGGGTGCGGGTGAAGACGGGGCCCATGATGAGGAAGACATAGGCAAAGATGGTGGGGGTGTTGACGCCGAAGGGGATGGCGGTGACGTCGTCGCGGCCGGTGCGGGCGGCCAGGCGGCGCGCCTGCCAGGCGTAAAAGAGGTTGCCGACGAGGATGGAAATGGCCACGCCGGGAAGGATTTGGCGGGTGACGAAGTCGACCGGGAAACCGCAGACGGGGGCGAGACCGACGATGAGAAGCAGGTCAGGAAAGCCGGAAAAGAAGAGGCCGAAGAAGCCGTCTACGTCTCCGCTTGTGAACCAGGGCGGACGGTGGCTTGGGGCGGCGGGGGCGTCGGTTGAAGGCATCTGGATTACTCTGTGCCGTAGGTGAAGCCGATTTCGCGAAGCCATTTGCGGTAGGCGATGGCCATGCGGTCTGACCGGAGATGGAGTTCGGACTGGAGGTCGAGGGGAAGAAGCTCGGGGCGCTGGGATTCGACGATGAGGCGATCCTGTTCGGTGACGCGGTCCTGGAAGCTGCGGAGCTCGTCGTCGGAGTGCTGGTCGCCGTAGTTGAGGCAGAGGATGAGGCGGATTTCGCAGGTTTCGGGGTCGATGGGGGCGACCTGGGCGAGGATGCCGAAGCGCCTACCACCCTCAGAAGTTGCGCCTTCAGTCTTGACGAGTCCCATGGTGAGCGGGGCGTTGACCCAGTAGTGGTAACTGACGAGGGCTGCTTGGCCGGTGCCGTCGGGGTTGGGCTGCCAAATACGGATTTCTTGGGCTTCCGGGCCGGTGGTGTCGGTGCCGGCTGTGACTTCGTAGTCTTCGACTTCGCCGTGCTGCGGGTCGCCGAGCAGGCCGGCGTGAACGAAGCCGAGATGGGCGACGTCGAGGAAGTTTTCCACGATTCGCGGGCCTTTGGCGTTCATGCGGTAGGGACCGGCGTGGATGGTGCGGATGCCGGGCTGGTTGGCGAGGGGAAAGGTGGGGAGCTCGGTGTTGGATTCGCCGAGGGAGACCCAGATGACGCCGTAGCGCTCCACAATGTTGAACGTCTGCGCGCGGGCCTTGGCGGGCGGGGTGAGGCCGGGATGGGCGGGAATGTGGACGCACTGGCCGGAGGGCGCGTATTCCCAGGCGTGATAAGGGCAGACCAGGCAGTCGGTGGGTTGGGTGCCAGCGGAGTGGATGGTGCCGAGGGAAAGCTTTGCGCCGCGGTGGATGCAGAGGTCGCGCCAGCAGTGGAGGCCTTGCTGGGAGCGCCAGAGAACGAGGTCGGTGGCGAGGAGACGGCGGGCTAAGATCGTGCCCGGCTTGATTTCGCTCGACCAGGCGATGGCGAACCATTCCTGCTGGAGGATGGGGTCGGCGAGTGGGGACGGTGCGGCTTCCGTGGGCATGGGCTGGGGAGTGGCTCCGCGGGGGAAGTGATTTCGTGTTTGGGTAGTGTACACCGGGGTTTTTTGGGGGTGGGGCTGGGAAGAGCCCGATGGCCGATGGCTGGCCTTTGTGGTCTCCCGCCTTTGCGCCAGAAAGAACGCGCAAAAAACGGGGCACGGCGCATTTGTTTGAGATGAAGTTTTTGAAGGCGAGGCGCGCTCTCCTTGACATTCTAGGAGAGTGCTTGTAGTTTCTTTCCTAGAGCGACTAGGAAAGAGCTGGGAGTGTTTGCATGATGCGGGAAAAGCAGGAGAAGGGAATTGATCTGCTGCAGGGGACGTTGGACCTGATGATTTTGAAGGCGGTTTCGCTGGGGCCGCTGCATGGCTATGGCGTGTTGCTGCGTATTCAGCAGATTTCGGGCGAGGAGCTGGTGATTCAGCAGGGATCGCTGTATCCGGCGCTTTACCGGCTTGAACACCAGGGCGCGATTACCAGCGAGTGGGGCGAGAGCGAGAACAACCGCAAGGCGAAGTATTACAGCCTGACGGCGGCGGGCCGGGAGCGCCTGGTGGAAGAGACCGATAAGTGGGACCGGATGGCGGGGATTATTGGGACGGTTTTGAGGGCCAGCTAACAGCTGACAGCTCACAGCTCACAGTGGTTAATGGTTTGCGAGGTAAGAAGAGCTTATGAGAGTGCGGTCGGCGTTGGCACGGATTCTTGGACAGCCGCAGTCGTGGGTCCGGGCGGTGATTGGGCGCGATCGGCTGGAGGCGGAGATGGATGCCGAATTGGCTGCGCACCTGGAGTATCTGGCGGCTGATTTGATGCGGGCAGGTTATGCGCCGGAGGAAGCTCGGCGGCGTGCGCGAGTTGCGCTGGGGGCGGTGACGGTGACGAAGGAAGAGATGCGGGCTTCACTGGGGTTGCGGTGGTGGGATGAATTGAGGGCCGATGCGCGCTATGGAGCGCGCATGCTGCGCAAGAGTCCTGGATTTACGGTGGTAGCGGCCACCTCATTGGCGCTGGCAATCGGCGCGAATACCACCATATTTTCCGTCGCAAAGCAGTTGTTGTATGAGCGCCTCAACGTGCCGCATGCCGCGGACCTGCGTTTGTTGTCGTGGACGGGAACGGAGGATCACGTCGCGGTTCATCATGTGTGGGGAGACTGGGATCCGCTGCCGGGCGGAAGAGTGACCAGCACAGCATTTTCCTATCCTGCTTACAAACAGCTGCAGGCCCGCAATCACGTTCTCGACGATCTATTCGCATTCAAGAGAATGGGTATGATTGCGACCATCGGCGAGGACGCGCAGAGAGTTCGGACCGAGATGGTTTCCGGCAACTACTTTGCCGCGCTCGCGGTCCAACCGCAACTGGGCCGCGCAATTCGACCAGCCGATGACGCCGTCCCCGGACAGGGCACCGTGGCGGTGATCAGTGACGAGTTGTGGACGCGCGCATATAACCGGTCGCCGGCCGTGCTGGGGCAGACTGTGAAGCTGAACAATGTTTTCTTCACGATTGTAGGAGTGAGTGCGAAAGGGTTCACAGGGGCAAAGGATGTACAGCTGCCAGTGGATTTTTTCGTGCCGCTGTCAACGCAGCCGCTGGTGTTTCCACGGCCGGGTGATGGCTCGCTCTTTGTGAGTTCCAGGCAATGGTGGATCAACGTAATGGGGCGCGCAAAGCCGGGCGTGACGGACAGAGCGGCGCAGGCGGAGCTGGACGGCGAGCTGGCTGCAATTGTCCGCGGCAGCATGCCGGTAAGGCCGAATGAAGATGTGCCACGGATAGATTTGCGCGATGGCAGCCGCGGATTGTTTGAACAGCAGAAGGAATTTGCAAGGCCAATGGCCGTGTTGATGACGCTGGTTGGATTCGTATTGCTGCTGGCGTGTGCGAATGTGGCGAACCTGATGCTGGCGCGGGGCACGCAACGCTCGCGCGAAATGGGTGTGAGACTGGCGCTGGGTGCGGGGCGCGGACGCATCGCGCGGCAGATGCTGGTAGAGAGCCTGATGCTTGCGGCGCTAGGCGGAGCGGGAGGCCTGTTCGCCGGATACCTGGGCCGCAGCGCAATTCCCAAGATGTTGGAGATTCCGTGGGAGAATACGGGCTTTCAGATTCACTTCGACTGGGCGGTATTTGCGTTCACGGCGGGAATCACGATCGCGACGGGTGTGCTGTTCGGGATTGCGCCCGCACTGGCAGCGGCACGCGCAGAAGTGACGCAAGGGCTGAAGGACACGGCACAGACCACGACTCGCCGGCGCAAGGGCATGAGCGGCAAAGCGCTTGTCGGATTCCAGATTGCACTTTCAACATTGCTGGTGATCGGGGCCGGGCTGTTTCTGCGGACTCTGGCCGGATTGAGCTCGGTGGATCTCGGCTTTCAGTCAGACCATCTGCTTATCGCGGAGATTGATCCGCCCGCAGGGAGATATCCGGCCGGGAAGGATATTGCGCTGCATCAGCGCGTTGAGCAGGCGTTCGCTGGGGTGCCCGGAGTGATCGCAGTGGCGCAGGCGCAAGACGTCTACATTAACGAGGACCGGTCCGCCACGGATTTCCTGCCCGCCGGAGAGACATATAACGCAAGCCTGTCGCAAGGCGAGGACTACAACATAGTCGGCAACCAGTTTTTCAAAGCGCTGAAGATTCCAATAGTGGCCGGGCGGCCATTCGGGGAGCAGGATACAGCAAATTCTCCCAAAGTGGCAGTCATCAACCAGAGCCTGGCGCGGAGCCGGTTCCCCGGCCAGAACCCGATTGGGAAACGGTTTGTGACCGACCCGCATGATTCCGATGGGGGCGGGGGAAAAGTGCTAGCGCAGAATTCGATTGAGATTGTCGGCGTGTGCGGGGATACGAAGTATATGAATCTTCGCGATGAGCCGCCGCCGCAATTCTTTTTGCCCTATGTACAGCAGGCAAGCGTGGGCGGCATGGCCTACGAGATTCGTACCAGCGTGAAGCCGGAGACGGTGGTTACGGCGCTTCGTGGAATGATGCGCCAGATCGATCCGGATCTGGGGCTAGTGAAGGTGCGAACGCAGGACGAGCAGATTGAATCGGCATTGCAGCAGGAGAGGCTATTTGTGACATTGACTTCAGGATTCGGGCTGCTGGCTTTGGCGCTGGCCTGCGTGGGGATTTACGGGGTGATGGCGTATTCGGTGGCCAATCGCAGAAACGAGATTGGCATTCGCATGGCGCTCGGCGCGAAGCCCGCTCAGGTGCGCGGAATGATTCTGCGGGAGAGCACTTGGCTCGCGGGTGCGGGAGTGGTAGTGGGCGTAGCGGCGGCTCTTGGGCTCACGCGGCTGGTTAAGTCGATGCTGTACGGGATTGAGACTTGGGATCCGGCGACGATGATCGGCGGGGTCTTGATACTGCTGGCGGTTGCGCTTGGGGCTAGCTGGATTCCGGCGCGGCGCGCAGCGGGGGTTCAGCCGATGGAAGCGTTGAGGCACGAGTAAGGCAGCTGACAGCTAACAGTAATCGGGGATGAGCGGGGGAAACATGAGATTGCGTTCGTTCGTGGCACGGGTATTTGCTCAGCCGCGGTCGTGGGTGCGGTCGGTGGTTGGGCGCACGCGGCTGGAGACCGAGATGGATGCGGAGTTGGCTTCGCATCTGGAGTTTCTGACTGCGGATTTGGT
>Ga0302320_10010304_pt1 | contig 19928 bp, 19 predicted proteins | sample Bog_T0_3_FD_202130 | JGI IMG/M metagenome (GOLD analysis project Ga0302320, IMG submission 202130) | Peat permafrost microbial communities from Stordalen Mire near Abisko, Sweden - Bog_T0_3 | ecosystem: Environmental > Terrestrial > Soil > Wetlands > Peat | place: Sweden: Abisko, Stordalen Mire... | reverse complement strand
ATGGAGGGGCGTGATAATCCTGCAGCACCGCGCGCAGCGTGCCCTTCTCGAGCGCGTCGCCTGTGATAAAGGTCGGAAGTAGCGCGACACCACGCCCACGGATGGCGGCATCACGCAGCACCTCAGCATTGTTCACGCAAAGCGACCATGAAGGTTGTATCCAGTGCTCCCCATCGGGACCGGTCAGCTTCCACTGATTGCCAGTCAGCAGAAATCCGTAGGTCAGAGAGACGTGATCACGGAGGTCCCGCGGATGCACGGGCGTGCCGCGGCGCGCCAGATAACCTGGCGACGCGCAGACCGCGCGGTCGATGGGCGCGATCTTGCGGGCGATCAGGCTCGAAGACTCCAGTTCGGCGATCCGGAGAGTGACGTCGAAACCATCATGCACCGGATCGATCAAGTCGTCGCTAAGAACGAGGAGCAGTTTTACGTCAGGGTATAATTCCATGAACTCCGCGACCGCGGGTCCCAGCCTGATGGTACCGAAAGACATCGGGGCGTTGATCCGGAGGAGCCCGCTTGGCGTAGTCTGCGCGTGGGCGACCGCCTGGTCAGCCGCGTCGAGCTCGGACAGCACGGCGAGCGCGCGCTCGGAATAGATCTGCCCGTTCTCGTTAGGACTGGCGTGACGGGTCGTCCGGTTGAGGAGCTGCACCCCGAGGCTCTGCTCCAACTCGGCGATCTGCTTGCTGATCGCCGAGCGGGAAAGGCGAAGCTGACGGCCGGCTTCTGCGAAGCTTCCGGTTTCGACAACCTTCACAAACGCCCTTAGGCTCGCGACCTTGTCCATTTGCATTGTCGCCAAATTGTGGACGGACTGGCTATGAAATCATGGATTGTTCCCGATTAGAAGTGCCACGATATTGCCTCCATCGAGTCCGCCTCAGGCTCACCATCAAGGAGTCAGTCTCATGTCAGGCATCCATCATGTGACGGCAATCGCCGGCGATCCCCTTAAGAATTTCGATTTCTACACGCGCGATCTCGGATTGCGCTTCGTCAAGAAGACGGTCAACTTCGATGACCCATCTACCTATCATTTCTACTACGGTGACAAGACCGGCAGTCCGGGCAGCATCCTCACCTTCTTCCCGTGGGCGGGAGCTCCGGCCGGCCGTCGCGGCGTGGGAGAAACCCACCAGACCGCGTTCCGCGTGCCGCTGCGGTCGCTCGGCTACTGGACCCAACGCTTCATCGAAAAAGGTATAGCCCATGAGGGGCTGGAAAAGTGCTTCGGCGAGCCGGTGCTGCCATTCACGGATCCAGACGGCATGGCGCTCGCGCTCGTCGGCGTCGCCGGCGCCGAGAACGAGCCGGGCTGGAGCAACGGCGACATCCCCTCCGAGCACGCGATCCGCGGTTTCCAGGGCGTGACATTGCTACTTGACAGCGTTGACAAGACGGCTGCGATCCTGGCCGACGTGTTCGGCTACCGCGAAGTCGCACGCGAAGGATCCGTGATCCGCTTTGCCGCGGCGGGTGACGCCAACGACACCGTCGTCGACATCTACGAAGCCAAGGGATTCCTGCGTGGACGTCAAGGACGCGGTTCGGTGCATCACATCGCCTTCCGTGCCGCCGACGACGAACAGCAGGCTGCGATGGCCGAGAAGCTGATCCGGACACACGGGCAGCACCCGACCGAACAGAAGGACAGAAACTACTTCCGTTCGATCTACTTCCGCGAACCGGGAGGTGTTCTGTTCGAGATCGCAACCGACATTCCAGGCTTTGCGGTAGATGAGCCCGTCGAGACTCTGGGTCGGGACCTGAAGCTGCCGAAGTTTCTGGAGCCGCATCGGAAGGAGATCGAGAACGTGCTGCCGGCTCTGGAGGAGACAGCGTCATGACGAGCGAATTCATCCATCGCTTCGTGCCGGCGAAAGGGGAAGGAGCGCCTCCGCTCCTGCTCCTCCATGGCACCGGCGGCGACGAAAACGATCTCCTTCAGCTTGGAGCCATGGTCTCGCCGAATTCGGCGCTGCTGTCCCCTCGGGGCCGCGTGCTCGAGAACGGAATGCCTCGTTTTTTCCGCAGGCTGGCTGAAGGCGTGTTCGACGAAGACGACGTTCGGCGTCGCGCTCTCGAACTCGCAGACTTCGTGGAGGTGGAACGGCTTCGCTGCGGCATCGGCCGCCCGATCGCGTTGGGCTACTCCAACGGTGCGAACATCGCGGCGGCAATGATGTTGCTGCGTCCGGACGCGTTGGCCGGCGCGGCTCTGCTGAGGGCGATGGTGCCGCTTTCGGATCTGCTGCGACCGGACCTGTCCGGCGTGAGGGTCCTCATCGCCTCGGGAATGGCCGATCCGATCGTCCCACCATCCAACTCGACCAGGTTGGCAGCGATGCTGCAGGCCGCCGGCGCCAACGTCAGTCACGAAACGTTGCCGGTCGGTCACCAGCTTTCGCGGGCCGATCTCGACTTGGTGCGCGAGTGGTTCAGGACCGTCCACACGCGCGAGCCGGCAGAATCGAGATAGCCGGTTCCCGGCACCGATCGGCCGCTCAGGAACCAGCGAGCGGCCGTTCCGCGACGGGCATCCGCGAGCGGCTGCACGCTATCCTCCATCTGTTCTGCCAGTTTCAGCAGCATCACGCTCCGAAGACGCATCAGCCCGCTTGCAAATTGGGCAATGTCGGATACCCGACCATATGCGAACAGTCCGCTGATTTTGTCAGTATAATATATTTAAACTCTATGCTGCCAGTTCTTGGCCGAACAGAACCGTTTTGGATTTTTTGTTTGCTATTCAGTCGGCGAGAACCGAAGATAGCGTCGGTGTGCCTCGAGCGAAAATGCTTGGGGTCAGAGGATGCTTAACATCAAGACGGAGGATCGCGTACTTCCGCACGATTTGGAAATACGGTGGCAAATTACCGTAAGCCGGACCTGATGATGGTCGCGGTCACCAAAAGAATCGAACGCGGCAGGAAGGTATGCAGATTACCAGAAGAAACGTTTTCTGCGGCCTTGCTGCCGGAGCAGCGTTTGGTCCGGCCTTGGCGAGGTCTTCTGCCAGGGACTGGCCCGCTCGCCCTGTTCGGTTGATTTCGACTTATGCCGTTGGCGGGTCTAGCGACATTTCGTTGCGCATTCTGGCTGAATACTTCGAAGGCAAGATCAGACAAACGTTTTTCGTCGAAAATAAGCCGGGTGCGGGCACGACGATTGCAAACCAGACAGCGGCGCGCGCCGAACCGGACGGTTATACGTTCCTTTATGCCGCTGCACCATATGCAACAGCAGAAGCCATGTTCGGCAAGCTCAGTTATGATCCGCAAAAGGACTTGCGTCCCGTTGCGATGACGATGTTCGCGCCGCTTTTCCTGATCGTCAACACAAGTGCGAATTACAGGACGCTTGCGGAATTCGTCGTCTACGCGAAATCAAAACCAGATGGTGTTTTGTTCGCAACGCCGACATTCGGCTCTCAACCGCATTTGGCTGCCGAACTCTTCATCCGGACCGCTGGGTTCAAGGGGATCACCGTTCAATTCGGCGGCGATGCGTCTTCTTACATCGAACTCCTGGCCGGAAGGGTCGACGCCACCACCACGTCGCTCCCCGCGGCATTGCCCCATATTCAAAGCGGTGCTCTACGGGTACTCGGATGTTTTTCCGAGCAGCGCAGCTCTGTTTATCCAGAGGCCGCGACGCTGCGCGAGCAAGGCCAAAACACTGTTGCTGTCGGCTGGTTTGGTTTTTTGGCGCCTGCAGCGACCCCCGGTGCAATCGTCGACCGCATGCAACTCGAGATTTGTCAGGCTATGTCGGATACGGTGGTAAGACAGAAGCTCATCGTACAAGGCCTCGACGTGCACTATCTACCGGGTCCGGAATTCCGCAAGTTTATCGACGATGAGACCGAGAAGTGGAGCAGGATCGTTCGCGAAGCTGGAATCAACAAGTATTAGGCGATTATTTCCGACCATTTCGATCTTGAAAGATTTGCGGACGACACGTCAAGAGTGACTGTAGACCGGTGCTGCTACGGGAAGTCAGTGAAGAATCGCCGATCGGGCTGTTGCCCGTATCGATCTCTGCCTCCGGAAAGTCAGTATGCTCCAAACAAACACGACGCCGACGCCAAGAGTCCGAAGCAAGGAGATCATATTGTTTGGTCCCTTTCGCCTCGTCGTGAGCGAGCGGCTGCTGACAAATGGCAGCGTGCCTGTCGATATTAGCGCACGGAGCTTTGATATTTTGACGTCATTGCTGTCGAAACCCACGGAAGTTATCAGCAAAGAAGATCTGATAGATCAGGTTTGGCCAGGTATCGCGATAGAAGAGAGCAACCTGCGGGTCCATATCGCAAAACTTCGCAAGACACTGGGCGACGGAAAGGACGGCGTTCGGTACATCGAGACCGTAGCAGGACGTGGATACTGTTTCGTGGCACCGGTTGTGCGCTCGGACGAACAAATCGATTCACCGAATAAGCCGATCCCATTCTGCCAATATGATTTACCAAGCCGCACAACCATGATCGGCCGCGAAGATGATCTTCGAAAACTGGCAGCGCGGCTGATGGCGGACCGCTTTGTCTCGATCGTTGGATCTGGTGGCGTCGGCAAGACGACTCTAGCGATTGCGATCGGACATCACCTAATGCTTGATTTTGGGGGGGCCGTGCTCTTTGTCGACCTCAGCATGATCAGCGACCCCAATCTGGTGGCAACTGTCATCGCTTCGACGCTTGGATTGTCCGTGCAATCCGATGACGCGACGTCCAGCTTAGTTGCCTATTTGCGGCACAAGCGGATCTTGCTGATCCTCGACACATGCGAGCACCTAATCGAAGCAGTCGCTGCATTCGCCTCGACTATCTTCAAGTCGGCGTCGCAAGCTCACATCCTGGTCACGAGCCGCGAGACAACTCAGGTCGATGGCGAAAATGTCTACCGTCTCGAACCTTTGGAGTGCGCCCCGGATTGCGAAGGACTCACGGCCGCGGTCGCCATGACGTTTCCGGCTATTCAGCTATTCCTCGACCGTGCCCGCGCGAGCGGCGCTCAGTTGGAGTTCGGCGATGGGGAGGCCGCCATTGTCGCAAGCATGTGCCGTAAGCTTGACGGCGTGGCACTCGCAATCGAACTCGCAGCACGACGAATCGAAGCCTATGGTCTGCTTCAAACCGCGGCATTGCTCGATGAGAAATTGACGCTTCTTTGGACGGGGCCACGAAGCGCGCCGCCGCGGCAAAGGACGCTGAAGGCGACGCTAGATTGGAGTTACAAGCTCCTTTCCGAAGTCGAAAGCGTCGTACTTTGCAGGCTCGCAGTCTTTGCTGGAATTTTTACGATGGATGCGGCGCTGGTAATCGCGAGTTCTGCGACCGTCGATCGTTCGCTCGTCCTGGGTACAGTCGAAAGCCTCGTTGCGAAATCGATGATTGCAACCTGCCCTGCCGGGGAAATTATGCGCTATCGGCTCCTTGACACGACGCGGGATTACGCTCGGGAAAGCCGTGCCTACCACGCCGAGTTCGCTGACGTGTCCGCGTGCCATGCAAACTACTATCGGCAATGGCTCGAGCAGAGCGGGATTGATTGGCCGACGTTAAGCGCCGCGCAAAGGGCATCCCACTTAATCGCTCTCAACAATGTTCGCGCGGCTTTGGAATGGTGCTTTGGCGTCAACGGAAACGCTGAAATCGGAGTTGAACTTGCGGCCGTTGCCGTACCCGTCTTCTTGATGATGTCTCTGCTCCCCGAATGCCATCGCTGGTCAGAGCGGGCTATTCGCGCGCTTGACGAAACCACGTTCGGAGGATCTCAGGAGATGCATCTTCAGGCGGGGTTGGGACATTCGTCGATGCAGATGTGGGGAGAAAGTGATGCTGCGCATCTTGCCTTGAATAGGAGCCTTGCGATCGCAGAAGAACGAGGCGAAGTCGTCCATCAAGCGGGCCTGCTCGGCGTGTTGCACACTCTCCATTTGCGTGGAGCTGATTTTAAAACCGCCCTGGAATATGCGAGGCGCTGCAGAGCCCTGGCCGAGAACATCGATGATTCTGCTGCCATCACGTTGGCTCACTCAATTTTAGGCAGGTCGCTGCTGATTTCGGGAGACCTTGGCGGCGCGCGGGTCGAGTTCGAGGCATTGCTGCCGGTTCGGTCGCGCTCCCGGCAAACGCACTCGAACTATCTGGCCTATACTTGGCATTACCGAACAAACTCCGTGCTGGCACGAACACTATGGTTGCAGGGCTTCCCGGCCCAAGCCGTCGAGCGCGCAGAACAGACGATCAAGGACGCTGAACTGACCGACAATTCTGTATCGCTGGCCACTGTTCTGGCGTGGGTGACGGCGGTCTTCCTTTGGACAGGCGATCTCCAAAGCGCGGGGCGATACATAGAATCTTGCATTGTTTTGGCCAAATCCCATTCTCTCAAGCCGCTTGTTGCCATAGGACAGGCGCGCAAAGCAGAGCTGGCAATCCTCCGGGGCGATACCAAAACAGGCGTTGAAAAGCTGAGGGAATCTATCGAGGAAATCCGCGCCGTGCGTTTCGAATTGATTGTCCCAGAATTCGAAATTTCACTTGTTCAGGGACTTGCGGCGCTGGGACGGTTCGCTGAAGCCATTGAGCTGATCAAACAGACGATTCAGCGGACCGAAATAAGTGGTGACGCCCTGTTCATGGCGGAGATGTTGCGGATAAAAGGACGCCTCTTTTTGTCGATGCCGCGACCTAACATCGACGACGCAAAGCTATGCCTCATGCAATCCCTCGAATTGAGCCAGCGCCAAGGTGCCCGGGGATGGGAGTTGCGTGCCGCCTCCGACTTGGCATCGCTATTTGCCAGCGAGGGACAACCCGAGCGCGGCCGAGCGGTTCTTCAGCCCGTATTTGAGCAGTTCGTCGAAGGTTTTGAAACAGCAGACCTGACGACCGCGAAAGCACTGTTGTCGTTGCTAAGTGAGCCCCCTGTAACTTAGGGCTGGCGCTCGGCTGGCATACGCTGTCACCACTCATGCACCTGCACGTAACCAGCGGCTGCGATAGGGATCCTATCGCAACTTGAAGTGATTGTCTCGCAGCCATTCTGCTTCGTTTTCACCCCGACGGCGGGTGCTGGAACGTCGGCGAAATGTCGGTCGGCGAGACAGGGCAACGCGCAGCGGCATTCCCATCGATTCCCAAATTTTCACCGCGATTAATTCGGACGCGGCGCCGTCGCGGGCTAAAAACTAAGAGATCGACGTTCGAACGGACGCCCGTCCGCAGCCAGCAAGAGAGTTTTTGCGCGCAGGGTGCATCTGTCTGGATGCCGGGGGATTACATGACGGCATTTTAGTGCCGTCACTGGGCAGCCGAAGTAAGTAGGTGTCAGATGTTTTCCAATCCCCCTCTCCTGCGTCCCGAAGATTGCGCGCTCGCGCTTGTCGATCTCCAGGCTGGACTAGCATTCGGCGTCGGATCCGAAGACAGGCAGGTCGTATTGAACAACGCCGTCGCCCTGGCGCGAACCGCTCAGGTTTTCAGCATTCCCGTCGTCGCTTCCACGTCGGCGAGCAGAGTCTACAGCGGTCCGATGATGCCGGCCATCCAGGCCGCGCTGCCCGATGTCGTTCCGATCGAAAGACGCAATATGAACGTCTGGGAAGACGACGCCGTACGGACGGCGATCGAGAAGACCGGGCGGAAGAAGCTTCTGATCTCCGGGCTGCTTACGGAAGCCTGCGTGACCTTCGGCGCGCTTTCCGCCATCGAGGCAGGCTTCGAGGTCCTTGTCGTTGCCGACGCCTGCGGTGGAATCACACCGACCAGCCACGCGCTGGCGCTGCGCCGGTTGGAAGCTCGCGGCGCAACGATGACGAGCTGGATCCAGGTGCTGCTCGAGCTTCAACGCGATTGGACCAGGAAGGAAACCTACGCCGGCGCCAGAGCCATCGTGGAGTCGAACGCCGGCGGTTACGGCATCGGCCTCGCCTATGCGAGGGACATGATTCGTCCCTCGTGAAAAGATTCGCTCTCGATCCCTGCCGTTCAATTCCGCGACCGAACTTCAAACCCAACGGAGACAGTGGCAATGTCAAAGCTCGAAATGCTTACACCCGACAACAGCGCTATCGCGCTGATCGACTATCAGCCCGCGATGTACCAGGGCGTGCAGTCGCACGACCGTTTGGGCATAGTCAACAACGTCCAGATCCTTGCCAAGGCGGCAAAACTGTTCAAGGTCCCGACCGTTCTCTCCACGGTGGCGAAAGACTCGTTTTCGGGTCCGTTCATGCCGGAGGTAGTCGGATTGTTTCCCGACCACGACATCATCGACCGGACCTCGATGAACTCCTGGCTCAACGCAAATTTTCGCAATGCCGTCGCCGCGACCGGGCGCAAGAAGTTCGTCCTCGCGGGCCTTTGGACTGAGGCATGCGTGATGTTTCCGACGATCGACATGCTCAGGGAGGGTTACGAAATCTACATTCCCGCCGACGCCTGCGGCGACCTGTCGCTCGAAGCCCACAACAGATCGATGGATCGCGCGGTGCAGGCGGGCGCGATTCCCATCACCTCGGCGCAATACGTATTCGAACTGCAGCAGGATTGGGCGCGAACCGGAACGTATGAGGGGGTAATGGACATCCTCCGGGCCCATTCGCCCTATGGCATCCAGGTCCGCTTCTCGAAATGGGCACTAGGCGAGCACGCTTCCGAGGGCGGAGCCCAGGCGGCGGAATAGCTTGTTGCCTTTGCAGCCAGGAGAACAGCGATGAAGGTCTATCTGTTGTCGGCCGGGGCCGGGGTACTGGTCGGCATCATCTACAGCCTCCTGAACGTGCGTTCGCCGGCACCCCCGCTGGTTGCGCTTGTTGGCCTGCTCGGCATCCTCGTTGGCGAGCAAGTCATTCCAATGAGCAAGCAGCTCATGACAGGCAGCGGCTTGGCCGCTGCCTGGCAGCAGGCACGGTGCGCTTCGCACATCTTCGGCATGTTGCCGGGCGGCCCGGCCGATACCGCTTCGATCACGATTACCGCCGAGGAGAAGCACTCATGAATTTCCCGGATCTCATTCTTCACCGCGGTCTGTTCACGACGCTCGACCGCAGCAACCCGACCGCCAGTTCGGTCGCGATCAAGGACGGGGTGTTCACCGCCGTCGGTCACGACCATGATGTGATGAAGCTGGCCGGTCCCTCGACCAAGGTCATCGATCTCAAGGGCAAGCGTGTGCTGCCCGGATTGATCGACAACCATCTCCACATCATCCGCGGCGGCCTCAACTTCAACATGGAATTGCGCTGGGACGGCGTTTGGTCGCTTGCTGACGCGATGGCCATGCTGAAGAAGCAGGTAGCGATCACACCGCCGCCGCAATGGGTTCGTGTGGTCGGGGGCTTCACCGAACATCAGTTCGCCGAAAAGCGACTCCCGACCATCGACGAACTCAACACGGTTGCACCGGATACGCCGGTTTTCCTGCTGCATCTCTATGACCGGGCCATTCTGAACGGGGCCGCGCTGCGCGCCGTCGGCTACACCAGGGACACTCCGGAACCGCCGGGCGGCGAAATCGTGCGCGATGCGAAGGGCAATCCGAGCGGGCTGCTGCTCGCCAAGCCCAACGCCAATATCCTTTATGCGACGCTGGCCAAGGGACCCAAGTTGCCGTTCGAGTACCAGGTCAATTCGACCCGCCATTTCATGCGGGAGCTCAACCGGCTGGGTGTGACCGGCGCCATCGATGCCGGCGGCGGTTTCCAGAACTATCCGGAGGACTACGCCGTCATCCAGAAGCTCTCCGACGAGGGGCAGCTTACGGTTCGGCTCGCCTATAATCTGTTCACCCAGAAGCCGAAGGGCGAGACCCAGGACTTCCTGAACTGGACCAAGACGTCGAAATACAAGCAGGGCACGGACTATTTCCGGCACAACGGCGCAGGCGAAATGCTGGTGTTTTCGGCCGCCGACTTCGAGGATTTTCGGGTGCCACGACCGGACATGCCGTCCGAGATGGAGAGCGAGCTTGAGGACGTCATCCGGATCCTCGTCCAGAATAAATGGCCATGGCGGCTCCACTCTACCTACGACGAGACGATTTCGCGCGCCCTCGACGTGTTTGAGAAGGTCAACCAGGACACGCCGCTCGAAGGCCTGCACTGGTTCTTCGACCACGCCGAGACGATTTCCGATCAGTCGATCGACCGGATCGCGGCGCTCGGCGGGGGCATCGCGGTGCAGCACCGCATGGCCTACCAAGGCGAGTATTTCGTGGAGCGCTATGGCTTCGGCGCGGCAGAAGCGACGCCGCCGGTGAAGAAGATCATCGACAAGGGCGTCAAGATCTCCGCCGGAACGGATGCCACCCGCGTCGCTTCCTACAATCCATGGGTCTCGCTGGCATGGCTGGTCAGCGGTATGACGGTGGGAGGTCTGCGCCTCTACCCCCAGCGGAATTGCCTCGACAGGGAAACCGCACTGCGGATGTGGACCGAGAACGTCACCTGGTTCTCCAACGAGGAAGGCAAGAAGGGTCGCATCCAGGTCGGGCAGCTTGCCGATCTCATCGTTCCGGACCGCGACTTCTTCAGCTGCGCCGAAAGCGAGATCGCCGACACGACGAGCGACCTCACAGTCGTCGGTGGACGCATTGTATACGGCGCTGGGAGCTTCAAGTCCCTCGACCCCGCGCCGCCACCTGCCATGCCAGACTGGTCGCCGGTGCGCAGTTTCGGCGGGTATGGCAACTGGGTTGGATCGGACGGCAAGGCACAGGCGATACGGGCACACGCAATGCAAAGCTGCGGCTGCGCCAGCGCCTGCGGCGTGCATGGTCACGATCACGCAAGCGCCTGGTCTGGTACACTTCCGATCTCCGATCTCAAGAGCTTTTGGGGCGCGCTCGGCTGCGCCTGCTGGGCGGTCTGAAATGACTTCCAAGACTGATACGCCACGCTGGATATCGGCCATACTCTCATGGCCGTGGCTTCTCCCGATCGCTAGGATCGCCCTTGTCTCGGCGTTCCTGATCGGAGGAATTCAGAAACTCACAGATTTTCCGGGGGCCATCGCCGAGCAGGCACATTTTGGTCTGCAGCCCGCCTGGCTATGGGCAACGGCCGCAGTCATCGTCGAACTGGGCGGCTCCACTCTGGTCATTCTGCGGCGCTTCGTCTGGCTTGGCGCCGGCGGCCTCGGCGTGCTGACGGCGGTCGCCATGCTGACCGCGAATGATTTCTGGACGAAGACCGGTCATGACCGCTTCGTGGCCGTGAACGCCTTCTTCGAGCATATGGGTCTTGTCGCTGGCCTCGTACTCGTCGCCATACTATCGCTGCGCTAGCAGGGCGCATCATCGCAAGGGGAATTGCCATGTCCGGTAACCGACATCTGTTAAAGCTTCTTTTGATGGCGTCGCTGTTGACGTACGCGTCCGCGGCCGTCGCGAAGGATGCGGCCAGGCAGCCAGCTTCGCTGATCGGCGTGGGCGCGCAATACGACACGACCCACGTCTACGTCGCACCGGAGGACGTGGACAAGTTCGCGGCGAGTTTTCTCGCTACCTTCGGTGGCCAAAGCACGAAGCAGGTCGTCGCGACCGTGACCCCGACGCCGAGCAGCACGACATCCCAACTCTTGCAGACCCCGGTCGGCACCGTGTCGCTCTTCGGCTTCAAGACGCCGATTCCATATCCTTTCGGAGCGGAGCGGACCGGCTACCTCGTCACCGATCTGGATAAAGCCATCGACGAAGCAAAAGCCGACGGAGCGGATGTTGTGGTCGCTGACTTTCCGGATCCGATCGGGCGCGATGCTGTTATCCAGTGGCCGGGCGGCGTCAATATGCAGATCTACTGGCATACGACCAAACCGTCGTATGCAGCGTTCGAGACCATTCCGGAGAACCGGGTCTACGTCTCTCCGGATCGCGGAGATGCGTTCACGCGCGCCTTCCTCCGTTTTTCGCATGGAAAGGTAGTCTCGGATGATAAGAAGGCGCCCGGCGTGGAGATAGGCCGCCAGAAGGACACGTACCGACGCATTCGCATCGAGTCGGTGTTTGGCAAGATGACGGTGTTCGTCACGGACGGTCATTTGCCCTATCCATATGGGCGCGAAGTCACGGGCTATGAGGTCGCCGACCTGCAGGGGACGCTCAGCAAGGCAAAGGCTTCCGGCGCGACCGTTCTGGTCGAGCCCTTTGTATCCGGTCTAGTCCAGTCGGCGATGGTCCAGTTTCCGGGCGGCTACGTCGCCGAGGTTCACGCAGCGGCCAATCACGAGGCGGCCAAGTAGTGGCCTCGCGGCTACTGCGTTACGCTGCCAAAGTTTCTAGGGTAGGCGGGTACGCGAGTAGCCAATTATGTGTTTGGAAAGAGTACGCCGGACCATTCTTTGCCTTCTGGGAGGGGTTTCCTCCATGACGCCGTTTCAAGCTTTTGCCGACGACACGGTGCCGCAGCGGCCAGCGGTCATGTTCAACCGCTGGCAGGAGGACTGGTCTGTCTTGGCGGACCCCCGCGTACCACGTCTGCCGTTTGATGAGTTCAAGTATATTCGGCTGTCAGAAGTCGATCCCTACACGTATCTTTCATTCGGCGCGGACACACGCGAACGGTTCGAGGCAAACAACGCGGTCGGGTTCGGCACTGGTTCGAACCGCAATCAGGACTACGTCATCAGCCGGAACGAGTTCAGCGCCGACCTCCATATTGCCAACCAGATCCAGGCATTCGTCCAGTTGCAGAGCGACTTCGCGCCCTGGAAGACGATGCTGACACCGGTCGACCAGGACCGGCTCGACCTTGAGCAGGCATTCGTCGCGTTGACCGAACCCGTCGGAGACGGAACGCTCAAGTTGAGGCTCGGTCGTCAGCAATTCGCGTTCGATTTGCAACGGTTCGTATCCGTTCGAGACGGCCCCAACGTCCGTCAGTCCTACGACGCCGGCTGGGCTGATTACGAAAATGGGCCATGGCGGTTCATCACCTTCTACAGCCATCCAGTCCAGGTGCAGGACAACCAGGTCTTCGACGACTACAGCAACAGCAAACAAACGTTCGGAGGCGTGCGAGTTGAGCGCAAGCTTACCGATTGGATGAGCCTCACCGGGTATTATGCAAACTTCACCCAGGCCAGCGTCCGTTTTCCGAATGCGGCCGGTAACGAGAACAGGGATGTTCTCGATGTTCGACTGAACGGTGCCATCAATCATTTCGATTGGGACATCGAGGCGATGAACCAGACAGGCAGCATAGGCGCGGATGGGATCGAGGCCTGGGCTTTCGGCTCGCTCGCCGGCTACACGTTCGCCAACGTCAACTGGACTCCCAGGATAGGGATTCAGGCGGATGCGGCATCGGGAGACGGCAATTTGCTCGGTCACCGGTTCGGCACTTTCAACCCTCTGTTTCCGAACGGCTATTATGTGACGCTGGCGGGCTACACGGGCTACGTCAATTTCATCCACATCAAGCCGTCCCTGACATTGCACCCGTCCTCCTCAGTGAAAATCACGCTCGCAGCCGCGGCTCAGTGGCGCGAGAACACCGCTGATGCCGTCTATACCCAACCTGATATCCCCGTGCCGAACACGGCCGGACGGCCGGGCGCATACACCGGGAGCTATGGTCAGGCTCGTCTCGATTGGACCATAGACCGCGCGACCGCTTTTGCGATCGAGGCCGTGCATTTCAAGATTGGCGATGCACTGCGAAACGCAGGAGCGCATGATTCCAACTACCTGGGCGTTGAGATAAAGCGCGGATGGTAGCCACTGCACCGATTGGCGGAACGCGCGTCAGACCGATGCCGGCGGGCGAAAAAACGGGTTGGCTGTTACCGCTGCTTTTGAGTTTCACAGCCGGTTATGTCGATACGGCCGGCTTTCTCGCCCTCCAAGGGCTCTTCACCGCCCACGTTACCGGTAACTTCGTCACCCTCGGGGCATCGCTTGTCCTCGGGACATCCGGAGCGGTCGCGAAGCTTCTAGCGCTACCGGTGTTCTGCGCTGTGGTGATGGCGGTAAGACTTCTCAGTTCGCTGTTATCAAAGCATTTGCGCGCCGTATTCGAAGTCATGCTCGGCATCAAAATTGTTCTCCTGATCGCGGGAGCTGCGCTCGCGGTAAAGTTCGGCCCGTTTCACGATGGCGATAGTTGGAAAGCCATCGTCACGGGAATGGTTCTGGTCGCGGCCATGGCGATCCAGAACGCTATCCATCGAATCTATCTCGGCAGCGCGCCGCCCTCGACGCTGATGACAGGAACCACGACGCAGATCATGCTCGATGTGGCGGACAAGATTTACACACAAAAGGAAACAGAAGCAAAATCTGGCTCGCGGCTCGCGCAAATGTCGACAAACATCTTGGTCTTCGCGACCGGCTGTGGCGTCGCCGCGCTGTTCTACACAAGGTACGGCATCTGGTGCTTTCTGCTCCCACCTGTCCTCGCGGGTCTATCTCTCACTGTTAGCCTCGTTGATAGAGTTTCCCGCGGCGAAAAGTAGGATCTTTCGGAACCGAAGAAAGTAAAGAGATGAGCGGCAAATCAGAGGGCACTAACGATTTCCCAATTGGAAAAACGCGCCGCGACTTTCTCCATGTCGCATCCGCTGTTACGGGCGCAGTAGGCGCTGCTGCAACTCTTGTCACCTTGATCAGTCAATTGAGTCCCGACGCGGCAACCCTGGCAGCGGGCGCTCCGATAGATATAGATGTCAGCAAACTTCAACCAGGCCAGCAGATCTCGATCGCTTGGCGTGGCAGTCCTGTCATAGGTACCGTGCGGGCTTTTTCGAGGTCGACGAAATCGCCGGTACCTTCGCGGGCATCGCTATGGGCCTCCAATGGCGTCGCAACTGCGCTCGTTGTACCACTTCTGCTCCGACTATCTTGAGGGTCTCCCGAGCTCAGATATATGGCCAGCGCCATGGCAGCCGACATCCGGCGCCGCCGAGGGATCATTGGAGGCCTAGCAGAGTTATCATATTGCCTGGACGCATAGAGGGTTATGATTCATTGAGCTCGGAGGCTGAAAAATGCGAATTGGAAATCTTCTCGCGGCGTCGATTATATTTGGCGTGATCACGATGAGTTCCAGTAGCATGGCTTCTCCGCTCGAAGAATTTCACTGGAAGAGCCGGGTTCTGATCGTCGTCGCGCCCGCCGGGGATGCTGCTGCCCAAGCGCAACGGCGGATTTATGAGTCTGCGGCAAAAGGCATGGCTGAGCGATCAATCGTCCTTATTGAAGCGCTCGACGACCAGGAGCGCTCCCAACAACTCCGCTCCCGATTTTCCGCGGACGGCAGGCGCTTTCAGGTCTTCCTGGTCGGCAAGGACGGCCAAACAGCCATTTCTTCCGAAAAGCCGGTTTCTGCGGATAACCTGTTCGCGCTGGTCGACGCCATGCCCATGCGACGGGAGGAGATGCGTCGCGGGCGATAGCCGCCTACATTTTTGCGAACGCAATGCGCTCCGCGAGCTTCCAGGGACCGCCGAGGTATTCCCAGATAAGCAGCCCCGTAACAGCGCCGGAGGACCGCTGGCGCTGCCAGCACTGCTTGGCACACGGGCACCGCCCCAGTGAGTCGACCGGGTGGGCACGACCTAAAAGGGAACATGGCGCCGATGTACGCCGCGGGCGGATAGCGCCGGTGCAATTCTGGCGTCACTGCGAGGGTGGGCTCGGCGCTCATGCCGCCGCGGCAGCAAGCGTGAAGCGGATCGGGACCGACTTTGGTCCTCCGACGAAGTTGCCAATGGCGCGCTTGGGTTCACCTGCAAGCTCGATCGTCCGCAGCCGGGGTAACAGTTCCTGGAAGAAGATGCTCATTTCCATTCGCGCCAGATGTATTCCCAGGCACATGTGTGGGCCATAGCCAAAGCCGATTTGTCGCTTGGGACGGTCGAGGCGGAATTCGAAGGGGGCCTCGTAAACTTCGTCGTCGTGAGCGCCCGACGGATAACAAAGGATCACCTTGTCTCCTTTGGCGACATGCTGGCCCCGGATAGTGTAGTCCTGTGCGGCCTTGCGGGTGAACTGATGGACGGGTGTAGTCCAGCGCACCGCCTCTTCGATCAAGTTGGGAATAAGCGCCGGGTCAGCTTTGACCGCAGAAAGCAATTCCGGCCGTTCGGCCATCGCCCATATGGCATTTGCGATCGTGGAAGAAGTCGTGTCATGGCCGGCGGCGGCGATCGTGATGTAATAGCCCAGCGTATCGGCGTCGTTGATCGGGTTGCCGTCGATTGTGGCGTTGGCCACCACGCTGGCTACGTCGTCGGTCGGCTCACGCCGCCGCGCTTGCGCCAGCTTGAGAAAGTAACCGAAGTATTCCTCCACCACCAGCCGCCTCGCATTGGCAACCTCTTCCGGCGATTCCACGGCCGCGGTCCGCGCCATGTCGGGGTCGTTGCTGCCGAAGAACTGCTGGGTGAGTCGCAGCAGCATGGGCTCATCTTCCATGGGAGCGCCCAGGATCGACATGATGACCATCAGCGGGTAGTGCACGGCGACGTCGCGGACGAAGTCGCACTCGCCGCCGGTCGCAGCTAACCTGTCCACATGCATCCTGGCGAGGTGGCGAAACCGCTCTTCCAAATTCTTGATGTTTTTCGGCTGGAACCAGGACTGTGTCAGGAGCCGATACTTGGCATGTTCGGGCGCATTCATCGAGACCACGCTGCGAAACATGCCGGTGGACGCCGCATTCATTTTGAGCTCCTGTCGGGATTGCATGGGGCCCAAGCCGCTCAGGAACAGGTCGCCGCGCAAGGCGATTTCCTGGATGTCTGCGAATTTTGCCGCGATCCAGAACGGATCATAACCTTCGAGGTCTGCCCGCGCGAATGGATGTTCACGCCGAAGCGTCGCCAATTTCTGGTGGAGGTCGTGCCACTCGCTGTAGGCACGAGGGTCGAGCACCGCGCGGGCAATATCTTCCGGAACGCGGTCAACGTTGGACAGCTGGTCCATCTATTCCTCCACTGGCGGCCGCGCGTCTCATAACGTCCGGTATTACCTTCGGGCGGATTTCGAACCCCACATGCAAAGGCTCGATGGTTCAAAACCGAACTGGCGCGGCCGATGAGTTTCCTCATCCTCGATCTCGTCGACTCCGACCGAATATTCGAACACCATTCCATCGGGCCCTTGAAAATAAAGGAATCTCGCGCCTGACGTGGGGTGACGGCCCGGGCCGAAAACGATCGGCACGCGCTGGCCCGATAAATGATAGTAGGAGCGCAGCACGTCGTCATTGCTCTCAACCTGGTGGTTGACGTGATGGATGCCCGCTGCGCGTCCCGGCGCCAATGCGATGGTGTGATGGATCGCGTTGACGCGCATCAGCGCGATGTCTCCGATCCGATCACTCACCCGCGCGTTGCAAACCTGAGTCCAGAACCGCTCGTCCCGCGCAGGATCGGTGGTGCTCAGGCCGACATGGCTAAAGCCGGTGATGCCGGCATCCCGTGTCGCGAAGTAGCGCTTACCGCTGCGTTCCGGGCGGACCACCAGCTCGATCTGGTTGCCGGTGGGATCCTTGAAACCAACGAATGCCTTCACCTTGCGCAGCGCACATTCGGACGGCGTTCCCGCATGCACGGGATGGCCCAACTGATCCAGCGTCGCCGCGGCGGCATTCAGTTTGCTCTCGTCCTCTACCTCGAATCCGACGGTCTGATCAGATGGGTCACCCTCGAAATAGCAGAGCGTGTGGGCCCGATCGTCCGACCTGAGATACAGCGCCTTGCCGGTTTCCTCGCCAATCTGCAGTCCCAGGCACTTGGTCGCAAAGCTCTCGGCGTCCTCGAGGTTGGATGCCCCAAGCCTTACGTAGGAAAGATCCTTGAGCTCGATCATTTCGCTCTCCTGTCAGAAGTCGGTTTATCTGGTGAGCGCCGGCTGCAATTCGGCAATGTCGGCACATTCGCTGCCCCATTCGCAGAGCGAGGAAGCCTCGGCGGTGAATTGTCGGGGACGGTGACCCGGGCCGATGTCGTTCAGGCCGAAGCCATAGGAAAAGACGTGACCTTCGGGGCCGGCAAAACGCACAAAGATCTGGCCGGATGTCGGCTCGCGCCCCGGTCCGTGCATGACCTTGATCTGCCGCTCCTGGACGAAATAATTGTTCTGCATGACGGCGTCCATGCTTTCGACCGCGTAGGAGACGTAGACCAGGCCAGGTTTGTCCGAGGGGTAGAGCACCACGCGATGATGCTTCTGATCGATACCGAGATACGTCACTTCGCCAACGCGGTCGGTGACCTTCGCGCCCAGTATCGTGGTCCAAAGTCTGAGGTCGTTCTCGATCGCGCGGCTGCGGAGCCCTACGCTTTGCAATCCGGTAATGCCGGCATCGCGGCTGGGGAAATAGCGGCGCCCGCTCTGGGCAGGCCGTAATACCAGGTCGATCTCGTTGCCCGTGGCATCCTCGACGATGAGCGCGCGGCGAACGAACCGCTGCCCACACTCCTGCTCCGTCGCCTCGCGCAAGGAAAAGCCGCCAGCGGCCATTGCTTCGGCCGCGGCATCGAGTTCCCTATCGCCGGCAATCTCGACGCCGATGCTCGACCTCTGAACTCCCGCCGCAAGACAAAGCGTGTGATAGCGCTGATCGGAGCGAAACAAGAAAGGTTCCAGCTTGTTCGGTACATGCTGCAGGCCGAGAATATCGGTTGCAAATGTGGCCGCCGCCTGCGGCTCGGCGACCGCCAGCCGGACGTAGCAGAGCTGGACCAACGGGATGCGCGACGATGCTGCTTCCGTACTCATGATTTCCTGCCCTGCTTGCGCGGCTTGCCCCGGAGTGATGCCGCCAGATGCTGACGGACGATTTCGCGCCAGACGTCCATCAGGCGCGTAAACTGCGCCGGATCGTTTTCGATCAGCATGCGCACCGAAAACCCGCGGACAGCGCTGAGCGTCAACGCCAGCACGTCGCTGGCGAGCTGTTTCGGGATCCGTGACGAGATCAGCGTATCGAGCCAGGCCGCCTCGATGGAGAAGCGGGTCTGCCGGGTGAAATGGTGGGTGTCGCGCCGGAGCTGGCGCGTACTCTCGTCGCTCATCGCGATCGCGAGCTCGATGAAGAAGTAATCGCCGAAGAAGAAGTCTTGCGCGTCCTTGACGATCTCCTTGATCGGGTCGCCGCTGCTCCGCGCCAGCTGGGCCCGGCGCATACTCTGGGTGAAATTCATTTCGTTGACGTAGTTCAGCACCGCCACGACCAGTTCGTGCTTGCTGGGAAAATGATGCAGCAGCGCGCCGCGGGAAACCCCGGCGAGACTCGCGACCTCGATGGTTCGCAAACCTCCGAAGCCCCTTTGACGAATTAGCTTGGTGGCGGCCTCCAGCAATTGCTTGCGGGTGGTCTCGCTGCGCTCCGCCTGGGTCCGGCGCGGTGCATATTTGGGCTCGGTTGAACTGTCCCGACGCGATCGCAGCTTTTGTCGCGGAGCAGGGGCCGCAAGCTTTCCGGACCTGGGGTGACCGGTTTGCACTGGTTCTTTAGAATTCGACATAGACACTTTCTTCGATGATTTTGACCGCGAACGTCTTCAGGGCAACCGTACACGGCATGCCGGTCGGCTTGCCGCTCGTGACGTCGAAGGTCCCGAAATGCCAGGGGCATTCGACGATCTTCCCGGTCAGGAGGCCTTCTTCCGACAGCGATGCCTCGCCATGGGTACATAGATCGGCCGTGGCATAAAGCATTCCATCGACGTTATAGACGGCGAGGGTGGTGCCATCGGGCATGGAAGCCGGCCGGATTTCGCCATCCGGAAAGTCGGCGGTGGCGCCGATTAAAACGTCCTGGGTCATGATGTCCGTCATAACATTGTGCTGCCGCCGTTGACGCTGATGACCTGCCCGGTCACGAACGACGCTTCGGCGGATGCAAGGTAACTGACCATGGACGCGACTTCCTCCATCTCCGCCGGACGGCCCATCGGAATCACGCTGACG
>Ga0302320_10010299_pt1 | contig 19936 bp, 13 predicted proteins | sample Bog_T0_3_FD_202130 | JGI IMG/M metagenome (GOLD analysis project Ga0302320, IMG submission 202130) | Peat permafrost microbial communities from Stordalen Mire near Abisko, Sweden - Bog_T0_3 | ecosystem: Environmental > Terrestrial > Soil > Wetlands > Peat | place: Sweden: Abisko, Stordalen Mire... | reverse complement strand
GTCGTCTTCACACGCACCGAAGCGGAAGAGGTTGCCGCCTTCGCCATTGAGCGCGACCTGATCGTCATCGCCGACGAGGCCTATGAAGACCTGGTCTACGACGATAAGCATTTTTCCATCGCATCTCTGCCCAACATGGCGGAGCGCACCATCACGACTTACACGTTTTCAAAAACCTACGGCATGACCGGCTGGCGCGCCGGATACGCTGTGGCCAAAGAGCCATTCATGACCGCCCTGCGCAAAATCGTGCTCTACTCCACCAACGGCGTTCCCACGTTCGTGCAGTACGCCATGATCCAGGCGCTGGCCACGCCGGAATCAGAAATCTCGCGTCTCCGCGAAGAATATCGCAATCGTCGCGATCTGCTGGTCGCCGGCCTCAATGAAGTGGGACTCGAGTGCCCCCCGCCGGCAGGAGCCTTTTACGCCTTCCCCAACGCGGAGAAGATAAACAAGAACAGCCGCAAGGCCGCGGAAATCCTGCTTGACAAGGCCCACATCGCCACCATCCCCGGCTCCGTCTTCGGCGCTCAGGGTGAAGGCCATCTCCGCTTCGGCTACGCAGTCACCATCCCGGAAATCGAGCAGTGCGTTGATGCGTTGCGCAAGTTCTTAAAATAGTCACACGTCCTCCGGCTGAGCCTCGGCGTTCTTGCCAATCGCCAGGTTCGTCTCCACGCGCGAGGCCCGCAGCAGGCGCGCAATCTGCTTCAAATGCAATTGCACCGCGTACGCCCGCAATATTTCTTCCTGCGAAAATCCCATGCCCTTAGGCCGAACCGCCGTCATCCGCGCTTCCAGCCGCTCAATATCTTCTTCCAGACTCATCTTTGCCGGCGGAACATTGAATCGCCATTCGTGAATGCATCCCGCCACATGATGAAATCCGGTGCGAATATCGATTGCCAGTTTCCCAAGCTCGGGCTCCAACTCCTGGGCGTATGCATCGTGATGGCTCTCTTTCACTGAGAATTCCAGCGCCACCAGCGCGTCAAACAGCGATCGCCCAAACTGCGATAGCATCCCCAATCCCTCGCGCCACCCGGGTCCTCCTGATGGTTCGTTGCGCGCCGCCTCCAGCAGTTGGTTGTTTGTCCGCAGCATCGTTAAAGCATCGCTGCGCAGCATTGCCAGGTTCTGAGCGGGCGCACCCAGAAATCCCTGAAGAATCGCCTCGAATAAAGACCCGAGCACCAGAAACTCCTGCGCCAGCCCGTCGCGCAGCCTGAGTCGCGCACGATCCGGCAGCACCAGCGTCGTCACCACCAGCGCCACAACGATGCCAAGCATAACCTCGCTTACTCGATCCAAGGCCAGGCTCCAGCGCGGCCCCGTCTTCTCCACCAGCATTACAATCGTGATGGTTACACCAGCGAGTCTCGAACTACTGCGCAGGCCCAACAGTCCGCAAGTAATCACCGCGGCAATCACGGCGAGAATGTAGTTCCACGGAAGCACGCCGAAAAGCGAGAACGAAAAACCAAATGCCGCGCCAATCAGCGTCCCCAGAATTCGATCGCGCGACGCGTCCACCGTCGCACCTACATTCGATTGCAATACGATGATTGCGCTGATCGATCCCCAATACCCGTCATGCAATCCAAAGCGCAGTGCCAGCCACCAGCAGAGCGCTGCCGCCAATGCCGTCTTAGCCGCGTGAATCAGCAACCGCTGCCGCTCCCATGAAATCAGCCCTCTTGCCCCCGCCGATTCCACGCCGAGCTTGATTGCAAGCTGCTCCTGCGACCACGTCCTATTTGCTTTCAGACGCATCCCTTAATTCGCCATCACTAATCTCTCACTTCAAGCACTAACGTATCCCGCTTGCCCTCGCGGTGACCAGTCTCACTTCTGTCCGCAAATTACGTCCATTCAAGTGCGTGCCGAATTTGCTTCACCATCGCGCATCCGCATTCGATTCCCTTTCCTGGACCCTAAGGAGTGACACCCTTTCTTTTCAGGGGAATAACGTGACAACACAATGAAATTGCGCTTCCTCTTCACGTTGTGCCTTCATTTCGCATCGGCACTCCTCTTCGGCGCATCCAACTCTTTGTCGCGCGAAAGGCCCGCGAATTGTCGTGTTCGCTTTGTTCGCGATTGACAAACAAACGGAGTCCAACTAATTTATGCGTCGTTCCCTGCTCTCCATCTTCCTGGCATTATGTGTATATCAAGTGTGCCCTGCGGCAGAAGCACAGCAAATTTTTGCCTCCAACGCGCAGCCGGCAGTAATTGATTCAACTTCCACGCTTCCCGATGCGCCTCAGCCAGCACAACAAGCGCCGGCCGCTACGCAAAACCAAGGCACTGAAGGCAAGCAAACAAAGCGGATTCTTGGCATCATCCCTAACTTCCGTTCCGTCAGTGTGGATGAAAAGCTGCCGCCGCTTTCGCCCCGTGCAAAATTAAAGCTCACAATCGAAGACAGTTTCGACTATTCAAACTTCATCTACGTAGGCCTTCTCGCCGGCATCTCGCAGACAGAGAATTCCTATCCTGAATTCCATCACGGCGCTCCAGCCTACGCGCGCTATTACTGGCACAGTTTTGCCGACACGTTGAATGGCAACATGATGACCGAGTTCATCGTTCCCTCCGCCACCCGGGAAGATCCTCGCTATTACACGCTCGAACGCGGTAGCTTCGTGAAACGCACCGCCTATGCGGTCAGCCGGCTCGCGATCACACGCACCGATGGTGGTGGTACTTCGCCAAACTTCTCTGAACTTGTCGGCAATGGCGCCGCTGCCGGAATCTCGGGCTTCTATTATCCCAGCCAGGAACGCACTTGGACGAAGACAGGCCAGCGATGGGTCACTCAGGTCGGCCTCGACGGTGTCTCGAACCTTATCAAGGAATTCTGGCCGGACGTGAATTCAAAGCTCTTTCGTAACAAGTATTGAGTTCTCCTGTCGCAAATGCTTCCCGGTTCCGCGTGTAGCATATGAACAGGGCCGCCACCGTGCTGCCTCAACAAAACCATGCTGCGAGTCGGATACCCAGCCACATTGGCCGCTGATTTATTCTCGGACTTCCCGCCTGAAGTCGAGCTTATCTCCCTGTCTGAGCCGCTTGATCACGACGTCGACATCGATGTCTGGATTCCCGATCCATACCCCACCCGCGCCCTGCGCATCTGGCCCCGTCTTCATTGTGTGCGTCTTGTCCTCTCGCTCATGGCCGGCACAGAGTGGATTCCAGCTACCGTTGGTCCGCACGTAACCATCTGCAACGCGCATGGGGCGCACAATATTTCTACCGCCGAGTGGACCATCACCACTATTCTCGCGTCTCTCAAATACATCCCGTTCTATCTGGATGTCCAGCGTTCAGGCCAGTGGAAGCAGCGCTTCGGAGCCAGCGCCCATTACGCGGAAGTCACCGGCGATCATCGCCCGCTCTATCCTCCCGTCATGCAGGAAGAGTTGACCGGCAAAATCGTTCTGCTTGTCGGTTATGGCTCCATCGGCAAAGAAATTGAGCGCATGCTCGCTCCGTTCAACACCAACATCCTTCGCGTGGCGCGCACCGCCCGCTCCAATCCGCCCGTCCACGCCGTCAATGAACTCGATTCCCTTTTACCCCGTGCCCAGATCGTGATCCTGATTCTGCCCGCAACGGTCGAGTCGCAAGGCCTCATCGGCGCCCGGCAATTTTCATTGATGCAGCAAGGCACTTTGCTTGTGAACGCCGCGCGCGGCCCCATCGTGCAAACCGATGCTCTTGTTGAAGCCCTCCAATCCGGCAGAATTCGCGCCGCTCTCGACGTCACCGATCCCGAACCGCTTCCCGATGGCCACCCCTTGTGGACCTGCCCCAACCTGCTGCTCACGCCCCACATCGGTGGGTCCAGTCCCCAGTTTGCGCTCCGGGCAGTCCAAACCGCACTCGGTGAATTGCGCCGCTACATCAACGGCGAACCCCTGCACAACGTCGTTCAAGCCGCGATCTGAATTCCATTTTTCGCCTGCCGCCAGGCGCGCAATCCCAGTACCGCCAGCCCAACCAATCCCACATACAACAGCGCCGTGGGCCAAAGATCTTTGTAGATATATTCGCCAACATAAATCACATCGACCACGATCCAAAGCCACCAGTTCGCGGTATGCTTGCGCGCCTGCCACCAGCTAGCAACCAGGCTGTAACTTGTCAGCGCCGCATCCAGATGCGGAAGCGCCGCCCCCACACGCACCATCAACCATCCCAGCAGCACCGCTCCAACCGCACCCGCTCCCAGGCCAATCAGCAAGCCCTTCGCATCCAGGGGCTCCACTAGGACCTCGCCATCCTCGCGTACTCCGCGCCACCAGTGCCACCACCCATACAGCGTGAACGCCACAAAGAAAATCTGCAGCAGCGCATCGGAAAACAGCTTCGCCCGATAAAACACAATAAGATAAATCACGTCCGCCGCCAGCACCACCGGCCAGCAGCTCAACAACCGTCGCGTGGTCAGCCAGATTCCCAGCACCGTCGTGACAGTGCCCGCAAGCTCCAGCCAGTTCTCACCCAAGTAGGCCATCAGCCAGTGCGTCATGGCCGCTCACCGGGCAACGCTAATTTGCGCGTGTCCGCCCATACCTCGATAGCATCCAGCAGCTTCTTTCCGGCTGTGCTTCGAAACCAGCGGGCGTGTCCCAGCAGCCATCCGTCGCGGGCCATGGCCGCCTTCTCCTGCGAGTGCAGCACGCCCAAAAAATAATCCGTCTCCGACAACGCAAACTCCGCATGACAGAGTGCCGTCATCGGCGCCAGCGCCTGCGCCTCCGCATCAGAGAGCGGCCGCACCTGCTCGTATCCCTTCAGCAAAGCCTGCAGATGATCCACGTGCACCGGCACTTCATGTGGCCGGTCCGGATGCTCCACCAATGCCAGCCATTCCACAATGTTTCTCTCGATCGCATGTGCCAGATCGTGCACCGCATTCGTGCGATCAGCCAAGCCAAAATCGATGATCGCCGTGCCTTCCGCATCGCCTCCCGAATCGCTCCACAACAAATTGGAAGCGTGTAGATCGTTATGGGTCCACAGCGATGGCAAACTCGGCAGCAATGGCAAAAGTTTTTCGTGAAACGGATTCACCAGTTCCAGCGCGTCTTCGCAGCACTTAAGGGTTAGCCCGTCCTCGGCCAAGGCCGGTCGAGCGTCCACGTAGCCATCCATCTCCATCGCGGAATCCCGCGCCGCGAAGATCGTAAAGCTTGCCACCAGCGGCCGAGGTTTCCGCCTCAACGCATCAAAGCCCCGCGCCGCACAATGCAGCCGCGCCAAGGCTCGCCCCGCAGAGCGCGCATGCGCCTCGCTGCGAAACGGCGTCCACGAAAGCGCATCTCGGTAAAGATCCACCCCCTCCGGAACTTCGTGCACCTCATAGGTCCATTCATCTATTTCGATTGCCGTCTCTTGCGCTTCCGTTGCCAACACCCGCGGCACCTTCGCTCCGTGAGCCAGCAGATGCTGCATAAACCGATGCTCTTCCAGTAGCCCTTCGCGATCCCGCACCGCGCAGTGGTGGCGTTTGATGAAGACTCGCCCGTTTTCTGTCTCCACAACGCTCGCCGCCGAAAACGGCCGCGGACTCACGGACGCTATACGCACCGCCTTGCCCAACCCCTCAAACCGGTTCAACAGTCCGTGCACCTCATCCAGCGTCAGCACTGCCCAATCCGGCTCAACCAGCCGTCCATCCATCCCGTGCGCTAACGCTGTCTCGTTCATCGCAGTCTCGTCGTCCTCTTCACCGGCTCAAACTCAAAACGTGTAATGAGCTGAAAGCCGCACGGTCGTGGGCGCGCCCAGATGAATAAACGTGTCCCCATAACTCGCGCCCGTATCTTTCCAGTAGCGCTTATCGGTGATGTTATCCGCATAGAACCGCAACGTCATGCGTCCCGCCTCACCGCCCGGGGTGTAGCGCGCACCCAGGTTGAAAAGGTTGTAGCCTGGCACGCTCACCGCGTCGTCGCGCGTCGCTTCTTTGCGTCCCGTGTAACTCCATCCTGGCATCAGGTGCAGCCCGTGCGCATGCGGCAACGCGACGTCGGCAAACATGGCAGTTCGCAAATGCGGCACATTAAGCACCTGCTTGTGGTCAAACGCCGGCGTCCCCGTATCGCTTGATATCGCACGCATCGCCGCCGCTGACCCCGTGAGACGCAGCCAGCTTGCAGCCTTTCCTTCCGCGCTCATCTCAACTCCGTCATTCGCCTGGTGCCCAGCCGACTCAAAGCACAAATCCCCTGGCGCTCCGAATTCGACTGCCGTGCAAAAACTGTCAGGAGCCTCAATTACCTTCGGATAAAAAAACGGCGCGCGCATGCGAAACAACGCAGCCGTCAACAGAATCCGGTTCCCCGGCTCGTACTTCGCACCAATCTCTGCTTGCCGCGTCAGAAATGCCGCCAAGAATTGACTGCCGTTATCCGTCCAGAAGGGCCCCTGCGGCCCCAGTGACAGCAACACCCCGTAATTCCCATACAGCGTAAAACTCGGCGCCGGGTTCACCGTCACCGCGTATTGCGGCAGCCAGATCACCCTCTTCGTCACCGTCGGCGCCGTCGTGGGATCGGTCGCCGTCAATGAGTAGTTGTTGTCCCGCAATGAATCCGCTCGTCCCCCCGCGAGCAGCTGAATGCGCCCTGGCAAATGAATCCGATCCTGAAGCACCGCCGCCGATTGATGATTGTCCTCCCACAGCCTGCGCGGACCAGCCGACTCATGCGGATCCTCCGCCGTGCCCAAATCCACCGGCGTAATCGCCTGGAATATATTTTCTGAACCGACATACGTATACACCGCGCCATCCTGCACAACCCCGTCCAGCGAATACGGATTCGCAACCGTGTAATAGCCAGGCTGCTGCACGCTGCGTCGAAAAACCTCCCCGCCCCCAATCACATCCTGCTCAATCGGCCCCGTCTTAATATGGCCCGCAACCATTGCCTCAGCCTGCGCGTCAATGCGCAGCTCTCCCGGATCGCGGTAGTCATACAAGTCATACGTCCCATCCGGCGCGAAAAAATAAGACGGTGCGCTTCCTCCATTTGCCTGGCACTCCGCTTCGTAGTAACACCCGTACGCATAAACCACGTTGTCGTCGATCAGCGAATGGCTGAGGCTTGCAGCGCCAAACGCTCTCCACCCCGCCGGCAATTCGTAATCCAGCCGCGCGCCCGTATTAGAGACATCAAACGTATTGGGCTTCTCCCACGCCTGCTCGCCCAGCATCGTTGATGGATGAACCGCATCCAGGCTCGGCACCGTCGTGCCACCGAGGAGTTGGTACCCGCATACAGACCGCTCCACCTTGTGCTGGTATTCAAAGTCCGTCTTCAAAATCGCCTTCGGGCTCATCTTCCAATCAGCCGCGCCCGTTCCCACCGCGCGCCACCCGTCCGCGCCGTTCACATAGCTCTCAATTTTTTCGCCGGCAATATTGATGCGCGCCCCCACCTGCCTGCCGCTGCCGAAGAATCGTCCAATATCTGCAGCCCCAAACGACGTTCCGCGATGATCCGTCGCTACATCTAACCCCTCCACCAGCGCAGGCCGCTTCGTCACATAGTCGATCAGTCCTCCCGCAGACGCCACGCCGCTCTCCACCGCTGCAATCCCTTTCAGGATCTCCACGCGCTCCTTGTTTTCCAGCGGCACATCCTGTTCGCCCGCAATCGTCATCCCATTGATCTCGAGGCCCGTCGCCAGGTCAATCGGAAATCCGCGGATCTCATAGTCGCCGTAATATCCAACCGGCGCATAATCTTCACCCACCGAGGCATCGTTCTTCACCACGTCGGAAAGCAGTCGCGCTCCCTGGTCCATCAGCAGATCACGCGTCACCACCAATGCTGACACCGGCGTCTCCTGCAACGTCGCTCCATCCAGCGTGCCCACCGTTACCGCTTCAGGAAGATAATCGTCCTTGGTCTCGCCGTGCACCAACACCGTGGTCGTCACGCGCTGAATCTGCTGCGTACCCTGTGCTGGATTCGAAGTCGGTGAAGATGCTGGAGGGTTAGCTGGTGGTGCGTTTTGCGCCATCGCTCCCGCAGAAAGCGCGACGCAGAACAGCAGCCTTAAGGCCACGCGCGCAGCCCTCTGCTCTTCTCGCTGAGCACAATGCCGCATCAACCAGTCGCGGTCGCCAAGTCGTCGCGTCAGCAAATGTCTTTGAAGTTGCACCGCATCAGCGGTCAGAATTTTGAGCATAAATTCCCCTTGCTCCAACCAACTGAAACAAGAGAACCCACGCTGAATTTCGAGGAAGAAGGCCGGTTGGCCTCGGAAACTTCCCACGCCGGTATTATCCGGATCGGGTTCTAGGGTATTTCTCAGCCCCACTCCGTGGAGCACCCCTGTTTCAATAAAACAGATTGAAACACCATCGGCCTGACTAGTGCAAATGCCTGCGCCGCCCAAACTACGAAGAATCCGAAGTGTCCTCGCATCCGCTTCCCGATCGCTGGTCGAATCGCTTTCGAGAGCTCGCTCGTTCGTTGTGCCGCAATTCCTGGTCCCCATTATTTTTGACAAAAAATCTCCTTAGCGCCCCCCTGCTCTTCATTCTGTATTAAAAACAAGTTACAGCCGAATTTAGGCATATTCCCCAGCCCTCATCTTGAAAGGCATTTCATGCCCATTTCTTCCCCGGTTCGGTCCTTTCGTGCGCTCGTCCTGCGGCTATTGACCATCTGTTGCGTGGTACTTCTGTTCCCGTGCCTGCTCCCGGCGCAATCCACATTCGGCGCCATTCTCGGCACCGTTCGCGACACCAGCGGTGCCGTCGTTCCCGGTGTGCAGGTCGCGCTCGCCAACAAGGGTACCGGCGCAACCCGCGACCTCATCACCGACACGAGCGGAAATTACGCCTTCAACAACATTGAAGTCGGGAACTACACCCTCGTCTTCACGGCCACCGGTTTTGAAAAAACTTCGATGCCGCCCATCCTCCTGACTGCGCGTGAAACCCGCCGTTTCAACACAACCCTCAAGCCCGGCGCAGAGACCCAGACCGTCGTCGTCATCGATAATCCCCAGCCCGTGATCACCACCGATGTTTCCAACCTCGCCGAAACCAAGGTCGGCGACGAGCTCATCGAGCTTCCAGTCGCCATCTATTCCCGTTCCACCGGTTCCACCAGCCCCATCTCCACGCTCACCACGGAAGCCGGCGTGCAGACAGACGACAGCGGCAACCTCGCCGTTGACGGCACCACCGCCGCTCTCCTCAGCGTCACCATCGACGGTATCTCTTCGGTAGGCGTCGAGTACTCCGGCCCCGTCAATGAAATGTTTCCGTCCTTCAATTCCATTGAAGAAATCCGCGTCAGCGAGTCCAACAACAATGCCGAATTCGGCGGCGTCGCCGACATCACTACCGTCTCCAAGGCCGGTACCAACAACTACCACGGCGGCCTCTTTGAGAATCACGAAAACACTGTCCTCAACTCCAACGACATCTTCGCGCTCTCAAAACCCAAGATCATCATGAACGACTTCGGTGCAACCCTCGGCGGTCCTTTGCAGATTCCGCACCTCATCAATGGACGCGACAACACCTTCTTCTTTATCAGCTATGAAGGCCTGCGCCTACCGCGCGAAACCCCCATCGTCCTCAGCGTTCCTTCCATGGACATGCGCAACGGCAACCTCACCAACTATCTCGCCGGCCAGGGCGTCGCTGCCATCCACCAGCCCGACCGCGTCACGCCCATCGATCCCGCCGACGTTCCCATCACGCCCATCTCCGCAAATCTTCTTCAGTACCTGATGCCCACGCCCAACCTGGGCCCCGCAGACTCCTACGCCAACAACTACCAGGTCAACTTTCCTTCGCCCATCTCTTCGAACCAGGGTGATGTCCGCCTTGACCACACGCTTTCCTCGCGTCAATCCATCTTCGCCCGCTTCTCATACAAAAATCGCCAAGTCACGACCGCACCATCCGCCGCCTGCACCTTCACCTACTGCGCTGAGGCCGGCAGCCCTCTGCAAGGCGCCTACAACACCCCGGAAATCGATGAAGGAATGACCTTCGCTCATAACTTCGTCATCACACCCAAGCTGCTCAATGAGTTTCGCGGCGGCTACAACGCACAGCACACATCAGAGACGCAAAGCTACTCCACCAACGCGCTGCTCGCTCAAACCGGCCTAACCGTTCTTCAGCCTGACACCGATTGGTCTGAAGCTCCGCAGGTGCTCATCAACGGGTTCATGTCCACCGGCGCGGGCAATCCCGGCATGCAGCGCGGCCAGATCATTCAAGCCCTCGACAACGTCAGTTGGTCCACCGGCAAGCATTCCCTCAAATTCGGAGCGGACTTCAAGCGCATCTCTGACCACGACGACAACGTCTTCGGCAACTATCGATCCGGCTGGTACGTCTTCGATGGCTCATCCGACGTAGGCTCCGCCATCGGGGATCCCTACACCGCGTTTCTTCTCGGATACCCTGACTACACTGAGGTCAGTTCCACCAACAACCCCACCATGAACGGCCTTGGTTATGCCTACGCCACCTTCGCGCAGGACGACTGGAAAGTCACACCCAGCCTCACACTCAACATCGGCCTGCGCTATGAACTCCATCCGCCCATTCGCGAAATCCACTCCAACACCGCAACCTTCTCGCCCGACTATACCGCGACCATCAACGGCCAGGCCGTCAGCGGCGCGGTCATTGTCTCCAATGCGCAAGCTGAGTCCGATGCGTCTTCCGCTTTCCTCGGCGCCATCGCACCCACGCCCGTCCTCACCGCCTCGCAAGCCAACATTCCCGCAGCCCTGCGCTATACCGATAAGACCGACTGGGGTCCGCGCCTAGGCTTCGCCTGGCAGCCCTATCGCAATGGAAAAACTGTCCTCCGCGGCGGATGGGGCCGCTTCATTGAATCCCCGCTCGGTTTCTCCCTCGTCTCCGGCTGGGCCGTTCACTCCAGCTACGTCGGCACCTATAACCAGGACTACGACACCGACGGCGTTACGCCCCTCATTTCCTTCATCAACCCATTCAACAACGCTGCCGGCAGCTCATCGGGAACCGCGGGCTTCTACTACGCGTTCCCCATCCACTATCACGATCCCAATGTGCAGCAGTGGAATCTCACCCTCGAGCAGGACCTCGGGCACAGCATCGGCGCGCGTTTTTCCTACACCGCCAGCCACGGGCAAAACCTTGAAGCCATGGTCGACCTCAACCAGGTTCCGGCCAATCCCTATGGCTACTTCAGCAGCGATCCCGTGCCCGCATCCACCAGCGCTTGCATCACCGACGACGGCAGCCTCGTCGCCGACCATCGCCCCTACCCCTGCTGGAGCGTCATTCAGAGCGTTGCCAACGCCGCCATGAGTAATTACTCCAGCGGCAGCGTTGAAGTCTCGCGTCACAGCGGCAAGTCGCTCACTTTCGACGCCAGCTACACCTTCACGCGCGATCTCTCCAACGCAGGCGGCGCCACGCCCAACGCATTCGCGGTTGCCGGCGGCAGTTTCCTCACAGACCGCTTCAATCCGCGTCTCGACTACGGCAACGTAATCTACGACCGCAAGCATCGCTTCCTCGTCACCTATCTCTACGACCTGCCGATCGGACACGGCCAGCGCTGGCTCAACTCCGCGTCCGCCATCAACCGCGTCATCGGCGACTGGCAGCTTGCCGGCGTCACCATTCTGCAGAGCGGCCCCTACCTAACGCCCTACGAAGATTCCGTCGACCCCGCCAATACCAACATCCTCACCACCGTCGGCCAGGCACGTCCCGACCAATTGAAAAGCGTTCCTCTCTATGCCGCGCACCGCACCACCGCGCAATGGTTCAACCCCGCGGCATTTCCGTATCTCAACCTGCAAAATGCCGATGGAAACGGCATTGGCCGCTTCGGCAACGCACAAGTTGGTGGAGTAGCGGGTCCAGGCACCGCCAATTTCTCTCTCTCGCTGATGAAGAACATTTCTATCTATGAGAAATCTAAATTTCAGTTCGGCCTTGAAGCCGCCAACGTCTTCAACCACCGCAACTACGAGCCGCCCAACATGCAAGTCGACTCCGCCAGCTTCGGCACTATCTCCGCCCTGCAAACCGCCGAGGGCGCCGGCCCCCGCAGCCTGGAACTCTCCGGCCGCATCACCTTTTGATAGTCATACTCGAATGTCGAAGAGCCCATATTTGTGACTTGTGATCCTGAGCGACCGAAGCGGAGCGCAGGGACTCAAGGACCTGCAGTTGGGACGCCTGGGTGCGCCATCCTTTGTCATTCTGAGCGAAGCGCAGCTGAGTCGAAGAACCTGCTTCTTGCGAATCTTTGCCGCAAGGATGGGAAACCACGAAACCCCGCATCTCTCCTCATCCGCTACTTTCCTTGTCCTTCTGTCACCGTAACAATCCGATCCACCTCCGGCACCGTAAACTTCTCCACCTTCCCGCTCGGCCAGTGCACCTCGATCGCATCGACGGTCGTCGCCTGCCCCAGCCCGAAGTGCGGCCGGGGATCATTCGTCGAAAGATAACTGCCGCCCGCCAGCACATCCCCGCGCTGTTTCATCCCATTGGCAGTCACGTACACCGTCGCACCCACCGCATCCCGTGGACTCTTCGGCCCACCCACCAGCTTCAACTCCAGCCAGTGATTCTTATCCGCATTCACATTCCGCAGCAGCACCGGGTGTCCATCTTCCACATTGATCACCGCATCCAGTTTCCCATCGTTGAATAAATCTCCAACCGCCATGCCGCGCCCGGCAATCACCGCCGCCAGCCCCGATCCCTCCACCGCCGGCACCACCTCGAACTTCTTGCCGCCAAGATTGTGAAACAGCATCGGCCGCTGCGCCCAGCTCGTGCCCCAGTTGTATTTGTCCGCCTCCGGATACACATGCCCGTCTGACATCAACAGGTCCTTCCACCCATCGTTGTCGTAATCCAAAAACGCATCACCCCAGCTTAAAAACGGAACCGATATCTCCGCAATTCCCAGTTGATAACTGATGTCCGTCAAATTCCCGTCGCCTTCGTTGCGATAGAACGGCTTGTAATCATCCGAAAAAGTCGTATCAAAAATTGCCAGTTGCCCGTTGTTTTCGTAGTCGCCTACGGCGATGCCCATCGAAGCTGTCTCGCGTCCCGCCTCATTCAGCGCAAACCCCGACGCGTAGCTCACATCGTCAAACGTTCCATCGCCCTTATTGATGTACATATAATTCGGCGTCGAATCGTTGCCCACCAGCAAATCGATCTTCCCATCGTTGTTGATGTCCACAAACACCGCGCCCAGCCCGTAGTAGCCCGGCTTGTCTGCCACGCCGGCCTTCTCGCTCACGTCGGTAAATGTCCCATCGCCGTTGTTATGAAATAAATGATCCCGCTCGCCCTTCAGCCCCCGCGGGCCGCACGCCACCGCCTCGCCGCGAAATGTGCAGAATGCGTTGTTGCCTCCGCTTTCCTTGCTATTCGGCAGGTTGCTCCAGTCCCAGTGAATGTATCCCGCGACAAATAAATCAAGCCGTCCGTCGCCGTCGTAGTCGCCCCACGTCGCACCCGTCGACCAGTTGCCCAGTGTCACGCCCGCCTTCTCCGCCACATCCGTAAACGTTCCATCGTGATTGTTGCGATACAAACGGTTCTTGCCGAAATTGGAAACATAAATATCCGGCCACCCATCGTTGTCGAAGTCCGCAATCGCCACGCCGAACCCCCAGCGATCGTTCGTTACCCCCGCCTTCGCCGCCACATCCGTAAACGTCCCGTCATGATTGTTGTGGAACAGCGCCGCATGCGGCGTCCTCGCCTTCCCGCTCAACGCTTCCACCGTCGACCCGTTCACCACGTAGATGTCAAGCCATCCATCGTTGTCGAAGTCAATCAGCCCTACCCCCGAACCCTTGGTCTCGAGGATGTAGTTCTTCTCCGGCGTGCCCATTTTGTGCGTCCAGTGCGTCAGCCCCGCCTTCTCTGAAGCGTCTTCAAATACAACAGGTCCGCTCTTCACAAACCCGCCTTCGGTGATCGGGCGGTGCTGTGCGTCAAGTATGGCGGGATGCGGCGAACCGGTCTCCTGCCCTCCCGTAGCCGCGGATTGCGCGCCCTCAGCCGGCTTCTCGGTTTGTTGACCAGAAGGAAGTGCACCGGGTCCTGTGGCTTGTGCAGAGGGAACAACGGGAAGCCCTGCCGCCAGCACGGCTAGCAAAAGGTTGACACGAACAGCCTGAAACATAGGCAGCCAGTATACGGGCCAGCATGGTGCCCAGTATCGTCCGAAAGTTTGAGGGGTTCGGCGGGGTCATCAACGAATCAAGAGCCCGCAGCAGTCGCTAGCTTCCCAACTGCGCATCTGGGGAAACCTGAAACAACCCTGTCGCGTCAACACCCTCAGCATTGCGCGCGCGACCTTCAGTCTTCTGCGCCGCCATTTCGGCAATCCGCGCGCCGCCCAGCACCCTCAGCATCGCCTCTTGCGCCTGCACCCATACCGGATGCGCCGGGCACCACGCCTTTCGCGCGCACGATCTCCCCTTCATCAAGCACAAATTAAGACACAATGGTCCATCGATCGCCTCAATCACTTCGCGCATCGACGCCTGCTTTCCCCTCTCCAGAATTGCAAATCCTCCCGCCTGCCCTCTGCGAGACGATATAAAACCGGCACGCGTCAACGCCTGCAGCACCTTCGAAAGAAAACTCTCGGGGGCTTCTGTCGCCTCCGCCAACGCAGGCAAAAGGACTCGCGCATCCACCGGCTGCGCAGCCAGGGAAACCATCACCCGCACCCCATAATCCGCAGCCCGCGTCAGTTGCATCGATGAGTTCGAACTCTTCACGAATAGCCCCGTTACAAAAACTCGCGTCCCGCCAGCAGACTACCCGAGGCTGTCACCAACTCTTGTGCTCCATGTCACAGACCCCGATTTGTCGAACGCGCTATTTTTTGCTTTCAAAATGAAATTGGAGACAAACAGTCCAAAATGGTCCGCCGCCCGCGTTGCGCAATTAATCCGCGCCCTGTTCTTGAAGCATAGGAGCGCGGCTCTCGGGCGTTGGCTCATGGCCGATAAGATTGTTTCCCCCTCACCGGCAGGAGAGTGAAAGGAATTCTGAATCGCCATGCCCCTGTTTCCCGCTGTTGATCCCATCCCGCTACCCGCGCCCATCTGGCTCCTTAAACTGCTCCACATCGTGACCCTGGCGCTGCATTTCGTCGCCGTAGAGATGCTGCTTGGTGGACTCCTCCTTGCCGTAGTGTTCAGCCTCTTCCGCGGCTCGCCCACATCCCTAGTCGCCGCTCGCGCCATCGCCAAGCGCCTCACCATCGTCATGACCTACGTCATCAACCTCGGCGTCCCCCCGCTGCTCTTCGCGCAAGTCCTCTACGGCCGCGCCCTCTACACCAGCAGCATCCTGATCGGCGCTTACTGGATCTCCATCATCGCCATACTCATCCTGACCTACTGGCTGCTCTACCAGTTCACCGCGCGCCTCGACGCCGGCAAATCGGCATGGTGGATCGGCTTGAGCGCATGGCTCCTCGCCGGCGGAGTCGCTCGCCTCCTCTCGACCAATATGACTCTCATGCTGCGCCCTGAAGTCTGGCGCGATATGTACTCCGCCTCTGCTGCCGGCATCTACCTGCCCACCGGTGACCCCACCCTCACCCCGCGCTGGCTCATGATGATTGCCGGCGGCCTCTTCATCGGGGGCCTTTGGATGGTCTATCTCGCCGGACGAAGCACCTTCACCGCGGAAGAGAAGCGCTTCATGGCCAACTTTGGCGGCAAGGTCGCTGCCAGCTTCGGCCTCATTTATCTCTCCGCCGGCCTCTGGGCCGCACGCCTGCAGCCAGACACCGTCAAGGCCGGCCTCGCCTCGGATCCTCTCTACAAGTTCGCCGGTTTCGCCGGATACGGATGGCTCGCCCTCGTCGTCGTTGCTGTCCTCGTTGGCGCCTACGCGGGCTTCGGCAAGATCTCCGCAAGCTGGCTCGGATGGACCGGTGTCCTCGTCGCCGTCCTCACTGAAATCTGCTTCACTGTCTATCGCGACGGCGTACGCGACCTGACCCTCCTCAGCAAGGGATACGACGTATGGAATCGCGTCGTCGTCACCAACTGGTGGGTCGTCGGCCTGTTCCTTGTTCTCTTCGTTGCAGGACTCGGTGTCGTTGGCTGGCTCGTGTCCGTCGTGGCCCGCGCACAAAAAACTATGGAGGGGGCTCTTTCCCTATGAGCAGTCACATCGTTTTAGATGAACAATTAGCCGCCGCAAAATCCAAGGCAAACGGCGAAGAACCCGGCGAAGTAGCCACGCGCCGCGCCTTCCTGGCAGCCGCTGGCGCAGCGGGCCTCTTGTACACCGCCGCCCTGGCCTACCCCATCTACCGTTATCTAGCCTCGCCTGAAGAAATGGCATCGAACGCCATTGCCATTACCGAAGTCACGCTCAAGGATGCGCAGAAGCTGCCGCTCGCCTCCGTGCTCATGTTCAAGTTCGGCACCGCGCCCGCCATGCTCATTCATCACGCCGACGGCCGTTGGGTCGCATTGACCGCCGTCTGCACCCACCTCGGCTGCACCGTGCAATACGAGCCCCAGGCCGATCGCGTTCACTGCGCCTGCCACGGCGGTGTCTACAACGCCTACACCGGCGCAAACGTAAGTGGCCCTCCTCCAAAACCTCTCAAGCTTTTTAGAGTAGCCGTCAACGAAAGCAGCGTAGAAGTCTCCCGCACCTGAGTTGAGTCACTCGTTCACTTTTTTCACTGGTTCACTTCTTCACTTGTTACTCACTCACTTATTCACTTACTCGTTTACTTGTTCACTGCCTTTAAAAGGATCAACGCATGACCACCAAAATCGCACCGGTCCCCGCGACGACCAAAGGGGCCGCCATCTACGACTGGGTCGACGAACGCCTGGGCCTTACTGAACTAGCCGCCTTCGCGCGCCACAAGACAGTTCCGGTCCACGGCCAGTCCTTCTGGTATTACTGGGGCGGCATCTCACTCTTCCTCTTCCTCGTGCAGTGCTTCACCGGCGTGCTCCTGCTCGTCTACTACCGACCAGGTGCTGAAGCCTACGAGTCCGTCCGCCAGATCACCTACGTTATGCACTTCGGCTGGCTCATCCGTTCCGCACACGCATGGTCCGCCAACCTCATGATCTTCGCCATCCTCGTGCATATGTTCTCCGTCTTCTTCATGAAGGCTTATCGCAAGCCGCGCGAGTTCGGATGGCTCAGCGGCATGGCGCTCCTCGGCATCGCTTCGGTCTTCGGCTTCTCCGGCTACCTGCTCCCCATGGACGAGCTCAGCTACTTCGCCACCAAGGTCGGCCTCGAAATTCCAAACGCCATTCCCTGGATCGGACCCGCGATCGCCAACATGCTGCGCGGAGGCCCTGAAGTCGGCGAGTTCACCGTGCAGCGCTTCTTCGCCCTCCACGTCGTCGTCCTCCCCGCGCTCTTTCTCCCACTCCTCGCCTTTCATCTCTGGCTGGTGCAGAAGCACGGCAACGCCTCGCCGCCGAGTGAAGAAGCCAAGCCCCTCTCAGAGCGCAAAAGCATCCCCTTCATGCCCAACTTCATCCGCAAAGATCTGGCGATGTGGCTCATCTCTCTCAACATTCTTGCCCTGCTGGCATCGGTATTTCCATGGGCCCTCGGCAAGCAGGCTGACTCGCTCGTCCCAGCTCCAGCCGGCATCCATCCAGAGTGGTACTTCATGAGCCCGTTTGAAATGCTCAAGCTTCTCGGCAACGTCCTTCCCGGCACATTCGGTGAGATCGCGGGCCTTCTCTTGTTCACTCTCGGTATCGCCCTCTGGGTCTTGATTCCCTTCTACGACATCAACAAGGAATCCGGCCAGCGCCATCGTGCCGCCCACTACTTCGGCCTGCTCGCAGTGTTTCTCCTGCTGGCCACCACCGCAATCGGTTATTGGACAATTCGGTAAAGCAGCTTTGAGTAAACAGTGGCCAGTGACCAGTGGTCAGGAAACAGTTGGTGATTCGATGGTGAATACGACCATGCCGAGGGCAAAATCCTTCCGCGACTTGCAGGTTTGGCAGCGCGCTATCGAAATGACCGTCGCCCGGGATTTTCCTCGCGAAGAAATCTTTGGAATCACGAGTCAGTTGAAACGTTCGGCGGCTTCAGTTCCAAGCAACATCGCCGAAGGGCAAGGAAGACTGAACACGCGTGAGTTCCGACAATTTTTAGGGATCGCTCGAGGATCGAATTGCGAATTGCACACTCAATTGGAAATCTGCCGAGCACTCAATCTAGGAGATCCAATTTTGCTCGACCATGCCGAGAGTCTCTCGCATGAAATCGGCAAAAATGATCTTCGCAATGTTAGGAAAGCTGAAGACATGAACAGCCGCTCTGTCCACTGCTCACTGTCCACTGTCCACTATTTCTGGAGCTAATAAAGCAATGAACTATCCTTTTTGGGACATTCCGCACCTCGGCTCGGGCTGGGTCATCGGCATCATCGCAATCTTCCACGTCATGATCTCGCAGTTCGCGGTCGGTGGCGGCCTCTATCTGCCCATGGCCGAGCGCAAGGCCATGCGCATGACCAACCCCGAACTCCGCGCCAGTTGGCTCGCGCAGTTAGCCAGCCACTCAAAATTCTTCTTGATCCTCACCGCGGTCTTCGGCACCGTCTCCGGCGTCGGCATCTGGTTCGCCATCGGCCTCACCCATCCTGAAGGCACCAGCACCCTGATCCATAACTTCGTCTTCGGATGGGCAATGGAGTGGGTCTTCTTCATGGTCGAGCTCACCACCATCGCCGTCTATTACTACACCTGGAACAAGATTGACGAGAAGCTCCATCTCACCGTCGGCTGGGTCTATGCGGTCGCGTCGATTTTCACGCTCATCATCATTAACGGCATTCTTACCTTCATGCTCACCCCCGGCGATGCCTGGCTCGCAGTAGCCGGCACCGGCAACGAAGCCAGCAAGTTCTGGTACGCATTCTTCAATCCCACCTACTGGCCAAGCCTCTTCCTGCGCTCATGCGTGTGCGCTTCGCTAGCAGGGATCTGGGCTCTCATTACCGCCAGCCGCATCGATGGAGATAAGCAGCCCGCGCTCAAAGCAAGCATGGTCAAGTGGAGCGTCAAGTGGCTCGTCCCTTCTTTCGTCGCCATGCCCTTCCTCATGATCTGGTACCTCTTCATGGTTCCCGAATCGCAGCGCGCACTCCTCACGCTGGGCATTGACACCATCAACTCCGGAACCTTCTCCACCATCACCCGCATCGCGCTCGTCATCATCGTCACCTCGGCTACGATCGTTGGTGTAGCGTATTACCTCGCCTACCGCAATCCGGTCGACTTCAACCTGTCGCATGCAATGGCTGTCCTGCTGCTCGCCCTCATTGCCACCGGCTCCGGCGAATATGCGCGCGAGATGCTGCGCAAGCCCTACGTCATCGGCCGCTGGATGTACTCAAACGGTGTTCGCATCAACGCCGTCGATCGCCTCAATCACGATGGCTATCTCTCCCGATCCGAATGGACCTGGAACAAGGACGCATCCGGCTTGCCGGGCAGCTACTCGCGTGGCGAAGCCATTTTCCGCGGAGAGTGCGGCTCCTGCCACACCCTGGCCGGTTACCGTCCGCTCAAGGACCTGCTCGCCGGCCGCGATCGCGCCAACATCGGTAACTTCATCGTCATGCTCCACGAAGACAAAGCCGACTCACCTTATCACCGCTTCATGCCCCCCATGGTCGGCACCAAGCAGGACGTCGACGACTTAACCGACTACCTCAACGCCCAGGTTAACCCGCAAAATGCCAAGCCGCTCCTGACCGCTCAAAAATAAGGCAAGTCGTGATTCGCGGATCAAAAAGGGGCCCGCATCCCGCAGAAAAGGCCACGGCGTGCCGTGGCCTTTTTCATCAAGCACGAAAAATCGCTTACTCAGCCG